>ERZ1026776.434-NODE-434-length-29237-cov-19.992667_pt1 | contig 29237 bp, 23 predicted proteins | sample MGYA00380125_ERZ1026776 | MGnify/ENA primary metagenome ERZ1026776 (study PRJEB33269, sample SAMEA4719761) | human gut metagenome | biome: human-associated habitat; feature: organic feature; material: feces | place: Cameroon | collected 2013-10 ...
CCGGTCCCATCTGCATTGGCATTGGGCGTCCCGGCATTGGCTGTCCGTTCATTGGCTTGCCATCCGGTCCCATCTGCATTGGCATTGGGCGTCCCGGCATCGGCTGTCCGTTCATTGGCTTGCCATCCGGCCCCATCCGCATTGGCATTGGACGGTTTGGCATCGGCTGTCCGTTCATTGGCTTGCCATCCGGTCCCATCTGCATTGGCATTGGACGTCCCGGCATTGGCTGTCCATTCGGCATCGGTGGTACCTGACGGTTTGGCATTGGTGGCACCGATCCTCCGGCAGAAGCACCAGGCTGTACCATCTTTGCATTATTCTGCATAACACCAATACGGCTTACCTTGTCGTTTGCCGTTTTTTCTTCTTTTTTCTCTGTTTTTTTCTTTTCTTCCTCTATGTGGATTCCCATATCAATCAAAAGCTGATTGACAAATTCTTTCATATCACCAACTGAGAATGTTCCAAGTTTATTCGTAAATGTGATCAGTCTTGCTACATAATTATCCCGATCCATCTCAAAATAATGTGCATTACAGATAACATCTTTTACAAAATTGCGAACCTCATTCAGATCCGTAATCTCCTTATCGACACCTGCAACAATAAAATAAACATTCAGGCTCTCAGGAGCAACAAACACATACTGGATATCCTTGGCAACGTAGCTTAATGAGATCATGTTCATTCCAAATGCTTCCAGACCGCTTAAAAGGTTATACAGTAATGTCAGCATCTGCTTCTTGTTGATCTCTTTCTTGAGGAACTCGGTCAACTGTACCTTGTTGCCAATCTCATAAATAAATTCTCTCTGATTATCTTTCTCTTCCAGTCTGCACGGTATGATCTGTGGAAATTTTCCACTCACACCCTTATCTACCTTTTCATCAATAATATCAGTCTGATCCAGCACATATCTGCAGTTATATGTATCCCCCGTTTTTGTAAGTAATACTTTGTTCTTCTTCATGTCCCTCTCTCCATTCATGATCCGGAAATTCCAATACTGTCCGGATAATTATTTTCCATGTATACACCAAAAGCAGGTATCCCTACCTGCTCGTGTTCACCCGATCCGGGTGATAATATATATTAGCTTAATTTGAAAATGAAATCTTCTCCGCCGATTGTGATCGTCGCATCATTCTTAAGCTTAACTTCCTGTCCTTCTTCCAGCTTCACGCCATCTACCAGTGTAGCATTTGTCGCTTTGTTATCCTTCAGGTAACAACCGTCATCTCTCTGATAAATGATCGCATGTACTCTGCTGATTGCACCGTTTCCGTCAATTGTGAAATCAACACCACGGTTTGCCTTACCAAGCTTAAATACTGCCTTATTTACCATAACACGTTCCTTTGTGTTTACACGGATAATATATGGCATTGCCTTCGGCACACCCGGTGCAGGTTTCTTCTCTTCCTCCGGTGTCTGATCCTGTACAACACTCATGCCACCTGTAAGTTCAACCGTTGTTCCGGTCGCTCCTGTTTCAGGCTCTTCCTTTTCTTCAACAGGAACCGGTGTTGTAAGGGTTTCAGGCTCTACTGCATCCGCCTCATCCACGTCACCCGCTCCCCGGATCTGCTCCGTTGGATTATCAATAACCTCATCATCTTCCTCAACAGAAGCCTTCTGAATGATCTTTGCACGGTTGATTCTTATGTTCTTCATAACCGGTGGTTTCTCGATCAGATTATCCAGATCCTGAGTATCGATCAATACCGGTTTTTCTTCCATCTTACTTTCAGCAGAAATCTCTGTCACACCCTCAGCAGTATGTGCAATCTCCTTGATATTAAATGCATGTGGCTTTTCTTCACCGATGTCCGCCAGATCAGCACCCGTCAGCATCTCTGTCATACCTTCTGCCTCCTCCGGTGTCTCTATCGGAATCTCTGTTGCAGGCTTAATATCTTCTGCCGCTGCTTCTTCTGTTTCCGGTTCTGCCTCATCCTGAGCCGTTTCTTCTAACTCTGCATCTTCATCCAGTGTAAGCTCTTCCAGATTACTCTCATCGAACAGATCCATATTTACAGAATTCAGCGCGCTGTCAACATCTGCTTTCAAATCCAGATCCTTGAAGATCGTATTCTCTTCTGTCGGTTCTTCCTCATACATCTCAAGGCCATCATCGTCATCATCGTCAAATGATATATCCTTAAATTCCGGAAGATCATCCAGAGAAGTATCACCCTGTGGAATATCCACACCCTGAGAAACCTCCACGCCGGAATCTCCAACATCCATATATTCTTCTTCTACCTGTAATCCGGCAGCCTCCATCAGCTCTGTGATCTGACTTACAAAACCACGGATCGTAAACTTCTCCGCATTCAGCATATTGATAAGCTTTGCAACATAGTTACAGTCTTCATCATCTGCATATGTAGAATTCAGGATCAGATCTTTAACAAATGCTTTAAACTCTGCATTTGCCGTTACTTCAGATTCAACCGGAACGCAGATCATCTTCACATCAAATGTCACCGGATTCACATAAGTAAAATCCTTATTCAGAATTACATACGAAACAGGAATTCCAAGATCACGCATATTCATGATACCAGAAGCAACTCCCCGGATTATGCCCAGCATCATCTCTGCATGTACCGTGCCTGAAAGGAGTGCTCCAACTGTTGTTCTGTCTGTTATATTGTATGTAAGATAGTCATTCTCATCATCTTCTTCATAGATGATATCAATGAGTTCTGTAATTTTATTTTCATCAAGGTAATCCAGCAGCTCTTCGTCAAAGTCTGTCTCATCATCCAGAACGTAAGACAAGTACTTCTCAGAGCCGATGTTTCTTACTTTGAAATTCACTTTTCTCATCAAATAATCCTCCTATCACACGTTTCGCTGTGCATATAAGGTAACAAATTATCCCATTGTTCATGCATACTCTATAATTATATATAATTTCACCATATATCGCAAGTCTTTTTAAAAAGAAATCAGCATTCTGCCCAATACACTACTGCGTATTGATGTGTTCATCATATGTAGACGAGAAAATATGGCTTCCATCTCCCGCATCACTGGTATGATAATACAGATAATCGTTCTCATCCGGGTATAATACCGCTTCTAGTGACGCCTGCCCCGGATTGCAGATCGGACCTACCGGAAGTCCGGCATTCTTATAAGTATTATATGGAGATTCGATCTCCAGATCATCATAAGTCACTTCTGTCTTATCATACATTCCATCTGTCAAAGGATACAAAACCGTCGGACACATCTGAAGCATCATATCAATGTTCAGACGATTGTAGATAACTCCTGCAATGATCGGTCTCTCACTGTCGATCTTGGCTTCCCGTTCCACGATAGATGCCATGATCAGGATCTGATAATCAGTATATCCAAGTTCTGCTGCCTTTGCGCTGTATTCTGAAGTATAAATGCTCTGAAACTTCTCCAGCATCGCATCGATCAGACTTGCTGCAGTCGTATCGTCATAGATGTCATAGGTTGCCGGGAACAGATATCCCTGAAGGTCATACTTCACACCATCTGTATTCATATCTCCGGTACTGAACGGGATCTGATGGTTCCCATTCTTTACTTCATTCAGGAACTCATCTGCGCTGCAAATACCATGTTCCTCGCATTTTGCTGCGATCTGTTCAATACTGTAGCCTTCCGGTATTGTCAATGTATCAACGACTTCCTTGACAGGTTCTACATAACAAAGATCCTCTATCATCTCAAGTGTGCTCATTCCGGTATTCAAGGTAAATGTTCCAGGCTGGATCCGTCCTCTGTATTCTGATTTTTTCACTCGTAATACAAATGCATATTCATACTTGATCAGTCCGGCGTCATGCAGGATCGCTGCCACCTTCTTTGACGATGCTCCTTCCGGAATCTCGATCGTTACATCTGTTCCCGATGCGCTCTCCGTCCCCTTGTACTCATCCATAAATCCATCATAGACATTTTTAATCTTTAATCCGCCTATCACAACAAGGGCAATAACGACGACCAATACAATAATTACCTTAATACCTTTTCCGTTCTTCACTCTGCGTTTCTCCTTTTTCTGTTTGTAACTTTTTATTCCCCAATAAAAAATATACCCCAACCCAAAACAATGCATCCAACATTGACTTTGTAAAGCCTGTAATGATATGATAGCCTCATCATAAATGAAAGGATGCGATTTATTTTGGCAAATCCAATAGTAACAATTACAATGGAAAACGGTGATGTTATAAAGGCTGAGCTGTACCCGGACATTGCTCCTAATACAGTTAATAACTTTATCTCACTCGTAAAAAAAGGCTTTTACAATGGTTTGAACTTTCACCGTATCATCAATGGTTTCATGATTCAGGGCGGATGCCCGGAAGGAACCGGAATGGGCGGACCAAACTATAGCATTAAAGGTGAATTCTCACAGAATGGCTTCAAGAACGACCTGAAGCACACTGAAGGTGTTCTCTCCATGGCTCGTTCCATGCGACCGGATTCTGCAGGTTCCCAGTTTTTTATCATGCACAAGGCCGCTCCTCATTTAGACGGTGCATACGCTGCATTTGGCAAAGTAATCGAAGGAATGGATGTTGTAAATAAGATTGCAACAACCCAGACAACTTACGGTGATCGTCCTGTAAAAGAACAGAAAATGGCTTCCGTAACTGTTGACACATTTGGTATTGATTACCCGGAACCTGAAAAAGCCTGACTAAAATTCAGTATAAACTAAAACAGCCATTTTGGGAACAAATATTTCTCCAAAATGGCTGTTTTTTTTGCTTTTTTCTGTAACCCGGCACAACGATTCTCAACCGTCTCAGGTGAACTTATTTTTCGTTCAGATCCACATTCCAGAAGCCGTCTAATGTAGCAAAATAATCATCCGGTGTCTCTGCCCTGCGGATCAGTTTGGTACTGCCGTCTTCACAGAGGAGAACCTCTGCGGATTTCAGCTTGCCGTTATAGTTATATCCCATTGCAAAGCCATGTGCACCTGTATCATGAATTACCAGAACATCTCCCATATCGATCTTTGGAAGCATACGATCAATCGCAAATTTATCATTATTCTCACACAGCGAACCTGTTACATCGTATTTGTGGTCGCATGGTTCATTCTCTTTACCAAGAACTGTAATATGGTGATATGCACCATACATGGCAGGCCGCATCAGATTAACTGCACATGCATCTACACCGATATATTCCTTGTGTGTATGTTTCTCATGAATCGCTGTTGTGATCAAATGGCCATAAGGAGCCAACATGAATCGTCCAAGCTCTGTGTAAAGGGCTACGTCACCCATTCCTGCAGGAACCAGGATCTCCTCGTATACCTTTCTTACGCCTTCGCCGATCGCAAGGATATCATTCGGCTCTTTATCCGGTGTATACGGAACACCTACGCCGCCTGACAGATTGATAAAGTCAAGCTTTACGCCTGTCTTTTCCTTAATCTCAACCGCTACCTCAAATAAGGTTCTTGCAAGAACCGGATAGTAGTCATTCGTCACTGTATTGCTTGCAAGAAATGCATGCATTCCAAATCTCTTTACACCTTTGCCCTTCAGGATACGATACGCCTCAATGATCTGATCCTTGGTCATGCCATACTTGGCATCTCCGGGGTTGTCCATGATCGTTGTGGAAATAGAGAATGTTCCACCCGGATTATATCTGCAGCAGATCTTCTCGGGAATTCCTGCTGTCTTTTCAAGGAAGTCAATATGTGTGAAATCATCCAGATTGATCGTTGCACCAAGCTTCTTTGCAAGGATGAATTCCTCTGCCGGCGTATCATTGGATGAAAACATGATCTCGTCTCCGGTAAATCCCAGTTTATCTGACATCATAAGCTCTGTCAGTGATGAGCAGTCTGTACCGCATCCTTCTTCCTTTAAAATACGAAGAATAGTAGGATTTGGGGTTGCCTTTACCGCAAAGAACTCCTTAAATCCCTTATTCCATGAAAATGCCTGATATAACTTTCTTGCATTTTCTCTGATTCCTTTTTCGTCATAAAGATGAAATGGTGTTGGGTATTTCTTAATCATCTCATCAACCTGTGCTTTTGTTACAAATGGTGTCTTCATGATCATCTTACCTTCCTGTTGTATTTTGTAATTCCGACTATATATTTAAGCACACACATCTGGATTTGTAAAGAATACATATCAGGTTCTGCATTCTTTATCTGTATAATACCACGATCTGTGATCTCTTTATGCATTATTCTCGGCTGCAACAAGGTTATCGCTCTTATGCTTCTTACGAAGGAGCGGCTTCTCGATCTTACCGGTTGCATTTCTCGGTACATCCTCAAAAATAATTCTTCTTGGTCTCTTGTATCTTGGAAGCTCCTTGCAGAATTCATTGATCTCATCTTCGGTACATTCCACACCGTCCTTTGTCTCGATGATCGCTGCCGTGATCTCACCAAGTCGTGGATCTGCAAGTCCTATAACTGCTACGTCTTTGACCTTTGGATATTTACTCAGGAAATTCTCGATCTGTACCGGATAAATATTCTCACCACCGCTGATGATAACATCCTTCTTACGGTCAACCAGATAGATGAAGCCATCTGCATCCTGCTCTGCCATATCTCCGGTATACAGCCATCCATCCTTTAATGTCTCAGCCGTTGCTTCCGGATTCTTATAATAACAGGTCATAACGCCAGGTCCCTTTAATAGCAGTTCTCCAACATCTCCCTGCTTCACATCTTTACCATCTTCATCTACGATACGCACCTGCCAACCATATCCCGGCACGCCGATTGCACCAACTTTATCGATATTCTCTACGCCCAGATGTACCGCACCCGGTCCGATAGACTCTGACAGACCATAGTTTGTATCATACTGGTGATGTGGAAAATATTCTTTCCAACGTTTGATCAGGCTCTGTGGAACCGGCTGTGCTCCGATATGCATCAGTCTCCATTGATCCAGCTTATAATCTGATAATTTTACTTCACCTGATTCTAATGCCAGCAGCAGATCCTGTGCCCATGGTACTAACAGCCATACAATGGTACACTGTTCATCGGATACAGTCTGAAGAATCGTCTTTGCATTAACACCCTTTAACAGAACTGCTTTTCCGCCTGTGATCAGGCTTCCGAACCAATGCATCTTTGCACCTGTATGATATAAAGGCGGAATACATAAGAATACATCATCCTTTGTCTGTCCATGGTGCTTCTGCTCAACTGTAGCTGCATGCATCAAGCTCTCATGGTTATGTAAGATTGCCTTTGGAAAACCTGTTGTTCCTGATGAGAAATAGATCGCTGCATCGTCACTGTCTTTAATGTCTCTCTTTTCAAAGGTACTGGAACAGTTTGCTGTCAGCTTGTCGTAGTCCTCTGCAAATGTTGGGCAGTTGCCACCGGCATATAACAGAATACGCTTCTCTGCGATCTCATCTACAACTGTCTCAACTCGCCCGATAAATTCAGGTCCAAATACAAGTACATCCACATCCGCAAGCTCTACGCAGTATTTGATCTCCTCTGCATCATAACGGAAATTAAGCGGCACTGCCAAAGCTCCTGTCTTTAATGCTCCAAAATAGATCGGAAGCCATTCCAGACAGTTCATCATCAGGATACCGATCTTATCTCCTTTCTGGATTCCTCTGGAAACCAGAAGATTTGCAAAACGATTGGCTTTCTCGTTAAATACATTCCATGTGATCTCCCGTCTATACTGACAGGTTGGATTCGCCTCGATCAGCTCATATTCTCTCCATGTCACTCTTCTCGTCTCTGTGACATCCGGATTAATCTCAACCAGCGCTACATCATCCCCAAATTCTCTGGCATTTCTTTCCAGATAATCTATAATTGGCATACCTATATTCCTCCGTATATTACAACTTTTTCGCTCAAACGCTTTAACGCGTTAAACATCCATACCCTTTAGTATACTCAATCTCATCCGAATACACAAGCAGTTTTTTCTATAAATAATATCCGCTCGGGATTTATCTCTTTACATCTCCGGGTTCATTGCTGCTTTCAAGAAATCAATATACCGGTTCATGAGATTATTTCCACAGAATAATGTAATAGCCAGACCTACGCTTAAGAAAGGGCCAAATGCAAAATGATCGTTTTTACCATGGCTTCTGCGAACCAGACAGATCACGCCATAGATTCCGCCAAGGATCAGTCCGATAAAGAAACCAACTACTGTTGCTTTCCAGCCAAGCAAGAAGCCGGCAGCAAACATCAGCTTGATATCTCCGCCGCCAAAGCCTTCCGGAATAATAAGAACGATCAGATATAACGGAAGACTGATACAGATCATACCGATCAGTCTGGATACGATCGTAACCCCATCCATTGCAAGGAACTCAGATCCCGGAGCTGCATCGGACACGAACTGAAGGATCAGAGATACCACACCCATCACGAAAATAATGACATTCAGTATAAACGGGATCTCCATGGTATCCATATCTATAAAGGTCACTACCGTAAGAACCGCCAGAAACAGGAAATAAATAATCCCCTGTAACCCCATTCCGAAAAATCCGGTAAATAAAACTGCTGCCAGACCACCAAATATAACGATCCCTGCATTTCTGAACTTTCCCGGTTCATGCAGCCGCTCTAACTGCTGTTTCTCCGGTATCCGGTAGATCACCTTTGTCAGCAGATAGAAGATCACCATACCTGCAATAAAAAATCCAAGGCAGGCTGCCACCCTGCCAACTGTTCCTGATATCTCCAACCACGTCATATGCTTATACCCCTTTCACCTTTCATCTGTTTATAATTGCCTGCAAATCACCATTTTTATCTCACATGATTCATTCCGGCATGAACTTTACAACTATTTATTTCTATCGCATAACCACATTATATACTTCACGCTTTGGAACGCCACGGTCTGCTGCCGCCTGTTTGATCGCATCCTTCTTCGTCATGCCCTGTTTCTCATACATGGCAACATGTTCTTCTATCGTCATCGAAAGAAATTCCTGCTGCTTTTCTGCTTTTGCCGCAGCCACATCCATGCCCTCGATCACCATCACATATTCACCTCTCGGCTCATGCTCTGCATAATAGGCGATCGCTTCCGACAACAGAAACTGTTCGATTGTTTCATGCCGCTTCGTAAGTTCCCGGCAAAGTGTGATCCTGCGGTCACCAAGTGTATCAAATAATTCCGCAAGTGTCTTCTGCAGCCGGTGTGGTGCTTCATAGATCACCATCGTTCTGGTCTCATCCTTTAATTCTGCAAGAACCTCTGCCTTTTCTTTCTTGTCCTGTGGCAGAAATGCTTCAAATGTAAACCGTCTGGTCGGCAATCCCGATGAGATCAGCGCCGTGATACAGGCGCATGCCCCCGGTACAGCTGTTACGGTTACTCCTGCTGCAAGTGCCTGCCGTACCAGCTCCTCGCCCGGATCCGAGATACCCGGCGTTCCTGCATCGGTTATAACAGCAATATTTGTTCCTGCAAGAAGCTTGTCCACCAGAACCTTCGCCTTATCATATTTATTAAATTCATGGTAACTGGTCATTGGCGTTTTAATCTCAAAATGGTTTAACAGCTTGATACTGTTTCTCGTATCCTCTGCTGCGATCAGATCCACTTCGGACAGTGTACGCACCGCCCGGAATGTCATATCCTCGAGATTCCCGATTGGTGTAGCGACCAGATATAATATACCCGCCATGTAGATTCTCCTGTTCTGTCTGTTTTATTTCTTTGCTTCTCCTTCATACGTGGCAAGAAGCTGTTCCGTGTAAACGCCCGGTTCTTTATAGACGATCAGCGGCGGCTCGATCTTGATTCTGGAATTACCGCCCTTTACGCCCTCTACGATCACCATATTCGGTTCTTTATCAATATATGGATGAATGAGCTGCATCCGCTTCGGTTCCAATCCATTTGCAAGCAGCCCTTCAAAGATCTCCGCCAGCCGGAATGGTTTGTGTATCATATAGAAACTGCCGCCCGGCTTCAGCAGATATGCTGCTGCTTCGATCACATCCGAAAGCGTCACGCAGATTTCATGTCTGGCAATATTCTTCGGTTCATCCGGATTCGTCAGTCCATGATTTCCGCTGATATATGGAGGATTCGATGTCACAATATCAAAAAAGGCCTTCCTGTAATTACAGGAGACCTCTCTGATATCTCCATGATCGATTCGAACCTTTTGTTCCAGATCATTTAATCGGACACTTCTTCCAGCCATCTCTGCACAGGCATCCTGAATCTCCAGACCGATAAATTGGCAGGTGCCGTCAGACGGCTCTTTTGCCGCCAGCAGGATGGGTATCACACCGGTTCCTGTTCCCAGATCCATGTACATGCCATCCCGTCTGTGCTTTACAAAATTTGCAAGCAGCACCGCATCCATACCAAAGCAGAACATATTCGGATTCTGTATGATCTGATGTCCCTTGCATTGCAGATCATCGATTCGTTCATCAGGGAGAAGATCAATCATCAAACTTGGATTTCCCTCCCTTATCTTCCAGTGCTTCCAATGCCTTATATTCTTCGTCGCTGATACGCTCTGTACTTCTGCGTTTCTTCGGCTTGAATTTTAATTCACTGACCGGATATTCCATAACCTCTTTATTGTCATCCTTATCCGTAACAACAATTCTTACCTTCTGGCGAAGAACGCTTACAGATAAGACTTCACCTTTGTTTCCATCTGTTGTACGGACAAAATCGCCAACATTTGGAAGTTTTTCATTCAAGTATTCATATGTGTCCTGTTCATGCTTCAGACAGCACATCAGCCTGCCGCACACACCGGATATCTTTGTCGGATTCAGAGACAGATTCTGTTCCTTTGCCATCTTGATCGATACCGGAACAAATTCCGAAAGATGCTTATGGCAACACAGCTCCCTGCCGCAGATACCGATACCGCCGACCATCTTGGTCTCATCACGGACACCGATCTGCCGGAGCTCGATCCTGGTCTTGAATACAGATGCCAGATCCTTTACCAGCTCACGGAAATCAATTCTTCCATCTGCTGTAAAATAAAACAGCACCTTGTTATTATCAAATGTATACTCCGCCTCGATCAGCTTCATATCAAGCTTATGCTTTGCGATCTTTTCTTTACAGATCACAAATGCTTTTTTGCTCTTTTCCTTGTTATCTTCATTTTTCTTCTTATCTTCATCTGTAGCTACTCTTATGATGGTCTTTAAAGTAGATACGATCTTGCCATCGTCTATATTTCTCTTTCCCAGAACCACTTTGCCGAATTCAACGCCACGGGCAGTCTCCACGATAACAAACTGTCCACATTCTACATCATGATTTCCCGGTGAGAAGAAATAAATCTTGCCGTTCGGTCTGAACCGGACTCCTATGATCTCTTTCATTATTTATTCTCCTTTATAGTCAGAAGCATAAGTTCCATAGCCACATCAAAATTAACATTTGCTTCCAGACGGATCTTCGCCTTATCCATCGCCTTTAAAACATTCTCGATACCCTCATAGGAAATATGAGCTGACTGTTTGCGGATATCTGTATAATATTCCTTAAACATCAGTCGTCCGGCATTTCCTGTGATCTTTAACATCAGGATGTCACGATACCACATCATCATCAGATCAATATAATCACTGATCTTCAGCTTATGATGGTTCATATTCTTGATCGCAAATATAATATCATCGACTGTCATATCCGGGATCCTGCGGAGAATTCCTGTTACATCCTCTATGATCTCTTTATATTCTTCACTGGTCGCAAGCCGGATCGCCTTACCCAGATTTCCCTGCGCAAAGTCCATACAGAAATCTGCTTTTTCCTTTGGAAGCTTCAGCTCATTCATCAGGTAATCCAGTACATCCCGCTCTCTGACAGGCTTGATATTCAGTACGATACATCTGGAAATGATCGTCGGAAGGATCTTGTCAATATTGCTGGTCAGCAGGAAAATGATCGCATACTCCGGTGGCTCCTCGATTGTCTTGAGCAGAGCATTCTGTGCATTTGCATTTAAAAGCTGTGCATCGTCGATCACATAGATCTTGTACCGGCTGCTATACGGTTTGATCGTTATATCTTTATTTACCTGATCACGAATCTCCTCTACCGAGATCACATTTGGCTTGTCATGTGTGACCCATGTAACATCCGGTTGATTATCCGTATCCATCTGCTTGCATGATTTGCACTTGCAGCATGGTTCCGTTCCGCCTTCTTCACACTCCAGAGTCTTGATTATGGCACGCGTCAGAGTCTTCTTTCCGCTGCCTTCTTCTCCATTTATGATATAGCCCTGGGATACCTTTCCCATCTCTATACTTCTCTTAAAATGCTGGATTATATCCTCATGTCCGATAATTTCAGAAAATTCTATCATGCTATTCTCCTTGCTTATGCTATGGTCTTGCCAGCCATTTTTCTACATACGAAGTTATTATATCATGTATTGCCTCTTTTGGCAAAGCTGCATCGACTTTTACGATACGATCGGGACTCATTTCTGCAAGACTTCTATAACCCTCAACAACCTTCTTATGGAAGTCCAGACTTTCCTGTTCCATACGGTCAAGCTCTGCCTGATTTTTCTTTCTGGCAATACCGACTTCTGCATCCAGGTCCATTAAAAATGTCATATCCGGCAGGATGCCCTGCAAGGCAAATTCATTTACTTTATAAACGGTATCAATTCCAAGTCCCCGTCCGATTCCCTGATATACGGCTGATGAATCCACAAAACGGTCTGCGATAACTGCTTTGCCTGCAGATAATGCCGGCTTGATATTCTCCTTTACAAGCTGTGCTCTCGCTGCTGCATATAATAACAGCTCTGTCATATATCCCATCTCTGTAAAATCTTTATTCAAAATGACCTCACGGATCGCTTCACTGACAGCATTTCCGCCCGGATCTCTGGTGATAAGTACATCATATCCCTTTTTATTCAGATAATCCTTTAACAGTTCGATCTGTGTTGTCTTACCGGCTCCGTCCGGACCTTCCATCGTTATAAATATTCCCTGCATATATTCCATGCTCCTTTATGTGTTTAATCATATTTGTAAATGAATGATCGTCATCTAAACATCTGAACTTTTGATGTTTTCTTTACCGCACAGGTTCTGTAACCGGAATATAGATCCCATCCGTCTGATATTCGACTCCGATCATATTCAGACCAGTTTCCACCATCTGCGTAATATCCCGGATCACCTGCCCGTCGATCTTCTCGCCCGGTGTTATAACTGCAATTCCAGGTGGATATGCATATACATAATCTGCCGCTATGCTTCCTTCCGCCTCTGCCAGCTTCTCTCTGCTGCTATCCAGTCTCCACGCTGCTCCCGGCGTCATAACCTGCTCCGGCAGATGAAACCCTGTACTACATAAAACGGCATTCTCCATATCCGGTAGCACCGACATGGAATCTGCATGGTTCATCTGATCTGCATTTCTTCCTGCTTTATCCGCTGCTTCTGTCAGCTCCGAATCTATATGTTTCAATATCTCATAGAGATGCTCAAATGCCTTTTTCTTATCTGCAAATGAGGTCATCAGGATCACATGATGCGTTCCTGCCATCTCAACCACCTGCTGATATTCCGCCGCTAATACATGCGCAAGCCACGGTCCTGTAGCCGGAATGTCGTTTCGGCTGTCCGTTCCCGGTTCTGCCGGGTGCACACCTGATACAGTAAACACAAGCTTACCTTTATCATAAGCATAACATGTCTGCTTCGGTTGTAACAGTCTGATATGCCTTAGTTCCTTACATTTTTTTCGAAAATGCTTTAGTCGTTTTCTATATGCATCAAATACTTCCGGATGATTCCCCGCATATACGACTGCTTTCTCCATGCTCTGTGTGAACAGATAAGAGGGTGATGATGTCTGAAAAATATGCAAATACCGCTCCACCTTCGGAACCAGCTCCTTCCGGTTCACATGAAGAAGTGCTGTCTGTGTCAGTGAAGGAAGCGTCTTATGCGTACTCTGTATGACCAGATCTGCTCCTGCTGCGACCGCTGACAGATTTCGTTTCGGCAAAAACGGGAGATGTGCTCCATGTGCCTCATCTACGATCAATGGAATATTATATGGCTCAAGCACATTTTTAATCCCACAGATATCTGATATCACGCCCTCGTACGTTGGGGATGTGATAACAACCACAGCCGGCAGCCTATCCGTTTTTTTTAGTTCATTTAATGCCTGTTCCATCTGTTCCGGTGTGATATCTGCAAATATATCCGTTCCCGGCAGCAACTCCGGTACGACATATTCCGGCTTCAGATTCAGAAGACTGACTGCATGGCAAACCGATTTGTGACAATTCCGTCCCATCAACACAGATGCCCCCTCCGGTGCACAGGCATACAGGGCTGTCAGGATGCCCCCGGTGGCTCCATTTACCATCATATAGGTTTTCTCCGTACCATAAAACCGCCGCATCTGCTCCAGACTGTCCTTCATGAACAGCTCCGGTTCATGAAGATCGTCCAGCCCTTCTGCTTCCGTAAAATCCCGGAGAAACATATTTTCCCAGAAATCATCTTTAAATACATCCTGCCTTTTATGTCCCGGCATATGCCATGGGTAATAATCCCCTTTCCTGTATCTGTCCAGATATTGATTAATATATTCTTTCAAGCTGATCTCTCCTGTTCTATAAGAAGAAAGACCGGAGAATCTTATCTGCAAAAAAATCCCTGTTCTCTGCAAATAAAACCATCCAGTCTCCATCCTTCATCTTTAGCTGCCAATTATATTATGTATCATTTCCAGCTGACTGCGAAGTGCTTCTACATCGATCTGCCCCGGTGCAGAAGGGATTCCCGCAGTTGCGAATGAGATACAATTTCCGTACATTTCTCCGGTCGTTCTTGTGGATACACCAAGCTCACCCATCGAAATAACGATCAATGGTGTCTGATTTCCAGATTCCTGAAGCTCCTTTGCAGCCTGCATCATATCAACAACCTGCGAGCCATCTTCCGGCATCATTGCAATCTTTGCAATATCTGTTCCGGTATTGATCATATCTTTAAACCGGTTTACGATCTGCTCCATCGGTAGCGTAGTCTTAAAATCATGATTCGATACGATAACCTTTACGCCATGTGCATGTGCTGTCTCGATCACTTCCGTCACGAATGGAATATCATAGAAATATTCTACATCGATCAGATCCGCATATCCGCTTTTGATCACATGCAGAAGCATTTCCCGGTACTGATCCGGTGTAATATCATGACTGCCGCCTTCACTTCTGGTACGAAATGTGAAAATGATCGGGAACTCAGATAACTTATCCTGAATCTTTTCCAGCGTCTTTGTTAATATATCCATATCCAGACAGTCCTCAAAGCAGTCTGCCCGGAATTCTACCAGATCTGTCTTAGATCTTTTGATCGTACGGATCTGCGCATCTACATCATAGTCTGTCGGTGCAACCATCGGTACGCAGATCTTAGTTGCGCCCTCACCGATCCTTACCCTTTTCACTTCTACTACATTCATATCATCTGTGCTCCCGGAATTCTTTTCTCCTGCTATTTCTGTATATCAATGACCTGATCATTTACAAGCTCATCTGCTATGGCTGTTATATCTGCCTTTACTTCTTCGCCTTCTCCGTCTGCCCATACATTGACATTTACAACCAGGTAATCCTTGTCGTTGACAGGATAGAAGTAATAATAATCACGGATATTTGTTCCGTAAACTTCTGAATTTATTACATAGCAGTCCAGTGTCTGGCCATTTGCACCTGTAACCTGCTCCATCTTCTTATCAACTACTTTGCCATCTTCTCCAAGATAATCAAAATATGCTTCAAAGTTCTCGCATTCTTTTTCTTTATCACAGTCCGGTGTCAGTGTGTAGTATACATTGTACTTATCATTGTAAATATCAACTTCAGAATCATCTGCATATCCACGGTCATAGCCGGACGGATCCTTGATCGCGATCGTATAGCTGTCGCCTGACATCTTGATGCCGGAATAGTCCTGATCATCAATATCAGCACTGTCTACGACCATCTCAGAATCATCCTCAATGTCTGAGATATCTCCAAGATCAATATCAGAAGATGTCAGATCTCCAAGACTGATATCATCCTTTATATCTGCTGATGAACCAAGTGCCTTTTTCCATGCAGATACGATCTTTTCCAGATTGTCTGTGTTCATATTATTCTGCATGTAATCATCTGTCATTTCTGTATAATCGATCACATTCTTGGAAGAATCCGGTGTCTTAATCTCAGTACCAAGATCACCTAATTTAATCTCCCCGCTCAAATCTGCATATACAGTAGAATCACCGTTTGTTACCTTCAGGGAATCTATAGCAACTGTATAAGACTTTCCTTTGTTGATATCCTTCAGGCTTCCTGTCAGATCATAAGCAAATACAGGCTGTTCTGCTGCTGAAACTGTCATATGGCTCTCAAATGCATTTGTTGATTTTACAAATGAACTGTTCTGTGTAAGGGTTGCGGTCGTTTCTCCATTTACAACAACTGTCTCTTCCAGCTTCTTTGTATATGAACCCTTGCCATTCTCACTCTTGTCACTGATCGTAACAGATGCAAGTTCTTCTTCATCCTTTGTAACAGAAAGTGCTGCATAGATATCATCAGCCGGACTGTCTGTACCCATAAAGTCAACTGCCAGTGAGGCCTCCGCATTAAGTACAGTAAACTTGTAATCCATACCCAGTTTAACAACTTCATTATGCTTTACATATACATTTAATACAAAATCTCTTGAGAACAGCATACCATAATAGGTTGGTACATAATTAAATATCTGTGCAAGATCTGATCTTGTTATGTCAGCAGACTCAAGCTGCTCATCTGTTATAAATTCAGATGCATATGCATTCAGATAATTACATAATGCGGTAACATATGCCTTTACATCTGCAGTTGGAAGTGTAACTGTATACTGTTTACAGGAAACAGAATCTCCATTGTGATTCTCTACTGTTGCATTTCCGACCTTATCAAAAGAAATTGCCTTCTTAAGATCCTCATTTGCAGGAGTCATATATTTCTCATACAGCTCCTTCACTTTATTCTGTGTATCTGTATCAAGATCAGATGTATCAAGTGCATCCATCATAGATGCCAGATCCATCTTAAACACATCATTGTATAATTCCGGCAATTCAAAATAGATCACCCGGTCAACACAATACACACTTGCGGATAATGCCTGATCTGCGATCGAAAGAGAACCATTCAGATTCATATTATATGAATTGTCACTCTGCTTCTCAAATGCACCATTCAGATCCAGATTAGATCCTGCGATACCATCCATCTGATAGATACTATTGACTGTCATATTGACATCAAAATCCATCTTGTCATCACTGAATTCTGAAATACCGGTTGCCTCCTCCACCGGAGATTTATCTACCGTATCAGTAATTGTTTTCTTGATCGAACTCTTGATCACTTCTTCCGGTGTTTTTCTTACAAGGAAGAATACAACAGCAACAATTGCAGCAACTAATACCACTGCGATAAGTGAGATCAATGCGATCTTGCCGCCTTTTTTCTTCTTTGGTGCAGGAACCTGATATGGAACCTGATCTCCATATGCATTCATTTCCGGCTGTACATAACCGCCATTGCCTGCGTCTGCATTATAGTCTGCATAGCCACCCATATTCGGATCCGCATTATAACCGCCATATGCATTTCCATTTGGATCTGCGTTGTAACCGCCATATGCATTCCCATTTGGATCTGCGTTGTAATTGGCATATTCCCCATTATTCGGAGCTGCCTGATAACCGTCTGGATTTTCTGGAAATCCCTGATTCATATTATTTTCGTCCATTTGTCTTTCCTTTCATAATAAATATGTTACAGAAATCAGCTTTCTGTTTATATTTGTCTTAAGCCCTGACAAATCTTACATTAGTAGATATCTCCGGATTTGTCAAAGCATTTGCCTGATTTTAATTTACTTTTAATACCTCTATATTCCTTTAATCCTCATCAGACAAGCCAAGCTGCCCGATCAGGCTCTTCGGAACATACGCCTCCACGAAAATGCCATCCTCCAGATATTCTTCTGTGATCATTTCGCCATATTTTCGGATAAGCCCCGGTTTTCCCGCTTCCTGATAGGAAAATGTATGGCGGATATAGGTTTTCTGATCCCGGAGAACTTCTTCGATCACCGACAACAGCTCCGGTATACCTGCTCCGGTTCTTGCCGACATATAAACCATACGATCCGCTCTCAGATCCTTGATCGATGACTGATCGGCATCCTCCGGCAGCTTATCGATCTTGTTAAATACCGTGATCACCGGCCGGCCTTTCTCGTCATCAATATTCAACTGTCTGAGCGTTGTATATACTGTAGCAACATGATCATCCCAGTTCGGATCCGATGCATCCACCACATGAAGGATCACATCACTGTATCTGGCTTCTTCCAGTGTTGACTTGAATGCCTCTACCAGATGATGCGGAAGTTTTCGGATGAATCCGACTGTATCCGTAAATAACACCTGCTGCCCCGCCGGAAGCTCCGCATTCCTTGTTGCAGGATCCAGTGTTGCAAATAGCTTATCTTCCTCCAACACTCCGGCATCCGTCAGTTTGTTCAACAGGGTGGATTTTCCTGCATTCGTATATCCTACGATGCTGATAACCGGGATTCCGGTCCGGCTTCTCTGCTTTCGCTGTTCCGTCCGTCGGTTTTCCACCTGCCGCAGATCCGCTTTCAGCTTGGATATACGGTCTCTGATCACTCTTCGGTCAATCTCCAGCTTTTTCTCACCAGGTCCTCTGGTTCCAATTCCGCCACCCAGACGTGACAGGGAATCCCTCATTCCGACCAGTCTGGTCGCACGGAACTTCAACTGTGCAAGCTCGACCTGCAGCTTGCCTTCATAACTGCCTGCATGTGCCGCAAATATATCAAGGATGACCATTGTACGATCCATAACCTTGATCTCCAATGCATCCTGCAGATTCATCAACTGTGCCGGCGACAGCTCATCGTCACACACCACTCCGGTCGCATCATACATTGCGATCATGCTCCGAAGCTCTTCTACCTTTCCTCTTCCAAGATACAGGTCACTGGCTGCCCGGTCCCTGCTCTGGATCAGACGTCCAACCGACTGTGCTCCTGCTGTCTTTAACAGCTCCTCCAGTTCGTCCAGCGACTTTTCTGTTTCAGAAACCTCCACACCATCCATCGCTGCAGCAAACAGGATAACCCGTTCCTCTGTTTCCGCCAGAACCTCGTAGCCGGGTTTCTGTTCATTTTCTGACTTAATCTCCAATTATGCTTCTCTCCTTTATATCAGGATATCTTCAACCATTGTTTATTCCAGTTCGATCCATATTGTATAACTTTCGGATCGGTTGCCTGCCGCATCTTCTGCGTAACAGGATATCTCATAGCTTCCCGGTATATCCTCCACCCTGGAAAGATCTATAACAAGCTCTGCATCCTCTGTTGTATCCTTCTCTGGTGTCCATCTGTATTGGATGATCTGTTTCTCATTGTCATAAGCAGTAATATTTCTGGCGATCAGGTCTGCCAGTTCTTCTTTATCTCCATGATATCCGGCCAGATATAACCGGTCTGGCAGCATCGTAATAACCGGAGCTTCTGTATCAACAACCCGGATAAATATATCCCGCTCTATTTTCTTTCCATTGTCATAGAAAGAATACGCTAACTTATATTCCCCCGGTATCTGATTATCCACCGTACCATCTACCATAAGCCGGTCTGTTACATTCTGTCTGTCCGATGAAAATGCCATGACACCTGTTCTGCTGTCAAACGGTTCACCAATCTTGATCGTATGATCCTCTGCGCCATAGATCGCTGCCGTTCCTTCATACGGGCTGCCATCTGCCGTATCTGTCGGATCCCATCCGGTTTCAGACACATCTGCAAATGTATATGGCTGCTGCGGTCTGCCAAGCGGTCCCGGATAGTCACTGTTAAACAGATAAACCTGTGTCCCCGGCAGACAGTTCTCATAGATCCACTTGACATCTGCCACACATAACCGGATACAGCCAAGGGATGCACCCTCACCAAGCTTGTTATATTCCCATGTTTCCAGCTTATCATGTTTATTTTCTGTATATGGCACAGAATGGAAATAAATTCCTCCATGAATCTGATATGCATATTGTCCATATACATTTCCCTGCAGAAATGCCCATTCCAGACGCTTCTCTGTCGTCGTAAACAATCCGACCGGTGTTGTATCATCCAGTGAGATCGAGCACCGCATTGCTCTTACCGGCACTGTATAATATCCCTCATCATCCAGACTGTATACCGTTACGATATTCAGTGTCCGGTTGATCCTGATCGCATAAGGCATCCCGTTATCATCCAACCGCAGACCATTATATTCCTGTTTCTGCGGAAGCTCTGCAACTTCAAGGATCTCTGCCTCTCTTGTCAGATGAAGTACCTCCTGCAAGGTCTCTGTTCCCTGCCCGGTTCCATCCTCCGGTGTTGCCTCTTTATATATGGATATCTTTCTTCTGCTTGTTTCTCCTGCTCTTGTAACAGCCATCACTCCGATACCCACCAGTACCAGAATATAGACTACAAAAAATAAAAAGCCTTTTTTCTTCATATGTGACCAGACCTTCCAGTTATTTTATTCTAGCATATAACTATTTTATCAAATCTAAATTTATCTTACATATCCGGTTACCCGGTTTTGCTGCGCATTTATTTTCCTGCATCAGAAATCATTTTCTTCCGCAAACCGTCATTTTCACTAAATTACCTCAATCATTTTCTCCATACCTTTTTGCCGTATAAGCTATTTACACTTTTACAAAAATGTATATAATTCTATAAAGCAGAAAGGAGGATGCAGCAATTTTAAATGCTGCCGTTTATATATATGAAAGATTTAACCGAAGGAAAACCAATAAAAGTAATCTGGCTCTACGCTCTTCCAATGATCCTAGGTCAGATCGCACAGCAGCTTTATAACTTCTGTGACTCCGCTATCGTCGGAAACTGTATCAATCCGGAAGCACTTGCCGCAGTTGGAGCGACCAGTGTTATTTCCAACACCCTGATCGGCTTCTTAAACAGTGCCACTCTGGGTCTGTCCATACCGATTGCCCGATATTTTGGTGCGCAGGATAAGAAAAATATGAGAAAATGCATCGGTGTTTCTGCCATTCTCACACTTGTCTCCGCCATTGTACTTACCATCGTAGGATTACTGTTTATCTATGACCTTTTGGTGCTTCTTGATACACCTGAGGAAATTATACATATGGCTGACAACTACGTCAAATATATTTTAGCCGGACTGATCTTCTCCGCTGTTTATAATTTTGGTGCAAATCTGCTGCGTGCTGTCGGTGACAGCAAAACACCGCTTATCTTCCTGAGCATATCCGTTGTATTAAATATCGGTCTGGATCTGCTGTTCATTCAGGTCTTCCAGTCAGGCGTTGCTGGTGCTGCCATCGCAACTGTCATCTCGCAGGCAGTCGCAGGAATTGCATGTTTTATCTATATATTTACAAAGTGTCGTTTTCTGATTCCGGAAAAAGACGAATTCCGTGTTGCCCGTGCAGATTTTAATGATCTGGTACAGTCCGCTCTGGCTATGGGCTTCATGAGCTGCATCGTTAATTTCGGTACTGTCACCTTACAAAGCTCGATCAATAAATTAGGAACAAATATCATTACTGCACATACGGCTGCCAGAAAGATCTTCGACATTCTGGATGTCGTTCTCTATATCATCGGAAATGCAGTTACAACATTTGTCAGCCAGAACCTGGGTGCAAAGCGGATCGACCGTGTAAAAACAGGTGTCCGTGCCGGCATCATTATCAATACGATCGCAACCACGATCATCATTCTGATCGGATTCCCTGCTTCCCCGCTTCTGATCCGGCTGATCGCAGGAACAAATGACCCGGCAGTCATCGATCCGGCAGTTATGTATATAAGGATCAGCGTCTGCTGCTTCTATGTCCTTGGGCCTTTATTTGTTCTCCGCTGTGCAATGCAGGGTATGGGAAGAAAGATCGTACCGGTTCTTTCCAGTACCATGGAAATGGTAGGAAAAATCCTTGCTGTTCTGTTCCTTGCTCCTGCACTTGGCTATCTCGGTGTTGCGATCACAGAACCGATCATCTGGGCAGCCTGCACGCTCATGCTTACGATCATGTACCTGTCCAATCCTCCGGAGAAAATGTTTGCTTCTATTTTAGGATCTTCTTCAGCATATGAACACGATTAAATGGGAATGAGAAATAATATCCGTCTGCAAAATCATCTGTCACCGCCATGAATTCTCTGGCGATCTGGACACCACAGGCTTCTCCTTCTTCCCGGCTCATATCTTCCCGGTATCGTTCTATGATCGTATCCGGTATCTCAATACCGGTCATTTCGTTTTTCATAAATACCGCATTTTTGCGGCTGACAAGGGGCATCAATCCAACCAGGATCGTTGCCCCGGTTTCTTTTTTCATCTGCCTTATAACATCTGCCTGCTCGGCTGAAAAGATCGGCTGTGTCATAAAGAAGGTCGCTCCCGCTGCCATTTTTCTTCTGATCCGTTCTGTTTCTGCCTTGGTATTCATCCGGTTGTGATTGATCGCCCCGCCATAGGTAACCGGATGGTCGGTAAATGTATCACTGTTCATCTCCTGAACAATCTTCATCATTCCAACCGAATCAAAGTTAAATACACTCTTTGTTGTCTGACGGAACAGTACCGGAACCGGATCCCCTGTCAGCAAAAGGAAGTTCGTGATGTGGTTCAGACTTGAACCAAGGATCGTAGAACGGATCGCAATCGCATTCTTATCCCGACAGCAGATATGCGGCATTACACATAATCCGGTCTCCAGCCTGATCTTCTCTGCCATCAATACGGAATCCGCTCTGGTTCTTCCGGATGGGGAATCCGGGAAAGTTACAACATCGACCTCTGCATTTTTTAATATATGCGCCGCATCTAATAGCTTTTCATCATTTGCATTCAATGGTGGCACCAGTTCAACTGCGATCAGTTTGTGGGCAGGCTCTTTCACCCGGCGTTCCATAAATCCATATGCCGGATGCTCAGAGACAGTAATCTTCTCTGCCTCTGTTTCTGTTTTCCTAACCGGATGATCGGCTGATATGCCTGCTGCGATCCTTCGGATATACTCCGGTGTTGTACCGCAGCAGCCGCCAAAGATACCGACATCAAGAGCTGCGATCTCTTCCATCTTCTCAGTAAAATATTCTGCATTATCTGTGAATGTCAGACGATTGTTCAGATACTTCGGGTATCCGGAATTTGGAAACACCGACAGAAATGTCGTATCGTCCGGTACGATCTTCCGGATCAGCTTCTCCATATGTCCGGGACCGACACCACAGTTTAAACCGGTACCATCAATATACGGGCAGGCATTTGCCTCTGCGATCAGACGTTTTGCAGACAGCCCTGTATTGCTGTAACCAAACTGATTCACGCTGAAATGTACCAGGATCGTACAGTCATGGTTTTCTTTCAGATATGTAACCGCCGGAAGGATCGTTTCGAGCTCCGGGAAGGTCTCAAATAACAGGATATCGATTCCCTGACTGAGCAATGTTTCTCCAATCGCAATATATTCCTGTGTCAGCCGGTCAGAATGCAGCATACCTTCGACAGGAATCGGTCCGATATCACCTGCAAGATAAATTTCCCGATCCACTTTGCCCGCTGCCATTTTTGCACACATAACCGCTGCACGGATATTCTCTTTCACTTTTTCCATATCAGCAGAAAGACTCTTTGTATTTGATGCAAATGTATTCGTCCGGACAAACTGTGCGCCGGCCTCTATATATTCTGTATGGATCCCGATAACACGCTCCGGCGCTTTTATATTAGCAAGCTCCGGAAGATTGGAAAGTCCTGCACCATTTTCTGCCCTGCTCCCATCCCCATATAACGATATATAATAAGTACCAAACGCTCCATCTGCAATGATACGTTTTGTCTGTATGTATTCCTTTAATTTCATAAAAATCTGCTTATCTCCTTGTTCGTTTCAAAATCCGACTTGCACAACATTATAAATCAAAAAATGATCTGCATGCAAGTCTGTCATTTCTGACTATCCTGCCTACAGATCATTTCATTTAATCAGAACATTATGATACCTTTATCATCTGCTCTTTTTCAGCAACGTACTTCATCATCCGAAGCACATAGGATGGCATCTTTCTTTTTCCTGCCTCCCAATCCTGCACGGTACGATATGGAATTCCATAATAGTCACAGAACTTTTTACGGTTCATTCCCATACTGTCTCGAAGTTTCCGGACTTCATTTCCATATACTTCTCTCTCATCCATTCTTGTTTCCTCCTTAACCCATTTGTATTCGTCCCCAAAACCAATACAGCATCAGTTTACAAAAATACCGGTCAATTTGCAATAGTCCCTGCAAAAATGTCCCGTTTTCTGTCTTATTTTACCGTTTTTTAGTCGTTTCAGGAATATATTGAACCCAGACTCCCTTATCAGAGTCAGATCAACTGTCTGTTTTTTGCTTCCAGTACTGCACCAGCTTTATCTTTTACACCTAACTTTTTATACGCCTGTGCCATATGATATTTTACATTTGCTTCCGTCATATCGAGCTGCTCTGCAACCTGTATTCTGGAATATCCTTCTGCCAGAAGTTTAATGATACGGATACCGGTTTCATTTAACCGGACCTCAGCCTTTCCTGCTTTGAGATACCCCGGATACGACTTTGCAACATTCTCCGTTTCCTTCATTACCTGTCTGTAATACTGGCGGTGTGTTTTCACCAGTTCTGCATCCTCCTCTGCCTTACCCTCGTCATCCGGAAATGCCTGTAGCAATGGATATATAGCCGCTCCTTCTCTGGATATCACCCTTACAAAATGGTACTCTTCCGCTTCTGCAAGACCTTTCTGAAGAACCACTTTCCAGTCATCATTTCCCATCCGGTACAAAGTAACCGCCATCAACAGATTACATTCTATCCGGATATAAGTACGCTTCATGACATCTGCATAATATTGCAGCTTTACTAGCAGATTATATGCCTGATCATATTTTCCACGCTGGATATATACCCGCACCTTCGTTATATATAAGAAACGCTCATAGATCGAAAATTCCACATTTTCATCTGCCGTCTGTTCCATCCATCGGTTCACTTCTGACCACTCGCCCTTGTACAATGCACACCGGATCAGAAATGCCTGTATATTCGGAAGTAGCTTTTCTGCACCTTCCTTTTCTGCTTTTTCATAAAAGCTGCGCAGAATCTCTTCCGCCTCCTGAACTTTTCCATTTATGATATGCAGCCATGCCAGGATTCCATCTGCTACAAAGCACTGCTCGATCTTGCCGCCTGCTTCTGCCTGCATCCGTCCTTTATTTGCAAGGACAGCAACCTCGTAATTGTCTTCGCCTTTTTCAAAAAAGCTCTCTGCCAATGCCAGATTGACCAACCCTTTGCCGTATTTGCCAAGAACAAATTCCACAAGCTTACCTATCTTGCCTGCCAGTTCGCGGTCTTTTTTACTCCATTCACAGAAATCCTTGCCGCCGTTCATCATCGATGGCTGGTTGGATGTAACTGATAATTCTCCAAGCGTTGCCTGCCGGTCAAATACCAGCCGGTATGCCTGCTTCATAATATTGACCATATCCACAGAACCTCTGTGCGGCAATCCGATCTCCAGATACAACAGATTATTTTTTGCGATTCTCCGGCTACTGCCCTGATGACTGTCTGCATATGCCCGCAGTTCCTGATACCACCGTTCACTTTCTTCCGGATTCAGCAATAGCGATTGCAGCATACTCATGCCACACATAAGCTCCGGACTTTTTTTCACGCTCTCTTCCGGCAGTGCGAGATAATATTGCTTCAATTCATAAAAATATGCGCTGTTTGGTGATTTTCTTGCATTGTCGATCAGGATAGAAAGCATCCGTTCTGTTGAACCTGCTTTCTCATACATTGTAAGTGCCTGCATTGGATCACCAGCTAACTGATAGAACAGTCCGGCATTTTCATATACATTTTTTATCTGTTCCTTTGTGTACTTTCTGTGCATCCTGCGCTGCATGGATAACCGCATATGATCTCGAAGCTTATAGATTTTTTCTCCGTTTGCTCCCATCTGTTCATCTAAGAAATTACCCATCCATCTTGCATGTTCGATCAGATTTTCTGCATCATTTGTTCCTGTGATCATCTCTGCCAGACGAACCGTAAATGTATCCACGATCGATATCTTCATCAAGAATTCCTGCATACGGATATCCCACTTGTCATATACATGAAATTCCAGATAATTCCACATCTGCTCTGTTACTTTTCTGGAATATTCATCATACTCTGAATCAGTCAGTCCATTTGTATATCCCAGTTCATAATACATGGACATTGCCACGCACAATGCAAATGCCATGCCTCCGGTTTCGCGTGACAGACGCTGCTTCTGGGCTTCTGTTAAAACCATCTGTGTCTGTTCCACATATTTTAATATAGCCTGCATGTCCATAATAAGCATGGTTTCATCTATGATATAGAAGCCTTCCCGAAACCGGATCGTGGTAAGCCACGGCGGAACCGGGCATCGTCCTGACAGGATCACCCAGACATCTTCCCTCACGATCAACCGGAAAATAGCATCCTGGATCGCATCATCTTCTTCCCAGATCAGCTCATGCAGATCATCGATCACTATGATCTTCCGCACCGCTCCTTCCGGAATCTGAAGTTCCTCCGGTGTTATCGTTCCTGCATGAAGCATTTTGTATTTTCTCTTTCCCAGATAGCGAGTGATCAGGGTGCTTTTTCCTGTTCCACTGACTCCATATATGTACGCGGTTACATTCTCATCGTCTGCTGTCTTTAATAACCGCCACGCTTTTTTCGGTTTGATATAACAGTCTTTTTCTATTGATCTAGTTCCGTTCATAACCGCTGTCCTTTCGTTTGTTCCTTCTTCTCCGTGAATAACCTCGATTTCTTCGTTCTTCGAACTCCCGAAATCGCCACAGGCATTCGCATTTCGGACTTTCGTCCTTCATGCTCATGTCTGTTCTCCGTGAATAACCTCGATTTCTCCGTTCTTCGAACTCCCGAAATCGCCACAGGCATTCGCATTTCGGACTTTCGTCCTTCATGCTCATGTCTGTTTGCCCGGCAAATAATTACACAGCTTTGCCTGCTAGCAGGCATGCTGTGTAATTGCTTGCCGGGGTTATTCACTCATTATATCACTTGTTTTGGTACACTGTACACTGGACAAACGGCTAGTGTTGCACGCTTTTTATAATTTTTAATTCTTTCAAACAAAACACTTGCTTTTTTCAGGAGAAATATTTATACTAATACAGGTATTGAGAATCATACATTTGAGTATGGATTTTCTTTCGGCGCGTGGCTCAGCTTGGTAGAGCGCTTCGTTCGGGACGAAGAGGTCGCAGGTTCAAATCCTGTCGCGCCGATTTTTTTGTGCTCTTTTTTACGCACCGTTATAAAACAATCTGTTTTTCCGAATCTTAAAAATGGAAGAACACATTACCCATTATTACGCAAGACGTTTGCACTCTATTCTAACGCAACGGTGCTAAGTTTCCCGCCTTTGGCGGCTCACTAAGAACCGGCGTTAGAAAAGGCTTGCTGCATAATAGTAATGTATCCTTCCATTTTTGTATTTCAACACAAGAAACGGATTGTTTTATAACCGCGCATACAGGTAAGCGAATTTTTATCTTGTCATCGACAGTATTTTTCTCTGTTTTAAAGTTCGTTTAAGGATTCCCTTTTAGAATACAAGTAAATTATATTTGAAAGGGGTTTTTATTATGAAGAAAAGAAATTTATCATTTATCTGTGCTGCGGCTCTGGTGCTTACCATGACAGCATGCAGCAACACAACCACCACATCTACTACAAGCACATCGACGAGTATAGAAAGCGAAACAACAGAAGCTGTTGCATCCACGAATGATAGTTCAACAGCATCTGACGCTTCCCAGGTGCAGGCTAATGCTTCTTCCGGTCAGTCTGAAGACCAAAACGCTCCATCCGATTCGAATGGCACTCCACCGGAAAACCGGATGGCGACAATGCCGTTGTTACGATCGATTCCGGAAGCATCTGGAATCTGACCGGTAACTGCACGATCAACAGCCTTACCAACAACGACACGATCAATTTCAACGGCTATACCATCACTCTTGCAGATGACACGGTGTTGAAGTAAATTTCTGAAACTATATACAGTACGCAAAGTATTTTTTGCTCAAATTATATACAGTGCGCAAAGTATTTTTTACTGGATTTATATACAGTGCGCAAAGTAACCCGCTTCATAATACAAAAAGGCTATAACTGCTCTGAATAATACACAGTTCATAGTTATAGCCTTTTTATTGAAATAATTTAAATTTTTCTTTTTAAATGTAATGTACTTATTAATGCTTCCTGCAAAATCCTTGATACATTTACGCCTGCCTGCTCCGCTTCATAATTTAACCAGCTTGGAAGCGCTACATTTCTTCTAACAGTTCTTGTATCAATTTTTCGTCTATATTCTGCCGAATCAACATCCACAAAAGAAACAATGGTCTCACCTTCTTCAGCAAATGTTCCACTACTAATATCTAACTCTGTTATTCTGGATGGATCAGGAATATCCTCTTTATCATCCTCCATGGATATACATTTCAATTCAATAGCATCACGAGCCATATCAATGGCTTCGTTCATATCCCTTCCCTCTGTCAAAATATCGAAATCTGGAACTTCAACTAATATATTTTTTTCTGTCTTTGTAAAATAAACTGGATATACATTTCTCATCCTTATTGCCTCCAATCCCTCCTTATAATAATATTTATACACAATAATTGTGTAATGTCAATATATTTTCGTTCTTTCAATCCTTCCATCCTCTATCCTGTACCGGATCGGACACCGCTTACCTACAAAAGTGCCCTATGATTACTCATAGGGCACTGAGAAATTGATCCAAAATGTACAATAATACATTCATCATACTCTCTTTCTGAAACAATTATAAATATTCATATTTCTATTTTATCTAGTATTTGTTGTTTACAACCCCTTTCTAGCAATAAATATGTTGCTTTTAGCTTATTTCTTCTATTTCTTTTAATGTCATTTGAGGATAATGAATTAAGTCATTTATATCATTTATTTCTTCAAATC
>ERZ1026776.435-NODE-435-length-29188-cov-57.634641_pt1 | contig 29188 bp, 32 predicted proteins | sample MGYA00380125_ERZ1026776 | MGnify/ENA primary metagenome ERZ1026776 (study PRJEB33269, sample SAMEA4719761) | human gut metagenome | biome: human-associated habitat; feature: organic feature; material: feces | place: Cameroon | collected 2013-10 ...
CGACAGGACAGATTGGCTTCAATCTATCTACTGTCAATTGAATGAGGGAACGGCCCACACCCATCACATCAATGAACTGCTTGGGGTAATCGGGGGTTGACATTGGCCAGAAGCGGCTGCCTACGCCGCCCGCCATGATTATTATTTGAGTTTCACATTTCATTACAAATACTTTTTTATAAACCACTTTAATTTCCAGGGTATCCTATTTTTAACTTTATCTTTAAATGATAGTTTTGGATTTAATTCTACATCAAATAAATGTGGACTTGTATAATCAATCGTTTCCTGGGGTATCGGAGTAGATGTCTTTATAGAAGGATTTAATGCACAGGCAATTTCATAAGTAGAACTTTGACTATGAACATTCTTCTTTACTTCACCAAAAAGTTTTAAACCCTTGGTAGAATTTATCATCACTACATTTGTACCATTTTTAATAGGAAAGTCACGATAATATTTCTCTATTCCCCAAAAATCACCTAAGGTTATATCAGCAACTCTACTTTTGCCTTTAAAATGACAATGATAACAAGAAGGTCGTAATATTTTTCCTTTCAAAAATGATCCATAGAAGGGATCTTCCAACGACTGTCCAATATACTCTTTGTTATCAATTACATAAAAGAACTGACTATGCTCTCCCGTTGGCCTAACCTTTTTGCTTCTAAAGCGGTAAGAAGTAACAACACCTCCATGTTTCTGACCAAGCCATTTCAGATATTCTTTAAACAATAACGGCGATGGCACTCCATGACAAACCACTTCAATACTTAATAACTTATCAAAATCTTTGCCAAGATAAGCTTTCAATCCTGCTACTTGACAACCAGTACCGGCAAATAAGACTTTTCCACCCGCTACCAATATTTTCTTGATTTGAGGAAAACACTCGTTAGATTCAGACTGTATATATTTTGAACCTTTAAGTGCAGCCAATCCTTTTATATCATTTACTATAATATGTTTAACCTCCAATTCTTTGGTAAAAACAGCTCCACAAACATATCCACCTTTTTCTATAAAAAGGTTAGCTATAGTAGAAAATATACCTCCCGAATTAGACGATTTTAAGATTTTCTCGTCAGTAGAAACCGCTGCCAAAGTTTGCAAATTATCCAATAGTAAGCCCTTTCTTAAAACTGGACATGTTTTAGAACAAACACCACACTCTATGCAACATTTATTATCGACAGAAGGATAACGAAAGCCTGTCGAAGTGTCATATTTCATAGAAATACATTTTTGGGGACATTTCTCCGAACAGGCCCCACAACCAGTACATAAATTATGTTCTATTTCACCATTTACGTTTTTCATCATCTCTCCAAGGCATTTATTAACCATTCCTTTGATTCCATAGCATTTGCGTTGACTTTATCTATAACAGTATCATACTCATTATGTGAAATCATTACTGGTGTATAAGAATCAACATTGTCTACCAAGCAGCCTTGAAGACCATAAGTATTCAATAAATTATAGACACGAGTGTTGCGAGATTCTTTGCTATTATCGTCAAAACGCTTAAAAACCATAAAGTTTCTTCTATGTATAATGGAGAAGACACATCCATGGAAAGAATCTGTAGCTACAAATGTTGCATTTTTTATCAAGCTTACCCATTCTGCAGGTCCCGCATCGCTAAACTTAATTCCATCTATGGAATAACTTTCTTTGGTCTTGGGCACAAAAACAAGTTTCAAATTTAATGAAGAAGCAATCTGAATACATTTTTCCCAATAGCACTTATTGTATGATAAAAAATAGCAAAACATATATTCTCCTTCAACAAGTCTATCTGCAACAATATTTCCCCAAGATGCAGAATCAAGCAACATCGTTGGATCCACATTTACTACGACTTGATTCCCTATGAGTTTTTTCAAAATCGCTACCCCGCTTTGTTCTCTTACAGAGATAAAACGAAAACGCTTTATAAGTCTTCGCATTTTCATTTCCTTTTGTGCTGGAATTTCCTTCACGCCAAAACTACATGCATATGCTATTTTACGCTTAGACTCTACCACAAAATCAAAGAAATAGGATGGACTAAAATAGGTAGGCGACCATATCTGATCACTACCACAAATGTACGCATCATACGAATTAGAAATATCTTTTAATTCTGAGAAATGGCGATATTTTCGCGTAAGGCAAAGATTATCTGCCAAAAATTTGTCTATACGTTCATTTTTCAAAATCAGCTTCTCTTTGTCAGGACAAGCTTTTCTATTAAGCATATCTTCAAATTTTTCTATGAAGAGATTAAATGGATTACGCTGCTTTACCAAATTCTTCACTTTTTGAATGACTGTTGGATGCAAATCAATATTATTCACTTCATACCCTTGGTCTCGTAAAAATCTCTGCAAGGCATAAGCTTGTAAAACCGTTCCATAGTTGCCGTTATGCAACCAAGTAAGTATTGCTATTTTCATTGTTTGTTACCTTTTAATAATGATATTGCTCTAGCACAACTATTATTTATGATTTTATCTACATTATACCCCCCTTTTCTTAAGGAATGTATATCAAATACCAATAGTAATTTTATATACCATTCAGGGAAGCCATAATTCTTCTTAAAAAAGTAGAACTGATTATCAAAAAAGGTCTGCCAATAACTTTCTTTCTTTTGGTTTCTACATCCTCCTACATTAGCCATTATATGGTCTAAAACTATTTTTGGATCAAAGAAAACTCTAAGTTTATGTGACTTCATTCGATAAAAGAAATCAGTTTCTTCACGAAGAGCATTACCAATATAATTGCTGTCAAAATATCCTATTCTGTCGAATACACTTTTACGAAAGGACATACAACAACCTCTTCCTGCGTCTGCTCTCATTGCTTTAGAATTTTCTCTATTGCTCAATTGTATACCAAAAGGGGTAATTACAGACGCTTTACGAATGCAAAATGCCTTTGTTATTAAAGAACGAATTATCTTTTTCAATCCCCCTTGACTATCTAACAGAATATTATCACCATCTTGGTTTTTCAAAATAGGCAGTCCTACTACAGCCATATTTCTTTCATCATCATATCGCATCAATAACTGATTAAAGAAACCAGAATGTAATTTAATGTCATCATCAAGGAAGCAAATGATATCACCAGAAGCAATATCAAGCCCAACATTACGCGCATTAGGAAGATTAGCAATATCTTCATATACATACTTAACCTTCGGATTATCTAAAATCTTCTTAAGATAAGACATAACTGTCTCTGTATGTTTTTTGGTCTGATCAACTACAATTACTTCACTATTATTAGCGACACAACTATTTTCTATATTTTCCAAAATAGAATCAAGAGTATCACATAAAATATCCTCTCGATTATATGTAGGGACTATAATTGATAATTTGTATTTATTCATTTTGCTGGTATAAACGTAACACTTTTAGCATTTTCTATATAAACTATGCTAGAACTAAGTCTTGACGGTTGCTTTATTTTATTTCCATACAAGTCATAAAACTTAGCAAGGCCTTCTGTTTTAATATTTAATGGACGAGGAGCAACAGACCATGCAGCATAGACTATTTTTCCTTTTGGGGTAGTCCATTTTGCCATGTAATTTTCTCCAACAACATAAAGTCTTGGGCGGATAGAACGATTAGGGCATTTTGCTATCAATGTCTTATATGAAAGAAATGCAGGCTTTGGCGTTAAATTAGCATGCAGGAGACCAAAATGTTGTTCCCTATCAAACAGATCTTTTTCACCTGCCCTAATTTCATACCAATAGACTTTATTGATGCCATATGCGAAAGCTATTAAATAGATTCTAGGTAAGCGGCGAGCCTGCTCTTCGAGCAACCACTTTCCATTATTCCAGTGATTTCTTTTTGTTGTATCAGGAGCAGTATGCATCCCGCATTCGCCTAACCAAACTTCTTTTTCCCATCCATACTTATTCATAACCTTGCGAACAGTTTCTAATTGCTTAGGAATACGTTCAGGAGATTCGTATGAATGCATATTCATTACATCAAAATACTTATATGCCTCATAATGACAAAGAGAGTCCAAGAAGGAGCTTGTCACATCAGCCAAACCACTAATAAGAACATTGTTTTGACGTCCATTCTTCTTAAAGACAGGATATATACATTTCAATAGATGTACATATTTATAAGCAGCATTTCTTGTATGAACATTTAAATCCACTTCATTAATAACTTCCCAATCACAGACTCTCTTGTTATACCTGTTAGACAAATAATCAACATACTCAATATATTTACTATAATCTTGCCAAAAGTTTTTTCCAAAAGCATCTATTGACAGATCTCCATGAAGTGGAATTTTTGCATTTTCCACACTCCTTACAACTGAATCCATCATCAAAGGATTAAAAAATCCATTTCTATAGCCCAATGCAAAACAATGAGCACCACCTCGCACCATATTGATGCCTATGCTATTCATCTTGTTTAGTTCTTCATCTCGGCGAGTATAATCTTGCAGAAACGTCAAATGGCAATTCACGCCATAAGCATTTTCGATTCTATCTGTACAGGGGAAAATCGGTACAACTTCCTTTGCCTTGGTACATCCAAGAAACAAAGGAAGAAATAAGCATAATAAAATCTTTGCCAAATAACCAATTGACCTAAACATTACAACCCAATTTTCGAAGAATATGACGACAAGCATCCTTATATGGCAATCCTAAAGCCAAGCATATTTTCTTCTCTACATTCGCATACCATGGAAGCCAAGTTCCTGCAAAATGATGAATCGAATATGTTAACGAAGACATTTCTACCTTACCTGTAGCATATGACTTAGGACTAAAGTACTGGTAAGGAAATACAGGAATTTCCTTATCAATGCATTGAGTTGCCTCTTCTATAGAAGAAACCGGCTTTAATGCATACCCATTTTTTAACAAGCAATCCTTAATGATACCAGGAAGCACTTTTGTGTCGAAAGTACCATTATTTTTAACAAAAGAACGGTCTTTATAATAATCAAGGCAATCTTTTATCCATTGAGCACCTTTCTCTACACCAAAAGCAGCCACTTCTAGTCGCCCATCCTTTGAATTTTCAAAGCATAACATTTCATGCAGTTCTAAAAAAACATCAAATGATCTGACTACTTCTACATCCATATCAAGATAGATACCACCATAATGATAGAGCGCATAGAGACGAATATAATCAGCAGCAAATGCATATTTTTTGTTGTCGAAAGCTTGACTTACCCACTTTGACCGCTCCTTTGGGAAACGGTCAAAGTTCCAGTGTATCCATTCATAATCCGGAATTATCTTCTTCCATGAATCCATACATTTCTGCAAAGATTCAGGAATTGGATCATTACTAAGCCAGCAATAATGAATAATTTTAGGAATCATACTAATCTTTATTTTCTATTATGGCCTTATTTAAAGCTTCTAAGTAAGAATATTTCATTTCTGAGTCAGGCTCCAAATATGCACCTTCCCCCCACTCATTCCATGCTGTTAAAAATAAATACTCCTTTTTCTGCTTTCTGCATATTGCCATCAATTCACTAATGTATTTTGCAAATTTCTCAGGAGTACCACCATCAACAACAATACCTCGTGTTCTTCCTCTTCGTGGAGTATCATCATAACCAACAAATGCTGAATGATAAAAAGTCGAGGATTTACTATGATCAGCAAATTTTAGTACTTTTTTCCAGACTTTATCATAATTTAAAATTTGTAATCCTTTATGAGAATGAGTCAAAGTTTTTATCTTATTAGTCACTCTATCTAATATTGAATGTGCCCCCCAACCTGAAAAAGCTGGTTCGTAATTGAATTTAAATGCTTCTTTTGGAATATCTTTATATTTATTATATTTGAAAAAGAAGCATATACCATCAAATCCATCAGCCCGAGCTAACTTATCCCAATATTGACACATTTCATCTAATTCCTTGTCATAAAGAAATATGCCAAATACAGGTTTATTGTCCTTCTTCATATAACGTGGTGAATGGAAATGCGTTCTACAATAATTATAGTGATTCTCCCAATCTTTCTCACGACCAAGAATATATGGTATCAAAATTTGAGGACCCTTATTTTTTTCATGTGGATTGTCAGCAAGAGGAGCCCAGTCATTACCAGCAACATTACTCCAACTACGTTTCCAATTACCATTATCCCACGTAAGAAAATAGTTAATATCAATATCATCGTTATCTCTCATTATCTCAGCTGGTGCTGTTAAGATATTTTTATCATTATTAAACCAATAATGATATACACCAAAGCCATATAGTCCATATTTACGCGCAAGATTACACTGCCATTTAACGTTCTCCTTAATAGAAAGATCGTAATAAAAACCATTTAGTGGTACTCGAGGTTGCTTGTGTCCACTATACAAAGGCTGAGCTTTTTTAACTGTCACCCAATCAGTAAAACCTTTACCCCAAAACTCATCATTTTCTGGAATACAATGAAACTGAGGTAAATACATAGCTATAACTTTTACTTCCATTACTATATTATTTATTTTTGTAAAACTTTTCAATGATAAAAAGAACTATTTGTATTTTCTTATGATAAAGCAGCCATAATAGTATTATGGCTTTTTTAGATAAGGTGCATACATTTGTCCTCTTAAAGACTTCTCTGAATATTACATTCTCTGCAATCGTATATAAATAAGATTTCTTTTCATTATAAGAAAAAACGCTCTTTTTATAGAACAATTGCTTAATGGCTCCTAGAATCCAATCTAAGAATTTAATATTACATATTTCTTCACCATTCTCTATATTCCATTTTTTATAATAAGGTTTACAAGCTTTGTACATATATAATGCAGACTCTAGCTTATAATAATCAAATTTTATAGAAGTAACGCTTTCTTCATTAGCCCTATACATATATAAATTAGCAGGTAAATAAACTGCATTACGAGCGATATCTAGCCATGGAATTTGCATTAGATAGTCCTCGCCATTAGTAATGAAGGACACGTTATCAAATCTATAAGACTCTGTTATTATACTTCTTTTAAAAGCCTTATTCCAAACATTATTGAATCGAGAAGTTACAAGAGCATCTTTTCTGAATTCATCAAATAATTTACCTGTTAATAATGTTGTCTTTTCTTTATAGTGAGACCAAAATGGAATAGATTTATCTTTCCAAAATCTAATCCCATTATAAATTACAATATCTACATTATATTCATCTATTAAATCTTTAATTTTTTGTAACGCATGAGGAACAAGTTTGTCATCAGCATCAACAAATATACAATATTCACCAATAGCATGGTCTACTCCGTTCATTCGGGCCGCAATCTGTCTTTGATTAGACTGATGTATAACTTTAAACAATAAGTTAGGGAAAACTTCACTCAAATCATCACAAATAGTTGCAGTTCTATCCTTTGACCCATCATCAACTATAATAATTTCAAAATTATTAAAAGTTTGTGCTTGCAAAGACTGAACACATTCATTTATATACTTCTCTGCATTATAAGCAGGAATTATAACACTAAAAAATGGTTTTTTCATCATTCTGTTATTTCTAATATTTTTGATTTATAAGGGTAAATATTACCACCGCCACCAATTACATACATATTCATCCAATTGAAGATATAAATAGAAAACATCAATATTTTAATAAAACCCGATATTTTTTTAGATGTAAAAAGTTTAACCAAAAATGTATACATAATGAAACTAAAATAAAAACCTATTCTATCTACAAACTGCACTTGGTAACTTAACACCTGAATGACAGAGGAGACTACAGAAAGTACTAATATGAAAACTAAAATTTTATTATCCATACATTTTTTATAAATACCCCATACTATAAAAGCTATAGGATAAACAAACTGAAATATCTTTCCTAATCCTGTACCAGATGAAGCTTTTGATATTATAAATTCACTATTTCCCCCATATCGTTCTGCATACGTATTTGATATAATCGTAAAATCTCCTAATAAGGATACTATATAATAATACGATGGTATTAAAAATAAAAATAGAATAAGTATTATACCTAAATAAAGATTTCTTTTTTGAGTATTATCCAGTTTGGATATATGCCAGAACAAGGGTACAAACACAAAAAAAATAGAAGTGCTATGAAAAAAATAAGCTAAAATCTGCATCACAATATAAAGCTTTTTTTTACCCTGTACAAATAAAGAAAAAGCATAACTCAATATTGCTATAGCACAAAATTGTCGCATAAGATTTAACGTATGACAATAAAAGACTATACAAAACAGAGCTATTGAAACAAACAAATTTACTCCAAACACTTTTTTGTATTGCCATAAAGCCATATAAATAAAGAGATGAATAAATAAAGCTATTAAGAGTAGCAATGATTGAGGTTCATTTGAAATTAGTGTTGATACATAAGCGATTAATAGAAATCCTTTATCTCCATCACATAACACAAAATCCTTAACATTTTCGACAGATAATGCTCTTTGAAAATAAGGTACTATATATACATCACTATCAATCCCGACCCCAAAATCCCTAAGACCTGAAAATAACGTATTTATGGCAATCAAAAACATAAGAAATAGTGCAGACATTATTTTTTCATTTCTATCATAGCACTTATTTGCGATAAAAGATATTGCTAAATTTATCAAGAATATAACTAAGTATGGGTCCATTATCTTTCGTTTTTATTAAATATAACATCCTCTTTTGTCCAACGAATGTTTTCTTTTACTACTCGTGCTGGTCTTCCGACAACTAAGCAATTGGCAGGAACATCCTTTGTCACCATTGTTTGGGAGCCAATTATGCACCCAGCCCCAACATTGACACCTTTCATTACTTCTGAACCAGGTGCTATCCATACATGATTACCTATTTTTATAGGTTTGGCTGGGTTGATGCGTTTATTTGTTTCATTAGAATATATAGCATGAGAATCACTGGTACGGATAATAATATGATTCGAAAACATACAGTCTTTGCCTATCTCGATACTCATATTATCTTCCTGTGCATTTACATGGACATTATTTGTAAATGAGGTTTGGCGTCCTATTGTTATATGTATATCATTACCTTCCATCCAAAAACTACAATTAGGTCCAATATGGCAATTTTCTTCAAGCGTGATTTTATTATTATTACCAATTATATGAAATACAGGGTTATCAATAACACAATTCTTTTTTATAATCACCATATTATTTGCCCCAGCACAATATTTTTTATAGCTTCCAATTCCTTCATGAATCACATGAATATAACCATGAGTCATTTTGAAATTATGATAAATCTTTGAAGCTCTTCGCTTTAAACGTTTAAAAAATAATATTAGCATAAGTTTTTCTTTAAATAATTATATGAATATAATCTTTTCTCTTCCAACTTGTTATATACAGAATCATAATCTATATTCTTTAGTTGTTTCATTTCTTCGTGTGTCTTGATAATTCTGTCTTCAAGACCCAACATAGAAAGTAAAGAATGAAATCTTGCTGCGCCTCTAGCATTATTTACTATCACTGCAAAAGGTTTTCTAAAGATGATAGAGAATACGCAAGCATGAAAAGAATCGGTAACCACGTAATCTGCATCACAAAAAGATTTCAACCAATATTCTACAGAAGGTAAAATGCGTTCCTCTATATTGCATTTTCTATTACCCATCTCTATATCTATTTTTTTGAGATTCATTCCACTTGATTCGGCAAAGCTTTCCACTAATATTGTCTTTTCTTTTGTTACATCCAAAACATAAGAAAACAAGAAATTAGTTTCACTCTCTTTTGGTTCGTCTTTTATAAGAGCTAAATAGTCATTCGCACGCAGTAACATAGTAGGATCCAGTGTATGCATAGCGCAGATATTTAAATTTTGCTTGCATAATTTCACACCACCCAATTCTCTGACACTAACAGCATCAAACTTTTTTACTAACATTTGGCAGACTTTAGTGACTTCTTCTGTATATTCCCATTCATCTGTACCAAAAGATGCAGAATAAGCAATTCGCTTTATAGTCCAATCTTTGGCAAATGATAGAAACGCATTGGAAATATCAAACAGAAGCATTTTGGGTCTCCAGATTTGATCACTTCCTACGCAAATACAATCAAAATCACTTTCAGATATTTCACACAGCTCATTATACAATTTTGACCATTTAATATGTTCCTTTATGAAAGGAGTAATATTTTGACTTACAATTGGTAACCATTCATTAGATTTTGCTTCAAAATCTATATATCCTTCATATCTACCTAATGCTAATTTTAGCAGCCTCTTTATTTTCGTTACAACTGAAGCCTTAGGCCAAATAAATGGTGTTCGAATAACTTGTACCTCATGCCCCATTCTTTCCAATACCGTTTGCAAAGCATAAGCCTGCAATATCCCTCCATAGTTAGTATGGAGAGGTAATGTTAATATTCCTATTCTCATTTTTTATATATTATTTCTTGTTAATTTCCTCGGTTGTATATGCCGTTATTCCATATTAGGTATGACATTTACAAAGTCGTTTCGGCATCATATAGCTGATATCTGTGATTGTGCGCAGTATCATCGGATAATCGTTCAATTCGACAAACTCTGCCACTCAAATCATACTCTATATATCGGTATATATAAGAACGAGTTGGAGAACTTATAATTTTTTTAAGAAACCTTAAAAGATTTGTTTTTCCAACACCATTATCACCAACAAAAACTATATTTTGATAAGGAAGTCCTGTTTGTGAATTCTAGAAAACTTTACATTTTGTGTCTTGAGTCCCATATCAGTTTATTTACAGTCACTTTTTTACTCTAATCCTATTCGATAATCAGGTTTGTTTTTCACCAATGAATTCTTTTTTCCTCTCACCAACCATTACCCCCAAAAAACTTGGAATATACATTTGTAGAAGCCAATAGATAGCAATACAAAGAATAACGCAGCAGAAAGGAGATGCAAGATAATTGAAGCTCATCACATACCAACTATCACTCACATGTGTTACCTTATCAACAAGAATTGCTAACTTGCTGAAGGCCGTTATCACATAACACAGGATGAATGGATGAAAAGCGTAGATGAAGAATGAAGTTCTTGCCAACTTTTTGTTTATGTTGTAAAGCTTAGGATACTTACATAATAATATTGATGCCAATAGAATGAGGGCAAAACTCTGGAAGATAACCAACCAAGGATGAATCATCTTCGAAATCTCGTCACCCATTGCTGAACCAGTATAAGTTTGGTATATCATCAAAGCTATTGCTACCGGACATATAATCTTCTTCCACTTCCATAACACATCTGTGAAATCTTGCTTTTTGATAGCAAAGTAGGCTCCTAGACTAAAGAATAAACTGGCACAAGTAAACGTACCACTCATCCATGAAACTCTGATATCAAATACATATATCGCAAGCAACGATATGATAAATATGATTTTAGCCTTCTTGATAAGCCAATAGATAACCGGTGATATAACAACCATCATAATCAGGTCTCTCATATACCAGAACGGAAGTAATACAGGTCCACTATTGTGAGTCTCTATCCCTAACCAAGTGGTTCTTTCTTCCCAAACACTACAATCCCATAGCATGTGCAGATAGCCATTCTCCTGAAAGTATTCCAAAATTCCAGTCCATGGCTTACCATGTAACAGAATACCACCTATCTTAAATATCAAAGTCCAAAGGAGGAGCAATAATATCCATGAGAAATAAGGTATTACTAAACTATGCAATCGCTTCCGTAATTTAGAAATATAAACTACCTTATTATATTCCTCCACCTTGAGGAACAGAAGATAACCTGATATGATAAAGAAGATAGGCACTGCACTTCTTGCTATCACTACGGAAAAGAAAAGCCTGATATAATCATAGACTGCTAATCCGGTTAAGCCACTAGCATGAAGTTCCGCAACATCAATATCTGCTCCAAAACCATGCACGAATACCACAAGTATAGCGAGAGGGAATCGCAACATATTGATACTCTCAGAGTACCCCCCCGAATTATTTTATTTGACATATTTCTTTTATAAATACATTTTTTATGCCTTTGTTGCTATATCATTGTATTAATCCAATATCATGCAGTACTATCTTGGTAAACTTCTTTGCTCCTTTTTTGTTTAGCAAGAAACTATCTTGGAAAAGAGTAACATCATGACTAAAACGAGAATCATCCATGTAGTTTAAAAACTTCACAGATTTATCGTCTAAAGTATCAATCAAGTCATCAAGTAGTACTTTTCTGGCATTTTTATTAAACTTGGATGCCAGCGTATGATACATCGGAGGTAAAACCAATACTGGTTTTATATTACGTTCCTTACAGAATGAAAGCATTTCATTCAATATACTAGAAGCATCCTTCAAACCATCCTGATTGAGCAAAGAGAGAGGTTGGCTGAAATCATTTAGAGCAAACTCATGCTTCCACGCATGAATCCATCTATCTGCATCCTGTATCATTTCTTCTTCCGTCTTTTCACTCTGTTTGCCTTTCACTAATAGAGATTTTATTTCAGACATGACTGACCATAGAGGAAAAAGTCGAATAGGACGAGCGGCACACTGTTTAATCTGTTGCTGCCTACGATAAGAAAAATGCGGGATTGTACTTGGATAGATTAATGTATAGAATCTATCTTCCATAAAGTCATAACTGCCCGCTAAAGAACTAAATGTACATAATGTAATGATTACATAACTATTAGTTGGATTAAGATAACCAAAATAGTTCTTTAATATAGCCAGGTCGCCTGATAATGGATTATGCCGAAGAGCAAAATTGCCCCCACAAATTGGCAAACCTTCATAATCAAAAGCGTGACAACCGGAAGTTGAACCAAGATTGATTACATCTGTATTGAATTTGTTATATTCCCAAAACTTACGGCAATCAGGAAACATTTCTTCATTAAACCAACGGGTTCTACGAATGATTCCATTTATCTTACCTGCTATTTTATGTTTTATACTCATAGACCTGGACAAATTTTAGATTCTACCAAATACTGATTATCATAATTAAGAGAAGAGATTATTTCAACTTCCTCTGGCGTTAACGAGAAATTAAAGATGTTGAAATTCTCTTCAAGCCTCTTTGGATTCTTGGTTTTAGGAAGAGGGAAACAACCTCGTTCTAAATCCCAACGTAAAACTACTTGGGCTAAAGACTTCTTATACTTCTCCATGATTGGCTGCAACTTCTCGGTTTGTATCTTACCATGAGCCACATCCATTAATGGAGAATAAGGCATTACAAGTATCTGATGATTGTTACAATAATCAACCAAACTCTGTTTGATACCAATAGGACTGACATAAACTTCGTTGATATCAGGTGTTACACCAGTCTCAGCTATCAGTTTATCTATATGACGTTCATGAAAATTGGAAACTCCAATGTAACGTACAATGCCTTGCTTCTTCAATTCTATCATCGTCTTCCATATATCAACGATATAATCAGGAAAAGGATAATGAATGAGCAACGAATCGAGATAAGAAGTATTCATATCTCTCAAAGATGTTGCCACCTTTTCTCTGACAATCTCATCTACAGAATGACGTTGCATAAACTTGCTATTAGGATTGAAATAGATGCCTTTAAACGGTTCATCCTCATGGGCATTATTGTCAGAGATCTTAGTCTGCAAGAATAAATGCTCACGGTCAACTCCTTCGGCAGCCAATTCTTTTACAGCCATACCTATACCAGGTTCGCCTCTATAATCGTCAGCAGTATCAAAGAGACGATAGCCAACCATAACTGCAGCTTTTACCATATCAGCCATCACCCTGCCCTCAAAAGGGAAAGTTCCAAGTCCGATCTGAGGTATCGTCTCTCCCAACTTATTTGTTAATTGAATCATTTCTTTAGAATTTTATTTCTTATAATACTATGTACCATCACTCTGTCCTCCTTACCTAATACTATCAAATAGACAGAAGAAAGAAGAACTATCTCTGTTGACAATCCCAAAATGATGAATCGCATCCAACCTTGTTCCATCAAATAAGTAAGCAATAGAGGTATGACGATGGAAATAAGAGTTATACATATCGTTGGTACATAAACTTTCTTTATCAAACTACTATACCGGAAAGTTACATAACGATGTACAATCATCCAGCCCCAAAACATCTGCGTGAAATTTACACAGAATATAACAATAAAGACAGAATATGCAGGTGCACCTAGTTTCAATGCGACATAACTTATCGGCAGGGCACAAATCATCAACGTACCACCAACAATATTACCTAACTTTATTTTGCCTATTGCATGATATGACATCAATGATGCTTGATGATAGGTTTCCATCAGATAAGTACATAAAACCAATACTGCAAAAATCGGAGTATCTGATGGCATATTTTTGCCCAGCCAAAGATGAAGTATAAAGTCTATCTCAAAACAAACTGGCAAAACCAATGCCAGCATCAAAAGATAAGCGAATTTAGCTGCATTGAAAGTCAACCGATACATTTCATCTGTTTTGTTCTCGGCAAAATTCTTCACTACTTGGGGCCTGACAGCCGTAAGGAAGTTATTAACAAACATAGAAACCGCATTCTGAACCTGAACAGCAATAGCTCTGGCAGCATTTACTACAGGTCCGAAGAATAGGTTAAGAAGAATATTAATACCTTGTCCTTGACAAATGACAGCTACACCTCCAAACAAATCCCAGCCGCTATAACCTAACAAGGTCTTATACAGAGGTTTCTCCTTGACTAAACGGAAACGACATTCTTCATATCGTTTTGTAGTATAAAAGCGGTAAAACAACTGGATGCCTACAGAGTTCAACATTAACAGCAAACCATAGAAGATTAATTTATCTATAGGCGAAACTATCAACAAGTAAACGATGACCAATTTTGATATAGCTTCATAAAGTCCTACATAAGCATAGATGCTCATATTCTCATGGGCAATGAGGGACGCATTGTAAGGTACCTGGGTAAAGCTAATCATCGTGGTGATGATGGAAAACTGATAGACCCAAAAGGCAGCAACAATTCTATCGTCAGGTATCACCAATTTCTCATAAAAGAACCATAAGCCCAAGGTTTCTCCTACTATGAGCACAATCAGTGCTACACAAATATGAAGATTGAGCGAAGCAGAGAATGTACGATTGAGTTTATCCTGATTGCCACGCCCCAACTCATAGGTAAGGAAACGACTGGAAGATGATCCCAGAGCTCCATTGAGAAAGCTCATCATTGTTACAATACCACCTACGACATTATAGATACCATAGTCGGAAGCTCCCAACACATCGAGAATCACTCTCGATGTGTAAATGGAAACCACCATAATGATGAGCTGTCGAAGATATAGAAAGGCTGTATTCTTGGCTATACGTTTATTATCTGACATCTATAAAAACTATTATAACTTAGCCTCAATACTATCAACACAATCATGAATATCTTCCCAATCAAGAACCTCTTTGGCAGTAAACTTAATACCAAAAGTTCCCTCTATGGCTTTCATCAACTGAATATGCGAAAGAGAATCCCATTCTTCGATGTCATCTGCACTCATGTCTTCATTCAGTTCGAAATCATCGTCTAAATCCATGACATCAACAAAAATCTCATTCAACTTCTTTAAAATTTCACTTCTTTCCATTATTATTTACTTTTTGATTATATAACATTCTTTTGACTGATAATTCTCTACGTTCAGTTGCCATTGAGCAGTAGCAGTATTATCCAGTTTATTAAATCCTAAAGCTGTATAATGCTCTGCAACCATACCATTCTTTTGTGTAGGCAGGTATTCGCCTATAATTTGCTTATAACCATTCTCCTTAGCCCATGCCACAATAGTATTAAGCGTAAAGTTCTCCATACCTCGCTTCAATACTCGGCAGCTCATGAACCAAGTATCTATAAACAAAGTATCAGCATCCTTTTCCTGAAGTATCACAACAGCAATCAATCCATTATCACCAAACTTATCCTTCAAACTGAATGCAAAGCCTTTCTGCTTTGGATCATTTTCTATTGCAGTAATCTGATCTTCCGTATATCTTACAGTTCGAAGGTTAAACTGGTTACTTCTTTGGGAAAGCTGAGCTACACGAGGAGTGTTGAACTTCGTAAAGCCCTCTACTTCGGAAACCATATTCAAAGACTTCAAGAAGTCTGCTTCATTGGTAAACGATTTGCTGAAAGCTGCTCGTTTAGCCTGTACCTGATATTGCTTGGTTCTATCCTTATCGGCTGCACTATAAGAGGCTGTTTCAAAAAGATTGAGAGAATAAAGATATTCCAAATAGCAGGAAGGGTCTTCTGGCAAATCCGGCACTGTGATGCCGGTGATATTCTCCTTAACCATGTTTCGCTCAAAAGGATTATCATCAATGAATACCATTGAATCAAAGCCAATATTCAAGATTTGCTGAATCTGTAGGATATTATCAACTTTCGTTTCCCAATTGGCCATAAAAACGGAAATATCATCAAGGCGCAACACCATGTCAGGATGCTTTTCAAAAGGCTCCTTTGCCTTGTCCTCATCATTCTTGCTACAGATACAGATGATAATCCCTCTGTTTTTCAGCTTTTTAATCCACATCTGAAACTCAGTAAAAGCCTTGCCAATTCCTAAGCCATGCCCCAACTGGATACCTTCCAAACCATCATCACCAACGACACCACCCCAAAGAGTATTGTCGAGATCCAAGATAATACATTTCTTAAACTTTCCCTGGATAGCACAAATGATATCCATTACACGGGAAGCAACGTAAGGAACAGCATCCAATGAAAGTATCATCTCTGTTGTTGTATATACCATAGGATCGAACATTACGTCACGACCTAACTTGTTTTGCAAGCCAGCAATGTCGCAAATGAAGAGATTCTGATATTCCTGAGACAATCTCATCAATTCAAAATTCATCTTTCGAACCTGATATGTAAAGGAAGTCTCCACTTTGTTAGCATAACTGCCAAAGACAGTATCTTCTATTTCCGGGTAATTAAAATAAATAACCTTGGCTTGTGTGGATGCGCAAACTTCCCTAACAAAATCTAATCGGTTATCTGCTAAAGATAATTGTTCCTGGGCTGAGAGCAAGCTATAGTGTTCATTCCACTTATGAGTAGATTGAAAAACAACTATATATTGAGCATCAAACTGATATAGATCACTGGTTGGATCCATAAACTGGCGCTCTACCTGGTTATATTCAGCCTCGAATAAATCAATCCGATATCCTCTTTCTACTCCCCAACCCTTGATTGCCGTAGCCAAGAACTGAGTAGCAGTATCACCTAACAAAGCAACTTTAATGGTAGGATAACTTGATATATCCTTCTTAAGATTTCTCTTTAATTCTTTAAATGACAACATAATCTATACTTTAAAGCTTACATTTTAAAATAAATATCTTCGTCAACAACTTCTGCTGGATGTCCCATTGCCATCGTAAATGACGGAATGGATGAACGTACAAACGACTTAGCTCCTACAATGACACCAGTGCCCAATTTTGTTCCTGCCATCAGAGTACTGCTCTCGCAGATCCAGCAATGCTGTCCAATAGTAATAGGATGAGCATTTTTAAAGCCACGTCTAGAAATGTAATGTCCTCCATTATTATCACGAACGACGCAATCACGACCAAAGGAAACATTGTCGCCAAATTCTATCTTTTCTGCACTGATACAGGTAAAATCGATATTTGAAATAAAAGACTTACCAAATATAATCTTTGAGTTCTTGAAAGCTTCGATGTCTGCACCATACATAATGGTAGCAGTACCCTTAAAATCAAGTGTTGCACCATCTTCAACCAATATACGGGTTTCTAATTTAGAGCCTTTAATTCGCTTGATACCAAGATACACAATACCTCCAACTGAAATGTTTGCATTCTTAGCAAAATCCAAGATGGTATGCTTAGTAATCAGCATATATTGTGCGTGCAAGATGTTCGTATGAACATTCTTAGAGAATAGATTATACTTTATATTCTTCCAATAGGTTGGAATGCTTGTTCCTGCAACATTCTTAATACTCAGAATAAATCTGGCCAAGTTTTTGATCTGGCGTTTCTTGGATGGCTTCTGGTCTATACCACGATGAATATATTTAGCCGCTATATCCTTGAAGTTACTTTTATCGAGATCCTTATAAAAATCTTCTCTGTTCACTTTAGGAGGCTGCAATGAACTTATCAATGCCGGATTGCCCTTTACTACAACATCAAAAGGAACTTCTTTTTCCTTAAGTTTGCTAGCTATAGACTGATAATACTTCTTTCCCTTTTCATTATTCAGAAGGACAACAGATGTACCAATATCACCATCCATCTCTTCTCCGATGGTATTACCTGCTCCCCAGAAATCACCAATTGTAATATCAGCTATACGAGGGAATCCCTTGAACTTACATTCATAGCAGCTAGGTCGGCAATAAACGCCGGTAGATAAATAACCAATAGTAAAGAAGTTGGTATCATTGGTATCATACAGTACCTTTCCATTTTCAAACACGACCTTGGTTGTCAGTTTCCTCCAACCAAGTTCTTTGCTCTTCACACGGAAGTGCTGTACTTTTGCCCCATACTCATCTTCTAAGAAAGAAAGCCACTTACTAAATACCTTAGGCGAATTAATACCACGACATATCAAATCTACTATGATAAGGTTCTCGTAGTCTTTCTTCAAGAAGGATCTCAATGCTGCCATCTGGCAAGGAATACCACAAACCAGAACTTTCTCACCTGCTTTCAGTAAATCCCTTACCTTTTCATAGAATCCCTGCGAATTACTCTGATGTAGTTTGGAGCCACGGATTTTTTCCAAATCGGATTTGTCATTGGATATCAATTGACTAACCATCCAGCCTTCATCAAAGATAGCACCACCAACATATCCTCCTTGTTTATACATCTGGAGAGCCAAAACAGAAAACATTCCACCCGAAGTACTTGCAAATCGAGTCATGATGTTCTTGCTTACGGCAGCATGACATTCTGGTTGTTCAAAATCATTTTTCTTCAGTTTCTCTACATTGATAATAGGACACGCCTTCTCACAGAGATGGCAATCAATACAAGTTTCTTTATCAACTACAGGATAAGAAAATCCTTCAATGTCTTCTTTGAATGTTATGCAACCCTTGGGACATGCATCGCCACAAGCATTGCATCCGCAACAATCTTCTTTTCTTTTTATATCTATCATAAAATGTTTTTTTGTATCGTTTTATATGTTATTCTCTGAATCTCATTACTTGTCGGTAAATGACTTTCTTTCTAAATTCTTCCAATCCTCTTTCGTTCCAGTCCTTTACAACCTTCTCTTTTTCTGAATCAGAGAAATAGACTATACTCTGCTCACTTATTTTGAGATGCAAATCCGCTAAGTATCCCATAAGTACGTTATTATCTACATCGGCATAATATCTTGCTTTACAATGTTCAAAAGCCTTCACCGAATAGAACTTGCTATTGATTATAGCATTAGCTTTTTCTTCTAATATACCCTTGGGAAACAATTTGTTTGCACGGTTCGTATAATTGAAAATCAACCATGACATATCTTTGTCTTGGCGAAATTTTATCTTCTTCAATACCTTCTTCCGGAAATCATCCTTCTTCCCCAGCCGTAAAACAAATCCAGCTTGCTCGCCTGGTCGTGAGAAAGGTTGCAATCCTACTACTCTCATATGCTTACTATACATATCATTTTCATCACATAATTCATCCCCATAGATATAGATAACACCATACTCCGGTTCTTTGGGTTCTATCGGATAATACTTGCCATTTCTATATGTAGTAGTGGCGAAAAAGGCTGCCACGAATTTATCGATTGTCAAATCTAACAAATCGGTCTTGATACCATAATGCTGAGCCAAAGCTCCTGTATCAATATTCAGATGTAAATGGATGACATGTCCATCATCTAAAGTGATTTGAAGTCCACTTTTAAATATATCAGTAAGGGGATAATCTTCTATCAATAATTCCAATTCGCATGCCTTCAAACGTTCATGGAATATTGCTTCATCTGTCATTTCCTTACGATATAACGAAGGCTTGCATGGTTTGTGATAACCACTCTCTCCTCGATAATACCTATTAACAAATAAGCTGCATGGAATAAGTCTTTCCTGACCATCAGGTCCTGTTACAATTTCAAACTTTCCTTCGTGTTCATAAGAGGGAAATGAACATCGCATCACAGAGTTATCCAAAGCCCATTTCTCTTCATCGTAAGCTAAGCATTCCAGAACGTCTAGAATGGTAGGGAGTTTATTATTTATCAATTCTATACGCTTAGTTTCCCAATTTCCCATAGATTATCTCCTCCGCTTCTTTGATATGTGCTAAAATTAATTCCTTGTCTTTACGATTCCGCCTAATCACCATCTGTCGATATAGCTTTACATAAGGAAGTGTTAGAATTACCTGATTGTAGTTGGCACCTATTTCCATGATGGCATCACAAAGCCGGCAGACCTCATCAATAGAATCTACTTTCTGGTAATAGGTACATGCCTCTATCAAAGGCTCTACATCATGATATATCCTGCCTTGCAGTTCCTTATAATACATCTTGTGTTGAATCATTGGCAAGCTGTCATAATCAACTGTTGCCAACACCTTCTTTGCTTCATCTAAGAATATAGTTTCATCTTGTGGGTAGCGCATGGCAAGAATGGCATAACAATTCACCCTAGAGAGCTTATTTCTTACAAGGAGATTGGCATCACTCAGGCGTTCACTTATAACTTGTGCCTTTCGCAAGAAGTATATTCCTAAAGCGGCATACCGCAAGCCAAACATATGTGCTAATTCATTGTAGGCTTGCGCAACGTAGGCTTTACCTAATTGCTCTGCTTCATAAAGGGCAGCAGACAAGGAATTAACCGAGAACTCATATCTATTCTTATTGGAACTCTCTATTCTTCCACGCTGCAATAGCATTTGGAACTTCTGCTCGTGTCCAACAGCATATTTTTCAGTTTGTCTGGTGCAAGAAATTGCTTTATCTAAAAGTCCTCTGCGATAAAAAGATTCGGCAGCATAATACCATCTTTCAAATTGCAGTGAGCTCAAGACTGGTTTATTCTTGGCTATTTCATCAAATAGTTTGAAATTCTTATCGGCAGCGTGCCAATCACATCTATTAAGCTGTCCGGAAATATCATTCAGAATCTGTACCAGAACCTTTACGTATTGTAAATCTTCTCGAAGCATAATATATCAAGTTCTATGTATTTACGAGCCTTAGCAACTAAATCATCATGAATTGACTGTTCATCTGGAGAATAAGAATAAAGATTGATAATCCACAAAAATGTTCTCAGTATTTCGGTATTAGTCATAATTTTTATTTAATTGTTATTCGAGAGCTACCTGGCATAGCATCAATATCAAACCGTTCAAAATCTATATCAACACTATCTGAGGGCTTTGGAATATTACCAATAAATGTATAATCATGAATAACAGGATTAATTCCTGCTGAAAAACAAGCTTGCTGTACAGAAATAAGTTCTGCATCTGTACAATCCTTATCTATTCGCACCTTACGAATTACTTTACTCCAATCTATAGCAAGATCTTTATACAAGCTAGTACTCCCCGTACTTCTTGGAGCATTTATCTTTGGAATAGCAAATAACCTAACCTCCCGCTCGTAACTGTAAGCATCTCTTTTCAATGTAAGCAGTTTCAGAAACTTCTCGAAAGAGAACGAAGTGAAATATTTGGTATAATCATCAGATTTTTCTTGATTATGCAAATTCAAAATATACTTTTCATCCTTATATTCAACAGGCATTTCTGCTATACGCAATCCATTGCTTATCAATTCAGTTCTTAGTTTGTCAATGTTCAGTTCCAATTGAACACAATGAGCACCCAATCCCTGACCATGAGAGTATACTTTCCAGGCTGCCTCACTATTCTTTTTCTGTGTTACACAAGTGGCAAATAATTGAGGTGTAGCATTATCTGCGCCATCAATTGTATATTTAGCACAATAAAAGCGCTGCTCATACTTGTCGTTCCACTTGTTCGGCTCAAAGAATCTCCATGTCTTGGCATACAAACTTATCATAAATGCTTCTAAAGTCATGTACTTATAGACTATTGCATAATTTTTCTTTTCATCAGCTATTTCTTTAATCTTCGAACCATCATGAGAAATTCTGGTATATGCAATCAATCGTTCTGGAGAGGTTTTGCGTCGACTATAGTAAGCTTTAATCTCTGTCTTCTTTATCTCGAAAACGACAAGATTCTTGGACTCTACAGTAATTAAATAAGGTTTACCTTGTATTCCTATAGTATATTCCGTGATAATTCGAGAAAGTATCTTCAGTATTTCTCCTGGATTATCAATACCAATTATCATTTCACCATTTTTTACCTGGTCTGTAACACCAAGAATGAGATAACCTCCTCCACTATTAGCGATACCGACAATAACCTTTGCTACTAGGGGAAAATCTTTGGGCAAAGAACGTTTAAACTCAATAGTCTCAGACTCTTGAAGAGTACCATCATGTAACGCAGAAATTATTTCATCTATATTTTTCATCATATCCGTTTTTTAAGTATTTCTTTTATTAAACAGAATGCAGAATCAGAATAGTGGCATTTGCCATCATTACCCATATGTTCCAAAATGGAGCAGGTGCAGTTTTTATTTAAGAGAATTGCTCTTCAGCTCTTTACTGATCACCTTCCCCATTGATTTCTCAATATCAAAGAAGGTCATAGGGTCGTTATAATCTATCTCAGAAATGACATTATCCATATCATTCACGGCATAACCGATCCACTCTACGGATTCTTCCAAGTCTTTCATATTGATTCGAGAATAGGTTTCCTCGAAACGGTCGAGAAAGAAGGATACCACATTAGGATGCTTCTTTAAGTATTGGTGAAAGGTCTTGCAGACCTGGGCCTGACCTTTGTAGTTGAGCTTACGAATGTCTTCAAACATCGGCATAGCGCAGGAATAGGACTTTACGGAAGAAACCTTCTTTCCCATCTTCTTACGGATCTCCTTTGCCTCTGGAATCGTATCATCGTAGATGTCTTGAAACTCTTCTGGAAGCATCGAGAGAATTCGCTCTAAAACTTCTTTATCTGCCATACGACTCTTATTTGTATAAATCTACATTGATATCGAATGGTGAATCGAAGTCCTTCAACATCGCATGCTTCGTATCTTTCTCTGAGAGATTGGCATGCTCGGTTGGGATCTTCCAATCAATACCAAGAGTGTCATCGAGGATGCTAATGCCTCCATCTGCCTCTGGATGATAGAAGTTATCACACTTGTACTGGAAGACGGCTGTTTCTGAGAGGACTGCAAAACCATGAGCAAAGCCCTTTGGAATGAAGAACTGGCGATGATTGTCTTCTGTCAGCTCTACTGCCACATGCTTGCCATAGGTTGGTGAACCTTTGCGAATATCCACTGCTACATCAAGGACTCTGCCTTTTACGCAACGAACCAGTTTGCTCTGGGTGTATGGTGGGCGCTGGAAGTGCAAGCCTCGCATCACACCATAGCTGCTCATAGACTCGTTGTCTTGGCAGAAGTGAACACTATGTCCCAGGATAGGAGAGACCTTCTCTTCAAACTCTCGCTCGCTGAAGCTCTCGAAGAAGTAGCCACGAGAGTCGCGGAAGAGGCGTGGCTCTATAATGAGAACGCCTTCAATATTTGTTTTTACTATATTCATGATTCTAACTTAAGTTCTTACATAAGATTTTTTTCGAATCCCTCCGTCTCCCTTTAGCCAAAGGGAGCTCCACATCCTAACCAAGCCTTCCCTTCTCAGAAAGGAAGGATGTAACCGCCCTCCGGTGCTCGGAACCGCTACGCTCTAAGGTTGGCGGACCATCAAAGGTCTTCGCCAGGTTGTGCGGGATGGGACCGCCTTATTCAACGTAAAGAACAGACTTTATCATAACTAAGTCCCTCTTTCAGATTAGGAATTCTGTGATAAGCATCACGTTGAAGTTCATCCTTTGTTCTTACTAATAACGTTTTGAAACTATCTTTATCACCTACATCAAACATTACCTTAGCCTTTTCAAAATACCTCATAGATGCTATTTTGGGCAGTATTTCAAATGCTCTATTATATATACTCAATGTAGGATACCACATAGACATTCTATCTCCTGGTTTTCCATATATCAAGGATAAGTAATACAACAAAATATCGACTTCTACCCAAGAATCGAATTTTTCGCCTCCATAATTGTTCATTAGAATGGCAACTTGACTGGATGATGAAAAACCTTTATTCTTATAATAATCCAATGTGTAATTATGCTTTTGAAATTCAGCAAAGTTCAATGCTTTTATCTGTCTGCCCAATCTATTCGACAGGATGCAATAATCTGTATCTATCACTTCCTTTATTATATCAAAGCGCTCATACTTTAACATAATTGCAGTAAATGATAAAAAGAGTTCATAATTAAAGAAGCGATAATTATCATTGCATAAATGCCATGAATCTGTAGAGGAAGCCAACTCTATATCTTTATCTTCATAATACTGAAGAAGTTTCTCAAAGAAATCGACAAATTGCTTACCATTACATTCCGAATTAGAAGCCACGGTTTCAACAAAAGTCATAAAGTCGTTGTTAACAACTTGCATCGAAGCGATGCTCTTTTCTATCATCTCTATCAAATCGCATGTCTTGCCACCTCTGAATGTAACCTTGAATTGATCTAAAGACTCAATAAGCTTATCACAATACTTTGCTATCCATGTCTGCAGATTGGTACTCTCAGCGACCTTTTCTTTAAGCATTCGTTGTTCTTGTGCCGTACTTAACAATACAGGCTCATCTGCTTCTAAATAAGAAGGCATCTTACCTAAAGCTGGCTTTCGAAGAAGAGGCTTTTCATAAATATCTCTGAGCAACTGATCGTAACCTAACTCATAGATGTCATTGCTACTCATATCAATATACATACGAGATTTCAAGAATGTAGGCAAACATGGTTCACCATTCTTCTTCTCCACTAAAATGGGAATGAACTTAGTTTGTTCTGCTAACGAATAGATATCACTAGACATTATCGTGCTTTCCGTTCCTACACCTCCTGTCCTATCATCCGCTTTTCGAGCATAATCTTCATTGCAAATTACGAGTACCTTTTTTATATCTGGATCTTTCACCATCTGTTCCATGAAGACATATTTGTCATGGCCATGTTTTAAATCACAGACATCAAGTTTAACATTCACTCCATCTTGTATCAAACGCTCAGCCAGTCTCTGCACCCAAATCTTATTTTTCTCTGGATGCCAGCTATATGAAATAAATACTTTTGGATTTTCCATTACACACAAGCTTATTATCTTTGTTCTCGAATCTTAAGATTTGGCAAGTCTAGTTTGTTTCTTTTAACCATGAAGTCACCTCTTTAGGAATATAACATGATGCCCATGCAGAATCACTTATATTTAAAACTAGTAATCGCTCACTATTATTGGTCAACAAACCTTTTAACGAATCCCGAATATCAACGGTATTTTTACAATCTGACTTTATACACCAGGCTGTATTACTTATTCGTGCCCATGAGCCAAATCCCTTAATACGTCCAATTAACTGATTACGAACATCTTCCTCATCAGATTGGAAAATTATCAAAAAAATCTTCATTGTTCCTTAATCGATTTATAATAAAAACCTACAATGAATCCTAACGTACCAGATAATGCACCAATAATTGCTACAAGTATATCTTTCAAATCATTAAGAGATGCTTTTATTTTTATAGCATAAGCTATACATAAGAAAAGTATAGAAAAAAAGCCTAATACAAAGAGTAAAGCCATTTTACTCCTAGTATGTTCTCTATGTTCTGGCTTTTCATCTTCTTCACTAACATCACCCCCAGTATGCTTATCAGGACCATCAGATGTCTCTGCTGAATTCGCCTTATCTGTTTGAGTAGAAGCTGTAACTGTAGAATCAGAAGTTTCTTCAAGCTGAGATGCGGCAACATCTTGATTACTATTCTGGGTATTCTCTATATCACTCATATTACTAATGTTTAATTATGAATAGAATCAGTATTTATTGTATCTTTTTCTGTTTGTTCAAGATTTGATTTATCATTAGAATTACTACAACCTCCCATACAATCCCTAAATAAAATCGTCACAAGAACCGAACTAAACATAATAAACAATATCACATTAACTGAATTTTCAAATTTACATTTCATATCTTTACATTCACTAAAAAACTGCGTATATCACCAATACAGTGTCACCACTATATTATAAGTAGTTACACCTATCAGTTTTTTGAAAATTGTTATTGAGAAACTTTTAAGTACCTCCCCACACCTTTGGCGCAGGGAGGTGAGCGGTACGTTACTTACTCTTCTTGCTTTTCTTTGCCTTCTTTGAAGGCTTGGCGGTTCCTATCTCGCCCTTTTCCTGCATGTGCTTGAGGAGACCTTCGAAGTCGCCATTCTCGAAAAAGACTTGCTCGTCTTCGGGAACACCAGTTACTTCCAATGGTACAAAACCTAGGGTTTCATCATGCACCTGCACATTGCCTTCGACAATGGCTTTGGCTAATGACATACCTAGCTCCTCTCCTAATGGCAGGAAGGAGCCTCGCTCAGCAGGTGACTCATGGTCTTCGATAGGATTGCATGGAGCAAAACCGATTCGCTCGTCTGGACTCATAATGTAACACTCTACATGGTTGCCGTCCCATATTGGGGTATCGAGGTTCCAAGAGAAGTTGTAGGTGACTCCTTCTGGAGTACGGACTTTCTTCTCTTTGGTGAAACCAGAATAGAGACGGACTCGGTTTCCCTTGCGAAGATTCGTATCGGGAAACTCATAGAGCCGGGCCTGGCTATAAATAGGGAAGCCTTCCGCATTGTAGAGATAACGTACGAGCATGAGTCCTTCGAGGTCGCAACGTGCCGCTGCTTCCAATTCAACGTACTCATCTTGCTGGCCTCTGTTGTAAAGACCAGTGATTCTTAAATTAAGCATAACTTGATTGAGTATTAAAAATTTAGAAGCAGTACGATTGTTTGGATTGTTAAGCGACAATCGTAAAACGCTTATTTTTCTTTTGTTTATGATGGGCGGGATAACCCGCCGTAATATTGTTCCTCATTGCAGTATCGCTCTGCACTTGTCGCCACTCGAATGAGGAATGTTGTCTTATAAATATTGCTGCACAATATTTGCTAGTTCATCAGCATAAGAGGATGTATCTGATACATATTCCTTGTTAACAAGTATATATAAGGACAAATCATTTCTTCTAAAATGCTCGAACCTGTCATCAGAAACCGTTGAAAGTACGAAACGACGATAAAGACGGAAACGACGGGATACCATCCCATCTTGATCTTTTTCGTCTTCTGCTCCAATAAAAAAGAAAGAAGCTTTTTCATCTCGCTTCAATACATCTAACATTATATGAAACATTGTATAGAGTATCGTTCTAGCCTCGAAAGTGTTGGAACGAAGACTAAACTTATTTTTGCTGTTGATGTTTGCCTTATCAAAAAACTTGATGCAATAAGCATGATTTTTATAACATTCAACTCTTACGATATAGGCATGATGAGATTTCTCTGACTTAAACCGATATTGCAAGGTCTGAATCAGATACTCATCACTTTCACTTTTATCTATAAGTTGAAAGATAAAAGGATAACCATCAGACATCAATCGCTCCATTAGATTAACTTTTTATAAACAGGTATTGCTACCTTATCCATTTCTTCTTTCGAAACCTTAACAACTCCGGGAGTTGCATCAAAATAATCTACAGGATAACGATACTTGCCATTTGGCATCAAAACCTTAGTTACACGGCGAAAGAGAGAGATACCCTCTTCTGTAACTATCTTTGTTATCGTCTTATCAATGATCTTTCCCATAATTCTTTATTTTTATTTCAAATTCGCCTGCAAATATAAGAGTTTTCTGTGAAACTACCAAATTTTTGGGGGAGATTTTGCTGCTTGCCCTAATCTCACACATATTTTATTCACATAGCTATGTGTTCTAAGCATTCCTCAATACATGCTAAAGGTACTTTTGCTCTTCTATCACCAGTTTGTTCAATACAGGCAAGAGTCTTTCTATCTTGCGGCACTTCACCTTATTATAATAGAAGTCAATATCATTGAGGAGGTCGTAAGCCTGGTCTTCGGACATATCACCACCATAACCGCCAGCTACGATTGTTATGGCGGCTAGCTTGCGAGCATCTAAATGGGTATGGAAATCGTATGTGCTTCGAAGCAGCATGGGAAGGAAATTGTATAAGATGTTGCAATAGTGCAACAGGTCTTTGAAGTCTTCGGATTCCGTCAAGTAGGCTTCAAGCATCTCTTCCTGATATTGGCGGAGAAGCAATAAGTACTTTTCCTTTCCTACCTTACCTTTTATGTTTTGGGTCATCACCCAGAACAGGGCATGGGATAGGACGATTTTATCTTCGGAAGGGTGGTAATAGAAGAGGTCGTCTTCGGGGCTATTCGACTTAGCCCATTGTTCTTCTAGCTTTCCTAACATTTCCTTTCGAAAGGAATTTCTTTCTTCTTTATTCATTGTTTTATCTTGTTTCTGTTGTCACGCAGAGTATAAATGTCTTTAAGCCTTATAGGAGCATTGAGAGCATTCGCTCTAAAAACTCTTTGTCTTACATCAAACGCCTATTTGTACAAATCTACATTGATATCAAATGGTGAATCGAAATCCTTCAACATGGCATGCTTTGTATCTTTCTCTGAGAGATTGGCATGCTCTGTTGGGATTTTCCAATCGATACCGAGAGAATCATCGAGGATAGAGATACCTCCATCAGCCTCTGGGTGATAGAAGTTATCACACTTGTACTGGAAGACGGCTGTCTCTGAAAGGACAGCGAAGCCATGGGCAAAGCCCTTTGGGATGAAGAACTGGCGATGATTGTCTTCTGTCAATTCTACTGCCACGTGCTTGCCATAAGTAGGAGATCCTTTACGAATATCTACTGCTACATCGAGCACTCTACCTTTTACGCAACGTACCAGCTTGCTCTGGGTATAAGGTGGGCGCTGGAAGTGTAAGCCTCGCATCACGCCATAGCTGCTCATAGACTCGTTGTCTTGGCAGAAGTGAACACTGTGTCCCA
>ERZ1026776.436-NODE-436-length-29181-cov-16.235151_pt1 | contig 29181 bp, 30 predicted proteins | sample MGYA00380125_ERZ1026776 | MGnify/ENA primary metagenome ERZ1026776 (study PRJEB33269, sample SAMEA4719761) | human gut metagenome | biome: human-associated habitat; feature: organic feature; material: feces | place: Cameroon | collected 2013-10 ...
GGTAGCTGGAAGCGTAATGTTACCTGCAGTTTTGTAAGAACATACTTTAAGTTTACTTGAAGAGGAGAGAAAAGTCAAGGGAGAAGAGTATCGCCGCAGGCGATGACTGAGGGGTGTTTTAAAGCGGTAATCAGGCCTTTAACAAGGTAACAAGCCTCTCAACATACTTTTACTATAGCATACCAAGCAACTTTAAGCATGCTGGCAACTTCGTCTTAATATACGCTTAGCAAGATTTCCCGGCAGCATAAGAAAGCGTTTCCTACCATCTCCAGCAGGAAATTTTCGTCCGCCAGCGAATAAATATAAATATAGAGAAACTTAAGGATGATAGCTAGGATAATAAATCTAAAAATTGGTAGGAGGGTAACGCTAAAAGATGAATTTTGCCAGATATAAACGAATTGGAAAAATGCGATATGTTAAAAAGGGAACGGAAATTGCTGATGAGTATAGTGTGTACGCTACGAACGATGAAAAAGCAGCAGATGTGCTCTTTGAAAATGGCTTGTATAACGAATCTGCTTATTATTATATTCAAGCTATGGAAAAAGTAGTAAAGACAGCGATAAGCTCCAAGGTGGATGTGACGAATACTTATTATGCAGCTAAACTTAAGGATATAGGGCATTCGCTCGATTTAGCGATAGATTTTTTCCTTGAACTTTTAGTATATGGTAAAGATGATGTATTGGCGCAGCAATTAGAGCATCAATTGAAAGCTGTTGTCTTTAAAAATGTTCGTTTTAGTAGCTTGCATAATAATATACGCTATCCAATTTATAGTGAGAAAAGGGGTTCTTATGGTTTTTTAGAGATATCTGAAGAGGATTGCGAAGAATTGCAGCATATGCTTAAGGTTCTGAAAGAATATATGAAGCAGATTCAGGTTATGATTTGATGAAAAGCATAAAAAGGCGAACCGTTATGAAATACTCGAGCTTTAACTATGCCAAAGCATCGTGTTTGGCAAAACTAAAAAAGCTAGTCCATGCTCAGACGTAATGAAGCAATATTATAATGTAAAATGAATTTTGGCTTATGAATAATTAAGGAGAAATAATATGTCTGGCAAATCACTACCGAAACCTTGCTCAAAGACAGCATTGAATAAAAAATATCAGCTTCTTGCAATAGAAACAAAGGGACGTCTTGATACAGCGACTGAAAAGGGTAGAACGAATATTGATCTGCTTAGGAAATACTATAATGCTTTTTCCAACCTATATGGTGCTATTATCCTTGACGACGCTTGGGATATATTTAAACTGGTTGAAAAGACTATAATTTCAAAGAAGCAGATTCTGAAGAAGGATTTCCTGGCATTTTCAGAAGTAGCCAGATATGAAGCACATAACTATTTTGTACTGGAGATAGATGAGCTTTATGAGGCAGAAAAGCGTGGTGGCGCCGCCAGACGTTTTATTGTGAATAAAAAACTTTATAAAAAAGGTTATTCAAGATTCGACTTTTATTATCGGCTTGCTGATAAGCAATTAAATCATCCGTTATGCGTTTTGGATAGGGATGAACTGCTTTCCTGGGACGATCCGGGGATGCTTTGGCGCTCGGCTGAAGGAACTGCGTTAAAGTTGTTTGTCGAAAGCCTTAGCGTTGACAACGAATCTGCAAACAGAGATATTCATGGTGAGAAGATTGCAGGCAAGCGTTTAAAGGACTTTGTTTTCTGGCACGATAGTGAAGATTTTGCTTACTCATATGCTAAGCGCGAATGGGAAAAGAAAGAGCTGGAAGAATACCAGAACATAGTCGAATCCGAGAAAATACTTAGATCAATAGAGAGATACATTAATAGTGCAGTACTATATACCGAGATAAATAAGCAAATAGAGTTTATTTTAACTGATTTGCAAGAAGTTGGTGTATGTTTGACGGAACAGCAGTTTAAAATCTTTTTCAGGCTATACAGTGACTTTTCAAACAACAGCCGTAAATGGCCTTTATGTGGTTGGAAGCCAGTTGAACTCAGCAGGCTATATAATCATTTTTCTAAGCCGTCTATTTCGTTTGGCAAAAATATGCAGCAGGCATTTGAGGATGGAAGCATAAATAAGGACGAACTTATGGAAGGGATTAGAAAATTGGGGGTTGATGTAGTAGAGGAGTAAAGTGAGTGAAAATACTGCATAAATTGACAGCATAAGAGCACATTAAACTAAAGGCGTTCTACCTGACTGTGGTAGAACGCCTTTAATTTGGGTGCGTGAGCTTATCAAGCCTGTTCAGCTTTCAAAGCTTCAACCTGTTCAATTGAGAGAGAAGTAGCTTTGGCAATATCCTGCACAGTAAGTCCCATGCTGAAAAGACGTTTAGCAGTAGCAAGGTTGGCATTGTTTTCGCCTTTGGCAATGCCTATAGCTTCGCCTTCAACAAGGCCTACGTCTTTGCCTTCAGCAAAGCCGATGTCCTTGCCTTCAGCAATACCTTCGCGCCGTTCATCCAACAAACGAGCTTCCATAAGCATAAATTCTCGCCTCACTTTCGTATCAAGTTTCAAGTAACTGATTTCATCGTCAATCTGCTTAGTGAAATCAGTAGTTACAATGTGATTATTGACATAATCATAAAAGCTTTTAAGATCCTTGGAGATTTCGCCATGCGTACCCTTAGTGTTCAAAAGCATCGTAGTTGCTTCATCCGGAAGCTCAAGCTCCAAATCCTCCAGACAGCGCTTTTTAAAGGTGTAGACGTAATTACCTTTTTCAAAGAAATCAAAAATGCAGATGAAGATGATGTAGGTCGGCGGCAGCAGGTCATAAGGCTGTCCCGCCTGCAGCAAATCAAAATCAAGCAGCGCCTGATAATAGCGCGAGCGTTTGGGCAGGACGAAGGCTTTGGTTTGGGGATTCTTTTTGTTCTTTACCTGCATCTCCAGATTATAGTGCGTATTCTTGTCATCTGCTACGATGATATCCAGGCGGATGCCGTGGCTCGTGTAGTTAGGATCAATAGTTTTTTCTGCCTCTATGTAGTTGATGTCTGCAATCTCAATCTGCAGCAGCTCCTCCAGCAGATGCTTGCAGATGCGCTTGCGCGACATAACCTTCTTGAAGATGAAGTCACTTTGAATCGTCAGGTTTGCAAATTTTGTTAGCAGGTCTTGCATGGTTTCTCTCCTTTCATTTTAACACAGATGTTATAAAAAATACATAAGCAGTGCCAAAACAAAAAAGAGCAGCACCCTGACGATTAAAAATCGTCAGTTTGTACTACTCTTAGAATGTACCAGATAAATGGCCTTGCTTAAGCTTCTGCAGCTAAAGTGGAGCTGCAGGATATACTGCTTATTTTCTTGTCCGTAGGTAAGGTAGCTGAAAGCGTAATGTTACCTGCAGTTTGGGAAGAACATGCTTTAAGTTTACTTGAAATTCAGGAGAATGTCAAGGAGAAGAGTGGATTCACCGTGTGCCACGCCAAGCTTACGGACGCAGAGGTGCGTGAGCTGGCGTCCAAGCTGACAGCATAATAACACAAACGTTTTTGGAAGTGAATATAATATAGCATTGAGTAAGACGTCTTATGGATTATTAATTTTAATGCACAAGCCGTTTGTACTTTCTTTCAATCAGATAACTTATGAGCCCATGTGCATTTTTTCTCTTTTCAATTACAGGAAAAATATGGTAAAATATAATAGAGTAAGTATGCAATACAAACAGAAGAGGAGGGCAGTATATGTTGACAATTCGTGAATATAAACAGGCAGCAACGCTGGAGGAGGCGTGGCAGCTGAACCAGAAGCGCCCCAACCGCGTGCTTGGCGGTATGCTGTGGCTGCGCCTGAGCAAGGGCAATGTGCAGACGGCGATTGATTTGTCGGCTTTAGGCCTGGATACAATAGAGGAAACTGAAACAGAATTCCGCATCGGTGCGATGGTGAGCTTGCGCCAGCTGGAGCTGCATGCAGGCTTTACTGCTTACAGCGAGGGAGCAAATAAGGAGGCGCTGCGCCATATTGTAGGTGTGCAGTTCCGCAATCTTGCTACCGTAGGCGGCAGTGTGTTCGGACGCTTCGGCTTTTCGGATGTGCTGACACTGCTTTTGGTAATGGACAGCTATGTGGAATTATACAAGGGCGGTATCGTGCCGCTGGCAGATTTTGTGAATATGCCGTATGACAGAGATATTCTGGTACGCATTATTGTTAAAAAGACAGCAGCGCATTACAGCTATAAATCCGTGCGCATCAGCAAAACCGACTTCCCGGTGCTGACCTGCGCGGCGGCGCTGACGCAGGAAGGCGTGCAGGCCGCAGTGGGCGCACGCCCGGCGAAGGCAGCGCTGGTAAAGGATGCCGAGCAGCTCGCAACTCTGCCTATGACTGCCGAGAAGGCACAGGCCTTTGCGGAATATGCTGCAGGCTTACTGCCGACGGAAACCAATCCGCGCGGCAGTGCTGCGTACCGTACACACCTGATTAAGGTGCTGACAGCAAGATGTTTAACAGAACTGGGAGGTAAGGCCTGATGGAGATAACCTTAACCTTAAATGGCAAAAAGCTGACACGTATGGTGGAGGATGATACAGTTTTACTCGATTTTCTGCGCAAGGAAGGCTGCTACAGCGTGAAGCGCGGCTGTGACACTACCAACTGCGGTTTGTGCACTGTATTTATGGATGATAAGCCGGTGCTTTCCTGTGCTGTTCTGGCAGCGCGTGCCGCCGGCCACAGCATCGTGACGATGGAGGGAATGCAGCAGGAGGCAGCGGAATTCGGTGCCTTTATTGCAGACCAGGGCGCGGAGCAGTGCGGCTTCTGCAACCCCGGCATGATTATGAACGCTATCGCGCTGCTGCGTGAAAACAGCGAGCCTACGGAAGCAGAAATCAAGGAATTTCTGGCAGGCAACCTGTGCCGTTGCTCCGGCTATGAGGGACAGCTGCGCGGAATCCAGAATTTCATCGCCTGGAAAAAAGCTCAGGCGCAGGCATAAGGAGGGGAGCTGCAGATGAAAATAGTTAACCAATCCTACCGCAAAAAGGATGCTATGCAGCTGGTGACAGGCCAGCCTGTCTACACCGATGACCTGGTACCTAACGATTGCCTGCTTGTCAAGGTGCTGCGTTCTCCGCATGCGAATGCAATTATTGAAAGCATCAACACCGCTATTGCAGTGAAGGTGCCTGATATCGAAGCAATTTATACCTGGGAGGATGTGGACCAGGACGGTGAGCGCTGCACCTACGCAGGCCAGACCTATCCCGAGCCCAGTCCTTATGACCGCCTGCTGCTGGACCGTCATGTACGCTTTGTCGGTGATATCGTAGCGATTGTTGCCGGCAAAACGGAAAAGGCTGTCGACAAGGCGCTGTCTTTGATTAAAGTAAAATATCAGCTGCTGGACGCAGTGCTTGACTTCCGCACTGCGTTGGATAATCCTGTGCTCGTGCATCCAGAGGATACTTGGAAGGCTCACTGCCCGGTCGGCGCCGATAATAAGCGCAACCTGTGTGCCCACGAGGTTATCGAGGACGGCGAGGTTGATAAGATTATGGCGGAATGCGATGTTGTTATCGACCAGACAACTCATACCAAGGCTGTACAGCAGGATATGATGGAGCCTTTCGTAACCTATTGCTCCATTGATACCTACGGCCGTCTGAATATCCTCAGCTCTACGCAGATTGTTTTCCACTGCCGCCGCATTATTGCGAACGCGCTGCATATCCCAAAAACCATGGTGCGCGTGGTTAAACCGCGTATCGGTGGCGGCTTCGGCGCTAAGCAGAGCTGTGTCAGCGAAATGTATCCGGCCTTTGTTACCTGGAAAACAAAAAAGCCGAGTAAGATGATTTTCTCGCGTTATGAATGTCATATAGCTTCCAGCCCGCGCCACGAGATGGAGGTGCGCGTGCGTCTTGGTGCTACCAAAGAAGGCAAAATCCGCGCGATTGATTTATATACTCTTTCCAATACCGGTGCTTACGGCGAGCATGGTCCCACGACCGTCGGCCTTTCCGGTCACAAGTCTATTCCTCTGTATCGTACCGAGGCCTTCCGCTTCGGCTTTGACGTAGTTTACACCAACCTGCAGGCTGCAGGTGCTTATCGCGGTTACGGTGCTCCTCAGGGCATCTTTGCCGTGGAGTCCGCTGTGAACGAGCTGGCGGCACGCCTGAAGATGGACCCGATTAAGCTGCGTGAGATGAATATTACGCGTGAGGGCGATATTATGCCTGCTTATTATGGTGCGCCCAATACAAGCTGTGCGCTGGACCGCTGCCTGGAGCAGGTACGCGAGATGAGCGGCTGGGAGCAGAAGTTCCCGCTGCAGCAGCTGCCTGACGGCAAGGTACGCACAATGGGCGTGGCTATTGCGATGCAGGGAAGCTCCATTCCTTACTGCGACGTCGGCGGTGCTACTCTCAAAATCAACGATGAGGGACATTACACACTGCTGATCGGTGCTGCCGATATGGGCACCGGCTGCGATACCGTTCTGGCGCAGATGGCAGCAGAGGTTTTGGAATGTGATTACGATAACATTACCGTATTCGGTGCGGATACCGACGCTTCTCCTTATGACTCCGGTTCCTACGCATCCAGTACAACATATATTACCGGCAAGGCCGTAGAAATCTGTGCACAGCGTTTGCGTGGTAAAATTTGCCAATTAGGCGCACGCCTGCTGGAATGCGGCACGGATCAGGTTGTCTTTGACGGACGCGAGGTGCGTGATACCGTCAGCGACAAGGCTGTAAGCCTCTTTGATATCGCCACCGCTTCTATGGTGAATAACGATATCGCTTTGGAAGAAACCGTGGAGCAGAACAGTGTACTGTCCCCGCCGCCGTTTATGGCCGGTGTGGCTGAGGTTGAAACCGATTTGCTGACAGGCGAGGCACAGGTAGTGAACTTCTATGCATCTGTTGACTGCGGTACTCCTGTTAACCCGCATCTGGCGAAGGTGCAGACCGAGGGCGGCATTTTGCAGGGCATCGGCATGGCGCTGATGGAAAACGTAACCTACAGTCCTAAAGGTCGTATTTACGAAAACTCCTTCATGCAGTATAAGGTTCCCTGCCGTGAGGATATCGGTCATATCTATGTTGACTTTGCCAGCAGCTATGAGGAAAGCGGTCCCTTCGGTGCCAAATCCGTGGGCGAGCTGGTAATCAATACTCCGGCTCCGGCGATTGCCGACGCAATTTATCAGGCAACCGGTAAGCGCTTCATGACGCTGCCGATTACCCCGGAAAAAGTTGCTATGGGCGTTGACGAAGAATAAGATTTTTATAAGCTGAAAACAAATGTGGTTGCAAGAGCACATTTGTTTTGGCAGGCGTTATTCTCGTGTGAGAGTGACGCGATGGAAGGACTACAATCATGTATGACCAATACAATCGCAAAATAGATTACCTGCGCATTTCCCTTACCGACCGCTGCAATCTGCATTGCCGCTATTGTCAGCCAGAGGTGAGTGAGCATGTGCCGCATAACGAAATATTGCGCTATGAGGAGCTTTTGCGTATTTGCCGCGCTGCGCTGCAGCTTGGCATCCGCAAATTCAAAATCACCGGCGGCGAACCGCTATTACGCAAGGGCTGCAGTGATTTTATCGCCGGCCTGAAGCAAATGGAAGGCGTAGAGCAGGTAACGCTGACGACGAACGGCACACTGCTTTCGCAGCAGCTGCCTGCGCTTATTGCGGCAGGTGTGGACAGCATTAACGTTAGTTTGGATACGTTGGATGCGGCGTATTACGCAGAGCTGACTGGCGGCAGCCTGGGCAGCGTTCTGAAATCATTGCAGGAGCTGCAGTTTGCAGGGATTCCGTTTAAGCTGAACTGTGTGCCCTTAGCAGAAAATGGTCTGGCCGATATTATGCAGCTGTTGAAGTTGGCGCACAGCTATAATGCGCCGTTGCGCTTTATCGAGCTGATGCCGCTAGACTGCAACACTAATCTGCAAGGTCTAAGCGGCAGTGAAATTCGCAGTCTGTTGGAGCAGGCAGGCCTGCAGCTGCAGCCAGACGCACAGCGCTACGGCAACGGTCCCGCAAGTTATTGGCGCATCGGCGGCTATAAAATGCCGGTGGGCTTTATCGAACCGCTGCATAATAAATTCTGCGCTGTCTGCAACAGGGTACGCCTTACCTCCGTGGGCATGCTGAAGCCCTGTCTTTACTGTAACGAGGGCATGAACCTCAAGCGCTTGCTGCGTGACGGCGCAAGTGATGCGGATTTGCTGCAGGCCATGCAGGAGATTATTTACGCTAAGCCTGCGGGACATAGCTTTGAGGTGGAGGCGGCAAGCTTTAATATGAGCCAGATAGGCGGATAAATACAGGCTTTGAAGGAGCAGACGATGAGTGAATTTACACATTTTGACGCTGCGGGCAATGCGCTGATGGTGGATGTCAGCGATAAGGCTGACACCGCAAGGGTTGCCGTGGCGCAGGGAAAAATCTGCGTAAGCAGGGAAATATATGAAAAGATTGCTGCCGGCAGTATGGCCAAGGGTGATGTGCTGGGCGTAGCGCGTGTTGCCGGAATCATGGCGGCCAAGCGCACCAGTGAGCTGATTCCGCTGTGCCATCTGCTGCAGCTGACGAAATGCACGGTAGATTTTGAGCTGTTGGCGGAAAACGGCAGCTATGCCGTACAGGCGCAGTGCCTTGTCAAGACTACGGGCAAGACAGGCGTGGAGATGGAGGCGCTGACAGGCGTACAGATTGCCTTGCTGACGATTTACGATATGTGCAAGGCCGTGGACAAGGCAATGGTGATTACAGATGTGCATCTGCTTAGTAAGGCAGGCGGAAAGAGTGGTGATTTCGTATGGAAGCAAGCATCAAAGGCATAATCAAGGCTGTTTGTATCAGCGAAAAGAAGGGTACAGAAAAGCATCCGGTTAATGAGATTGTCCTCAAAGAAAATTTCGGCATCGAGGGTGATGCCCACGCCGGGAAATGGCACCGTCAGGTGAGTTTGCTGAGTGCGGAAAAGGTGGATGAATTCAATGCGCGCGGTGGTGATGCCGCTATCGGTGCCTTCGGTGAAAATATTTTGGTCAGCGGTATCGACTTCAAAAAGCTGCCGGTAGGCAGCATCATGCGCAGTGGTGACGTAGTGATGAAGCTGACGCAGATTGGCAAGGAATGCCACAGCCACTGCACGATTTTTGCGCGTGTGGGCGACTGCATTATGCCGCGTGAGGGCGTTTTTGCTACGGTAGAGCATGGCGGCGTTCTGCGCAGTGGCATGGAGCTGGAGGTGACGCTGCCTGCAGCCGACGCACCCTTGCGCGCAGCGGTAATGACGCTTTCTGATAATGGTGCAGCTGGTGAGCGTGTCGATACCAGCGGCCCGCGGGCAGCACAGCTGTTGGCGGAGGCAGGCTACGAAATTGTGGAGCAGGTTTTGCTTCCTGACGCGCAGAAGAGAATCGAACGTGAGCTGATACGTCTGGCGGACAGCAGACAGGTTGATCTGATTATCACCACAGGCGGCACAGGACTTTCGCTACGAGATGTTACACCGGAGGCAACTATGGCGGTGGCAACACGCAACGTGCCCGGTATTGCGGAGGCCATTCGTGCGGAATCGCTGAAGATTACGCGGCGGGCGATGCTGAGCCGCGGCGTGAGCGTGGTGCGCGGACAGACGCTGATTGTTAACCTGCCCGGAAGCACTAAGGCGGTGGAGGAAGCGCTGGCAATCGTTTTGCCGCAGCTGGAGCATGGACTGCGTATCCTGAAGGGCAGCGCCCATGACTGTGCCAGAAAATGAGCGCAATTGACTGGTCACCGCTGTGGATTTCGCTGCATACTGCGGCAGCAACAATCGTTATAGTTTTCTTTATCGGCGTAATTATTGCCTGGTGGGTGGAACGGCTGCAGAGCCAAAGCCTGAAGATTTTTGCAGACGCTGTAATCACACTGCCCATGGTGCTGCCACCTACGGTAGCAGGCTTCTTTCTTTTATATTTCTTTGGCAACAACCGCATTATGGGACAGCTCATTTATCAGCTGACGGGTATAAAAATAGCCTTCAGCTGGCTGGCAACAGTGCTGGCAGCAGCGGTAATTTCGCTGCCGCTCATGTACCGCAGTGCGCGCGGAGCCTTGTCGCAGGTTGATAAGGGCATGCTGGAAGCGGCGCGCTCCTTGGGCATGACGGAATGGCGCATCTTCTGGCGTATTCATCTGCCTAACGCGCTGCCCGGTATTATTGCCGGCGGCCTGCTGGCCTTTGCCCGTGGCTTGGGCGAGTTCGGCGCCACGGCGATGATTGCCGGCAATATCGCAGGACGCACACGCACACTGCCGCTGGCAGTTTATTCTGCTGTGGCAGCAGGCGATTGGGATGCCGCAGGCTGGTATGTTGCCGTTATAGTAGGCATTTGCCTATTGGTAGTTATCGGTCTTAATTTTTATTTATATAAGACAAAAAAACAACAGGGGGATTAAAAATGAAAAAATTCTTATGCTTAGTATGGTCTTTGATGTTAGTAGTTATGGTTGCAGGCTGCGGCGGCAGTGATAAGCAGGCTGCTGCACCGCAGGCAGGCAAAACACTGCGTTTGGCTGCTGCTGCCAGCATGGAAAAGGTATTTACGCAAAAGCTCATTCCGCTGTATCAGCAAAAGCATCCGGAAATCAAAATTGAGGGCGTATATGATGCCAGCGGCAAGCTGCAGGCACAGATTGAAAGCGGTCTGGCAGCCGACGTATTTATTTCTGCAGCCAACAAGCAGATGAACGCACTCAGCGACAAGGGCTATATGGATAAGAGCACTGTAAAGCCGCTGCTGGAAAACAAGCTGGTGCTGATTGTGCCTAAAAGCGGCAGCGAAGTAAAAGGCTTTAATGATTTCAGCAAGGCTAAGCATCCTGCTATCGGCGATCCTGCCAGTGTGCCTGCAGGCCAATATGCTAAAGAAGCGTTGACCAAGCTGGGCCAATGGGATGCTATTCAATCTAAGGTAAGCCTTGGTACCAACGTAACCCAGGTATTGAACTGGGTTGCCGAAGGAAGTGCCGATGCAGGTCTTGTTTATGCTACCGATGCAGCACTCATGAAGGATAAGGTAACTGTTGTTGCCGAGGCTCCGGCAGGCTCTTTGAAGAAGCCGGTAATCTATCCTATCGGCGTGCTGGCAAAGGCTCCGCAGGCTGAGGCTGCCAAAGATTTTGCTGCCTTCCTGCAGACCGAAGAAGCTATGAAGATTTTTGCTGCCTACGGCTTTGCGCAGGCTAAATAAGAGGTAGATAAGCATGAAATTAATTCGTACTGAGGATGCGGTCGGCAGTGTTCTCTGCCATGACCTGACACAGATTATCAAGGGCGTTACCAAGGATGCCGTGTTCCGTAAGGGACATGTGGTGCAGCCGGAGGATATCCCGGTGCTGCTTTCCATTGGCAAGGAGCATTTATATGTGTGGGAAGCCGACGAAAGCATGCTGCATGAAAATGATGCTGCACGCATTTTGTGCGACATCTGTAAAAACACTATGATGGATGAATCGCCTGTGAAAGAGGGCAAGATTGAGCTGGCCGCCGCTGCTGACGGTCTGTTCAAGGTAGACGGCGCGCGTCTGCGCCTGGTGAACAGCTTCGGCCAGATGATGATTGCTACGCGTCACGGCAATACGCCGGTGAAAAAGGGCGATAAGCTCTGCGGCACGCGCATTATCCCGCTGGTTATCGAAAAGGAAAAGATGCAGCGTGTGCGCGAGCTGTGCGGTGATGAACCGCTGCTGCAGCTTTTGCCGTATAAAATCAAAAAGGCTGCCGTGCTGGCGACAGGCAGTGAGGTTTTCCATGGACGCATTAAGGATACCTTTACCCCCGTGCTGGAGGAAAAGCTGGCAGAGTTCAACGTGGAGGTAGTTTATAAGCAGGTTCTAGATGACAAACCGGAGCAGATTACCGCTGCGATTAAAACTGCAATTGAGGAAAAGGGCGCGGAAATGGTGCTCTGCACCGGCGGCATGAGCGTTGACCCGGATGATCGCACACCGCTAGCAATAAAAAACACCGGTGCACGCATTGTTTCCTATGGTGCACCGGTGCTTCCGGGGGCAATGTTTTTGCTGTCGTATTACGGCGAAGACCAGGTGCCTGTTCTGGGCCTGCCGGGATGCGTAATGTACGCTAAGCGTACGATTTTTGACCTGGTGCTGCCGCGTGTGCTGGCCTGTGACATCGTCACTGCCGACGAGCTGGCAGCCTTGGGCGAGGGAGGACTGTGCCTGAACTGCGCTGTGTGCACCTATCCTGCCTGCGGCTTTGGCAAGGGGTGGTAAAATGACCTACGCAGAGCCGCAGCATTATCATGTGAAGGTGCGCGTGTATAACGAAAGCATTGATTTCGGCAAGGGCGTAGCGGAGCTTCTACAGCGCATTGAGGCCACCGGTTCGCTGAGTGCTGCCTACAAGGCTATGGGCATGTCGGCCAGCAAGGCGTGGAAGATTTTGCGGCGTGCGGAGGCAGACCTGGGCTTTGCACTGGTGAGCAGCACGGCAGGCGGCAAAAGCGGCGGCGGCAGCGTGCTGACGCCGGATGGACGTTTGCTGCTCGAGCGGTATACAGCCTTTAATGTAGAGGTGCAGTCGGCGGCGGCGCAGGCCTTCGCCAAGTATTTCAAATAACATAAATCTTTGGGCAGTACGGGGAATTTTCCCTGTACTGCCTTTGTTTATACAGTTTGCATTTTCTTGACGCAGATTAGTAAAGAGGCTATAATATAAACATCTAGTAAATAGCAACAAGTATCAGATGTGGGAGCTATGCCGACTTCCTTCCGCTGTGTATAGGCGGATGATGAGCTTGCGATTTGCCGCAAAAAAATTGCAGCGTTATTTTTTTGAAAGAAGGTTTAAGTATGAGTATTTTTGCCGGAGCTGTTGATTATTTTGTTAAGGGTGGTCCCTGCATGTGGCCACTGCTGATGTGTTCCTTTGCCGCTATTGCTATTGGTGTGGAACGATATCTTTTCTATAAGAAGGCTATTTCCGGAGAAAAGTTCGCGAGCAGCTTCTGCCGCATGATGAATGACTTTAATCTGGTTGGCGCCAGTGAGCTGGCAGAGCAGAGCAAGGGCGAGGCTGCTGCCATGGCTAAGGAGATTTTGGATATTAAGGGTGACCTCGGCCAGCGTCTGGAAACTATTGTCTATACTAAAGCAGACCGTATTATCGACAGCCTGGAGAAAAATATCAACTATCTGAGTGTTGTTATCGGTCTTTCGCCGATGCTCGGTCTGCTCGGTACGATTACCGGTATGATTTCTTCTTTTAATGCTTTGAACGAAAGAACACAGAATCCGATGGCTGTTACCGCAGGTATCGGCGAAGCGCTGATTACTACAGTTTTCGGCCTGTGCATTGCCATTATGGGTATGTGTATCCATGCTTATCTTACAAGTAAAATCAAAACCGAAACTCTGAATATCAACGAGGTCGCAGATACGCTGGTTGATATTTTCAAAGCTAACGAGCAGAGCAAATGAGGGGCGGTGTTGAAAAATGCGCAGACGTCGTAAAAGAGAGCTTACCCCACCATCGATAATGCTCAGTCCGATGATTGACATGATTTTCCTGCTGTTGGTATTTTTCATTGTCAGCACTATGTATATGAGCGAAGTCAAGACAATTCCTATCCGCCTTCCGGTTGCACGGCATTCGGAGAATGTCAGCAAGAGCAACTTTAATGTAACAATCAAAAAGGACGGCAGCCTTTATCTTGATGAAAATAAAATCGAGATGGATATGCTGGTTCAGAATGCTGCGATTGAAAGCAAGCATGATTCCTCTTTCTCGGTTATTATAAGAGCAGAGGACGAAGCACCCTATAAAACTATTATTCAGCTGATGGATAAAATGAAGGGAGCAGGTGTCACACGCTTCGGTTTGGCTACGGATACAGGTGAGAGCAAATGAAGGACGAACAAAAGCGATTCGGCAAGGGCTTTGCCGTAGCTCTGGCTGTGCATCTTGTTCTTGCCGCCGGCCTTGGTATTTTCGGCTACCGCTTTGTGCATACGCCTCCGGAAATTTTGGAGGTTTCTTTGGAGGGCGGCGGTGGCGGCGCTGAAGCTCAGGAGGAAGAAATCGAACAGGAGGAGCAGCAGGAAGAGCCTATCATCCAAAGCTTGGAGGATATTATTGACCAAAAGCTGAAGCCTAAACCGCAAAAGAAAGTTGTCAGGAAAAAGGTGACTGCAGCCCCAGGGCCGAAGGCTCCTGCCGGTAATCCTGCCGGCAGCGGTACAGGTACAGGCACTGGTACCGGAACAGGCAGCGGCAGTGGCAGCGGAAGCGGCAACGGCAGCGGTAATGGCAGCGGCGAAGGCCGCGGCGTGCCGGTCAAGCCGCCACGCCTGCTGCGTGAGGTTGCGCCTGTATATCCTGCGTCCGCACGCAACAGCGGTGCTACAGGTGTGGTAACTGTACGTATTCTTGTTGGTGCTGACGGTAGTGTAGAGGATGTAACGATAGTCGGTTCCTCCGGCAACGGTGCTATGGATAACAGCGTTGTGACGGCGGTCAACAAATGGCGCTTCAGTCCTGCCAAAGACAAGTACGGGCAGAACGCACGCTGTCGCGTTACGCGCGCAGTAAGCTTTAATTTGAGATAAAAATGCATAGATGCTTTGACTCAAAGAAGCTGCTGTCTTCGGATGAAGCCGGAGACAGCAGCTTTAATTTCGGGAGAAATATTGAGTTTAAGAAGATGATTATATCGATGCAAAAGAAAAAAACACGGGCATTATGCACCGTGTTTTTTCTGTCTTGTGTCTCACGGAAGGAGTGAGACGAAGTGGAAGGGATTAGATAAATACAAAAATCGTCGGCTGATATTTTATCAGCTGCGTATATTATACTACATGATAAAAGAACTTGTCTAATATGGAATCAGCATAACAGTTATTTCGCCTTGTTCAGATTTCTGTATTTCGTTACGAAGAGGGCGATACGCTCCAGTGCCTTATGCAGGATTTCTTCACTGTAAGCATAGGAGCAACGGATATAGCCTTCGCCGCCGGCACCGAAGATATTGCCGGGGATTACGAGAACCTCCTGCTCCTCCAGCAGCTTTTCAACAAATTCCATGCTGGAAAGGCCGGTTTCCTTGATGCAGGGGAAAACATAGAAGGCGCCTTCGGGCTCATACAGCGGCAGTCCCATCTTGTGGAAGCCGTCAATCATAATCTGACGGCGGCGGCTGTATTCGGCAACCATATTGTCAACGTCCTGACGGCAGTATTTCAGTGCCGCAATCGCGCCGTACTGTGCCGTAACGTTGGGACAGAGCACAACATACTGATGCAGGATGTTCATAGCGTTGATGATTGCTGCCGGTGCCATGATATAGCCAAGACGCAGGCCGGTCATAGCGTAGGCTTTGGAGAAGCCGTTGAAAATAATGGTGCGGTCGCGGAATTCCGGGAAGGAGGTGAACATGGTGTGTGTTTTGCCGCCGTAGGTAAGATGAGCATAAAGCTCGTCGCTAATGACAATCAGGTCATGCTTCACAGCCCAGTCGCCGATAGCCTTAATCTGCTCCTTGCTCATAATAGCGCCGGTCGGGTTGTTGGGATAGCCAAGCATAATAGCCTTGGTTTTGGGCGTAACAGCCTTTTCCAAATCTTCGATAGTAGGCACAAAGCCGTTTTCCTGATAGGTTTCTACGGAAACAGGCTTGCCGCCTGCCAGAATAACGCAGGCTTTGTTGGCAACGTAGCAGGGCTCGGGAAGAATAATTTCGTCACCCGGATGCATAATTGTAGTAATAGTGGTGTACAGCGCTTCACTGACACCGACGGTTACCATGATTTCGGTTTTGGGGTCGTATTTCACGCCGTAGTTTTTATGGATATCATCCGCAATTGCTTCGCGCAGCTCCAAAAGGCCGAGCGTAGGAGTGTAGCAGCTTTTGCCTTCGCAGATGCTGTTGATTTCAGCGTCCTTGACAGCCTGCGGAATATCAAAATCGGGTTCGCCGACGCTGAGAGGCACGATGTTGGGGTTAGCGGCCATAATATCAAGAAACTTTGCCAGACCGGAGGGAGGCAGTGCTTTAATAAAGGGAGAAACAGCAGCATCAAAATTATAGGACATAAAAATACCACCTTTCATAAAAAGCTTGTCGATAAAGCGCCCTTGTCCAAACTGACACTTTTTCCACAATCTCTATCTGTTTACTGTATTACTGTAGCAGATATTTTTGCGACTGACAAGGGAAAGCGCAGTGTATACATTTCACGTGGCAGATTTAGCATTTTTCTGTATAAAATTTAACATATAATAACTAGATATAGCGTAAGCTACTTGCAAGACTTGTCAACAGATGCTATAATAAGGATAGCCAAAATAAGTATGACTTGTGAAAGAGTGGGTTTAAAGCCCGCTCTTTCCGCTTATTACGATGTTTCTGACGCGCAGGCGGCGGAAGCAGCTGTTAACCGCAAGGTTAATGCAGAAAGAAAAACTTAATATGGAGGTGAAAATGATGCAGGCAAAAGAAGTTGAAGCACTGATTACCGCAATGGTAGAACCGCTTCTGCAGGATACCGGTCTTACGCTGGTAGATGTAGAATATGTGCGTGAAAAGGACTGGTACCTACGGATTTTTCTCGATAAGCCTGGTGGAGTAGAAATTGATGATTGCCAGATGGTCAGCGAAAAGCTGACGGAGATTCTGGATGCCGAGGATCCTATTCCCGACAAGTATTTTCTGGAGGTTTCTTCTCCGGGCATTGATCGTCCGCTGAAGAAGGACAAGGACTTTGTAGCTGCTTATGGCACCAAGGTTGATATTATGTTCTATACTCCGTGGGAGGGAATGAAGAATCTGACTGGTATTCTGGTAGCACATGATGACGAAGCCGTACAGGTTAAAAAGATTATTAAAGGTAAGGAATTCAAAAATCCTGACCGCATTGAACGTAGGCTGATTGCTAATATCAGACCGCATATAGACTTTTAATTAAGAAATAGGAGGCTTATTAAGTGAACGCAGATTTTATCTCAGCAATCCAGGAATTAGGAAAGGAAAAGGGTATTGACCCCGAGCTTTTGTTCCAGGCTGTTGATGACGCTTTGGTTGCTGCTTACAAGAAGAATACCGGCACAAACCAGAATGTCCGTGTTGATATGAATAAAGAAACTGGTGAAATCCATGTATATGCACAGCGCACTGTAGTTGAGGGTGAGGCTGACGGCATTAACGAAATGTCCCTGGAGGATGCTCAGGAAATCAATCCGCATTATATGGCAGGTGACATCGTAGAGGTGGAGGTTACTCCGAAAAACTTCGGCCGTATTGCTGCCCAGAACGCTAAACAGTTTGTTGTACAGCGTATTCGTGAGGCAGAGCGCGGACAGGTTTATGAGCGCTTCCAAAGCCGTGCCAATGATATTGTTACCGGTATTATTGAACGCATGGAAAACAAAAATGTTTATATCGATTTGGGCAAGGTTGAGGCTGTGCTGACTCCCAATGAGCAGATCCCCGGTGAAATCTACCAATACCATGAGCGTATGAAAACCTATATTGTTGAGGTTAAGCGCACCACCAAGGGACCGCAGATTATGGTTTCCCGCACTCATCCCGGCCTGCTGAAGCGCCTGTTTGAGCTGGAGGTTCCGGAAATCCATGATGGCGTGGTTGAAATAAAATCCGTAGCCCGCGAGCCTGGTATGCGCTCCAAGATTTCCGTATTTACTGCTGACAGCAATGTTGATCCGGTAGGTGCCTGCGTAGGCCATAAGGGCATGCGCGTGCAGACTATTGTTAACGAGCTGCGCGGTGAGAAAATTGATATTGTCAAATATAGTGAAGATCCGGCACAATACGTTGCTAATGCTCTGAGCCCGGCAAAGGTTGTGAAGACAACCGTTAACGAAGCAGACAAAATCTGCCGCGTTGTCGTACCGGATTACCAGCTGTCCCTGGCTATCGGCAAGGAAGGCCAAAATGCCCGCCTGGCTGCTAAGCTGACCGGCTGGAAGATTGATATTAAGAGCGAAACTCAGGCTGCCGAAGAGGCTGCTGCTGAGCCTGCTCCCGTGGAAGAAGCATGATGAAGGTAAAAAAGGTTCCGCAGCGTAAATGCTTAGGCTGCAATGAAATGAAGGATAAAAAGGCTTTGCTGCGCGTTGTACGTTCGCCTGAGGGCGAGGTCAGCCTTGATCTTACCGGCAAGAAAAACGGACGTGGTGCATATGTCTGCACCGATAAGGAATGCATTACCAAGGCTGTGAAGGAAAAACGTCTGGAGCGTGCTTTGGAAAAGCCTATCGGCGAAGACGTGCTCAAGCAGCTGCTGGAGGATTTTGAACATGGCAGGCAATAATGTTGCTTTTGCTTTAGGGTTGGCGCAAAAGGCCGGCAAAACCGCTTCCGGCGATGTAGCTGTGCGTGCTGCCTTAAAAAGCGGCAAGGTTAAAGTACTTGTTTTGGCACAAGATGCTGCCCCTAATTCAAAAAAGGAAATTTATTTTCTGGCAGAGATGGCAGGCGTGCAGGTCATCGAGCGTTTGACGCGCGATGAGCTGGGTTATGCAATCGGTAAAGGTCCGCGCATTGCGGTGGCAATTACTGATGCAAACTTTGCCAATATGCTGCTGAAAAAATAATAAGGTTAAATCACAGTTGTCTGCGCCGCTTGTGTAAGCTTAGCAGATGAATCTGCTTCTTATTTATCTGGTCTGGAGGTGGATGAATGGGTAATAAAAGAATATACGAGGTTGCCAAGGATTATGGCAAGCCAGTAAATGAGGTCATTGACCTACTGAAGAAAAATAATATCGAAAAAACTAATTTTAGTGCAGCTGATGACAAGGCTATGTCTGTTATCCGTAAAGCTTATGATAAAAAACCAGAACCGCCCAAACCGGCGAAGACGGAAAAACGTGATGTCAGCAAACCGGCTGCTCCTGCGCATCCGCAGGCTACAGCTAAAAGAAACGATAACAATATGAATAGGAATAACGGACAGAGGAATATGCAACAAAATCAGCAAAATAATCAACGCAACAACAACGCTCAAGGGCGTAATGAAAATCGTCAGGGTGGCCGCAACGAAGGCCGTCCGCAAAATCGCAACGGCCAGCAGGGCAACCGCCAAGGCGGCCAGGGTAACTATCAAGGTGGCCGTAATGAAGGTCGTCCGCAAAATCGTGGCGGCCAGCAGGGCAACCGTCAAGGTGGCCGTAATGGCCAACAACGCCAGGGCGGTATCTTTGTAGGCCCCAAGAGCCAGCAACCCGGCCAAAGCGTACACGGCGAAAGCCGTGCACAGGTTAGCGGTGGCCGTAGCGAAGGCCGCAATGGCGGCCGCAGTGAAGGCGCTCGCGACAACCGCCAGGGCGGTCGTAATGCAGGCAAGAGCCGTAAGGACAACAAGCCGCAGATTAAGGGCAGCTACGCTACCCGCGAAAGCCGTCCGAACCGCAGCGCCGGCCATCAGATGCCGGTAAACCGCGGCGGCAAGAAGCCCGCACCGAAGCAACAACAGGCTCCGGTAGAAATCGTTCGTCCGACCTACGTTGAAATCGGCGAATCCATTAATGTACAGGAATTTTCCAAGCTCATTAAGCGTGAAGTTAATGAAGTAATCAAGGCTCTGTTTATGCTGGGCGTAATGGTTACCATTAACCAGGATATCGATTTTGATACTGCACAGCTTATTGGCGATAACTTTGGTGTAGAGGTTGGTCAAAGAGCACCTGAGGAGGATCCGACCGAGATTCCTGAGGTTGACGATCCGCCTGAAAAACGCGTTCCGCGTCCGCCGGTTATTACCGTTATGGGCCACGTTGACCATGGTAAAACCTCCTTACTGGACGCTATCCGTAAAACCAACGTTACCTCCCGCGAGGCTGGCGGTATTACCCAGCATATCGGTGCTTACAAGGTTAACTACCAGGGCAAGCAGATTGTCTTCCTGGATACTCCGGGCCATGAAGCCTTCACTGCTATGCGTGCCCGCGGCGCACAGGTAACTGACGTTGCTATCCTGGTTGTAGCAGCAGATGACGGTGTAATGCCGCAGACCATCGAGGCTATCAACCATGCTAAGGCTGCAAAGGTACCTATCATTGTAGCTATCAATAAAATCGACCGTCCGGGCGCAAATCCGGATCACGTTAAACAACAGTTGGCTGAGCATGAGCTTATTCCTGAGGATTGGGGCGGCGACACCATCATGGTTCCAGTTTCCGCACATCAGAAAACCGGTATCAGTGACCTGCTGGAAATGATTCTGCTGGTTGCTGAAATGCAGGAGCTGAAGGCTAACCCGAACCTGCCTGCTCACGGCACCATCATCGAGGCACAGCTGGATAAGGGCCGTGGCCCGGTTGCTACCGTACTGGTACAGCGCGGTACTTTGCATATCGGTGATACCATTATTGCCGGCACCTCCTATGGTAAGGTTCGTGCAATGATCAATGACCGTGGCGAAAAGGTTAAAAAAGCTCTGCCTTCTACCCCTGTAGAGGTACTGGGCCTGAACGATGTACCGGCTGCCGGCGATATTCTGGACAGCACCGATGAAAAGACTGCCCGCGGCGTTGCCGAAAAACGTATCGCCAAGAAGAAGGAAGAGGAAATCAAGCTGAACTCCAAGGTTTCTCTGGATGACCTGTTCCAACGTATTAAAGAAGGCGAAATCAAAGAGCTGAACATCGTAGTTAAGGCTGACGTTCAGGGCACCATCGAAGCATTGAAGGCATCCCTGGAAAAAATCAAAAATGATGAGGTTAAGGTTGCCGTTGTCCATGCAGGCGTAGGCGCTATCACCGAGTCCGACGTAATGCTGGCATCCGCTGCCAACGCACTGATTATCGGCTTTAACGTTCGTCCTGACGCTAACGCGCGTAAGGCTGCCGAAACCGAGAAGGTTGACGTACGCACCTACCGCGTTATCTACGACGCACTCAACGACGTTGAGGCTGCTATCAAGGGTATGCTTGCTCCTAAATTCAAGGAGGTTATCCAAGGCCGCGTAGAAATCCGTCAGCTGATTACTATTTCCAAGCTGAAGATTGCAGGCTGCTATGTAGTTGAAGGCAAGGTTACCAACAGCTCCAAGGTTCGTGTTGTCCGTGACGGCATCGTTGTTCACGAGGGCGTTATCGAATCTCTGCGCCGCTTCAAGGACGATGTGAAGGAAGTTGCCCAAGGCTTTGAATGTGGTATTACTTTAGAGAAGTTCAGCGACCTTAAAGAGGGCGATATCTTTGAAGTATACGATATGGAAGAAATCGCAGTAGAATAGTCTGGCGCATAAGGCAGATTGCGCAGGAATGCAGGCGGGAGTAGCAATACGCCGCCGCATTCCCTGCACCTGTTGCCTTTAGTCAGCTTATATCTATATATAGAGGAAAAGAAAATGGCAAGACTTAGAGTAGAAAAAGTACAGGAGGCCATTCAGCACGAAATCAGCAAAATGCTCCTGCATGATGTCAAGGATCCGCGCATTCAGTTTGTTACCGTAACAGGCGTGGAGCTGACAGATGACATGAGCTATGCAAAGATTTTCATCAGCATGTATGGTCCCAAGGATAAACAGGATGAAACCTGGAAGGCTCTGAACAAGGCGTTAGGCTTTATGCGTACGGAAATTGCCAAACGCATCCGTCTGCGCTTCGCGCCGACTCTGATTCTGCAGAAGGATACTTCTGCAGAATACAGTGCGCATATTCAGAGCATTTTAGATAAAATTAAGCAGGAAGAAAAGCCTGCAGCTGAGGAAGCAGAGCATGAGTAAGGAGCTTAGCCTGCAGGAAACAGGCGCTATGCTGCTGGCGGCAGAAAAAATTGTGCTGTGCACCCATGTAAGTCCGGATGGTGACACCCTGGGCTCCACTTTGGGACTGGCACGCTTTTTGCTGGCGCAGGGCAAGCAGGTTACTGTTTTCTGTGATGATATTATCAACAAAAGCTTTAGCTTTATTCCCGGTATAGAATTGTGTGAGCGTCCGGTAGAGGGCAGTAAGCTGCAGACGGATTTGCTGGTAGTTATTGATGCCAGCTCCTTTGATCGCGTAGGTCTGGTGTCCGAGATTGTGGAAGCCAAAACGCTGCTGAACATCGACCACCATATTTCCAATGACCGCTTTGCTGATTATCTCTATTTGGATGCCAAGGCAGCAGCTGTAGGCGAGGTAATGTGCGATCTGTTCATGGCTATGCAATGGCCCTTTGATAAGGAAATTGCTACCTGCTTTTACACGGCAATCAGCACAGACTGCGGCTCGTTCCGCTATGCCAACACTACGCCGAAAACTATGCGTAATGCCGCCAAGCTACTGGAATACGGCGTGCAGCCTAACGAAATCAGCGACGCTTTGGACGTGCGCTCCCGTGATACGGTAGAGCTGCTGGCCAAGGTATTGCCTTCGCTGACCTTCGCTTATGAAGGCAAAATTGCTTATCTCACAATTACCAACGATTTATATGACAAGGATGTCCAGACCGACAGCTTTGTGTCCTACCCGCGCTATATTGAGGGCGTTGACGTAGCTATTATGTTCAAGGCCGTTGAGCCGGCGGTAACGCGTGTGAGCATGCGCTCCAAGAGCGTTGACGTATCCGCTGTGGCTGTAGCCTTTGGCGGCGGCGGTCATCTGCGGGCAGCAGGCTGTACGATTTATGCACCGGTAGAGGAGGCTCGCACTCAGCTGCTGGAGGCATTGGGCAAATTGGTTTAATATGGACGCAATTTTTAATGTATTAAAACCACCACAGATGACATCACATGATGTTATCGGCTTTTTGCGGCGCGTGCTTAACACAAAGAAAATCGGACATGGGGGAACTCTTGACCCTGACGCGGCAGGAGTTCTTCCTGTTTTTGCGGGCAGTGCAACCCGTTTGTTGGAATTTGCCGTAGAAGGCCGCAAGGAATATATTGCTGAATTTACGCTGGGAGCGCAGACCGTTACCGGCGATGACAGCGGTGAGGTTGTCAAAACGATGATTGTGCCTGCGTTCGGAAAGGCAGAGCTGGAAGCTGTACTTGCACGTTTTACGGGTAAGCAAATGCAGCTGCCGCCGATGTATTCGGCCATCAAAATCAACGGCAAAAAGCTGTATCAGATGGCTCGTCAGGGCGTAGAGGTAGAACGCACCGCACGTCCCATCGAGGTCTATAAGCTGGAGCTTCTGTATTATACGGCAACGAGCTTTACCGTGCGTGTGGCCTGCTCCAAGGGCACCTATATCCGCGTTTTGGGCGAGGACCTGGCGACAGCGTTGGGAACCTGCGGTACGATGAGCTTTTTGCTGCGCACCCAGGTGGGAGCCTACACAATTGACAAGGCCTGCACGCTGCAGGAAATCGCGGAGAATCCCGAAGCCTGTGCCGCAGAGCCGCTGACTGCTGTTGCCGAGCTGCCCAAGCTCAAGGTGAACGCCCGTCAGGCGGCGCGCATTACTAATGGTGTACGCACCACGGTGGCGCAGACTGCCGACGGCAGATACGTACTGCTGGGGCCGGGGGATGAATTCTTAGGCATCGTCCGCTGTGAGCAGGAGCGTCTGCAGGCAGAAAAAATCTTAGAGCATTACCCGATGCCAGAGGAATAAGCATGGAGATTATTACTTCTTTAGAACAATTGCATAAATTTTCCGCTCCCTGTGTGGTTGCATTGGGTACCTTTGACGGCCTGCATCGCGGTCATCTTGATGTAATTGAAACCGCAAGAGATAAGGCGCGTGAATGTAACTCCAAGCTGGCAGTCTTTACCTTCAGCAACCATCCCTTTGAATGGATTCGTCCTGGTATGGTGCCGCCGGCGTTGATAACAGTTGCGCAAAAGCAGGAGCTTTTGCAGCAGCTTGACGTGGATGTGCTGGTGGATATCCCCTTTAATCAGCAGGTAGCAGACCTTTCGCCGCAGGAGTTTTTGCAGCGCTTGCAGCAGCTTGATTACAGCTGTCTGGTAGTCGGTGCCAACTTCACCTACGGCTGCCGCGGACAGGGAACTGTCTATACGCTGGCTGCTTCCGCCAAGGCCATGGGCTTTGAGCTGGTTGTGCGCGAGCTGGTAAGCGAGGGTGCAACTGTTATCAGCAGCACTGCTATCCGTCAGCTGATTGCTGCCGGTGAGGTAGCAGAGGCAACTGCTATGCTGGGGCGCAGCTACAGCATCAGCGGCACCGTAGCGCACGGCAACGAGCGTGGCAGATTGCTGGGTTATCCTACGGCCAATATTGAGCTGGAGGATGCTCATGTGGCAGTGCCTCTGGGCGGTGTATATGCTGTACGTGTACTGGTGAATGGCGTAAGCTATCATGGTATGGCGAATATAGGCTATAATCCTACCTTTGGCGATGTTGCCAAACCGCGTCTGGAAACTAACATCTTTGATTTTACCGGTGACCTTTATGGCAAACAGCTCACGGTGCAGTTTGTGCAGCGCATCCGCGGTGAAGTAAAATTTGCCGGCATTGAACAGCTCAAGCAGCAGCTGGCGCAGGATAAGCATGACTGTGAAGCGGTATTGCGGTAAATTAAAGCTGTTTTTATAAAAAACTTTACAAAATACTTGCTATCTGGTGGCAAGATATGGTATACTATCATAGTATTTGAACCAAGGCTTGGCAGTTCGATTCTCCAACGGCTGCTACGCTTATGGCAATTTGAAATTTTAGGAGGAAACAAACAATGTTAACTAGCGAAGCTAAACAAGCAGTAATTCTGGCAAACGCACGTCATGAAGGTGACACCGGTTCTTCTGAGGTACAAATCGCAGTTCTGACCGAACGCATCAAATATTTGACCGAGCATCTGAAAGAGCACAAAAAAGATCATCATTCCCGTCGTGGCCTGCTGAAACTGGTAGGTAAACGTCGTGGCCTGCTGAATTACCTGGCTAGCAAAGACATCGAGCGCTATCGTGCAATCATTGCTAAACTGGGTATCCGTAAATAATCCGGTTTATGCTGAAAAGTCCGTCCGTAAGGACGGGCTTTTTTTGTGCCTGCGTTTTGGTTATAAAGAGGAGCAAATCCAGCAATAGTATTAAAAATAATTAACACTAACAAGAAAATCGCTTATAGTGTTAAAATAAATTAATACTAGTGATGAAATTTGCAACAGTGTTAAAAATAATTAATACTGTTGCGGAGGGCAGTTGCCCGCGCAACAGCAAATTTTGTCAGAAATGTGAAGAAAATAGTTTACGCTCTTTAGCATATGTGTTACAATACTTATGTTATAGAATTATGCGACTTTTTGGATGTGATTGATATAATGCAAAAGGAATTGATTATGCGCTGTTTGCCGACGGCCTTCTGCCATGCTTCAACAGTATTGGCGCTGCCAGACGGCAGCCTGCTGTGCTGCTGGTTCGGCGGTACGCATGAGGGCGAAAGCGACGTGGGTATCTACCTCAGCAGGCGCACGGAAGCAGGCTGGAGTGAGCCGCAGCTGCTGGTGAACGGGGCGGCGGCGAACTGGAATCCGGTGCTTTTTGCAGGAGCGGACGGCAGAATCCTGCTGTTTTACAAGCAAGGGCAGCAGATTGCCGATTGGCAGACGAGGCTGCTGCAGTCGACAGATAACGGCGAAACCTGGAGCGGACCGCAGGAGCTGGTGCCCGGTGATGTGAGCGGCGGGCGCGGACCTGTACGAAACAAGCCGTTGCGCTTGGCAAGCGGACGTATTCTTGCCGGTGCTTCTACCGAACACGGTATCTGGAAGGCCTTTGCCGATATCAGCGATGACGATGGTGCAAGCTGGCGCAAATCCTCTGCAGTGCAGATTGACGGCCTGCAATATCAGGCAGGCGAAAAGACTGCCGACAGTAATATTGCTGTCAGCCAGCAGTCCTTTTACGGACGCGGCGTGATTCAGCCGAGCCTGTGGCAGAGTGCGGACGGCAGCGTGCATATGCTGCTGCGCAGCAGTGAAGGCTTTGTTTATCGCAGCGATTCTGCGGATGACGGCGCAACCTGGTGCAGTGCCTACGCTTTGAGTCTGCCAAACAATAACAGCGGTCTTGACTTGGTGCGGACTGCTGGCGGTGTGCTCTACTTGGTGTGCAATCCTGTTGCTGCCAACTGGGGACAGCGTTCTCCCTTAAGTCTGTTCCAATCCACAGATGATGGTGCGAGCTGGCGCAGACTGCTTGACCTGGAAACAGAGCCTGCAGAATTTTCCTATCCGGCGATTATTGCCCTGGGAGAAGATATCGTAATCACTTACACCTATAAACGTTGCAACATTGCTTGTGTAAAATTGAGCGCGGATGAACTTGTTAACCTTTAAATTTAAAATATAAGGAGATGTAAGACAATGAAGAAAATTTTAGTTGTGCTGATGGCTATGCTGACCATGGCTGTTATGCTTACCGGTTGCGGTGGCGACAGCAAAAAAGCAGCTTACCCTGCAGACGGAGATATTTCCGTAATTATTCCTAAGGCTCCGGGCGGCGGTACCGATATCTCTGCCAGAGGCCTGATTCAGTTCATGGAAAAAGAGCTGAAGGGCAGCAAATTTGTGCCTGTAAACAAACCCGATGGCGGCGGTGTAACCGGCATGGTAGAGCTGGCAAACGCTAAACCCGATGGTCATACTCTGGGTATGGTTACTGTTGAGCTGGCTATGTTCCCGCATCAGGGCAAATGCAAAAACACCTATAAGGATTATGCAGCTATCTGCGCTCCGATTGCAGCTCCGGCAGCTTTGATCGTGCCGAAGGATGCTCCTTATAACAGTGTAGACGAATTCGTAGCCTTTGCTAAGGCAAACCCCGGCAAGGTGAAGATGGGTAACTCCGGTATCGGCGCTATCTGGCATATTGCTGCACTTTCCTTTGAAGAGGAATTCGGCGTACAATTCAAGCATGTACCGTATCCGAAAGGATCTGCTGACATTGCCGCTGCTCTGGCTGGCAAGCACATAGATGCAACCCTGGCTGACCCGTCTGTTTTCAAGAGCCAGGTAGACGCAGGCAACCTGAAGATTCTTGCTGTTATGGCTGATACCCGCAGCGTAATCTATCCTGATGTTCCGACCTTCAAAGAGCTGGGCCACAACATGACCGTTCGCGCTTGGGCAGCATTGGTTGCTCCTAAGGATACTCCGAAAGAAAAGCTGGAAGCTCTGCGCGCTGCTGCTAAAAAGGTTTGCGAATCCAAGGAATTCAAGGATTATTTCATGAAACAGGGTATCGATCCGACCTGCATTATCGGTGCCGATGCTGATAAGATGATGGCCGAAGACCATGCAATGTATGAAAAATTCCTGAAGAAAGCTAAATAAAATCGCCGTAAGGCGTAAATGAAAATGCCGACGCTGTAGCCCGAAAGGCTTGCGGACGTCGGCATTTTTGATTGTTGGTGAGCTTTTGTTGAATAATAAACTAAATATACTATTTTATAAAAGAGAATACTTCAAATAATAATCCTTGACAAAGCTTCAAGTAGGTGCTAAACTGAAATTAATACTAAAACGAGATATGATGCAAATGAAGTATCTTTAATAAAGTACACAATTTTTTGATAAATGAAGTGATTTTTTACTTCTGACTATCTCGATTACAATAGAATATAATCCTAGTCTGGAGGCTTCATCCCACGTGGATGAATGCTTTGCAGGGAAGTTTGATGAGATTTCAACGCTGTTCCGCAACTGTAAAAATGAGTCGATGCATTATTAGGAAAAAAACTAACCTCTTACAAAGGAATGCAGAGACAATGACTTTAAGCCAGGGTACTGACAGATTGGTATTTAGTAAAGATCTACGAGAACGGACTTTATTAATTAATGGGAGTGCTATGCCCATTATCCATTAAGTGTCCTTTTTTGCTTGATCTTGTGCTGAGGAGATAGGAATAGCACAGCTTAAGCCCTTTTAAGCTATGCTATTTTTTTATTTTTAGTGTTCACCATGCTATATGTGGAGCAGCAAGCTCTGTTCCGTTGTATATAAAATTTTTTTGATGTAAAGGAGCTTATCATCATGGCAAAAGCAACTAAAGAAGAAACTAAGGTAATCGAAATGGAAAACAAAATCGAGAAAATGACTCAATTTTTGGCTGACAATAAAATTGAATGCTTTGATATTCAAAAATTAGAGGATGAGCAGCATACCACTATCTTCCGTAGCCGCATGGAGGTAAAAGGCCAATTGCTGCCGATGGCTCTGCTGATGGATGACAGCGTATATCTGATGCTGCAGGTACAAATCGCACCGCAGGTAATCGATGAAGAAAAGCTGAAAGCACTTGCCGCTGCTATCAACAACATGAACAACAACGTGCGTCCGTTCAAATTTACCGTTTCCGACAGAGGCGACTTCATGCTGAACGCTTGCATCACCGCTGAAAACAACACCTTCAACCCAGCACTGGTGAATGCTATCATGGGTGAAGCAGTGAAATTTATGGAAGCACAATACGGCAACATCATGGAAGCAGTTTGGGCTAAATAAAAGCTTTTTGGCAGTGCTGCCGTAAAATCATTGCCGTGATTGCAGCATCTGCGTATTTATGTTATGAGGTCACAATCTGTGTTGATGAGTAGCAGGTTGTAAGATTTTCATATAAAGTTGTACGGAAGTTATTTCCGCACATAGGAATAAGCAGAAACAGTGGTTGCTTCTGCTTTTCCCTAAGTTTTTTGATAAGGAGGACTATATCTTGAAGCTAAGTCAAAGAAAATGGAAGACGCTGGTCTCAGGCGTTTTGCTGACTATCAGCGCTTCTAGTATGCTTGCTATGCCGACCTTTGCGGCGGATTATAGCAATGGTCTAACTGGTGTTGTCAATGATGATAAGCCAATCATCAGCGCAGGTGGCAGTACCGTTACGCAAAGTGGCGATACTATTACCTATGATTTTCAAGGCAAGGATCACATTTTTAATGTAAAAAATGCTGATGCAATCACAACTGACGGTACTAAAGACTATAACTACGTTTATAATAACGTAGACGGTACTGGCAAAAAGGGTACGCTGCATCTGTATCAGAGCAATGGTCGCCCCAATGCGTGGGATGGAGTAACTGGCTTTGTTGCAACTGGTGGCAAGGTCATTGTGAACAGTAATCTGGATATCACTGCAACCTCTAAGTGCGCTTCTGCCGGTATAACTGCAGCAAATAAGGCTGATTTAATTATTAACGGCAATGTAAAAATGCGGTAGATTGTATAATCAACTTGAACAAAAAATAAAATAAAAAATCCACAGTGGAC
>ERZ1026776.442-NODE-442-length-29013-cov-6.914013_pt1 | contig 29013 bp, 20 predicted proteins | sample MGYA00380125_ERZ1026776 | MGnify/ENA primary metagenome ERZ1026776 (study PRJEB33269, sample SAMEA4719761) | human gut metagenome | biome: human-associated habitat; feature: organic feature; material: feces | place: Cameroon | collected 2013-10 ...
ATATATAGGCATGTAAATACATGCATTTCAATATATTGTAGAAATGTTACAAAATGTTACAAAATTTGAAAAAATATGAAAAAATTATGTTTGATTTTAGCCTGAATAGTAATTATAATGTAATAGATAAAGGCGAAAAGCAGTCGGAAAAGATTGCTTTTTGTCGAGGGAATGGAAGGACTTTGGGTATGGAAACACAGATTGATAATTACATTGATTACTTGAATAATGTGAAACATGCAAGTGCAAATACGGTTGCTTCTTATCGAAGAGATCTGAAGAAGATGAGCCGGTTTTTAGCTGATAGAGGGTGCGTTGATGTACGCGAGGCTCGGGGAACAGATCTGAATGCTTATGTACTTCAGATGGAGAGTCAGGGGATGTCCACTGCAACCATATCCAGAAGTATTGCAAGTATGAAATCGTTTTTTCTGTTTCTTTTGAAACAGGGAGTGATTACAGAGGATTATGCGGACGCATTGAAACCGCCTAAGATTGAGAAGAGGACACCTGAAACGCTTTCGATTGCGGAGATCAACCTGCTTTTGGATCAGCCATCACGTTTGACACCGAAGGAGATTCGGGATAAGGCAATGTTGGAGCTTTTGTACGCGACAGGCATGCGGGTATCCGAATTGATTAATCTGAAGATTACAGATGTGAATCTGACGATGAATTATATTTTGTGCAGGGATGTATCGAAAGAACGTGTCATTCCGATTGAGAATGTTGCAAAGATGGCACTTGAAAACTATATCAAATCTGTACGTGAGGCAATCAGTCATGGCAGTATGTTCCTGTTTACTAACATGAAGGGACAGCCGATGACAAGACAGGGCTTTTGGAAGTTGATTAAAGCATATGCGGCGAAGGCAGGTATCGAAAAGGATATCACACCACATATGATCCGGCATTCTTTTGCATCTCATCTGGTATCGAATGGGGCAGATTTAAAGGCGGTACAGGAGATGCTCGGACATTCCGATATTTCCACGACACAGATTTATCTGCGCAGCCGACAGAGTAAGTTGAAAGAAGAGTACGATAAGGCACATCCACGTGCGAAGATGGCATAATTTATATGCAGTTGGATATGCACAATTCATATAATAAGTAAAAGAAAAATCCTCACCGTCATATGATTTGATGGTGAGGATTTTTGTGTTATACAAATACGAATATCATCTTTCAAACTCTGATGTTGAAGGGATTATTTGGAACTTTCCTGCAAAGTGGTAAAAGCATCATCGCTTACACCATGTTGCATCAGGAAATCTTCCCACAGAGAGTAGTACTGTGCCTGCAGGTGAATGCCATCGTTGGAATAATCTGCTTTCACGCCCATAGGAATCGAGTTGTCCATATCACAGACAGATGGGTTCATATCCAGGTAGAAGATGCGTATGCCATCTGCATATTCAGATACAAGTGCATTTCGACAGTCAATATTATCGTTATTATAGACATCGGAATTATCTGCATAGCTTTGGGTTACATGCATGATTCCGTTAATAAAGATAATTGCATTTGGCTGTAATTCCTGAATCTGATCAAGAACTTTTTTGTATTGTGCCTGATAGTTTTTTGCATAACCGGTTCCGAGTTCATTTACACCGCACATGATAAATATCTTCTTGTATTGCTTTGTGGCAAGTGCATTCGGAATAGTTTCACCGTTTGACATGGTTTTGTCCATCAGATCCCAGATGGAGACGCCATCCCGGTAATAGAAGTCTGCGCTTGAATTGATGCGGAGACTTCCATAGTCATGCAGACCCTCAATACGGGAGTCGCCAATAAATGCAGCATCATTAAAATAATCAGGATCCACAGTTGTGTAATTATATGGGGTTGTCTGAGCTACACGGTCATTGTCGTCATAATAGGCAGAACGTGCTTTTCGCAGTGGAACGGTTGCAAAAACCGGATCAATTGGTTTTGGACCATTGGTAATCTGGTTATCTGAAGGAACAGCCGGCATAGTTGCATCGGAATCGGTTGCATCAATACCGGAATCTGTTTCTGTTGTCGGTGTCTGTGTGGTAGGATTGTCAGAAGAATCATTGTTGTCTGTAAATGGTTTTTCTTTAATCATTGCGGACATAAAAATCGTATGATCTTTGGAAATCTTCAATTTGAATTCGCCACTCATGGCACCAAACAAAGCATAGATGGTATATCCGGCTACCGAGAGCAGGATCATAGATACAAGGGGACATTCCCGTAGGAATTCCCATATATTTTTTGGCTTTTTGGATTGTCTGTTCATCACCATTCATCCTTTTCTTTTATATCAGAATCTAAAATACAAAAATGGGTTGTTTGCTCCGGAAGCAATCTGATAGACAGAGAGCCAGAAGAGTACAAGGAGTATGACTTTGCAAACCCATGTCTTATAAAAACGTCTCAACAGTTTGATCGGTACAGGCGTACAGCATACAGCGCAGATTGCGAGCAGCCACCAGTAGGTGCCAAACAATTCCAGAAATTTTGGAAATGTGTTTGCTTCAATCGAACCTTTGACCGGCAGGAAAAACAGCCGTTTTAAGTAATTTCCGAGTGTAGGCAGATCAGTAATGTTGAAGATCGTCCACGAGATTGGAATTACAAACAGCATATAAATATGGGATAGAATCCTGTGCTTTTCCAGTTTATCCAGTAAAAATAATTTCTCGACCGTGAGTAATACAAAAAAGTACATGCCCCATATTAGGAAGTTCCAGTTGGCTCCATGCCATAATCCGGTCAGTAACCATACAATAAATGTATTGATTATCATACGTTTCTGGCCTTTGCGGTTGCCACCGAGAGGAATGTATACATATTCCCGGAACCAGCGTCCAAGTGTGATATGCCATCTTCTCCAGAAATCAGTAGCAGAGGTTGCACAGTATGGATTCTTGAAGTTCGTAGGAAACTTAAATCCAAGTATGCGTCCCAGACCAATTGCCATCAGGGAATAGCCGAAGAAGTCGAAGAAAAGCTGCATCGAGAATCCCCAGGAGCCAAGCCATGCGGTGAGTGGGTGGATACCCATGACACCGGCAACCATGATCGTATTCCACAAGGATGCGATCTTGTTTGCAAGCAACACCTTATAAGCGAGTCCCAGCACAAAGATAGTCGTGCCCCATTCGATTTTAGACAGACTTGTTTTGCGCTTGTGCATATCATCTTTAACTTCGTCAAAATTCACGATTGGCCCGGCAATGAGCTGTGGGAACATACACAGATAGGTTGCAAAATCTAAAATACCATCAGCAATCGCATATTTTCTGCGGTAGATATCAATCACATAGGATGCTGCCTGAAATGTATAAAAACTGATTCCAAGCGGCAGAGTGAGAGATACTAGTTTCAGTACAGTTGTACCCGCGATTCCATTGATGATGCCAATAAAAAAATTCAGGTACTTAAAGATAAACAACATTCCAAAGTTAAAAACCATGGCAAGTATCAGCCAGATTTTTCGTATTGTCTTTGTTGATGTATTTGATTCGTCTTCTTGTTTCCATGCGCGGTAAATCAGAACTGCCGCGCCATGATTGACCAGAATGGAGATGATCATCAGTATAATATACGATGGTTCTCCGACTCCATAAAAAATTAAGCTTCCAATAAGCAAAACAGGATTCCGGTATCTCTGTGGTACTGCAAAATATACGATCAGAAATATCGGAAGGAAACGGAACATAAATTCTATACTTGAAAAAACCATTTTAATAAATCCTTCTTATAGTTAGTTATTATTTTATTGGTAAATCTTTTTCAGGTTGTCCAGCCGTACTGTGGCATTCTGCATCAGGAGATCCAAAACAGTAATTGCACACATGGATTCCACAACAACAACTGCACGTGGACCGATGATTGGATCGTGGCGACCTTTGATCTCCATTTTTATTTCTTCATGGGAGTGGTTGATCGTATCCTGCTCCTGAAAGATAGATGGAGTCGGTTTAAAGGAAGCACGAAGCAAAATCGGACTTCCATCGCTCATGCCACCCAACGTACCGCCTGAATGGTTTGTATGTTTTTTGACGGCCCCGTGATCTATATAGAAATTATCGTTGTTTTCGGAGCCGATGGATGCTGCAACGGCGGTTCCGTCTCCGATTTCAATTGCTTTTACTGCACCGATGGACATAACCGCCTGTGCAAGTTTTGCGTCCAGCTTGTCAAATACCGGTTCTCCGACCCCGGCAGGAACTCCGGTTATAATACATTCCACCATAGAACCGACAGAGTCTTTTTTCTCCATCATGTCCTGAAGATAGGCTGCAGCCTGGCTTGCACATTCCATATCTGGCATATATAGAGGATTCTTGTTGATCACATCCAGATTCAAATTCTCATCTGTAACGCGATAAGTGCCAATGGCACGTGTATATGCAGTAAGTGTAATGCCGAGTTCCTTTAATACTTTAGCGGCAACTGCGCCGGCAGCCACACGGCCGATGGTTTCCCGTCCGGAGGAACGTCCGCCGCCGCGGTAATCCCGGAAACCGTATTTTTCGTCAAAACAGTAATCGGCATGTCCCGGTCGGTAGCTTTCTGCGATTGTACCGTAATCCTTTGACTTCTGATCTTCATTCATGACAACGAGTGAGATAGGAGTTCCGGTTGTTTTGCCTTCAAATACACCGGATAAGATAGAAACCTTGTCTCCCTCGTTTCGTTTGGTAGTAAATTCACTTTGTCCCGGCTTTCTGCGGTCGAGATAAATCTGAATATCTTCTTCTGTTAAGGAAATGCCGGCCGGACAGCCGTCAATCACGACCCCTAATCCTTTTCCGTGAGATTCTCCCCACGTTGTTACTGTAAATAATTTTCCGTATATAGAACCTGCCATGGTATTGAAATCCTTTCATATTTATAATAGAATACATTTGGAGAAATTATACATCTTTTTGAAGGAAATAGGAAGTATAAAATAGTGCTTTACAAGATGAAAATCTTGTGATAATATAGCAAATGCCGTCACTTGGTTATAGGATCACTCCGACCATAACTCAGCGACCGGACAAAAATAAGAAAATGGAGGAAAAAAGCATGATTACAGCAGATCAGAAGAAAGAGATCATTGAGAAGTATGCTCGTACAGCAGGTGATACAGGTTCACCGGAGGTACAGGTTGCTCTTCTTACAGCAAGAATCAACGACCTGAATGAGCACTTCAAGGTACATCCAAAGGATCACCACTCAAGAAGAGGTCTTCTTAAGATGGTAGGTCAGAGAAGAAACCTTCTCGCATACCTTAAGAGCAAGGATATCGAGCGTTACAGAACACTTATCGAGCAGCTTGGTCTTAGAAAGTAATAAAAACAAAACAATAGTAAATAAACTTAAAATCACACACACTACAAAAGGGATTGCATTAAGCAATCCCTTTTTTCATTCATGTTAATTTGAATTTAGCTGACTGACAGTTCCGGTATACGGATCATAGATTCCACCATCAATTGCACTTATAATCACGTAACTGCTCTGGATGAAAAAACTGTCATGACCGGTGTCTGTCAGGTAATACCAGGCAGGAATATAGGAGTAGGAACTATGATCTGCGTCGGAGACACGAATCATACCATAGCAGATATTTCGTACTGAGATTTCATAGGAAGGGTCTGGTGTTGATAATATCGCATCCTGTGAGTCAGAGCGGGAATCAAGGTAGGTTTTTGCGATGGCATCAATCTGGTCAAAGGAGAGTGTGACAGCATGTTCTTCTTTGATGGTGTCCTGTTTCATTGGATTGTTCCAGATCAGGTAAGACAGACCATCACTTTCGATATTGGCAAGGAATGATTCATACCCATAATAGGTATTGCTTTCGTCCGGTGAGAATATATAGCCTGAGCCATCGCTGCCATCATCGTTGATTCCGGGCATTATTTCGGCATCAGATAGATCCTTAAGATATGGTTGGAATGTTGCATCTGTATAGATTGATGCAATTCCATTGAGATTTCTTCCGGCATAGACAAGATATGAATTTACTTCCGTTGCCATATCATTTGATGGCTCTTCCACAACAAATGAATCATCAATTTTATAATCGTAAGGATAACAGAAAGCATCCAGAGTCTGAAGAATGGAGTAGTCCTGTATATGCAGCTTATCCATATAGTCTTCGGTGATTTCGTCGGCTTCTGTGCGTGTGTAAGAACATGAATTTCCGCCGTTTTGTTCTGCATAATCTTCGAAGAATGGAATGCCTGTATTGTGGCTTGCAGAATAGTCAATCGTATCACAACAATAATCACGATATAACATCATACGGGAAGATACTGCGGATTGCAGGAAAGTCAGATAGTAATGTACACCATCGATGGTTCCTTCTAACATACAAAACTTCTGTGGCTGATCGATATATTGCCCGTTTTCATTTTCCGGGTAGTCATACCATTTTATTTCTCCGTCTGTTTCGAGAATCTTTGCGGCGTTCACTGTATCCTGTTTTTTCTGTGAAAGCGTAGATTTGGCATCGGAATATTCTGCAATCATGTAAGAAGGAATATCAGCGAAATCCTCGTAGGATTTGAACAGTTCTTCCCATGTAGTACATGCAGCAGATAAATCGTCTATTGAACGATATACATAAGGAACAAACAGGGTATAGCTTTCTGCATCGAACAGCGCTTTCGCAATTGCAGCTATATCCTCATCTGTAAAATCGTTTCGGGACAGCGCAGCAACCGGCGCATTCTGTGCAGCAAGGGACGTATCTACCTGTGCCTGCACATGCAAAGTACCGAAATCGCCCGGGATAGAGTAGTCCAGTGTGCGGATGGAATTATCGGCTGCATCCGAGATGGATGCGGTATCTTCGTGATAGATGACGGTTTCTTTCCTGTCGCAGGCGGATAGTAAGGAGACAGTAAGGATAAGAATTAAAATCCATGATAGTTTTTTCATAGTCGTTTCCTCCTTTGTTAGTTGATATCTCCGGAATAATTATTATAGATGCTTCCATCAATTGCACTGATTATAACGTAGGACGAAAATGTACAGTATTGTGTAGAAGTAGATTCTCCATCAATCATATAATACCATGCAGGGATATACATATAGGACGCGGTATCTTCGTCGGAAACACGAATTAAGCCATATTGAATATCACGAACCATATAGGTGCCGGTTATATAATATGGCAGATTTGAACCATCATGTTTTGTGATGAAATCCTGTGCGATAGCATCAACCTGGTCAAAAGAAAGTGTGTGTGCTTTTGTTTCTAATATTTCATCGACTTTCATTGGATTTTGAACAATTAAATAATTGATACCATCATTTCCGATATTAGCGATGACAGCTTCAAAACCAAATTTTGTATCTGTATAAGAAGTGCTTGGGTCCTCATTCTCATCGGCTGTCTCCGGCGTTATTTCAGAAGAAAAATTGGCATCTGTATGTATTGGTGAAAGATTGTCAATGACTCTGCCACCATAGAGCAGATATGAGTCGTAGGAAGAATCCGTGTTGATTTGACTTTCTGCAACCTGACCGCTGGAGCTTATTTCGTAATTAGTTTTGGCTGTCTGAGCTTCCCTGATATCGGTAATTTGATAGTCGGTAATGCCAATAGTCTGGAGTGTATCAAGAACGATGGATTTTGCATCTGTCTGGGAATACTGGCATTCATTTGGAAATAAATCGTTTTCATATACAGCGTTTGCATCCTGATTGAGAAACCATGCATATGGCGCATATGGCTCATAGTTTGCGTGGAGAACCAGCATACAACAGGAGTCTGTCCGTGTAAAAGACAAATAGTACGGTTTGTTATTGACAGTACCCTTGATTGTGCAGAATTGGGAGTTTATATCTATATTTGAGTTGTCAGAAACAGGAACTGTGTACCATTTCAGCTCGCCGTTATTTTGGATGGGATCTGCTGAGAAACCATCTTCTAAACGTATCTGTGCATCATAACATTCCTGCAACAAAGTATATGGAACGTCAGCAATATCGCTATACTGTGCAATCTCTTCCTGCATGATATCACACGCACTTTTCACATCTTCCATTGAACGAAATGCGTATGGGATAAATAAAGAGTAGCTGTCTGTGTCAAAGATGGCATCTGCAATGCGTTTGATATCGTCATCGGTATAATCACACCGAGAAGCTTTTGCAACCGGTGCGCTCTGGTTCGACAGGGCAGTGTCTACGTCTGCGTCAATCGTAAAGCTCATGCGTTCGTCTGCAATGTCATAGTTTAGGTGTATTTCAGAAGCGTTTGTTGCATCGCTTGTCGTTGCCTGTTCGTCCATATATGTAATTTTTTTGTCCTTTCCGCAGCCAGACATGGTAGACAGTACGAGCAAAGATATGAGAATTCCTGTAATATGTTTTTTCATATGAATTTCCCCCTTGTTTATTTTTTTAAAGTATAAAATACAATTGTATCTGAAATGTATCTAAACAGTTGAAGTATTTAACTTTTATGGTATTATATTGAAGAATGTGTCTGTTTATAGACAATTATAGATGAAGCAGAGGAAAAATGATATGGAAATCATGAAATATGCGATACAGGGATACGAAGATGTGAAAGCAGAACAATTGCTTGGAATCTTCGGCAACCCAATCAAACATACATTGTCACCGGTGATTCATGATACACTCAGTGATGCGCTTGGACTGTCAGAACGATATGTGCCATTTTGTGTGGAAGACGATGATCTTTCTCGATGTGTGAAGCTTGCGTATGATGAAGGTGTGCTTGGACTGAATATTACCGTGCCGCACAAACAGCATGTGATGGAGGACCTTGTGGATGTCGATGTAGCCGCGAAGACGATCGGTGCAGTCAACACGCTGGTTCGTGTGGAAGGTGGCTATAAGGGCTACAACACAGATATGCCGGGGCTCGCGAAAGCATTAGAGACAGAAGGGATTGAGTTAAAGGACGAGACAATTATCATGCTTGGCGCAGGAGGCGCTGCACGTGCGGTTGCGTATATGTGTGTCAGCTATGGCGCAAAACAGGTGTATATTGTAAACCGGACATTTGCACGTGCACAGGCCATTGCAGAGGATATGAATATGTTCGCCGGAAAAGACGTTGTGCAGGCAGTGGCTTCGGATGATTATAAGAGCATTCCGGATGGAAAGTACCTGATGATCCAGTGTACATCCGTTGGTTTGCATGAGGGTGATGGAATGCCGTTTGATTTCGGAGATTCCTTTTATGCGATGGCAAAGGCTGGTGTGGATCTGATCTATAATCCGGCACAGACACCATTCTTAAAGGAGATGGAGAAGCTTGGTGTGCCGGCAGTAAATGGCTTAAAGATGCTGCTCTATCAGGGAATCTTTGCATATGAACTTTGGAATAACCTGACGGTTTCTGAGACGCTTACAGATAAAGTGTATCTGGCGCTGCAGGATGCAATCTACGGGAAGAAACGTGGCGATAACATCGTCTTAATCGGATATATGGGTGCCGGAAAGACGACGGTTGGAAAGGCACTTGCAGGAAAGCTTGGATATGAATTTATAGATACAGATATTTATATCGAATCACAGGAGGGGATGACGATTCCTGAGATCTTCGAGAAGAAGGGTGAGGCTTATTTCCGGACATTGGAGACGAATGTTATAAGGGGGCTTCGGGAGAAGACACATTGTGTGATCGCGACCGGCGGTGGACTCCCGCTTCGCAAGGAAAACAGTGATTTACTGAAAGAAGTCGGAACGGTATATTACCTGATGGCAGATGCGGATACGACCTATGCACGTGTAAAGCATTGTACGAACCGCCCACTGCTGCAGTGCGACAACCCATACGCGAAGATTCAGTCGATGATGAAGGAACGGGGACCGATTTATGCGCGTGCCTGCCATATTCGTGTGCGGACAGATTGCGGAACTTTAGAAGAAGTGATGGATGAGATAAAATGAGTGGAGCAGAGAATATAAATCGAAAAAATTACTGTGATGGGATGCGGGATGCGATTCCAATCGCACTTGGATATCTTGCGGTCGCATTTACCCTTGGGATTGCAGCTAGAAATGCGGGGGTGCATGCACTTCCGGCAACAATCATGAGCTTGACGAATACGACATCGGCGGGAGAATTTGCGGCAATTACAGCGATTGCCGGCGGTGTGGGGTATGCGGAGCTTGCACTGATGCAGCTCGTCATAAACTTACGTTATATGCTGATGTCGTGTGCGCTGACACAGAAGATTGATCCGAAGTTTTCAATCATACACCGGTTTTTTATTGGGTTTGGCGTGACCGATGAGATCTTCGGTATCTCGGTTGCCAGAAAAGGTAAATTGAACCCGTGTTACATGTATGGTGCGATGTCGATTGCGATTCCGGCATGGACAATCGGCACCTGTCTCGGTGTGGTACTCGGCAATGTACTGCCGGGCGGTGTGGTAAGTGCGCTTTCAGTCGCATTATATGGTATGTTCTTAGCAATCATTATTCCACCAGCCAGAGACAATAAGGTAATCCGTGGACTTGTCATCATTGCGATGGCAGCCAGCTTCCTTTTCACGAAGATACCGGTAATTAAGAATATTTCTTCCGGTATGAAGGTGATTATTCTGACCGTTGTGATTTCTGCGGTGGCAGCTGTATTGTTCCCGATTCCGGATGAAAACACGGGAGATGAGGAGGCAGACCATGAAGCATAATATTTATCTGTACATCCTTGTGATGGCAGCAGTCACATATCTGATCCGTGTTCTGCCACTCACATTGATCAAGAAAGAGATTAAGAATAAGACTGTGCGGTCGTTTTTATTCTATGTGCCTTATGTGACGCTGGCAGTTATGACATTCCCGGCGATTCTCACAGCGAGCAACAGTATGGTGGCAGCAGGAATTGGATTCGTCGTGGCGCTGATCCTTGCGTGGCGCAGAACAAGTATGTTTGTGGTGTCCCTTGTTTCGTGTGCGATTGTGTATGTGCTGGAATTATTTATGTAGTTTTCCCCAGAGGTGGCACCCTCTGGGGCCTTCTTGATAAAAATAGAAAAAATTAACAAAAAATTCAGTTTATATTATTTGCCTTTTTTCCGATATATTTGTATAATAAAGCGAATAGTTTTATACAGTAGGTGATAAATATGAGATCGACACAAGAGAGACGATGCAGATCCAATCGGGGTTTCACGCTTGTTGAGATGATCGTGACGATGATGTTGCTGTCGATATTGCTCACAATATCAGTCATGGGGCTTATGGCATGGCAGGACTGGTCGGACTTCAACCAGGCGAATGAGTATGCAGAGACCATGTTTTTGGCAGCGCAGAATCAGTTGTCGGAATATAATGCAAATGGAACACTTGAGGATTTTGCAAAGCAGACAAAAAATTTAAGTCCGGATGCGGTGAATCTGGATTCCATATATTACGAAGAAGGAAAGGCGTACAGTGATGAATCCGTTTGGGTAACGGTAAATAAGGGTACGCTTGTTTCTGTGTGTGCAAATAAGGGTGACTATAGTCGGTATGCAGCAGGAAAAACTACGACAAGCCCGACTGCACCGATTGTATATCAGCTTTTAGAGGGGTATCTGTATGATACTTCTATCTTGAATGACGCGATCTGCGTCGAATTTTCCCTAGAGGATGGACAGGTGTTCTCTGTCCTTTATTCATCCAAATCAAATAGCGAAGAGCAGGAAGTGTTTGTTTACGACAACAAGAATACGTCTTTGCGTGGTACAGTCAATATTGCTACCCGGTATGAATCATACAGAAAAGACCGGATGGTAGGTTACTATGGTGTGGATACATTGTCAATGGCATTAAAGGGGACAAAGGAAAAGCCATCCATTGACGATGTGAAATTGAATAATGAAGATACGTTAAATCTGTCATTCAAGGTCAGCAAGCCGGCAAATGCCGCACAGAAGATGAATTATGACATTACTGTCTATGATGTGGATTCTGATTTCTGTGCCGGTGAGAATATGGCAGATGGCGTTCCGGTCATGAAGTTCACAATAGAAGGAGCGAAGATCAAGAATTATGCGAACCGACAGGCACAAAACTGTGTAATCGCTCGGTATGTGAAGGATGAAATAACTAATAATTGGAGTACACAGGAGCTGGGGGAGTTTTCGATTCTTGCGTGGAGTGATACAGATGGAACGATCCGTGTCGTATTGGATGCAGCGGATTTTCAGGCGACCTCTGCCAGTTATGCGATGAAACTGCAGACGTTGATGAATACATCAAATCCGGAAGCGGTTGCAACTGCAAACTTTAAGTTCAAGACAACCTATACGTTTCATCGGTTTGGTCTGGATGCAAATAAGATCAAATGCTCCATCAAGGGTTATGGTGCAGCATATGATACAACAACGGAGCGGCAGAGCAACCAGTCGTATGTTTATTTTGCAGAGGAAAATAACAATATAAGCGAAGATAACAAGGTTGTGAATTACAACTATTCGATTGCAAATGCAAGACATCTTTATAATATGCGTTATGTGACAGACGTGACAGCAAATACTGATAAATCTGTGGATGAACTGCGCCTGAGCAGTGCGCATTATGAGCAGGACACGAAGAAGAAAATAGCCTGTCATTTCCAGTTGTCGAAGGATATCAATTGGACAGAGTTTGTAGAATCCGGTGCATTTTATAATACGAATGGAAATGATATCAAATTAGAGGATGAGACAGAAAGTCTGGCAGAATCCTTTATCTCGATGAAACAGCTTCGTGCGGAAGATTCTCTGGATGGTAAGAATGCGGATGGCGAGTCGTATACAATCAAGGGACTTAATATGTCGCAGGCAGGAAATGCCCTGTGCATGTTGTATACAGACACGGATACCGGTAAAGCAGATGATGAGAAAAAGCCGGTTGGTTTATTCGTCACAAATTATGGTAAGATCGGAAATCTGAAACTGGATGAAGTACAGGTAACGTCTCCGGGCGATTATGTTGGCTCTTTTGCCGGAATCACGGTGTATGGTGAGAATCTGATAGGAGAGGCAGCAGGCATCTTAGAAAACCTGGAAGTCGTAAATGATAATGTGGATGCAGAGACAGCCAGCTATGTAAAAGGCAGGTCTTATGTTGGTGGTATTACAGGAACACTGATTGCAGATTCGGATTCGGTTGTGTCAGCGGTTACATGGAAGAATCTTTCCAACGCTGCAAAAGTGACCGGACTTTCACGCGTGGGAGGTGTTGTCGGTGAGCTTCGGACAGAGAAGAATCGGTCAACTGCCATCACATTGGAAGACTGTGAGAATACAGGTGCCGTATATGCAATCGTGAAGGATAGCGAAGATAAAAAGGACAGCAAATTCATCGGCGGTATAGCAGGAAGCTGTGTGAATGTGTATGCAGCAAATCATGTAGATAACGCATCTGCATTCGCGAATATCACAATCAAAAACAGCAATAGTACACCGTTTTATTCAGAAGATGATTTGACTGAGTTCCTTGGAAATCAGGATGGAGCAGTGTTTGAAAACTATGCGGACAAGGTCGTTGGAACTTATGTAGGCGGTATTACCGGTTACAGTTATTTTAGTATGCTTCAGGGTGTGCGTGCGGAATTGGATAACGGCAGGCACAGCTATGTGTTTGGACATGATTATGTCGGAGGTATTGTCGGTTATGCAACCGGTTCTGCGGAGCTTTCGGGTGCGGATGGAACGAATGTGACCGGCAGAAATGACAACTATGTGATTGGCTGTTCCTATGTCGGTGGTGTGATTGGCGCAAATGCAGATATAGATTTGACCAAAACACAGAAAGCGACAGGAAATAATAGCACAGATACTTTGGTATTGGTTGAAGAGGGAGCAAGTCCAATCGTTGTATCCGATACCGTGAATCCGAACAATACTGTATCAAACTGGCAGAATAAGGGTGTTGTCTATGCAACCGGTATGTATGCAGGAGGTATCAGTGGCTACAATACAGGTTCCCTGCTTGAGAATCGTGATACATCGGGTGAAGCGACTGTTGCAGGAACATATCCGGTTTCTAGTGCAGCCGATTATGTCGGTGGTATCACTGGTTACAATCATGGTGTAATCAAAGCAGAAGCAAGAAAAGATAACAATGTACGCATCGTCGGTAAAAACTATGTCGGTGGTATCGTTGGTTATAATGACAGTAGCGCGGAAGTTACAAACTATGCTGTAACGGCTGGAAGTATAAATGGAGATACGGAAAACGGAAGCTATGTCGGCGGACTTGCCGGCTGCAATGCGTCGATTTTGATGTTGCAGAAGGTAGACGGAAGTGCGAAACAATTATATGTAAGCACACAGAACATCAGCGGTAAATATTTTGTCGGTGGTGTGATTGGCGCGAATATTATCAATACGAATGGGTATAACCAGAATATGGTTACGGAACCCGGACAGAGTGGATCTTCCGATACGGCAACGGATTCTTCGGCTGGACAGACGACAGATAAATGTTATGTAACTTTAGAAAGAACCAATCAATCAGAAAGTGAGCCATGTGTTTGGTTGAATTATACTATTCATAATGACAGTGAAAACCGGATTACTGATTGGAAATTAGTCTTCAATATACAAAATGATTTTGAAATTAAAGATGGACCATACAACTCAAAGGCGCAAAAAGAGAATGGAACTATAGTTATAGATCCTGTTATATACTGGGATGGTGGACCGGGGAATAGGACGGGATCTTGTAATATTGATGCGGGAAGTACATTTTATGATAAGATACGAGTTAAATTTCACGATTATGATAGCTTATATTCCTTTGATGTTTCGGATATTGTATTGTCATATACGGGCGGAGATGGAAACACAGTAACAGTTAAGCCTGGAAATAATGTAATTACAGAGAAAAATAGACATGAAATTGTGGGCTTGAACGATAGCAATTACCCAATTAGTTTTACCCAAGATAGTACATGGGGATATTGGGATGAGAAAAATGGTATAAGGGAAGAAAATACAAGTGCTTTTTATACTAAGCTTTTAAATATTGCAAATAACACAGATAAGGATATATTTAAATGGTCTGTGGAGATCCCTTTGGATAACAAAGAGCAAGCGATACTTAATCCACCATATTATAATAATGTTGATGTTTCTTTGGAAGAAAAAACGGAAAATGGTGTGACGTACAGTTATATTAAAATAAGTTCGCGTGAAAAAAATAGTGTAATACCTAAAAACAGTCGGTTAAATGGTGGAGCTGGTTTGAATATGTATATTATTGGTTCACCTGAAACCTATAATAGGATATTAAATAATGCAAAATTTATTTTCTATACTACGGATCCAATTCCAAAAACAGAAGATATCCAGTACGCCCGCATCCAAACCACAGCGGACATGGCGAACTTCTCCGGCACGATCACAGGCAGTGCATTTACAGGTGGTTACATCGGTTACACGATGCTTGTAAACAGTACAGATACAACCTATGCGAGAACGACAGCAGAGAATATAAGAAAACTGACCTTAAATCAGACATCTGAAGAGACGGTAGTTGACAAGGTATGCAATGCCAATGTCCAGTCAAGTGAAGTGCAGATGTATGTGACCGGCGAAGTTGGCGGTGGAAACGTGACAGCAGATACCTATGTCGGCGGACTCGTTGGATACGATGATGCAAACACATTTTTGCGTATCGAGAGTGCAACGAATAAGGCATCCGTAACAGCGAAGACTGGCTATGCAGGCGGTATAATCAGTGCGAGCCGCAAGTCAAATAACAAGATTCTGACAAGCAAAAATTATGGAACCATCACGGCGAAAGAAGTTGCAGGTGGTATTGTCGGCGAGAACAAGGGTACGGTCGGTCAGTGTACTGTAGATGCAACGATTGTTGGCAATCTTGGTACGTCCATTGCAAGCTACGGCGGTATTGTCGGAGTGAGTGGCATTGCCTCAGAAAAGACAGGGGATGTGGATGCAGCCCAGATAACAGAATGTAGATTTACAGGAAGTATATCCGGTGTCGGAAATAATATAACGGCACATGTCGGTGGAGTCGTTGGTGAAAATGGCTTCAATTCTACGGTCAAGGCAAGCACCGTTGGAAGCAAAGAGACAAGCGTGCATGGTGGCATGGTAGATGGAACTACATATGAAACTGCAAGAACGAATGTCGGCGGTATCGTTGGTACAAATTATGGAACGGTCTCCTCAACGGATAATAAAGCAGAGGCAAATGGAAATACGACGATTGACAACTATCTAGGTTATACCGGTGGTATTGTCGGATGTAACCAGAAGGGTGCCATTGTAAAGGGCACGCAGACGGAACAGATTATTACAGCGGATAAATGGTATGTGACAGCGAAAGCAGCAGGAGAAAATACGGCTGTGGGTGGTATCATCGGACATTCGATGTCCGGCGAGAATCTGGAGAACCTTACGAATTATGCAGAAGTTAAGACGACTGCATCCGGAAATATTGCAGTTGGTGGTATTGTCGGACAGATGGAGAATCAGACCGGTGATTCGATGACATTTACAAAATGCGTTAATTACGGTACGGTTACCGGAACATGGTACACGGGCGGTATGATTGGATACCTGCGCTATAAGGGAGTGAAGTTTAATAGCTGTGCAAGTGATGGAGCCGTGACAGGTGGTACAGTAGATGCGATGGTTGGATATGCAGATGCCGATATCGAAAGTAATAATCAATATGTAGATTGTACAGTCAATGGAAAGAAGTATTCAAGGACTACACAGCTTGCGTTGAATAGAACAGAAGATGAACAGGCTGTTATGGATGCTTCAGAGGATAAAAAGGAAGCAGAGACAACGGCTGGAATGTCGGAACAGCCGGATGAGACAGAACAAGCCGTGATTGATGTGGATACACAGCATGCTACAGCGGAAGCAGCAACCGAGGAAATACAGACAGTCCGGAAACTGGAGACACCGGACGTCAAGCGTTTGGCAGAGGATGTGCGTGTCCTGCAGTATTATGATGGTAAGAACTGGACTTTGACTGCGCCGGATGAAGAGAAAAGTCTGGTTGGAACATATGAGTCGCGTGCATACCGGTTCGCGGTGCAGGATGGTGCTGATTACTATGAAGTTCAGGTAAGGGATGCAAGCGGAGCATATGGTATGCTGTATGTACAGCCAAAGGCAGATAAATATTATGTATATTATGCTGGAACGAATGCGCGTGTGCGTCGAGAAAGTCTGTGTGAAGCAAATCCATACACCGAATTTGCAGGTATTTTAACGGATGATAAACCAGTGAATGTTAGTTATGCCGTAAATGTGCGGCTTTCGGATACAACTACTGCAATCAGTGCAAAGGTTGTCGCAGAAGAAAATCAGATTTCTGTGTTGCTTCCGGATACAACAACTTCGGTTGCGGTACAGGCGGTTGTCGGCGAGGAGCATCTGGATACATATGAAAGCTCGGATGTCGCAGTGTGGAAGCTGATTCCGGTTGATGATGCAACTACGACAGATGCCGGTGAAATTACAGAAACTGATGAAGATGACATGGTGATCTGGACGGGCGCAGTGAAAAAGGAAGCAGTAAATACAGAACTTCCGAAGCTTGCGGGAACGATGGTGACCGTTGGAAGTGGCACAACTGCAAAAGAAGTCGTGAATTATACAGTGGCGATTGAACAGCCGATGTTGGTACAGGTACTTGGATTTGATGCAGAAGGCACACTGGTACAGTCCGTTTATTATACAGCGGATCAGACAAGTGCAAGCTTTATGCTGGAGAAAGATACATGGTTTACGGATGATATGAAGGATGTGAAGATTCGATTTGCAGCAATTTCACAAGATGGACTTGCCGAGTGGACACAGCCACAGACGCTGACGATTACCGGAATATCAAAATAATGGAAAGATAAATTATAGGTACATGCAGAGAAAAAGAAAGCTTAGACAATTTTATAAAGAAGAAAATCGCGGTTCTGCGATGATTGTGGCGATTGTCGTCAGCATGGTTGTTGTTGTGTTCTGTTTATCGTTACTGCTTGTGAGTTATGCATTGTTTTCGTCTTCGGTGCGCCGGGTGACACAGAACCAGTGTCGGGAGCTTTCGAAGTCGATCAGTATCGAGATTGAGAAAGAATTGACGACACCGGCATACACGAGTTTTGAGAAGCAAAAGCAGGATCTGGATAAAGGCAGGAATCTGCTGTGGCAGTATCTTCGCTATAACGTGTGTCAGGGCAACTGGCCGTATTTTGAATCTGAAAGTTCAACCGATCATGGCGAGAAGGCGGCGTACCGGTATTTTACACTTGCAGTGACAGGCGGAGATACAACAAAATATGCAGCGATGGCGGATGATATTTCGGTCTGTATCTATTGGGAAAATGATGGGAGCTATCAGATGTCAAAAAATGACATTGTACTTTGCGTCAAAGTGACCTGTACAAAGGGTGACCAGACGGCATCCATGCTGTCAAAGTATAATCTGTCCTGTATGGCATATGAGAGTGCAGAGGAAGGCGTGGATACTGGGAATAAAACTGTAAATCCATCCAATAATGCAATCGAGAAGAAAGAATATTGGAGCTGGAGTTTTCTGGAGCGTGAGTAACATGAAGAGAAGAAAAATCGTGCGACAAATGAATAATGCAGGTTCGACGATGGTGGAAGTGATCGTTGGGTTTGTGATTTTGGTTATGGTTCTGGCAGAATGTATGGTGCATCTGCTTGGTGTATCCGGGGAACTTGTAAAGAAAAGTAAGGATATGCAGGAAGACCAGCGTATATTAAATGAGGAAATGTACAAAAAGGACGCGGGTTTTGAGAAACTTGACAGTGCAGAGATTACATTGACCGTTGATACAGATAAGACGGATACAATGAATATACCGAAAGACGCAAACTTTGTGATGGAAGCAGATCTATATCGTTATTATAGTGAGCGTGCAGACCTGGCGGTCTTTCGGGTGATGCATAAAAATGAACCATCAGAATAAAAGAGGAGTCAAGTGTTGAAATGAAAAAACTGAAGAAGCTTTTTCAAAAATTTCATAATAAGAATCAGGGACTCACACTGGTGGAAATGATCGTGACATTTATGCTGATTGGGCTTTTTATGATTGCAGCGAGCAAGGTGATTGCGAATACGGTGAGCGTCTATTATGCAGCGAAAGGTACGGCAAATGGTATGCAGGTATCATCCATCATTGCCTCAAAGATCCGAGGTGAGATTGAGGGTGCGCGGAATGTGACAATCACAACAGAGGTAAAAAATGCGGATGGAACGACAAGTGAGGTCACTTTGCCATATGTCATGCAGTTGTCGACAGATGCAACACTCGGTGGACAGAATGGAACGACAGGGTATAATAAGATTGAGTTTACCGATGCACAGGGCAGTCATGTCTATATCGGTGTGAATGAAAAAGGATATCTTGTTGTGCATTATTATCCGGTGGTGATTGCAAGTGGCGAAGTGAAGAGTACTGACTGGGTATTTGATCAGAAGGCGTATATGGGGTATTCCATTAAGGAGTTGAAATTTACGCAGCCGAAGGGGGCTTATGCGGATAATATCATTTATATGAGTCTGACACTGCACAGCCCACGGTATGGTGATTTTACATACACGGAATATATCCAGTGTTATAATTTAGATGGGAATTCCGACACACAGATCAACTGTAAAACAGAGTAAAAGGGGTAGAAAATGAATTATTTTTTATATGCAATGATATACATATTGGTATTTTTGATGGGCGTGACCGTATTTTCATATCTGAATCTTGTCATTGAACGGCTTCCGAAGAAGGAGAAGCTGACGATCCGTCATTCACGTTGTAAACAGTGCGATCACGAGCAGACTTGGAAGGATGTTATTCCGATCTTTTCCCGGATTTGTTACCAGAATCGTTGCAAATACTGCGGTTCCGTGCTCCCAAAACGTCCGCTTATCATTGAGTTGGTCGGTGGTGTATTTGCGGTGTTCTCTCTTGCTATGTATGGGATTCATCTGTCCGCCCTGTTGTTCTTTCTTGTAATCTGTGATCTGATGGTAATCACAATGATCGATGCGGACACACAGGAGATTCCGCTGCAGTTAAATGTGATTTTACTGTTGCTTGGTATCCCTGCTATCTGGGTACTGCCGGGGCCGACAATCATAGAGCGTGTCATTGGATTGTTCGCAATCAGTGTGCCGATGTTTATTCTGATGCTATTCAACGGCTTTGGCGGCGGCGATGTGAAGATGATGTTTGCAGCCGGATTTCTGCTTGGATGGAAGGGCGTTGTAGCAGCCTTTTTCGTAGGAATTATCGTCGGCGGTGCGTATGCGGTATATCTGCTTGTCAAGAAGAAAAAAGGCAGAAAAGAGCAGTTTGCATTTGGACCATTTCTGGCGTTTGGTGTGCTTGTATCGCTGACACAGAATCTGGGTGATACGATGATTTCTATGTATATTGATTATGTGAAGAGTATGATGACTTCAACATATTAAAAGAAAAAACATGAAAGTGATAGACACAAGAAAAGAAAATCCGTATTGTGAGATGGACTTTCTAATTACAAACCGGAAATAGGTTTTTGCCTGTGGATTTACAGGCAGTGTCTGGACTTGAGAAAAAAAGGAGGATGCTTCCTTGGTAAACTATAAATACAGAGCGCAGGATGAAAACGGAAAGGTGGTTTCCGGTACGATGCAGGCAACGGATGAGCTTGATCTGCATGCGCGGTTAAAACAGGAAAATAAATATCTGATTCAGGCGAAGGCACAGGCAGATAAGGTTAATATCAAGCGTCTGCGTTCAGATGTTGTCTCTGAATTTGCAAAGAACATCGGTGAACTGCTCGGGGCGGGCGTGACGCTCGTAAAGGCACTGCGTATTATATCTGAAGATGAGTCCATCAAGCCGAAGGAACGCGAAGTTTATACCGGGTTGTTAAAACAGGTGCGTTCCGGTGTGCCGCTTTCGGAGGCGATGTCCGCGAGCGGTGATGCATTTCCGCCACTTTTCATCAACATGATTAAAAGTGCGGAGAGCAGCGGAAGCATGGATAAGATCGCGCTGCAGATGTCCGTGCATTACGAGAAGGAATACCGGTTGAATCAGAAGGTCAAAAGTTCGATGACCTATCCGAAAATCCTGTGCGTATTGATCGTGGTTGTTGTGGCAATTATCATGGGTTATGTTATTCCGCAGTTTAAGGATCTTTTCTCACAGATGGATGCGCTTCCTACTTCAACTACAATTCTGCTTGCAATCAGTAATTTTGTCAAAAATAAGTGGTATGTCTTAATTATTGCGGCAGTTGTATTGTACATTTTCTTTCATGTGCTTTTTGCGATACCGGGTGTACGGTACGCAAAGGACAAGTTAGAATTAAAGCTGCCGGTGATCGGAAAGCTGCGCCGCGTCATTTATACCGCCCGGTTTGCACGTACATTGTCAAGTTTGTATTCGGCAGGCATTTCGATTATCAACTGTCTGCAGATCGCTCGTAATACAATCGGCAATTCTTATATTGAAAAACAGTTTGATCAGGTCATCGCGGATGTCCGTGGTGGTATGAATTTAAGTGAGAGTATTGACCGCGTAGATGGATTCACGAAGAAACTTTCTTCCTCTATCTCTGTAGGCGAAGAAACTGGTGCGCTCGATACGATGCTTGTATCGATTGCAAACCAGATGGAATATGATTCTGAGGTCGCAATGAATAAGCTGGTTTCTTATCTGGAGCCTGCGATGATTGTCGTGATGGCGGCGGTTGTTGGATTTGTTATTATTTCTGTAATCCAGCCAATCTATGGTTCATATGCGACGATTGCAAATTCGTACTAATTTTGTTTCAGAGTCAATGTATTGATTCTGGGTATTAGATATTACAGTAAGATTGAAATCTACCATGGAAGGAGAACATACATATGAGTACAGTCATTTATCTGGCAAACCAACAGATACAAGTGATCACCGGTACTCCCGGAAATCGAAAGATTTCTGTCGCGGATTGTTATACAGAAGATGCACCGGATGGCTGCATCATCAATGGAATGATTATGGATGCGGATGCATTCGTGAGCTTCATGCAGAATTTCTGGACGACACATAATCTTCCGACGAAGGATGTGATCTTAGTCATCAATTCGACGAAGTTTATCGGTAAAAATATTGAGATGCCTCTGCTCAACCCGAAGAAGACAGAAGAGTTTATCAACCGTGAGTTTACAGATATCAAACAGGGAGAGGATTATATCTGTGGATATTTTCTGATTGGACAGAATAAGGCGACAAAGAAAATTTATGCTGAAATTATCACGACCGATTTTATCAAAGATTATGTGGATATTTTTACAGAGATTGGCGTAAAACTCAAAGCGGTTTATTCCGGTGAGAGTAGTCTGATCCGTCTGACTGCATTGACGACGGCACAGCAGTACAAGACATTTGTCCTGCAGATTGCAGACCGTATGACGATTACAACAATCCTCTGGGTAAACGGAGAATTTTACTATTTCAACAGTACCCGTTGTTTCCATGATCAGGGAACTGAGGACTATGCACAGGATATCGCGCGCTCCGTTAGCCAGATCCGCCAGTTTATGCAGGCAAATCAGTTGGATTATCCGATTGAAGCAGTTTTGCTTGCCGGTGTGAATCTACAGGATCTGCCGTTATATCAGAACGCGATTTCACAGCTTGACATTTACGCACGGGTGGAAACATTTACAGATACGCATGTAATGACAAATGGCTTGGATGTACAGGCACATTTTCATCCGATCAGTGGTCTGGTTACAGGAAGTGCAGGCAAACAGAATTTCCTGGATAGCTATCATGCCGGAAAAAAGAAGAATACGGAAGCAGCCGGAATCGGAAAGGGTTTTCTGGCGATTCTGATTACTCTTGCTGTGATGCTTGTGGGATTTGCCGTGTGTATGACTATACGCACACTCAAAAAACAGGAATTGCAGAAGTTGAAGGATTATAATGAATCTCCTGCGACAATCATGGAGGTCGCGCGGTATGATGTGCTTATGGAGGAAACCTCATATCTGATGAACCAATACAATGCAATCGTAGGAGTAAATCAGAATTTATACACGTATCCGGTCTGCAACCGTGAGGTGATGAAAGAGGTTAACGATTGTGCACAGGGGCTTGCAACAGTGACCTTTAATTCGTTCGATGCAGACGTGGGTGTACTGACGATGACAGCGCGTGCCGATACCGTGGATAATATTAATAAATTTATCCGCAATCTTTGTGGTGTGGATATATTCAGTAATGTTGATTATACCGGATATTCATTTGCGGAATCCGACGAAATGTGGGATATTCATGTAACGTGTACATTGGCAGAGTCTGCAGGCAGACATACCGATACGGATGCACAGCCGGAAACAACAGAAACAATTGTTTTTCCGGATGCCGGTGATGCAGAATCAGAATAAGGAGGAAACAGTTATGAAGTTAGAAATGACACAAAAAGACAAAAACCTCCTGATCATGCTTTCTATATTTGTGATTGTAGTCTGTATCGGCTATTGGGGAATCTACCCGGTGGTAAAGGGCATCGTAAATACAAACAAAGAGATTACGGCACAGAAAGAAACACAGGAAGAAAATGAGTTGAAACTCATGCAGGTGCCGATGATGGAGGCAGATAACGAGCGGTGTTCAAGTGAGATACAGGAGGTACGTGAATCATTCTTCCCGATGATGGAGAGTGCGGAGATTGATAAGTATTTTACCGAGCTTGTGTTGGGATATAACCTTTCTTCTTATGACTTGTCCATCCAGATGCCACAGGAAGAAACATCTTTGGAACCATATGTGCATTCAAAGCGTGCAGCGATGCTTGCGGCACAGGAAGAGACTACTACAACAGAGTCTACGCAAGGTGCAAAGGCAGAACGTTCCGAGATAGAGGCTGCCGAGGAGAGCGGTGGTATGTCAACAGACAGTGAAATGAGTACACTTCCGGCATTTGATGATGAGGTAACAACCGGCATATATAATGCTACGGTGACACTTCGTATGGGTGGAAAAGAGAGTGATCTGCTTCGGTTGATTGAAGATCTTTCGAACAGCGACAAGAAGATTCGTGTGTGTAATTATTCATGGTCCGAGGAGCGGAGTATCACGAACCTGACAGAGGAAGGCGAGTACGATATCAAGACCGAGCGCGTTTTGACATTGACACTGGAGATTTACATGTACGAGGAGGTGCCGGACGATGGAAATGCGCAGTAATAAAAATATCCGAATCGGTGATGTATTGCAGGAGCTTGGTTATATCAACGAAGACCAGATTAATCAGGCGGTTGCATACCAGAAGGAGAACAAAGGTGTCCGTCTTGGTGCAGCGCTGATTGCGCTTGGCTTTATCACAGAAAAACAGATGTTAGAAGCACTTGGAAAACGTCTGAATTATGATGTTGTCAATATCTCTGATTTGTCAGTGGATGTGAAGGCGGTGGAGATGATTCCGCGTGTTCTTGCTGAGAAATATAATATGATGGGATACAAGGTAGAGGATACGATGTATTATCTCCTTGTGGATGATCCTTTGAATTTCTATGGAATTGAAGATATTCGTCAGATTGTCGGCCGTGAAGTACATATTTCTTTGTGTGAGAAGGCACCACTTGAAAACTCAATTCAGTATTATTATTCTGAAGTGTCTGCCAGACAGGCAGCACAGAAGGCGTCCGCGAACACAACGCAGACAAGTGAGGTTATGGAGATCAGCGTGGAGGAAGGCGATGATGATACGCCAATTATCAACCTGTTCAACAGCCTGCTTGTCCGTGCCTATAACTCAAATGCATCCGATATTCATATCGAGCCGTTTGAGAATCATACAAGTGTGCGAATGCGTATGGATGGTGTTATCTGCGACTTCATGACGCTGCAAAAGAATATTCACAATTCCCTGCTGGCACGTATCAAGATTCTCGGAGACCTTGATATCGCGGAAAGAAGAATCCCGCAGGATGGACATTTCCGTATCAATATTGAAGGTGTGAACCTGAATGTCCGTGTGTCAGTGATTCCGACTGTATTTGGCGAGAAGGCAGTTTTGAGACTTCTTGCATCGGCAGGTTCGATTGATCATATGGGAACTTTTGGTATGACAGAGCGAAACTATAAGCTTGTCATGCGGATGCTGCAGTCGCCAAACGGCATTATCTATTTGACTGGGCCGACTGGTTCCGGTAAATCAACGACACTGTATATGATTCTTGAAGAGCTTGCAAAGCGTAGTGTAAATATCTCGACTATTGAGGATCCGGTCGAGAAGAATGTGGCAAAGCTCAATCAGATGCAGGTAAATAACACCGCGGGACTGACGTTTGAGGTTGGGCTTCGTGCCTTGCTTCGGCAGGATCCGGATATTATCATGGTTGGTGAGACGCGTGATGCAGAGACCGCATCGATTTCTGTACGTGCCGCAATCACCGGACATTTGGTGCTTTCTACGTTACATACGAACGATGCCGCATCTTCGGTTGTTCGATTGACAGACATGGGAGTGGAACCATATATGATTGCCAGCTCTCTGGTTGGTATCGTGGCACAGAGACTTGTGCGTAAGGTGTGTCCATTCTGTGGCGAATGGGGGCCGATGACTGAGCAGGAGGAAGCAATCGCAGGCGTACATTTTCCGCAGATCAAGCATGCCAAGGGCTGCAGACAGTGTAACAACACAGGCTATAAGGGGCGTATTTCCATCCATGAAATCTTGATGATTGACAAGAAGGTGCGTGAGATGATTACGAAGGGCGCTTCTGTTGAGGATATCAAGGAATATGCTGTACAGGAACAGGGTATGAGCACTTTGAAGAAGAGTGCACTTGAACTTGTGGAAAATGGTACGACGACGGTGGATGAATTACTTCGGGTGTCTTATTATGAGTAGGATAAGAGCGGGAAAACTGTATGTTTGACGCACATATTTAGATAGTATTCCACGCCGGAAGCAGATTGATCTGTGGCGAGGGTGTAAGTGACAGGTGGATAAGAGAAAAGTGTGTATAAAAGCGAGAATTGAAGTCAGAAAACACAAACCGGAAGCTGATAGCAAGCAGAAGAAAAAACAAGTAAAAAAACTGACAAAAAAATCATAAGAAAAGAATTAAAAAAAATGAGAGGAGGTCGATATATATGATGATAGATCAGATGATTATGGAAGCGCGTTCGATGGGATGCTCGGATATTCATATCACAGTTGGTATGCCACTTATGTATCGAATCAACGGCCGCTTGCAGAATGCACCGACCAATCCAAGTGACGGCGAGATTATCGCGATGCTCGCAGAACTTCTGACAGATGAACAGCGAGAGAATCTGGAGCGCGGGATTGATGCGGATTTTGCAATCCGTACCCCGGATGGCAACCGCCAGCGTGTGAATGTATTCAAGCAGGATGGCAAGATGGCAGCAACGATTCGTCTCCTGAATTCTTCAATTCCATCGATGGAGATGCTTGGACTTCCAAGCGTGCTTCGGGAGCTGGCAGATAAGCCGCGTGGTATGATTCTTGTGACAGGACCTACCGGTTCCGGTAAATCAACGACACTTGCTTCTATGATTGACTATATCAATGAGAATCGCCCGGAACATATCATTACGATTGAAGATCCGGTTGAGTATGTATACGACAGGAAGATGGCACTTATCCACCAGAGAGAGGTGGGCAGAGATGTCACAAACTTCGCATCCGCCCTTCGAAGTGCACTCCGTGAAGATCCGGATATCATTTTGGTAGGAGAGATGCGTGATTACGAGACAATCTCGGCGGCACTGACCGCGGCAGAGACCGGACATCTGGTTATGTCCACCCTGCATACGACAGGTGCGGCGCAGACGATTGACCGAATCATTGATGCATGTCCGGCAGGGATGCAGAATCAGGTACGGACACAGCTTGCAAGCGTTCTAAATGGAGTTATTACCCAGTGTCTGATTCCGAATGCGCGTGGAAATGGACGAGTTGTAGCAACAGAAATCTTAGTTGGTACAGATGCGGTTTGCAACCAGATCCGTGAGAACAAATGTCACCAGCTTGGTTCCCTGATGCAGTCCGGTTCGTCCGTTGGTATGCATACATTAAATGGTGATTTGTCCCGTTTAGTTCAGAGCGGTATGATTAACCGTCAGATGGCGTACAAATATTCGAACGATGTTGCAGAACTTGATCAATATTTGTAAATTCAAAATGTGGTAAAAAATATCACAAGAATATCTCTCAAAAAAGAGAGAAAAAAGTTGATAGTAATAGCAGATTTTGCTATACTCTATAAAGATTTTTCATATCAAAAAAACAAAAGAACTAAGGAGGAAATGATTATGAAAAAAATGAAAGAAAACAAAGGTTTTACTTTGGTAGAGCTGATTGTTGTTATCGTAATTCTCGCAATTTTGGCAGCAATCCTCGTACCAGCATTGCTTGGTTATATTGACAGAGCAAAGGGACAGCAGGTTGTATTGAATGGTAAGAGTGTACTCACAGCAGCGCAGGCTGATCTGTCAAGTGCATATGCAAAAGGCAAGGCACCACAAACGGTAAAGGACACGGATTCTATTGCTAAGACAGCAGATGTTGAAGGTGTGGCTGCTTCAATTGAAATAAAAATCGGTTATTCAGATGCATCACAAGTTTCAAAGGATCATGGAGCATATACCGTATATGGTGTAAAGTATCAGGAAACTGGTAAAGATGCCATTTATTATGTGTATGACTATAAAACAAAAACGGGATCTTGGGATAAAGATAATGAAACAGCATATGGAAGTTTGAAATTTGCAGATGGAAAGACATGTGCTAATATTGAAATTCCTGTTGCACCGGTAAGTACAGGGGAATAAATTGTTAAGGAACTGTAAAAACAGTTTTATGGAGAGGCATCTGTCCACATAGGTGGACAGATGCCTTATTTGTATTGTATTGTTTTTTATGAATGTCTTTCAGGGGTGGATTTTTGGCGAAAAGACAAGCCGAATTTTAATCAAACTAAAACTACATGAAATTCCGCATCATCAATTGCTGCACCCAGCTGGAATCGAGCGGATGCTTTTGTGTTTCATAGGTTAGAATGAGATTAACATCCGGAATGATATTGTGATCACAATATGTGCTGATTTTCTCCAAGGCATGATCTTTGTATTCCTTTTTATCCATCAACCCCAAATGTTCCCAATAAGTATAGGAATTATTTTTGGGATTTTTGATTGTAAAATCAGGATATATGGTTGCTCCGTTTAGTGTGAGTGGCGCTTCATATCGAAATGGAATATGGTTTGTGAACAAAATATTTGCTATGATTTCCTCCGATTTTGAGCGTACTTTCATTCCGGAAAACGTGTTGTGGATGAGGTCTTCGCGCTTATATGGGTTTTGCTCATATGGAACACTTGCCCATGTGTCAGGGATAAGTGCCTTAGCTAAATATGTGTGATAATTTGAATCCGTCGCCAGAAGCTTCTGAGATGTATTTGGCAAGGTTTGAACATCTTGAATAAATTGATCAAGAAGTGTTTTTTCTTTGATGCAATCATCCAGACAGCTTTCATAATATTTTTTCAAAGCTAATTTCTCAATGGTGGCAGATTCTTTGGTGGAAATGTATTTTTTCAGATTGCCATTCACTTTGTATGATTTGATATGCTTTCCGTTCTTGAAACATTGTAGTTTTCCGGCGGGAAATCTATTGATAAGCTTTTTATAGTTTTCGATGCTTTTGTTTAATTGTTTTTGCTGTTCAAGAATATTTTGTATAAATATGATAAACACCTCTTTTCATAATGAGTATTAAAATGATTGTATTTATATAGCTGGTTTAATACGAAAACACGTGGAATTGTCAGACAACACGGTAAAATGTAGTCTGTGTGGATGGGTGAAAATCTGGATTGTAAAACAGATTTTCTGTATGAAATACGATGCGCTGAAACTTGATATACGAGTTGAGTTTAATGTAGCATATACAAGTTGTTTCGTAAATGGGATACATGATTTTATCACAGAAAATACATAATTTCTTTTGACGAATATATTGACTTGGGTGTGTGAGTAGAAAAGTAGGCGGGGAAACCCACGGCGT
>ERZ1026776.443-NODE-443-length-28973-cov-6.696072_pt1 | contig 28973 bp, 26 predicted proteins | sample MGYA00380125_ERZ1026776 | MGnify/ENA primary metagenome ERZ1026776 (study PRJEB33269, sample SAMEA4719761) | human gut metagenome | biome: human-associated habitat; feature: organic feature; material: feces | place: Cameroon | collected 2013-10 ...
CGCTCGTCGGCAGCGTCAGATGTGTATAAGAGACAGCTTAAACTATAAGTGTGTTTCCTTATGCACTAATCATATAATAGATTTACGGAAAATAGTATAACATCATAAACCAAATTATATAACATTATGAAACTAAACAATTTTTGAAAGGAGGAATTATGCCTATTTATTTTGGAAGCAATTTCGCAAGAGAACCGTTTCAATTCGACTCTGTCGGTAACGACTGGGAGCAGGAAAGCGTGACGCGCCCGGAAGGATATCCGCTGTATCATTATTTACAGACAAAGGAGGGCGTGGGTGAGGTGACGGTATACAGCAGAAGTCAGGCTGTTTCAGACAGTGCTTTGTTAAACAGTCATACAATTGAGCTGCTAAAAGGGCAGGGGATTCTTATTGCTCCAAACGTGCCACACTCTTATCATAATAAAAACATCTCATCCTGCAATAGCCTGCCATGGAAAACAGAGTTTGTCACTTTTACAGGGACAATGGCGGCAGCTTTTAGGGAAATGTTTGATGAAAAGGAATACCGGCTGATTGATGAGAATAAGGGAATTGAGGTGTCGGAAGCAATTAACAAGGCGGTAGAAGATTTTAAGGAACGCTCCAGTGATACGCAGATGCTCTCACTCGACTGTTATGGCATCATGCTTTTGCTCTCGGACCAGTCTAACCACACACACGATAGCGATGACCAAAGCTATGTGCGTTTTATAAAGCCTGTTATAGATGCTATAGAAGAAAGCTACATGGACGATATCAGTGCCAAGGAGCTTGCCGATGGTGTATTTGTATCGCAGCAATATCTATCGCGTGTTTTTACGGAGTTTATGAACTGCTCGGTGTATGAGTACCTGACCAACTATCGCATCAATAAAGCCAAGGAATTACTGCTTATAAACAGAAGACGCAAGGTGCAGGATATAGCATCTGATGTGGGATACTCAGATGCCAGCCATTTTATCGTCATGTTCAAGAAATTTACCGGGATGACACCGGCGCAGTTTCGGAAGCTGCATATATAACATCATCCACAATCTGTATTCCATATTTATCAAGGTCAACCCTGCCGTCTATGACCTCAATGCCATCCGCTCTTAGCCGTTTAGCCTGTTCATCGGCTCCGCCGAAGGCAAATGCCCCAGACAGCTCACCCTTTGCATTTACCACCCTGTAGCATGGAATTTCATCAGGATTGGGATTTTTGTGCAGGGCATTGCCGACAGCCCGGCACATTTTTTTGTTGCCTGCAAGCTCAGCAACCTGTGCATATGTGGCAACACAGCCCTTTGGAATCCTTTTTACAGCCTCATATATGAGCCGGGTCGGATTATAGGTGACAAGGTCATAGCTGTCTGCAATCATGTTTTTTATAGCATCATCCGGTATACTGCCATCGAGAATGATGGTATTCCAGTTGTCCTTGTTCTGGTGCCAGCCGGGGATGACCGATGGAAAGGCATCTCTCCAGAAGTCGCGCCAGGCAGGAGATACCTTGACATTTAAGTTGATAAAACCATTGCGCTCGTAGGTCCACAGGAAAACTTTTTTGCTGTCCTTTACGCGGACGAGCTGCCAGTTTGGGTCGTGGAATGGGGCCTCCTGATATGTATTTGGAAATGATAAGCCGTAGTCTAATGCTTCTTGTCGTGTTTTCATAGATTTAGCCTGCTTTCTTTTTAATTATACAATTACAGTATAACATAAAAAAAACAAATTTATTGACTTAATTCTTCATACAACCTCTCAATCTCTCCATCTTCCTTAGAATTAACAAACACCAGTGTATCATCAGTTTTTATCATGAGAATAGGAGCGTATCCGTCGAATACATACAGGCTGCATTTTCCAAGGGTGCGTCCTTTGTACCTGCCGATATCGTAGCTGTCTGTAGAGGCTCCGTTTGTACGCAGGAAACTGTCATCAGGCAGCTTATCCAGAAGCTTAAGCTCTGTGATGTCATTTACATCAATCTCGCTTGTATAGCCACCGGCAGAAATGGTAAGGTTGTTGTTTGTCAGAGTGATTTTTTCCTGTATATTAATCAAAGGAAGCATGCAGACAAACACTAAAATGATACAGCCGGCTATTATTGCACCGGTTATTCCTGTGAAAATCCACGCACCTTTTTTAGCATAATTGAATGTGTAGTTGCCGGATTGCATGCGGTTTTCAATGAGAATATGTTTGTCGTCGGGATTATAGTAGTAGCCGGTTTTCCAGTATTCATCATCGTCCACATCTATTGGTGAGGTGTTGGCAGACAGCAGTTCCTTCTTTCTGTTTAGACCCATATAAATTGGAACAATAAATCCCAAAACGGATATTAACTGAATGAAAATATAAACATAATAGGATGATGCCGGAAATAATCCGGTGATGCCTGTGTATAATGCTACATAAATCCATGCGACAGCGTTTAATCCGCTTAGGAGAAGCATGGCGATGCTTTTATATTTCTTCATAGTATTGTTGATAATAAGGTTGAGCTTTGAATCCATGCTGTATACGTGGCGCTCGCTTTTGTTTATAAAAGCATGAAATACCAGCGAAAGAGTGGATATTAAAACAGAGCACAAAAACAGCGAAATCATAAGGATATTGTAATGGGCGTCACCAAGCATAAAGTATGGTATATATGCCGCAAGCTCAGTAATTAAAAAGAGTGCGTGCCATTTATAGCTGACTGTCGTGGCACCGGCTTCTGCAGAAACGCGGGTGTCGATATAAACCTTTTTGCGTTGGGCTTCTATTATCCATCCGTTTTGTATTTTCAGAGCATACATTTTCAGGTGTGAGCTGTTTGGAATATGAATGATTCCAAATATATATGCTAACATCCAGACAATATACACCAGAACAAAAACGGCGATGTTAACAAAAACAATAAAGCATATCGCAATGGAGATAATCACATTGGCAATCTGAAAGTGTTTCATTTTGCATTTTCCGGTGGTGACGATTTCGGTTACTTTGGCATCTTCTTTGTGAGATGATGGAATATGTACATTGAGATACATGCCGTTTTCATATTTATAGGCGTGTGTGTACGCAAATTGCATACATAGTATGATAAAAAGGTTTGTAACTATAAAGATAATAAACATCATAATTTCCATAGTCAGCCTCCTCTGCTAAGCGGTACATGGTTTCATTTGTGAATACATTTTATCGCACATTGATAAAAATTCCTCACGGCTCATTCCGGTGAGACAGGCCTCAGCACTTAAAAGCTCAAGCTCTGATTCCAGCTTTTCAGTGAAGTCGGTATCATCTGCGATGGATTCTGACACAAAAGCGCCGAGCCGTCTGTCTGTACGGATAAATCCCTCATTTTTCAAAATCTGATAGGCTTTATTGACCGTCATTGTGTTTACACCGGCATCGCTTGCAAGCTGGCGCACGGTCGGAAGCTTTTCGCCGGTCTTTAGCTCGCCTTTGCCTATTCCCTTTACAATCTGGTTTCTAAGCTGTACATATATCGGGGTACTGCTTGACATGTCGAGTTCTATTATCATGTGAACCTCCTTAATCCTACCGTTTATATATCATAGCCTGTTTGAAATGCATCAATATTTATGAGCAGGCTGTAACCTGACAAAAATTTGTAAGTGATATAAATGTATTATTTGTATTATATATAGTAATACAGGAAAAACATTCTGTCAACGGATGTTTTGGCATCAATTATATTGACAGGATATTTGAAATTACGTATACTAAGCTCAGTGATCGTTCTGTAGAAACTTGCGAAGCCTACAGGCGGGGGAGAGCCTGCGGGTCTCTCCCTCTTTTATTTTAATGAGAAATGATATGCAAACACCGAAGAAATGCTCTTCTTTTAGTGCTCAGATTTCTTGATTAAAGAGTTATAAGGTATCATAACGTATCACACCGTAAAAGAAAAACACGACAGGAGTATAGATTCATGACCTTTGATTACAAAAAGACGACATACGCCTGCTTCACAGGCTACATAGTCCAGGCAATAGTAAATAGCTTTGTACCGCTTTTGTTTGTGACATTTCAGAAAAGCTACCATATTCCGATTGAGCAGATTACACTGCTTATTACTGTAAATTTTATGATACAGCTATTGATTGATATGCTTTCCGCAGGCTTTATTGACAGGATAGGATACAGAGCCTCTGTGATAATAGCACATATCTGTGCAGCACTTGGACTGGCGCTTCTTACAGCTCTACCGGAGCTGTGTGCAAATCATTTTGTGGGAATACTTATTGCGGTATGCGTTTATGCTGTCGGAGGTGGGCTTATAGAGGTGCTCATCAGTCCGATAATAGAGGCCTGTCCCACAGACAACAAGGAGGCAGCGATGAGCCTTTTACACTCGTTTTATTGCTGGGGATGTACGGGAGTTGTGCTTATATCTACGCTCTTTTTTACGATATTTGGGATAGGGCATTGGAAGGCTCTTACGCTTTTTTGGACAATTATTCCGATAGGAAACATGATACTTTTCACAAAGGTTCCGATATACAGCCTCACGGATGAGGGTGATAAGGGAATGAGCATAAAGGAGCTTTTCAGGGAAAAAATATTTTGGGTACTGATGCTAATGATGGTGTGCTCAGGTGCCTCTGAGCAGGCGGTGAGCCAGTGGGCATCCACATTTGCAGAGGAAGGGCTTGGAATTGCAAAGACAATGGGAAATCTGGGCTGTTCGTCAGGACCGACACTGGTAGGCTTTGTGTCAGGTGCGGCAGGCGATATGAGGCTTGGAATACTTGCGGGAATTGTGGCACCTGTGCTTTTACTTGCAGGAATATATAGATATAAAGTGCTGAAGAGCTGTGATATAAAGAGATAGAGGAAAAGATAAAATGAGCAGATTAATAGAACAGATAAAACAAAAGGATGCCTGTGCCTTCACACATGGCGGCAAATTTCACGCAGATGATGTGTTCTCATCAGCCCTGCTTTTGTATATAAATCCTGAGATCAGCATAACAAGGGGCAACAGTGTGCCTGATGATTTCACAGGAATAGTTTTTGATATAGGGCGTGGTGAGTTTGACCATCACCAGAAGGACAGCAGGATCAGGGAAAACGGTGTGCCGTATGCGGCATTTGGACTGCTGTGGGAGGCTTTTGGAGCGGATATTCTAGGTGAGGAGCTTGCGGTAAAATTTGATGAGTCATTTGTCCAGCCTCTCGACAACAATGACAACACAGGAGAGAAAAACGAGCTCGCAACACTTATAGGCAATTTCAATCCGTCATGGGACTATGAGGGCGGCAGCGATGAGGCTTTCTTTCAGGCGGTAAGCGTGGCAGGCATGATACTGGAAAACAAATTTGAGAGATACCGTGGCAATGAGAGAGCTGATAAGAGAGTGGAGGAGGTGCTTGCAAAGCACGATCCGGCAAGCAGGATACTTGTGCTTCCTGAGTTTATCCCATGTCAGAAGGCACTGAGTGAGACTGATATCGCGTTTGTTATTTTTCCGTCAAACAGAGGAGGTTTTTGTATACAGCCACAGAAAAGAGAGTATTCGATGAATTACAAGTGTTCTTTTCCTGCAGAGTGGCTGGGGCTTGAAGGTGAGGAGCTTGTAAATGCTACAGGAATTTCCGGTGCGATATTCTGTCACAAGGGCGGCTTTATCATGACTGTTAAGGAGCAGGATGAAGCGGTAAAGGCATGCGAAAAGGCGCTTTCTCTTCATAAAGACAGCTCTGTGATAGTATGGTACGGCGGTAAGGGTGATACTACAGCGAAGGCATGTGACAGTCAGACAGGCGAGCAGCTTATGAATGTTGCAAAAGCACGAGGCATAAAGGGTGTGCATATCTGTCATGTTGATGCAATGCCTGTTCCGCAGCTTGAATTGACAGAGCTTGACAGTGAGACAGCATATGCAGAGGTAATGATGGAGAAGCCACAGTGGAAGGCATATGTAAAGGAGCAGGTGAAGCAGATTGTAAAGTACAGACCGGAGGCAGTATATGTGGAAGGAAATGCATTTGAGACATATCCGGTCATACGTGCGCTCAGAAAGAAGCACATTCCGGTACTTACGATGATTGAAAAAAATCAGAAAAAAATAATGCTAAGAATACCATGATTTATGTGCATTTTTGTAATAATTTGGTATAATGTTGTTAAGCGCGGACATCGTGCGGTTTTGCGAATATGCGTGGGGTGGTTCTGAATAATTCAAGCAACAATACGAGGAAGCAGGTATGAAGACAATTATAAAATACGAGCTTGTCATAAATGAGGCACTCAGATCTGCACTCAACTATGATACACCGGATGAGCAGATTAATGAGTTTATCAGATTTTTCGGAAAACATATCGGTTCTGACCGCATATATATATTTGAGGATTGTGATGAGAGACACGTCACCAACAATACATATGAGTGGTGTGCGGATGGAATAGAGCCGGAGATACATGAATTGCAGAATGTCGATATGGACATAATAGGCTGGTGGTATCAGGCCTTTGGCAATGAGAAGAATATAATTATCACTGATATAGAACAGATAAAGGATGAGCACAGTGGCTCTTACAATCTGTTAAAGGCACAAAATGTTAAAAACCTGGTGGTATGCCCAATCCGCTACAAGGATGAGATTAAGGGCTTTTTCGGTGTGGATAATCCACCGGAAAGTGATACGCTCGGACTGACCACATTCTTAGATATGATAGGAACCCTGCTTATATCATTGCTTAAGCTGCGCAATTCCTTCACAAAGTCGAATAAGGTAGCGAAGCTTAGCAGCTATTCATCACTTTCAAGCATCTATATATCCATGGCACTGGTAAATGTGCAGACACACAGATACCATATAGTAAAGACTTTGGATGAGGTTACACACTTTTTGGGCGTGCAGCCACAAAGTGAGGGAGAGTATAGGATAGATGATGATTTTCCGGGGCATATCATCAAGGTGATGGATGAGTTCTGCGTTAAGGCACAGCGCAAGGAGGCTTTGGAATTTGTGGATATCACTACGGTGGCGGACAGGCTTCGTGGAAAAAATACCATAGTACATGAATTTATCGGGAAGGTATCAGGCTGGTGCCGTGAAAGGTTTATTCCTGTAGACTATGATGCAGACGGCAGGCTGTGTCATGTGCTTTACTGCGTGGAGAATATTGACGAGGAAAAGCGGCGAGAAAACAGACTCATATATATGGCGCAGATTGATTTGATGACAGGTATACGCAACCGCGGAAGTGGAGAGAATAAGATAACAGAGTATCTCGTCCGCAAACAGTGCGGCCTGCTATGCCTTTTAGACTGCGATAAATTTAAGTCGATAAACGATACCTATGGACATGCGGTAGGTGACAAGGTGATAATAGCAATTGCTGATACTTTGCGCAAATCATGTCGTGATGATGATGTGGTGCTTCGCCTGGGCGGTGATGAGTTTGCGGTGTTTATACCGGGGATGCTTGATAAAGAGAGCGCGGAAGCTTTCTTTGACAGGCTTTTTTCAAACATAGAGCATATTGATATAGCAGAGATGGATGGAAAGCGCATACTGCTCAGCCTTGGCGCATGCTTTTACGACGGAATGGAATGCATCACGTTTGACCAGCTCTACAGAAGGGCAGACACCGCCATGTATGACAGCAAGAAAAAGCAGGGCTACAGTGCGACAATTTTTGATGAAAAGCAATGATTGTCCATCATATTAAATTAAAAGATTGAAATAAAAAGAGGAGAATGAAAATGCAGACAGGAAAAGCAATATCCATCCCATCGATTCTCAAGGTGGGAAAGGGAACATTAAACAAAATCGGAGAGTATTTAAAGAGTGAGGAGCTGACGAGCGTAGTCATTTTTATGGGAAACGGTCTCATAGATATGTTTGGGGATACTATAATGAAGTCCCTTTCGGATGCGGGCATCACAGTGCTTGAGTACAGCGAGCTCGATACAGTTGAGATAGACGATATCATTACCCTTGCCTTTGACATACCAAACAAGGCAAAGGCAGTCGTGTCAGTGGGCGGCGGAAAGGTGATAGATGCAGGAAAATATGCAGCCTTTTTGAGAAATCTGCCATTTATCAGCGTGCCGACCTCAAGCTCAAGCGATGGTTTTTCTAGCGCCAGTGCATCACTTTTGGTTCACGGCAAGCGCACATCGGTTCCTGCAAAGCTTGCGCATGGTATCATAGTTGACACGCAGGTCATCCGCACAGCACCGGAGAAGTTTATATATTCGGGCATCGGTGATATGGTGTCAAAGATTACAGCGCTCTATGACTGGATTTTTGAGGAAGCGCATGGTGCGGGTGTGGTCAATGACTTCGCTGTGATGGTCGCAAAAAAGGCGGTCAACAGCTTTGTGCGCACACCCTATGAGAGCATAAAGGATGAGCTTTTCCTAAAGGAGCTTGTGGATTCGCTTGCCATGAGCGGTATTGCAAACGAGATAGCGGGAAGCAGTGCACCGACCAGCGGCAGCGAGCATCTTATTTCACATGCGCTTGACAAAATTCTTGAGCATCCGCAGCTTCATGGCATACAGGTCGGCATAGCAACCTATATCATGAGTGTAGTGCAGAACCACAGATATGTAAGAGTGTGTACAGTGCTCAAAAGAACAGGCTTTTTTGACTATGCGGCAACCCTTGGCATGAGAAAGCAGGATTTTCTGGATGCGATAGATATGGCGCCATCCATGAAGCCGTTCAGGCACACATATCTGCATGAGAAGGAGTACCGCGACGCGGCAAAGAAGCTTGTGCTCGAGGATGATATACTGAATAAAATACTGGTATAGAAATATGTATGAGAAGACTATAGAGCCGGTTGCGATTATGCATACCGGATTTGGAGAGAAATTTGGCATTCCGAGGCAGAGCGGACTCGTGCCTGAGGCGGCAGGGCAGATTGTATTTGAACCAAAATACCAAAATCCCGATGCGCTTCGTGGAATAGAGGAGTTTACGCATTTGTGGATTATATGGGGCTTTTCCGAAAACAGGGTGGAGAAATTCACACCGCTCGTCACACCACCAAGGCTTGGAGGCAGGGAAAAGCGAGGCGTTTTTGCCACACGTTCGCCGTTTCGACCAAACGGCATGGGCTTGTCCTCCGTGAGGCTTGATAAGGTAGAGTACAAAAGCAGCAAGGGTCCCGTAATTTATGTGTCGGGTGTAGATATGCTTGACGGCACACCAATCTATGACATAAAGCCGTATCTGGCATATGCAGATTCACACCCTCAGGCATCAGATGGCTTTGCCGCAGAGCACAGATGGGATACGGTGCATGTTATCTGGCGCGACGAGGCACTAAAAAGCCGTATGGATGAAGACACCCGCATTACAGTTGAGCATATTTTGGCACAGGACCCAAGAGCAGCATACAATAAAGCAAAGGACTATATCTATGGCATGAGGTACGGCAGCTTTGATATACGCTTTGTGGCTGATTCGCATGCCGGCACGATAGAGATAGTGGATGTCGTGGAGTGCATAGACGGGTATCATAAGGTTAAGTGATTTTGATTTGCATATGCTGTCTGAAGAGAGTAAAATGGTAATGCATATAAAAGGACAAATACATATTAAATACACATAAGGAAGGTACATACAATGAAAACAGTAAAGGATTATATCAGAACTATCCCGGATTTTCCGGAGAAGGGCATCATGTTTCGCGATGTGACAAGTGTTATCCAGGATGCGGATGGATTAAAGCTTGCAATCGACGAGATGATAAAAAAGCTCGACGGACTTGATTTTGATGTGATAGCAGGAGCTGAATCAAGAGGCTTTGTATTTGGCATGCCGATAGCATATGCGCTTCATAAGCCGTTTGTCATGGTAAGAAAAGCGGGCAAGCTGCCATGTGAGACTGTATCAAAGACCTATGACCTCGAGTATGGCACAGCAACAATTGAGATGCACAAGGACTCAATAAAGCCGGGTCAGAAGGTGGTTCTCGTGGATGACCTCATCGCTACAGGTGGCACAATGCAGGCTGCAGCAGCGCTTGTGGAGGAGCTTGGAGGAGAGGTTGTGAAGATGCTTTTCCTTATTGAGCTTGCAGGTCTTAATGGCAGAAAGCTGCTTAGCAAGTATGATGTGGACGCAGTTGTGTCATATGATGGCAAGTAGAGCTGTTATATTTGAATTATAGTTACGAATATATTTTATATGTTTGTGCATACTGACATTAATTGAATCTATGATTTGATGAGATTAAGAGTAAGGAGAGTCGGTATGCAGCAAAAATTGGGAAAGTGGAGTCTCCGTTTTGCGGAGGCTCCTTTTATATTGGAAAGCAGCTCGGTTGTTGGAACAAAGGAGGCGGAGGGACCGCTTGGTGGTCTGTTTGATATCGTAGGCAAGGATGACAGGTTTGGGCAGAATACATGGGAAAAGGCAGAAAGCTCCATGCAGCGGGATGCCCTCACAATGGCTCTTGGAAAAGCGCATCTGGATGCGTCTGACATGGACTATGTATTTGCAGGAGATCTGCTCGGACAGTCTATGGCGACAACCTTTGGTGTGGAAAACTTCCGCATTCCGTGGTTTGGAGTGTACGGAGCATGCTCCACCTGTGGGGAGTCGCTCTCGCTTGCCGCGGCATTTGTGGCAGCAGGGTATGCAAAGCATGCGGTGTCAGTGACATCAAGCCATTTCGGCAGTGCCGAAAAGCAGTTTCGCTTCCCTAACCAGTATGCGAATCAAAGACCGGTATCCGCGACGTGGACGGTCACAGGAAGTGCAGCATTTATTGTGGGCAGTGGAGCAGGTGGCAATGAGGCACCGGCTGGGTGTGGTAATGAAATGGCTGGGTGTGACAATAAAAGGACTGGGTGTGGCAAGGCGAATGGGATATCAAGGAGGGTGCAGATTGAAGGAATCACAACAGGAGTTGTGGTGGACTATGGCATAAAGGATGCCATGAACATGGGCGCTGCCATGGCTCCTGCGGCCTGTGAGCTCATAGTAAATCATCTGAGTGATTTCGGCAGAGAGGCTTCCTATTACGATAGGATTGTGACAGGAGATCTTGGAAGCGTCGGACAGAAGATACTGATTGACCTGTGCAGGCAAAAAGGCGTGGACATAAGCAAAAATCACGAGGACTGTGGTATGAAGATGTTTGATGCCACGAACCAGAACACAGGCTCAGGCGGTTCGGGCTGTGCATGCTCGGCAACTGTTTTGTCGGCATATTATCTGCCAAAGCTTAGGAGCGGTGAATTGAAGCGCATACTTTTTGTGCCGACAGGAGCACTTCTTTCGCCTGTCAGCTTCAACGAGGGCGAGTCAGTACCGGGAATTGCACACGGTGTGGTGCTTGAAGCTGTAATTTGAAGCTGATGGCTTCACATAATAATAGGGACGAGATAGGGTGAACGAGCCGTTTTTGGGGGATGGTAGCATGTTCAAAAATAGTAGAAAGGCGTAAGGATATAATGGATTATTTAAAAGCATTTGTCGTGGGCGGTATCATCTGCGCCATCGTACAGATTTTAATGGAAAAAACAAAGCTCATGCCGGGCAGAATTATGGTAATGCTCGTGTGCACAGGCGCGCTGCTTGGCGCTGTCGGCATATACGGGCCGTTTTCAAAGTGGGCAGGTGCCGGTGCAAATGTACCTCTTTTGGGCTTTGGCAATGTACTGTGGAAGGGTGTGAAGGAGGCTGTGGACAGCGAGGGCTTTATAGGCCTGTTTAAGGGCGGCTTTAAGGCCTGTGCGGTCGGAGTATCGGCAGCACTTATCTTTTCGTATATCGCGGCACTCATCACGAAGCCCAAGTTAAAGAGTTGATTATGGAAAAATAGTTTATTTGTAATTATTCAGATATACTGAGAAACAAAAGCTGAGAAACAAAAGCAGTAATGATAATTTAATTTCAGAATAATGTATAATTAACAGTGAATTGCCCATACTATCTCCAAAACGAAAAGGAGACTGATACAATGAAAAAAATAAAATATTTATTGGCACTTTGCCTGATACTTGCTGCTGTAGGAGCCTTTGTGGCATGTGGAAACAATAGTAATGTGGCTGACACCTCAATGGTTGAAAACACACAAAGGGGTGGCTCTGCCGCCGACGATGCCGGGAATGCCGGCAAGGATATCATAGATGGTGCGGGAAATGCCGGCAAGGATGTGATAGACGGAGCGGGCGATGCAGGTAAGGATGTGATAGACGGAGCAGGCAATGCCGGAAAAGATGTGATAGACGGAGCAGGCGATGCCGGAAAAGATGTGATAGACGGCGCAAAGGATGCCGTAGATAATGCCGGAAACGCCATAAAAAAGAGTGTTGATGGTGGAAATAACAACCGATAGGTATTAGATATATACTAGCTATCTATAAAACACCCTGTTTAATCAGCAGATGATCAATGGTGTAGATACATGATTCATCATTATATGAAGAAAACAGTCACTATATATGCTTCAATGGCTGCAAAAACAAAGGCACCTAAAACATCGCTGATAAAGTGAACACCTGATATCACCCGGACACAGGCAATGATAGCTGCAAGAACTGCAAGCAAAATGCCGATGAACCATAAAGGCGAGCCGGCAGGTGAGCAGATTAAAACGGTAAATGCAATTATAAATGCAGAAAAAACGTGCCTGCTTGGAAAAGACCTGCCGTGTGTATCCTTTGGAATAACTGGCGGCATATCAAACTTTTCGTATGGGCGAGGCCTGTTTACGATATATCTGAAAACAGATACAGAAGTAAAGCCGACAAGCGGAACCATGATTGATAGTGCAAGCATGGTTCTGGCTGTAAAGCACAGATACAGCACGTACACAGGGTATGTGATAAAAACTAAATAAGTGCATATTTTATTGATTAATTCAAGCTTTCGGGCTGCCCTGTTATTTTCACGGAATGGGGCAGTCATTTTTATGTAAGTATTTTTTTTCATGATTATTTACCATTGTTTATTTAAGAAATATTGTATTGTAGCTGCCTGGAGTGATGTCAAATGCCCTTGCGGTACTGTAGCGGTGTCATGCCATAGTGCTTTTTGAAGGCCCTGTTAAAATAAGACAGGCTCTCAAACCCCACCTCACCGGAAATAGAAAGCACCGAGCTGTCTGAGCTTTGCAAAAGCCTCGCAGCCATGGTCAGGCGGTAGTCCTTTAAATAGTCTACAAATGATGTACCCATGGTCTCTTTAAAATACCTCATAAAATGGGACTCGGAAAAACCGGCTACATCAGCGATATCAGCGATAGAGATTTTGTCGGCATAATTATTTTCCACATATTTGAGCACAACCTTCATCTTATCGAGAGTCTTTTTGCTTTTTAGAGGCTTTGTCAGATTACGGCAGCGGTTATCAAGCACAAAAAAGAACTCGTAGAGTTTGCTCTTTATATAAAGCTGATAGCCCTGCGGCATTGTCTTGCAAATCTCATCGCAGGCATCTATCGGAGCCACGACATCCTCGTAGTATGGGTATACTGGGGTGAAAACCGTCGGAACTGTGAATTTGCCGGCTACGAGAGGCGCAAGAAAATCCTCCTTGGTGTAATCGTACTTTCCTGGAAGCAGCATCGACAGGGAAAATATAATGTTTTCGTACTCCATGGATTCATCCATATACTGGTCTATAGAGTGAAGCTGCCCCGGCAGAATCAGCACAAGGCTTGGCGCAGTGACATGGTACTCCTTAAAATCCACAGATATATGACCGCAGCCCTTCTTTATATAGATGAGCTCCATGTCATCATGCCAGTGCAGCGGAACTCCGGAAAAATCAAGGGGAATCGAGCACAGGTAGGTATTGTATGGGAACGTAAGCTCCACATGTGTTTTGTCTTCGTGATAATTTTCATATTCTAGTATATTCATGATGATATTTTAGCATATTATTTCTTGAAAAGCCACTAAAAATGCCGAAAAATGATAGGATTGTGCAAGTTTTCGACTGTATATTGCAAGAATTGTGCAGTGTAATGGATTATACTTGATTCATCAAATGACACAAAGAAGTTAAACACGCTGAATAAAAATTAGTTAATTTGACACATTGGCGTGTACACATGATAACAGATTTGGGAGGAAATCAAAATGGCAATCATGCAGGAAATCGAAACAAAGCTTCAGAAGGGAATCAGCGTTAGTACAGACGAGGAAGTATACTACGCATTACTTGAGCTTGTAAAAGACAAGGCAGAGAAAAAGGTTTCAAACAAAGGAAAGAAAAAGCTCTACTACATCTCAGCAGAGTTCCTTATCGGAAAGCTTTTATCAAACAACCTTATCAACTTAGGCATCTATGATGAAGTTAAAGAGACTCTTGAGAAGAACGGAAAGTCACTTGCTGAAATCGAGGAAATCGAGCTTGAGCCTTCACTTGGAAACGGTGGACTTGGACGTCTTGCAGCATGTTTTATAGATTCAATCGCAACACTCGGACTCAACGGAGACGGTGTAGGTCTCAACTACCACTACGGATTATTCAAGCAGGTATTTGAGAACAATCTCCAGAAGGAGACTCCAAACCCATGGATCACAAACGAGAGCTGGCTTACAAAGACAGATATCACATATCCTGTAAGCTTTGGAGGATTCACAGTACAGTCAAGACTTTACGATATCGACGTAGTTGGATACAACAACCGTACTACAAAGCTTCACTTATTCGACATCGAGTCAGTTGATGAGTCAATCGTAGGCGACACAATTGATTTCGACAAGGATGATATCCAGAAGAACCTTACATTATTCTTATATCCTGATGATTCAGATGATAAGGGACGTCTCCTTCGTGTATACCAGCAGTATTTCATGGTATCAAACGCAGCAAGACTTATCCTTGCAGAGGCAGAGGCAAAGGGCTCTAATTTACATGATCTTGCTGATTATGCAGCAGTTCAGATTAACGATACACACCCATCAATGGTTATTCCTGAGCTTATCCGTCTCCTCCAGGAGAAGGGCATCCTGATGGATGAGGCTATTGAGATTGTATCAAAGGTTTGTGCATACACTAACCACACAATCCTTGCAGAGGCTCTTGAGAAATGGCCAATCAGCTTCTTAGAGAAAGCAGTTCCACAGCTTATGCCAATCATCCGTGAGCTTGACAACAAGGTTCGCGCAAAGGTAGCTGATGAGAGCACATACATCATCAAGGACGGTCTTGTACACATGGCACACATGGATATTCATTTCGGATATTCTGTAAACGGTGTTGCATACCTCCATACAGAGATTTTAAAGAATACAGAGCTCAACAACTTCTACAAGTTATATCCTGAGAAGTTCAACAACAAGACAAACGGTATCACATTCCGTCGTTGGTTAATGTCTTGTAACCCAGAGCTTTCAGCATACATCACAGAGCTTATCGGTGACGGCTGGAAGAAGGATGCAAACGAGTTAGAGAAGCTTGGCAATTTCATCAATGATGACGCTGTTCTCACAAAGATCGTTGACATCAAGAATGCAAAGAAGACAGAGCTTGCTTCTTACTTAAAGAAGACTCAGAATCTCGATGTACCTGACAATTCAATCTTTGATATCCAGGTTAAGAGACTTCACGAGTACAAGAGACAGCAGCTCAACGTGCTTTACATCATCCGTAAGTACTTTGAGATCAAGGCAGGCAAGAAGCCATCTACACCAATCACATGCTTCTTCGGTGCAAAGGCAGCTCCTGCATATATCATTGCAAAGGATATCATCCATGCAATCCTCTGCTTACAGCAGATTATCAACAATGATCCAGAGGTAAGTCTATACCTTAAGGTATTCATGGTTGAGAACTACAACGTAACATTAGCTGAGAAATTATTCCCGGCTGCAAATATTTCAGAGCAGATCTCTCTTGCTTCTAAGGAGGCATCAGGAACAGGAAACATGAAGTTCATGCTCAACGGTGCTGTTACACTTGGAACAAGTGACGGAGCAAACGTAGAGATAGCAGAGCTCGTCGGCGATGAGAACATCTATGTATTCGGTGAGGATTCACAGACTGTTATCGACAGATATGAGAGAGGCGACTACTGCTCTAAGGATTACTATGACAAGGATGCAGACTTAAAGAAGGCTGTTGACTTCCTTGTAAGTGATGAGATGATGAAGGTTGGTTCTAAGGAGAACTTAGAGAGACTTTACAACGAGCTTCTCAACAAAGACTGGTTCATGACATTCCCAGACTTTGAGGATTACTGCAAGACAAAAGAGAAGGCTTACGCTGATTATGATGATAAGAAGGCTTGGGCTAAGAAGATGCTTGTCAACATCAGCAAGGCTGGTTTCTTCTCTTCTGACAGAACAATCAAGCAGTACAATGATGAAATCTGGCATTTAGAGGCATAGAATTTTTCTTCCTCCTTTAAATACAAATTGGGCTTAAGAACTCCCGTGGGTGCATCCCACGGGGGTTCTTTTTTGTAGGTCGGGACGTAAGCGCCTGGGACAGCGTGCACACATACTCTTGTGTTCGCTACGCTACGCTGCCAAGTGTCTGTACGGATTATGCCCGGAGTGTTTCGCAGGCTGACGAAACCGGCTTTTATGCGCCGTCCGTGGCGCATAACGCCTTGCCCCGCCGTCCATGGCGGTGCATTTCTGTGGTTCTAAGCATAATCCTACAGACACTAAGCAGCTTCGCTATGCGCTCCCACAAGAGTATGTGTGCACGCTGTCCCCGGCGCTTACGTTCCTTACGCTGTGGCAAAATGTGTGGGCGACGTGTGCGCACCGGTGGCCGGTGCTTACGTCCTGCTACTTACCGATACTTATATTTTTTATGGGAAAGTGAGGTTTGTGGGCGTGGTGTGGGATACACAGTCTCGGGAGAGCGAATAGCGAAGCTGTCTAGATACTGTTGAATTATGCCCATGAAACGCAGAAATGCCCCGGCATGGACGCCGGGGCAAGGAGAAATCGAGCCATGGAAGGCGAGTTTCGACGGTTTCGTCGAGCATAGAAAACCTACAAGGCATAATTCCTACAGTATCTTGACAGCGCAACGTAGCACTCCCGAGACTGTGTATCCCACACCACGCCCGCAAACCGTACAATCTCAGCTTATAATCTCATAATCCGCGGTTCGCGGTGGGGCAGGGTCAGTGACGTAGACACTCTCATGAGAGCGAATAGCGAAGCTGCCTAGATACTGTTGAATTATGCACATGAACCGCAGAAATGCACCGGCATGGACGCCGGGGCAAGGAGAAGTCGAGCCATGGAAGGCGAGTTTCGACGGTTTCGTCGAGTATAGAAAGCCTATAAGGCATAATTCTTACAGTATCTTGGCAGCGTAGCGTAGCAATCACAAGAGTGTATACGTCACCGGCCCTGTCCCACCGTGAACCCACATTGGTAGAAATGTAAGGGCGGGATTTACAAGTTTGGCAAATACATATATAATAAGGAGAAGACTATACACATGGAGAACTATTATGATAAAGAATAAATTTATGGCACTTACGCTCACCGTGGCGCTCACAGCAGGCATGCTTACCGGCTGCGGCTCTGGCGACAAGGCAAAGGACAAGGATGCGTACAGACAGTATGGCATCAACTGTATAGAAAACGGCAGCTATGATGATGCGGTCGATGCATTTCAGAAGGCACTGGACCAGTCGGTTGGCTCAGTAGGAGCCGAGGAGCTTGACATATGCTATTACAAGGCCAAGGCACAGTATTTAAGCGGTGACGTGGATGGAGCGATTGATACATATACTGCCATCATTGAGTATAATAAGGATTCTGATGCATACTATCTGAGGGGCTGTATATATTTTGCCAAGAATGATTCAGACAAGGGCATGAAGGATTTTAAGACGGCGCTCAGTGAGAATGATGACAATTATGAGCTATATCTCGGTGTTTATGAGACACTGTCAAAGTATGGCATGAATGACCAGGGAAAGGAATACCTGGATAAGGCCCTAAAGCTTAAGGCAAAAACTGCTGATGACTATATGCAGAGAGGCCGTATATACACCATGCTTGGAGATTATGATTCAGCAATAAAGAGCCTGCAAAAAGCTATTGATGAGAAGCTTGTCAAGGCAAACTACTATATGGGTGAGGCATATCAGAAGCAGGGCGACAATGACAGCTCACAGAAGTATTTTAAGAAATACTTAGACAGCGGTGAGGCGGATTCTTATGATCTGATGAATATGGGACAGGCGCAGATGGACAATGGTAATTATGACACTGCGATTACTTATTTTCAGAACGCACTTGAACTTGAAAGTGTGCCGAACAAGCAGCAGATAACAAAGGCTATGATTATAGCATATGAGTATTCCGGTGATTTTGCCACTGCAAAGAGCCAGATGGAGGAATACATGAAGGATTATCCTGATGATGAGGATGCAGCAAGAGAATATCAGTTTTTGGAGACCAGATAGATTATGGCAGATACTATTAAGATAGAGGATATTGAGGAGAGAGTAGTGCTCGTCGGAGTGAGCGAGCAGGATGGTGATGATGCGGATGATTCACTTTCAGAGCTTGCGGAGCTGGTAAAGACAGCCGGCGCGACAGTTGTAGGCATACTTATCCAAAGAAGAGAAAAAATTCATCCGGGCACGTATGTCGGCACCGGCAAGGTGGCAGAGATTGCAGAGCTTGTGGAGAGTACAGGGGCAACAGGCATTGTGTGCGATGATGAGCTGAGTCCTGCACAGCAGAAAAATCTGGAGATGTACCTTGACACAAAGGTCATGGACAGAACACTTGTCATCCTTGATATTTTCGCATCAAGAGCCACAACAAGTGAGGGCAAGATACAGGTTGAGCTGGCTCAGCTCAAGTATAGATTAAGCCGTTTGTCGGGGCTTGGAAAGTCCATGTCGAGGCTTGGCGGTGGAATAGGAACAAGAGGTCCCGGAGAGAAAAAGCTTGAGGTGGACCGCCGTCTCATAAATGACAGGATAGCACAGCTTCGCAGGGAACTGAAAGAAGTGCAGAAGCACAGAGATATCACAAGGGCAAAGCGTGAGAAAAACAAGGTACCGGTTGTTGCGATAGTAGGATATACTAACGCAGGTAAGTCCACTCTGTTAAATCATCTGACAGAGGCAGATGTGCTTGAGGAGGATAAGCTCTTTGCAACGCTTGACCCTACAACACGCATTCTTGCACTTGATGGCAAACAGCAGGTGCTTTTAACTGATACGGTCGGTTTTATCAGGAAGCTGCCGCATCATCTGATAGAAGCCTTCAAGAGTACGCTCGAGGAGGCAAAGTACGCTGACATCATTTTCCATGTGGTGGACGCATCAAACATGCAGCGCGAAAAGCAGATGTTCATAACCTATCAGACATTGGACGATTTAGGTGTAAAAGACAAGAAATTTGTCACACTTTTTAATAAGCAGGATGCCCGCACAGACAGCGAACCACTGCATGATTTCAGGGCGGACTATACTCTTAATATTTCAGCAGCAAAGGATATGGGATTAGATGAGGTAAAATCCCTTTTAGAGGAGATATTAAGAGAGAACAAGATATATATCGAGAGAATTATCCCATATGATAAGGCAGGCGTGATACAGCTCATCAGAAAACAGGGCGAGCTTGTGTCTGAGGAATATGTGGCCGATGGGATACAGATAAAGGCATATGTGCCGATGGAGGTGTATGGCAGGCTCGATTAGAGCGCTGCTTCGCTATATCATTATAATAAGCGAGGAATTTAAAATGTCGAAAACGCGTTCAATCCGCTGGGACAAGCTGGATAACACAGCAAATCTGTTCCCTAGTATAGCGGGGGAGAGCATGACAAATGTATATAGGATTTCAGTCACCTTAACTGATGAGATTGACAGTGAAAAGCTGCAGGAGGCGCTGGATATAGTGCTTCCGAAGTTTGGTCTGTTTAATGTGAGACTCAGGATGGGAGTGTTCTGGAACTATTTTGAGGAAAATGGCAAAAAGGCACCAAAGGTGCATGAGGAAAATACATTTCCGTGCAGATTCATAAGACCGAACAAGAATCACAGCTATCTTTTCAGAGTGACATATTATAAGAACAGAATAAATCTTGAGGTATTCCATGTGCTGACGGACGGCATGGGCGGCATCAATTTCCTTAGGGAGCTAACCTACCAGTATCTGCGTCTCACACATCTCACGCTTGCAAAGCTAAAGGGCGATTCGCTGACGCAGGGCACATCCCTAAATAGAGAGGACAGCTTTGTAAAGAACTATAAATCAAGTAAGCCAAGTGGCTTTAACAGGCAGAAGGCTTATCTTCTAAAGCTGGAAAAGGTACCGGATGGAGAGTTTGGACTGATTCATGGCATGATGCCTGTATCGCAGCTGAAGCAGGTCTGCCACAGGTATGGAGTTTCCATAAATGATTACCTGGTGGCATGCTTTGTGTGGAGTGTTTATCAGGAGTGTTTTCACGGCATGCCAAACGATATGCCTGTCAGGGTTGCGGTTCCGGTGAATCTTCGCCCTTATTTTGACTCAGTGACCACAAAGAACTTTTTCGTCATGATATCTGCTGAGTTCAGGCCGCAAAACAGCACCTACACATTTGAGGAGGTGCTTAAAATAGTGACGGATTCAATCAATTCACAGATTTCTAAGGAGCATCTGGAGGACCTTTTTTCATACAGTGTATCAAATCAGAAAAATATCCTGATGAGACCGGTGCCTCTTTTTATAAAAAATCTGGCAATGAAGGCGGTCTATACGCAGTCGGCACTGGCAAACACTACCACCATCACCAATATTGGAAATATAAAGGTGGAGCCGGAATATGAGCCGTATATAACAGGCTTTTATTCCTTTATACCTATGTCAAAGGGACAGCCGATGAAGGGCACCATCTGCTCCTACAAGGACACACTGGTGTTTACTTTTTCATCTATTCTGGCAGATACGATGATTCAGAGAAGCTTTTTCAGGAAGCTTGTGAATGACGGAGTGGATGTGACAATTGAAACAAATGGAGAGTATTATGACTAAATGCATGAAATGCGGTGTTTATATAACCGATAATACCGATAAATGCCCGCTCTGCCAGCAGGTTGTGGCACCGGTTGACATGTCATCGGACCATAAGAACATAGCAGGAGCTTTTGGACAGCATAATAATGTGTCGGATGAGAGCACCGGCGATACAGATAGTGCAGCAAAGCTGATAAATGGCACTAACGACACTGACAGCGCAGAAAAACCGGCAGATAGCACAGTAAAATATGAAAAAAGTACAGTAAGCCATGATAATGGTACGAGATACCCGGACGTCAAGGGTGCATCAAGAAAGTACAGATTACTGGAAAATATCATATTGTTTGTGTCTATAGTAGGACAGATTGTGATGACAACCGTTGATTACATGACAGACCGGGAGATAAACTGGAGCATTATAGTTCTTCTTGTTGTAATCTATGCGAATGTGACACTTCGCCTGGCAATAGTAGGAAGAAATGGATATATATTTAAAATTGTAAGCACATTTGTATTCACGGTGCTGTTTCTCGAGGGCATAGACCTGCTCACAGGAGCCAGTGGCTGGGCGCTCACATTTGTGTTCCCAAGTGCCATACTGGCGATGGTTCTTGCAACAATTATACTTATGATAGTAAACATAAGAAACTGGCAGAGCTATATGATGATGCAGCTTTTTCTTGTGCTGATGAGCGTGATTGCGATGATACTTGTGGCAGTCAAGGTCATATGGTTCCCATATCTGGCAATGGGAGCGATGGGAGCATCGCTGTTTTTGTTCCTCGGAACACTGATTATCGGTGACAAAAGAGCCAGAACAGAGCTGAAACGGAGATTTCATATATGATAGGCTTTCATGGAATAGGAAATTCGCATATGTTTGAGGATGAAGAGATGGGAAGCTACCATCCGGAAATTGAAAACGCTGACAGAAATGGTGATAATGAAGCTGGATTAATAGAAACATTAGGAAATAAGCTGGAAAAGACGTTTAAGAATCCCTTATCTGCCATGAAAAATGAGCACGAGGAAAAAGTTCATAGCGATGCAGCCGTGGCAGATGAAGAAGTCAGTATACAGGGCAAAATCCTTGCTAATCTGATGGGGCATATCACAAATGACCTTGCAATCGGCAAAAAAATAAAATCCGGAGAGCTCAGGAAGCGAATGAGGGAACCTGCATGGCTTGTTCCGGACTGCTTTGTGACAGAGGATATAGACATGGGCGGTTTCACTATGAAGCTCTTATCCTCAAAGGAAAATCCAAATACAGAGCGTGTGATACTGCAGCTGCACGGTGGTGGTTACATGGGTGCGGTGCGCAATGCATACTATGTGTTTGCAGGCCTTTATAATGAGGTAAGTGAGGGCTGCTCAGTGCTCACGCCTGACTATCGCGTGGCGCCGGAGCATCCGTATCCGGCAGCACTGGAGGATGCCATAGCCTGCTATAAATGGCTTTTGTCACAGGGCTGGTTTGGCTCACAGATTGTGCTGGCAGGAGACTCAGCAGGCGGAGGACTTGCAATGTGCCTTACCATGTATCTTCGCGACCACGATATGCCGCTTCCGGCAGGAATAGTAGCCATGTCACCATGGACCGACCTCACAGCAGGCGGAGAATCCTACGAGACAAACTATGAAAAGGACCCTCTGTTTGGAAACACAAGGGACAGTCTCATCTATGTGAATGACTATCCCGGTGACCACGATAAAATGGATCCATACATATCGCCGCTGTTTGGTGACTTCAGAGGCTTTCCTCCAATGCTCATACAGGCTGGCTCAATAGAGATGCTCTTATCTGACTCGGTCGATGCCGCTGCAAAGGCAAGAAACCAGGGCGTTAAGGTGCGCCTGTCAGTGTACGAGGGCATGTTTCATGTGTTCCAGATGGGATACCTCAATTTCCCTGAGTCCAAGCGTGCATGGGCGGAGGTCAAGCGTTTCCTAAAGGTGATTAAAGAGGAAGAATAAATGAAGTAATATAGGCGGACTTTATGTTGGTATTTCGAAAGGAGATGAGCAAGCATGACCGAATCAATTAAACTACCGGTGGGAATAGAGAGCTTTGAGGAGATCCGTTCAGACGGATATTATTATGTTGATAAGACAAAGCTTATTGAACAGTTGGTTGACAGCCGAGGAAAAGTCAACCTTTTTACCAGACCGCGTCGTTTTGGCAAGACTCTCAACATGAGCATGCTCAAATCTTTCTTTGAAATTGGAGCAGCTTCTGAATTATTTGAGGATCTTTATATATCGCACAATAAAAAGCTGTGTGATGATAATATGGGTAAATACCCTGTGATATTTCTGTCTTTAAAGAATGTGGAAGGGCTAGATTTTCAAGCTGCAAAGTATCAGATGATAGAGATAATTGCAAAGGAAGCTAAGAGATTTGCATATTTGAAGCAGAGTGACAGGCTGGATATTGACGATAAGTCGGCATATGCTTCTTTAATCCGATTAGAGGATGGCAGATATGAAATGAGAGATGAGGCACTGTATGCTTCGCTTCAAACTTTATCTGAGCTGTTATATAAGCACCATTGCAGAAAAACGGTTATTTTAATAGATGAATATGATGTTCCGCTGGATAAGGCATTTCAGAATGGCTATTATAAAGAGATGGTTTCTTTGATACGTGCAATATTCGGAAAAGCATTAAAGACAAATGAGGCATTGGATTTTGCTGTATTAACAGGTTGTCTTCGTGTTTCAAAAGAAAGTATTTTTACAGGATTAAATAATTTCAAGATTTTATCTATTACGGATACTAGATTTGACGAACACTTTGGATTTACGGATGAGGAAGTAGAGCGTTTGCTGGCATTTTATCATGTGGAAAACAGGTTTGCAGAGACAAAGGAATGGTATGATGGTTATCATTTCGGAAATGTTGATGTATATTGTCCATGGGATGTAATCAATCATGTTGACCGAATAAAAGATGATCCAATGGCCGGACCGGAAGCGTATTGGATTAATACAAGCGGAAATGAGCTCGTCAAGAGGTTTATAGATAAGGCAGGTAAGACAACCAGAGATGAAATTGAGCGTTTGATTGCGGGAGAAGCAATAGACAAGCAAATCCGTCTGGATATGACATATGACGAAATAGACAATAATATCGATAATCTATGGAGTGTCCTGTTTACAACAGGTTATCTGACATATACAAAGATAAGTGAGGACAAAAAATATAGCCTTGTAATTCCAAACAAGGAGATTAAAGAGGTATTTAAGCTGCAGATACAGGAGTGGTTCAGGAATAAAATATTTTCCAATACCGAGCAGTTGCAGGACTTTTGGAAGGCTTTCAAAGAGGGAAATACACAGATAATGGAAATGTATTTAAACAAGGTGCTGAGCAATTCGGTGAGCGTTTTTGACACAAAAGCGCGAAATGAGGAAAAGGAAAGCTCCTATCATAATCTGCTTATTGGCCTTTTGAGCGGCAACGAGGACTGGCTGGTAAAGTCAAATGTTGAGGCTGGAGAGGGCTTTGCAGATATTATTGTGGAAACAGATGATCCGGATGAAGGAATTATTGCAGAGCTTAAATATACAAAAGATTTTAAAGCTATGGAAAAATCCTGTGAAAAGGCTCTGAAACAGATAAAGGATAGAAGATATCAGGAATATCTGTTAAATGATGACAGAAAGAATATCATGTATTATGGAATTGCATTTTGCAGGAAGAGATGCAAAGTGCTTGTAGAAAGATATAATGGAGATAGTGAACCGGATAAAGCGTAACTCCGAAGAAATTATGATGTAGGAGAAAATAATTATGGCAAAGAAAATTTTAGTAGTAGTGGACGCACAGAATGATTTTATTACAGGAGTTCTTGGAAACAAAGAGTGTGACGTGGCAACAAATGTTATTGCAGAGGAAATCAGGTCAGGAAAATATGATGACGTGATATTCACAAGGGATACACATGATGAAAACTATCTGAATACTCAGGAAGGAAAGAAACTTCCGGTAGCGCACTGCATTAAAGGGACAAACGGATGGGAAGTAGATGAGCGTCTTAAGCGTGCAATGAAGGAGCGTGGAGTCGATTGTGACGATATGACTTATATTGACAAGCCGACTTTTGGCAGCAAAGAGCTTGGAGAGATGCTTGCAGAATATGACAACAGCGATACAGAGATTTATTTCTGCGGCTTCTGCACAGGAATATGCGTAATAAGCAACGTAGCGATTGCAAAGACGTTCTGTAAAGACGCAGAGGTGTTCGTAATAGAAAATGCCTGCGCCTGCGTAACACCTGAAAGCCATAAGACAGCAATTGAAGCAATGAAGATGATTCAGGTCAATATTATATAGAAAGTGCTGGAAATAAAAAGACAATAAAACAAACTGATTTTACGGAAGTGGAGGAATAATCGATGTTAGAGGCAGGAACAAAGGCACCGGATTTTGAATTACCGGATCAGAATGGAGAAATGCATAAGTTAAGTGATTATGCAGGAAAAAAAGTAATTTTATATTTTTATCCAAAAGATAATACAGCCGGATGCACTAAGCAGGCATGTGGCTTTTCAGAGAGATATCCTCAATTTACAGAAAAAGGAGCAGTTATTCTTGGGGTAAGCAAGGATTCTGTAGCCTCTCACAAGAAATTTGAGGAAAAATACGGACTGGCATTTACTCTTTTAGCAGATCCGGAGCGCAAAGTCATTGAAGCATATGATGTATGGAAAGAAAAGAAAAACTATGGAAAAGTCTCTATGGGTGTTGTAAGAACCACGTATCTTATCAATGAACAGGGAGTTATCGTCAAAGCCAATGATAAAGTCAAAGCAGCAAATGACCCTGAAAATATGCTTAAGGAATTAGATTAATGAAGATAATATTATCACCTGCTAAAAAGATGATTACAGATACTGACAGCATAGCACCGGATGGATTGCCAGAATTTATTGATAAAACATCAGAGATACAAAGATGGCTGAAGGGTAAGTCCAAAGAAGAACTGAAGACTATCTGGAAATGTAATGAAAAAATTGCAGAACTGAACTTTAACAGATTGCAAAATATGGATATATACCATATGCTTACACCGGCTGTTTTATCATACGAAGGAATTGCATTTCAATATATGGCACCATCTGTGTTTGAAAATAGTCAGTTTGAGTATGTACAAAATCACTTGAGAATACTATCCGCTTTTTATGGTGTTTTAAAACCCATGGATGGAGTAACACCATACCGCTTGGAAATGCAGGCAAAGGTCGAAATAGGAGATGCAAAAAATTTGTATGAGTACTGGCATGATATGCTGTATCGTTCAGTAATTGATGAAAGCAGAATTATAATTAATCTTGCATCAAAGGAGTATTCTAAGTGCATAGAAAAGTATCTTACACCGCAGGATAAATATATTACAATTTCATTCTGCGAGCAAGCAGGCAATAAACTGGTAACAAAAGGAACTTATGCTAAGATGGCTCGCGGTGAGATGGTTCGATTCATGGCGGAAAATGATATTGAAAATCCTGATGATATAAAAAAGTTTAATAGGCTTGGTTATATATTCAGGTCTGATTTATCATCAGATAGTAAATATATTTTTGAACGCAAAAAAACATAATTATTTTAAGTTATCAAGAGAATATAATTTCAATAACAATAATAGTTATTATTATTAATCAAAAATAATAACTATTACTAATTTAATATTATATGATAACCAGTAATAAAAAGAGGACATATGGATTTATACATATCCATATATCCTCTTTTTTATTGATATTAATCTACAAGCTTGTCAAGTTCCTTGATATACTCAGTTTCGCTTGATGTTTTATGAGTAGACTGTTTTGCATACAATCCGACAGAAGTCTGTGATTTCTTAATTGCCTGCATGGTTCCAGCACCGGCAACACAGCCTCCGGGACATGCCATACCCTCAAGAAGATATCCGGGATACTTGCCTAAAGTTGCAAGTTTAAGAAGCTGACGGCATTCTTTTAAACCTTCTGCATTTGCTACCTTTACTTCCTGATCCGGATGATCACGCTTTATGACATTAACAACAGCCTGTGCCACACCTCCTGCGACTGCGAAGTTTCTTCCGTCTGTTGAAGCATCGCTGACACCTGCAGGGTCTTCCTCGATATTTTCAAGGTCCACATGCTTTGCGGAAAAAATACCGGTCATCTCTTCAAAGGTGAGTACAAAATCCACTTCGCTTCGTACACTGCGTCGCATAGCCTCGAGCTTTTTGGCAGCACATGGTCCGATAAATACCACGCGTGCATCTGGATTATGCTGCTTTATAAGACGTGCAGTGAGTGTCATAGGTGTAAGTGCCATTGAGATACATTTTGCATGCTCAGGGAAGAGCTTTTTAGCCATGACTGACCATGCCGGACAGCATGAGGTTGCCATGAAAGGAAGCTCATCCGGTACCTCTTTTAGGAAGTCCTCGGCCTCCTGCTTGGCACAGAGGTCTGCACCTATAGCTACTTCAAATACATCTGCAAAACCAAGAGCTTTCATGGCAGCACGTAGTTTTCCGGGAGTAACCTTTGGACCAAACTGTCCAACAAATGCAGGAGCAACTGCAGCATATACCTTTTCACCGGACTGTATTGCTCTGATAGTCTGGAAAATCTGGGATTTATCAGCAATCGCACCAAAAGGACAGTTGACAAGGCATTGTCCGCACGAAACACACTTATCATAATCGATATTTGCTTTGCCGTTTTCGTCAGAAGAAATGGCATCCATGCCACAGGCCTTTGCACATGGACGTTCCTGAACAATAATTGCATTATATGAACATACGCTTGCACAGCGTCCGCACTTGATGCATTTTTCCTGGTCAATTACAGATTTTCCGGTTGTGCGGTCCAAAGATATAGCATCTTTTGGACATACCTCCATGCATGGATGAGCCAGACATCCCTGACAGCCGTCTGTCACATGTACTCTTTTTTCCGGACATGCATTACAGGCAAATTTTATAACATTGATAAGAGGCGGCGTATAGTAGGTTTCATCTTTATCGGCAGCCTCGATGCCATCTGATATAGGTGAATGCTCTGCCGCACTGCGGTTAGGCAGTCCCATTGCCAGACGAAGTCTCTCTCCAACTATAGCACGCTCCAAAAATACATCGTTTCTGAAATTTCCTTTTTCACCGGGAATAATCTTATATGGAAGAGCTTCCATACGTTCTTTAACAGGCCATTCTGTATGATAAGCCATACGTGCAACCTCTGTAAAGATTTTATGTCTGATTTCCTGAATTCGGGTTTCGACACCTCTCATTATTGATTCCTCCTTATAAAATAAAATCTCAATTTTCCTTATTGTATCAGATAAAATAAGCAGTCTCAATAAATCGGCTGTACTTTTTATGATACATAAATACTAGATAATTAATGAATTTTAAACCTGATTTTTTTGCGGTTCTTTGAAAATAAAGGATAATATTAAATTGTTAAAAATAGGAATTATTACTGTTTTGTATTGACTAAAGTACTATAATACTATATAATATTTATAGTCAATTAATCCTAAATAATATGAATTAATGGCTATTTGGAGAATACCATTCAAATACATGGAGAAGCTAAAGGGAGGTAAATATGTATAGGAAAGCAATATATGCATATTGCAATCTGCATGGATTATGGAAATGCTAAGTATAGATATTGTTGGACTTATAGGAGCCTGTTCCTATGCTTTGGACTGCATAGAAGCAGAGCTGGTAAATATCACAAACAAACATGGAAAAAGAGTGGCTTATATAAGCGTATGCATGGCTGAATATTGGGCAATTCAAGGTGATGCGTTACAAGATTTAGCCATGTGTGCTTTACTGCATGACAATGCTCTGACACAATATATTTCTGAGGAGCTTAAAAAGGATTCTGTTATTGACCTTAAAAAAGATTTATCCGAGGAAAAAACGAATCTTCATTGTATTTATGGTGAAAAGAATGTTACTAAACTTCCTTTCAAAACAGATGTCTCAAATGTGATTTTGTATCATCATGAACATGCCGATGGAACTGGTCCTTTTCAAA
>ERZ1026776.444-NODE-444-length-28943-cov-71.540155_pt1 | contig 28943 bp, 20 predicted proteins | sample MGYA00380125_ERZ1026776 | MGnify/ENA primary metagenome ERZ1026776 (study PRJEB33269, sample SAMEA4719761) | human gut metagenome | biome: human-associated habitat; feature: organic feature; material: feces | place: Cameroon | collected 2013-10 ...
TCCTGTTGGGCACCATACTCTTCAGCGTGATGCAGGCGATGCAGGTCTATGAGGGACCTTCGCTGGTTATCCACCGACTGAAGAGGATGCAGTATGTGGCAGATATCTTCTTCGTGCTCTCGGGTATCTCGATGGTAGATACGGTGTATGCTTTCCTGCGCCGCTGGTTTGAGAATTATGAGACCTATATCACCTATTTTTATAATAAGTGGGTAGTCTTCCTCCTCATCGCAGCCCTGCTGGAGCTTTATACCACGCATCGCATCTCTCATGAACTAAAGAAGGAAAACAACCGGTAATAAGGAAGAGAAAAGGCTTTCGGTGAGCGATAGGAGTGCAAACAAAACATAAATCTTGTAAGAATGAATTAAATTGCTGCAATTTATTTCGTCAGTTCAAATTAAGATTGTACTTTTGTTCACCGAAAGTGATATAGATAGCTTATGAATAGAATATTTTACGCATTCATTGCCTTGATGGCACTAGCATCTTGTGCCAACAGTTACGATATCTCGGGTACTTCTAACGTAAGTACTCTAGACGGACGCATGCTGTACCTTAAGATACTGGAAAACAACGATTTCAAGAACGTGGATTCTTGCGATGTAGTACACGGACAGTTCCATTTTCAGGGTTCTGTCGACTCTATGAAGATGGCGAATATCTTCATGGATGATGACCCTGTGCTGCCGCTGGTGCTGGAGAGTGGAAGCATTACGGTGAAGCTCAATGATACACAGCAGGTGGTGAGCGGTACTCCGATGAATGATAAGCTCTTCGGGTTCTTCAAAAAATACCAGCAGATTCAGAACGAGCAGCGTGAACTGATACATAAGCACGACCAGGCTATCATGAACGGTAGCGATATGATGGTTGTCAACAAGCAGCTGAACGAGGAGTCAATCCGCCTCTCTGAGAAGGAAGACAAGCTCATCACTTCGTTTGTTACCGACAACTTCAACAATGTGCTGGGACCGGGTGTCTTCTTCCTCGTTACGATGGGCAATCAGTATCCGATGCTCTCTCCTTGGATTGAGGACATCATGAGCAAGGCTACTGACTATTTCAAGAACGATCCTTATGTAAAGGACTATTATAAGAAAGCTCAAGAGAATCAGGAGATTATGAATGGTACACGAGATGCACAGGGCGGCATGCAGCCAGAGATGGAGGCGGCTCCACAGGTAAATCCTGATGCGGCTCCAGCACCTACTGCCAACGAACTGGCTGCTCCTACAATTCCTGAAAAACAGGAAGGTCAGGAGTAGGGCGGGACTCTTTTAAGGTCTTGGGCATTAACAGCTTGTGAACTTTTAATAGTTTAGACGATATGAAATTAATCAAGAATGGAACCATTATAAATGAGGGTCGCTCTTTTGTGGGCGACCTCTTGTTGGATGGTGAATTTATCAAGGAGATATATGAAGGCGAGGCACCCCGTGGCAATTACGATGAAGTAATCGATGCCTCGGGGTGTTTTGTTTTGCCGGGTGTAATCGATGATCATGTTCACTTCCGTGAGCCGGGACTTACGCAGAAGGCTGACATCGAGAGCGAAAGCCGTGCAGCTGCCTTTGGTGGTGTGACCAGTTATTTTGAGATGCCTAACACGGTGCCTCAAACTACCAGTCTGGAGGCTTGGCAGGCGAAGCGGCAGCTGGGCGCAGAGAAGAGTCATGTGAACTACAGTTTCTTCTTTGGCGCTACCAATGATAATGTAAATGATTTTGAACAGCTCGATACGCATCGAGTACCGGGCATCAAACTCTTTATGGGCTCCAGTACGGGCAATATGCTGGTGGATAAATATGAGGCGCTGCAGGCTATCTTCAAGAAGGCGAAAGAGCTGGATTTGCCGGTGATGACCCACTGTGAGGATACAGAAATCATCAACCGAAATATGCAGCTGGCTAAGCAGAAATGGGGCGAGGATCCTGCCGTTGAGCATCATCCTGAAATACGTAGCGAGGAGGCTTGCTATGAAAGTAGCCGTCTGGCGGTGCAGTTGGCTAAGGAGAGCGGAGCGCATCTCCATATCGCTCACGTTACTACGGCTAAGGAATTGGAGTTCTTTGGTAAGGATGAAAATATTACAGGCGAGGCGGTTGTGGCTCATCTCATGTTCTCGGATAAAGACTATGCTGCGAAGGGAACGCGCATCAAATGTAACCCTGCAGTAAAGACCGTAGATGACCGTGATGCTTTGCGTAAGGCTCTGAGCAATGGTAAGATAACTGTAGTAGGAACCGATCATGCTCCTCATCAGTTGAAGGATAAGCAGGGCGGTTGTGCCAAGGCTGCATCAGGTATGCCGATGGTTCAGTTTTCGCTGGTAAGTATGCTGAAACTTGTTGACGAAAAGGTAATCAGTATCGAACGCCTGGTAGAACTGATGTGCCATAATCCAGCCCGTCTGTTCCATATCAGCCAGCGCGGTTTCCTGCGTCCGGGTTATAAGGCAGATGTCGTTGTGGTGCGCAAGGGAGAGCCTTGGAAGGTGACCGAAGAGGTGATTCAGAGCAAGTGCAAATGGAGCCCTGTTGAGGGTGACGAGTTTGCATGGAAAGTGGAACAGACTTTCTGTAACGGTCGTCTTATCTACGACAAAGGCGTGTTTGATGCCGCCAGCAGAGGAGAGGAACTGGAGTTCAGAAGCGATTCATAAAAAGAGAAATCTTATATGAGTTGTAAAATAAAATGTCGTATCGGATGCGAAGAATAGTATACAATATAAGCGAAATTGAGCCATATATCAACTGGCTTTACTTCTATCATGCCTGGGGATTGAGCGGCAAACCTCGTGAGGAAAAGGAAAAACTGAAGGCGGAGGCGCTCGATATGCTCCATTCATGGGAAGGCGAATATCATACCTACGCCGTCTTCGGACTCTTCGAGGCGAACAGCGAGGGGGATGATATCTGGCTGGAAGGGCAGAAAGTCCGCTTCCCGATGCTCCGTCAGCAGCATCCGGCGGCTCAGGGAGAACCCAATCTCTGTCTGGCTGATTTCATCCGCCCTCTGAGCAGTGGAATCACAGACCGGCTGGGTATCTTCTGCACCACGGTAGATGGCAGTCTGGAGAAGAAATATCGCACGGACGACTACCTCAATATGATGGCACAGACACTCTGCGACCGGTTGGCTGAAGCCACGGCAGAGAAGTTGCACGAAGAGGTGAGACGCAGCATCTGGGGCTATGCTCCCGACGAGCAGCTGAGCATCGAAGACCAGCACCAGGAGCGCTATCAGGGCATCCGTCCGGCTATCGGATATCCTTCGCTGCCCGATACCAGTGCTAACTTCATCATCGACCAGCTCATCGATATGAGTCAGGTGGGCATCCGGCTCACCACAAGCGGAATGATGACGCCTCATGCCAGTGTTTCGGGACTGATGTTTGCGCATCCCAAGTCGCGGTATTTCGAACTGGGACGGATAGGAGACGACCAGCTTCGCGACTATGCACAGCGCCGAGGAGTGCCCGTGCAGGCAATGAAAACGTATCTTCAATCAAGTTTGATCAAGAAATGATAGCAAGAATATTGATACCCGTAGTGGTATTCACCCTGTTGCCGTATCTGTGGATATATAAAAGGTATGGCAAGTTACGGCTGAAGAGCCTCTGGCAGCGGGTGCTCTTCTGGTTGCCGGCTCTGGTGGTTATCGCCTACAGCGCGTATATCACGATGCTGCCCAACTTTCTGCCCCGCAACCCGGTGCTCATCGACATCTGGTTTGTGGTGATGGCAGTCTGTGCGGTTCCGCAGTTCGTCTTCAGCCTATTCAGTGGCTTCGGGTGGTGCTGCATGAGGCTCCTCCATGGACATCGCAACTGGGGCAAGCTGCTCGGTCTGGTAGTGGGAGCGTTGGCGTTCTTCTGCTTTATCTACGGATTTACCGAGGGATTTCCTGAGATGCAGGTCAAGCGAATCACCGTTTATGTGCCCAATCTGCCGAAGTCTTTCGAGGGCTATCGCATCGTTCAGTTCAGCGATATCCATCTCGGGTCATACTATGGCTGGCGTGGTCATCTGCCTCAGCGCGATATCGACAGCATCAATGCCGAGAAGCCAGATTTGATTTGCTTTACGGGTGATTTGCAGAATGTTACACCCGATGAGCTGCCTAAATATCAGGCGCTGCTCAGCAGTCTGAAAGCCAGAGACGGCGTGATGAGTGTGCTGGGCAATCACGATTACACCTATTATATGGATGTAGATGACGAGCAGGAGATAGCTGCGCTCGAGAAGCGGGTGCAGGACTTCCAAAGGAGTTGCGGATGGCGCCTGCTGATGAATGAGCATGTGGCGGTGCATAGAGGCGCTGACAGCATCTATGTGGCTGGTACTGAGAACTATGACAAGCCAAAGCGAACCAACGTGAGGAAGGCTCTGTATGGCATCAGATCGGGCTCTTTCGTGCTGATGCTGCAGCATATTCCGAAGCAATGGCGCGAGACCTGGCCTTCTACTATTAATAAGGAGAAGGATGAGGATGGCGATGTGATCGGTCCGGACAGGAAGGATTCGCTGGTAGTAGCGCCGCAGCTTACATTGAGCGGTCATACGCATGCGGGGCAGATCAGCGTTCTGGGCTTGCGTCCGTCGATGTTCACTCCTTATGATTACGGTCTCTTCGAAGAGGAGGGCTGCCAGCTTTATACCACATCGGGTCTGGGCGGTACCGTTCCAATCCGCATCGGGGCTACGGCAGAAATCGTGGTCATCACTCTGAAGAGGAAATGAGGAGTGTTGAGTGTTGAATGTTGAGTGTTGAATGTTGAGTGTTGAATGTTAAATTATTCATTCTTAATTAATTCTTAATTAGAAAATGAAGTACTTATATCGTCTGTATCAGCTTGTAATATGCTTGCCTATCCTGTTGGTGGCTAGCGTTTTAACCAGTCTGTCTACCGTTTTGGGATGCATGCTGGGCAATGGTCATTTCTGGGGCTATTATCCCGGCAAGTATTGGTCCATGCTTTGGATCCGCATCCTTCTTCTGCCTGTAAAGGTGGAGGGCCGTGAGCATCTCAAGAAGAACCAGAGTTATGTTTTCGTTGCCAATCATCAGGGTGCTTTCGATATCTTCCTGATTTACGGCTTCCTGGGCAGAAACTTCAAGTGGATGATGAAGAAGGGCCTGCGCAAAGTGCCTCTCATCGGTATCGCCTGTGAGTATGCCCATCACATCTTTGTTGACAAGAGCGGACCTTCCAAAATCCGTGCTTCTTATGACCGTGCCCGCGAGGTGCTCAAAGAGGGTATGTCGCTGGTGGTATTCCCAGAGGGTGCCCGCACGTTTACGGGTCACATGGGCGTGTTCCGCCGCGGTGCTTTCATGCTTGCCGATGAACTGCAGTTGCCGGTATGTCCGCTTACCATCAATGGCAGTTTCGATGTGAAGCCTCGCATGAAGGACATCTACTGGGCTTTCTGGCATCCCCTGAAGCTCACCATTCATGAGCCTATCGAGCCGATTGGCAAGGGAGCTGACAATATCAAGAACCAGATGAACAAGAGCTATGAGGCGATTATGAACGGACTCGACAAGGAATATCAGGGCTTTGTAGAGAATCCGGACCAATAATTTCGGTTTTTCGCTTGTTATTTCAAAAATAAGTTGTAATTTTGCATCTGTATTACATATTTAGTATCAGAATCATTAAAATTAGAAGAAGTTATGAGTGATAGCATAGTAATCATTCCTACATATAATGAGAAGGAAAACATCGAGAAAATCATCCGTGCTGTCTTCGGTCTCGAAAAGCAGTTTGATATCCTCGTTATCGATGACGGAAGTCCTGACGGTACTGCAGCCATCGTTAAGGGCTTGATGGCTAATGAGTTTGCCGGTCGTCTGCATATCCTGGAGCGTTCAGGTAAGCTCGGGTTGGGTACTGCCTATATCATGGGCTTCAAATGGTCATTGAAGCAGGGCTATGACTTCATCTTCGAGATGGATGCCGACTTCAGTCATGATCCTAATGATTTGCCACGTCTCTATGCGGCAACTCACGATGAGGGTTATGATGTGGCTGTAGGTTCAAGATATATTTCGGGTGTGAATGTGGTCAACTGGCCTATCGGACGTGTATTGATGAGCTATTTCGCTTCTAAATACGTGCGTATCGTAACCGGTTTCAAGGTACATGATACCACAGCCGGATTCGTCTGCTATCGCCGTAAGGTGTTGGAAACCATCGATTTGGATGCTATCCGATTCAAAGGCTATGCTTTCCAGATAGAGATGAAGTACACCGCTCATCGCATTGGTTTCAAAATCAAGGAGGTGCCTGTCATCTTTGTCAACCGTCGTGAAGGTGTGAGCAAGATGAGTGGTGGCATCTTTGGTGAGGCATTCTTTGGCGTGATGCGACTGCGCCTGGATGGCTGGTTCAAGAAATATCCGAAGAAAGATTAATAATCACTACTCAGTAATCACTAATCATTAATTGGATGGAAATCCAAAAGATAGAAAAAATATACGGGCGTTCGCCACAGGCGGATGCCCTCTTTGATTTGATGGGGAAGAAGTCGGTTCATTCCATTTTTCTCCAGGGGTTGCTGTGCTCTTCGGCTCCGATGTTCTTTGCTTCTCTGCAGGGGAAGATGAGGCGTTCGGTGCTCTTCGTACTGGATGATGCCGATGAAGCAGGCTATTTTTATCACGATCTCACTCAGATGATAGGGCAGGAGAAGGTCTTCTTCTTTCCTTCCAGTTATCGGCGTGCCGTGAAATACGGACAGCGTGATGCGGCGAACGAAATCCTGCGTACCGAGGTGCTGGCGCGCCTCTCTTCGGGCGGTCATTTCTTTATCGTCACTTATCCCGATGCACTGGCAGAACTCGTTGTGGCTAAGCAGAATCTGGATGAGCGGATTCTGAAATTGGCTACTGGTCAGCAGATAGCCCAGACCGATGTGGTTCATACCCTGCGCGATTTCGAACTCAAAGAAACCGATTATGTTTATGAACCGGGTCAGTTTGCCGTGCGTGGAAGCATCCTCGATGTCTATTCCTACAGCTGCGAATATCCGTTCCGTATCGACTTCTTCGGCGATGAGATTGATACCATCCGTACCTTCGATGTAGAGACCCAGCTCTCGCAGGTGAAGCGCACAGAGATAGAAATCGTGCCCGAACTCGCCCATATCGAAAGTACCAAACAGTGTTTCCTCAATTTTCTTTCCGAAAGTACGCCTGTCGTAGCGAAGGACCTCTCTTTCGTTTGCGACCGCATCGGTCAGATTTATACCGAAGGCTTCTCATCGCAGAGCCTTACAGAGCAGTTGGAGGGAGCCACAGAGGTGGAGGCTGAGCGCATCAGACATGATATGAAGACCGAGCTCAACCTCGTTTCTCAGCTCGATTTCAAGAAGGCTGTAGCGGCTCATCTCCGCATCGAGTTCGGTAAGGTTTCTCCGTCAGAAAGTGCGGCGGTGATACCTTTCAATATCGCTCCACAGCCTCTTTTCCATAAGAATTTCGATTTACTTTGCCAGACTCTGGAGGATTTCCTGCTCCAGGGTTACACCTTATATATATTGGCAGATAGCCAGAAGCAGCAACAGCGTCTGAAGGATATCTTTGAAAGCGAAGAACTGAAGCGTTATGCCATCCGTTTTACACCGGTAGACAAGACGCTTCACGAAGGCTTTACTGATCACGACAAGAAGTGCTGTTTCTTTACCGATCATCAGATTTTCGACCGTTTCCACAAGTATAACCTGCGCTCAGATAAGGCGAGAGCGGGCAAGATGGCACTCACCATGAAGGAACTGCAGGAGATGGAAGTAGGCGATTTTATCGTGCACGTAGACTTCGGTATCGGTAAATTCGGCGGTCTGGTAAGGGTTCCTACGGGCAACAGCTATCAGGAAATGATCCGTATCGTATATACGAACAATGACAAGGTGGATGTTTCTATCCACTCGCTTTATAAAATCAGCAAATACCGCCGCAGCGATACCGGTACTCCGCCACGCCTGTCTACACTGGGCACAGGAGCCTGGGATAAACTCAAGGACAAGGCAAAGAAGCGAATCAAGGACATTGCGCGCGATCTGATTAAACTCTATGCCCAGCGCCGGCGCGAGAAGGGATTCGCCTTCAGTGCCGACAATTATCTGCAGCATACACTGGAGGCTTCCTTCCTCTATGAAGATACGCCAGACCAGAATAAGGCTACTCAGGAAGTGAAGAAGGATATGGAGAGCGGCAGACCGATGGACCGTCTGGTTTGTGGCGATGTGGGCTTCGGCAAGACTGAGGTTGCCATCCGTGCTGCCTTCAAGGCGGCGTGCGACAGCAAGCAGGTTGCGGTGCTGGTACCTACTACCGTTCTGGCTTTCCAGCACTATCAGACCTTCAAGAAGCGTCTGGAAGGCATGCCTGTAAGAGTAGATTACCTCAGCCGGGCACGCACGACGAAGGAAACCAGAGAGGTGCTTGATGCCCTGCAAGAGGGTAAGATTGATATCCTCATAGGTACGCATAAGCTGATATCCAAGACCGTGAAATGGCATGACCTGGGACTGCTCATCATCGATGAAGAGCAGAAGTTCGGTGTGTCTACCAAAGAGAAACTCCGTCAGCTCAAGGTGAATGTCGACACACTTACGATGAGTGCCACTCCGATTCCGCGTACCCTCCAGTTCTCTCTGATGGGCGCCCGGGATATGAGTATCATGCGTACTCCGCCACCTAACCGTTATCCGATTCATACTGAACTGGTGACGTTTAGCAGTGAAGTAATCTGTGATGCCATCAACTTCGAGATGAGCCGAAACGGACAGGTTTATTTCGTATGCGACAGAATATCCAAGCTTCCTGAGCTCAAGATGCTCATAGAGAAGCATATTCCAGACTGCAGGGTAGCCATCGGTCACGGACAGATGAAGCCTGAGGATCTGGAGAAAATTATCATGGGCTTTATCAATTACGATTATGATGTGCTGCTTTCTACCACCATCGTAGAGAACGGTATCGATATTTCCAACGCCAATACGATTATCGTGAGCGATGCTCATCACTTCGGATTGAGTGACCTGCATCAGATGCGTGGACGCGTAGGAAGAAGCAACAAGAAGGCTTTCTGCTATCTGATGGCACCACCTAAGAGCGCACTTACCCCTGAGGCACGTCGGCGTCTGGAGGCTCTGGAAACGTTCAGTGAACTGGGCAGCGGCTTCAATCTCGCCATGCAAGACCTGGATATCCGTGGTGCGGGTAATCTGCTGGGTTCTGAGCAGAGCGGTTTTATGGAAGATCTCGGTTATGAAACCTACCAGAAGATTCTCTCTCAGGCTGTCACTGAGTTGAAGAACGAGGAGTTCTGTGACCTTTATCAGGAGAAGATGGATGAAGGCGCCCAGCTTACGGGTGATGATTTCGTTGACGATTGTGGCATAGAGAGCGATCTGGAGATGTATTTCCCTCAGACTTATGTGCCGGGCGACAGTGAGCGTATGCTCCTTTATCGTGAACTGGACCGTCTGGAGAGCGATGAGGAGGTAGAGGCTTACCGCAAGCGTATGATAGACCGTTTCGGTCCTGTGCCTCATGAAGCAGATGAACTGATGCATGTGGTAGGCTTGCGTAGGGTAGGCAAGAAACTGGGCTGTGAGAAGATTATTCTCAAGCAGGGCTATATGCAGATGCAGTTTGTGAGCAATGTAAACAGTCCGTTCTACAGAAGTCAGATGTTTAACCGCATTCTCGCTTACGTTACCAGTCATATTCAGGACTGTGTACTGAAGGAAAAATTCAACAAGCGAATGCTTCGAATCAATGATGTGAAGACGGTAGGGCAGGCAGTAAACCTGCTGAATCAGATATCGCAGATTGATTTAGGCAATAAATAGGCAATAAAACAGACGACTGATTTATACTGATTTATACTGAAGAGATATAAATAAGACCATCCTGATAGAATTGGTGTCAGACATGGGGATATAAAAAAACATTGGAATTTCAATACCCCTATTGAACTCCAATGTTTTATTTTTTTGTATAAGTAAAAGATGATGATAAGCGTTTCACAACGCAGTTGAATTTTTTTTCTGCTGCAAAGATACTATTTTCAGTTATAATAGTAGGGGTAATATTTGATTTTTTAGGGGTAATATTTGATTAAAGTTACAGAAAGTACGCTAAAAGACGTCCCTTTATACCAAATAATACATGTAGAAAGAACCTTTTAGTTGGACTAAAATAAAAAAATAGTGGAAAAACAGATAAAAAAGTTTTTTATTTGATTTTTTATTTGTACCTTTGTTCAGGCATACAACAATTTTAAACATATATATAGACATGAGACAGAAAAAGTACATCTTAAGCGAGCAGGAACTTCCTACTCAGTGGTACAACATTCAGGCAGATATGCCTAACAAGCCATTGCCACCGTTGAACCCTCAGACTCATCAGCCAATGAATGCTGATGACTTGTCACACGTATTTAATAAGGAGTGCTCAAAGCAGGAACTTGATACAGAGCATGCCTGGATTGACATTCCAGAAGATGTGTTGGAGAAGTATACCTTCTACCGTTCAACACCTCTTGTACGTGCTTATGCCCTTGAGGAGGCACTTGGTACACCAGCGCATATCTACTTCAAGAATGAGAGTACCAACCCGTTAGGTTCTCATAAAATCAATTCAGCGATTCCTCAGTGCTATTACTGTAAGCAGGAGGGTGATACCAACGTCACTACAGAGACTGGTGCAGGACAGTGGGGTGCAGCCCTCTCTTATGCAGCAAAACTCTACGGCCTGGAGGCAGCAGTTTATCAGGTAAAGATTACCATGCAGCAGAAACCATACCGTTCCAGCATCATGCGTACGTTTGGAGCCACAGTAGAGGGTTCTCCTTCCATGAGTACACGCGCAGGTAAGAACATTATCACACGTGATCCTCATCATCCTGGTTCGCTCGGTACTGCCATCAGTGAGGCTGTTGAGCTGGCTACAACCACACCGGGCTGTAAGTATACGCTGGGTTCTGTGCTCAATCATGTGGCACTTCACCAGACCATCATCGGTCTAGAGGCAGAGAAGCAGATGGCGATGGCAGGTGAGTATCCTGATCAGGTGATTGCTTGTTTCGGTGGTGGTAGTAACTTTGGTGGTATTGCCTTCCCATTCCTCCGTCACAACTTTACAGGCGAGCGCCATACTGAGTTTATTGCTGCAGAGCCAGAGAGCTGTCCTAAACTGACTCGCGGTAAGTTTGAGTATGATTTCGGTGATGAGGCAGGTTATACTCCATTGCTGCCAATGTTTACTCTGGGTCATGATTTCAAGCCAGCCAACATTCATGCCGGTGGTCTCCGTTATCATGGTGCTGGCATGATTATCTCCCAGCTTCTGAAGGATGGTTACCTGCATGGTGTAGATATCCCTCAGCTGGAGTCATTCAAGGCGGGTATGCTCTTTGCACAGACCGAGGGTATCATTCCTGCTCCAGAGAGCTGTCATGCGATTGCGGCCACTATACGTGAGGCTCTGAAGGGTAAGGAAGAGGGCAAGGAGAAGGTTATCCTGTTCTGCCTCTCAGGCCATGGTCTTATCGATATGCCGTCTTACGATAGCTATATTAATGGCGATTTGCACAATTATTCAGTAAGTGATGAAGAAATCCAGCAGTTCCTCAAGGATGTGCCAAAGGTTGACTAAATTATAGTTAACAGTATATAGTTATTCTTTGAGATATATTGAAATAACAATATCACATTATAAAAGAAGCCAGGCTGCGAAAAGCAACCTGGCTTCTTATTTAGAGATTCTATTCTCTTTTATTTAGAGATTCTATTCTCAGTTCGAGACTTCTATCTTTCATTAGAAGTTCAACCACTCTTCGATAGCCTTAGCGATGACATCGAAGCTTGTGGTAGGCTCGAAGCGGGCTACAACCTGACCCTTCTTGTTAACGAGGAACTTGGTGAAGTTCCACTTGATATCGGCACTCTCCTTGTAGTTAGGATCAGCCTCGCTCAACATCTTGTCGAGAACAGGGTAGAGAGGGTGGCTCTCGTCCCAACCAGCAAAGCCCTTACATTCTTTCAGAAATTTGAAGAGAGGGGCAGCATCGTCTCCGTTTACTTTGATCTTCTTGTAGCGCTGGAACTCTGTGCCGTATGTAAGCTTGCAGAACTGATGAATGCTTTCATCTGTACCAGGGGCTTGCTGACCAAACTGGTTGCAAGGAAAATCAAGTATTTCGAAACCTTGAGAATGATAGGTCTCATAAAGTTTCTCCAGTTCCTCATACTGAGGTGTGAAACCACACTTTGTGGCGGTGTTAACGATGAGCAGCACTTCGTTGGCATACTCCTTGAGGGAAACATCCTTTCCCTTTCTGTCTTTAACAGAAAATTCGTAAACAGTTCTCATTTTTTTTATCTTTATGTATGTGTTATCTATATTTCCGATCTCAACTTATATGATCTAGAGTGCAAAGATACTACTTTTCTCTTAGAATACTTCAATAGTTTTTTTAAAAATTCTAAAAATCGAACAAAATCATAGATGAAGGAATAAGCGTAATATATATAATGTAGATAGTATCGCAGTTAAGAGTATATAGATTCCGTAGATAATTGGGTTTGTGAATAGAAAGGTGTGTAGATTATAAGACTACATAACGGCCTGCATGAAACAGCATAAAAATAAAAAATGCAGGATTTTCACAAACCCTGCATTCCTTTTTCTTTACCTCTTTTTCCTCAAAAAAACAAAGAAAAAGAGGTTTACGATTAATCTATCATTTAACTTTTCTAAGAACTTGTTGCAAAGATACTACATTTTCTTGTAACACCAAACTTTTTCTCAGTTTTTTTTCAGTAAAAAGGGAAAATTAATCAAATACCCCCCCCATTTTTATACTTTTTTGCAATATTCGGTCAAAAAACTAAGCAAAACGGCTCAATTTTATGACTATTCTGCTTTTTTCCTTGCTTGAACGTTTTGCTGTGTGCGATAACGAATAAGGCTGTGCCCGACAACAACTGAAGATATATCCTGTAAGATGTATTACTTTTGTCAATACAGATAAAAGCAGCCATCAGTAATGATGACTGCTTTCATCTGTAATGATGCGGGCTATCCCTGCGTTCTGTTTCGGTATTCAGTAGGTACGATACCCGTTTCTTTCTTGAATACCTTCGAGAAATACTTAGGGTCGGTGAAACCTACTGCGAAGGCGATGCTGCTCAGTGTATCGTCAGTCTTGCGCAACATCTCGCATGCCTTCTTGATACGTATATGGCGAACGAAGTCTACCGGTGTCATTCCGGTCGTTGCTTTCACCTTATTATATAGTACGCTTCGGCTCATACCGATTTCGTTCGAGATATCATCTATCTTGAGTTCCGGGTTGCCTGCATTTTCAACAATAAACCTGAAGGCACGCATCATGGTTCTGTCTTGAATCTGTGCCGCCATAAATGCCAGCTCGCTGCTTGGGTCAACCGCTTTGTTCTCGGCACTAGTTTCAGCCTGGTTAAGAGCAGGCAGAGGAGCTGCTGCAGGCAGTATTCGCAGGGCTGCTATGGCATCTTTATCGCCAGTTTCCTTCAGTTTTCTGATGACATCCATCTGAATGTTGCGACGCTGGGTGAGGATAGCCTCTATTCGGCCGAGCAGATAAGTGGTAGAGAATGGCTTGGTGATATAGGCGTCAACACCTTCATCAAAACCTCGCTGCTGGTCTTCTACGCTCGCCTTGGCTGAGAGAATCATCACTGGAATGTTGTTGAGGGTGGTATCCTGCTTGATCTCGTGAATCATCGACAAGCCGTCCATCACAGGCATACCCACATCCGTGAGGATAAAGTCTGGTATCTCCTTGCGCGTCATCACCAAACCAGCCTTTCCGTTCTCTGCAAGCAGCACGTTATAGGTAGGCGAGAGGATACTGTATAGGAACTTGCGCAGGTCGGCATTGTCTTCAACTACCAGTACAGTCTGGTCTTTGCGTTCCGTTTCTTCCTGTGCATCTTCCTTTTCCTTTCCCATTTCTTCCAGTCGTTCAGCCTCTTCATCCTTTTCTTCTTTCGCCTTGTTGACTTCCTGAAGATAATCGGCTACGTTGTGGTCGTCAATCTGTCCGTTTGCTTTTTCCCTTTCTGCCAGGTCATAATCTTCTTCGGTCAGACCGCTGTTCGTATGGAAGTCTGCATTGTTGCCATACCTCTGAACCTTGTCCAGCATCATCAGCATCTCGTTGGCATTGTCTACCACCATTCTCAGCAGTTCCTTGCCCTTTCGGGTGATACCCGGTTCGGTATCCAGAATGGTCTTTACCGGGGCTCCGATGAGCGTTAGAGGGGTTCTCAGGCGGTTGGCAGCATCGTTGTAGAACTGGTTCTTCATCACGCTCATTTCGTGGCTTACGTTTTCGCGCTGGCGCTGGTTGTAGGTATAGAAGATGGCACCTACGATACCGATGAGCAGGAGCAGCATGAGAAACTTGCCCCAGATGCTCTCCCAGAAGGTTGGGCGCACTTCGATAGGCAGCTCTGCCACATATTTGCTCCATACGCCATGAGAGTTTGTGGCTCTCACCTTGAGTACGTAATCGCCATGGCTGATACGGTTAAAGCCGATGACATTGCTGCTTCCGTTCGAAATCCACTCGCCCGGAGCGGTATAACCATCGATGCGATAGAGGTATTGGGTCTGATACTTGCGTTCATAGTCGAGCGAAGCAAAGGTGATGGTCAGGTTTCGCTTATTGGCTGGAATCACCACTTTTTCCTTGTGCAGGATAGGCTCCGACTCTTTCTCTCCGCTATAGTGGAGGGAACTGAAGACGACCTTAGGCTGGTAGTTACTCTTCTTCAGCGTAGCCGGATTGAAGGTAATCAGTCCCATCGGGGTACCTACCGAGATGTTGTTGCTTGCCGGGTCGTGGTATGGGCGGCTGTTCGAGAACGACATATTGAAGTCGAAATCGTTAGGTCCGAACACGTTGCACTTGCCCGTTTTCGGGTCTACGCAGTCGATGCTCGATTCTCTGATCACCCAGATTCTTCCCTGGTTGTCTTCTATCATGCCCTGTACGATGCCTTCGTTTATATTGATGGGATGGAAGTATTTCATCTTCAGGTTGTCTTGCAGGAGCGATTTGTTCACAATCTCTTCCATCACACCGCCCTGTTGCGAGATATACATCTTTCCGCTGGTATGCTCCATGATGTTGTTTACATCGTTTGCTGCCAGACTTGTGGTATCGTTCGGTATGTAGTAGGTCTTGTGATAATTGATCTTCCTTGCGTTTGTAAAGGCATCACTGAAGGTGATGAGACCGTCTGTAGTTCCTACAAGAATGGTTCCCGTAGTAGTGCAGCAGATGCGGCGTATGCGGTCGTAGTGCTGCTTCTCCCAAGGCAGTCCGTTCCGCTTGCTGATAAAGCTGATACTGCCGTCTGCCGCCTCATTAACGAGTGCCAGTCCGCCTCCGTAGGTACCTATCCAGATGCGTCCGGTGCGGTCGGCTACGATGTCGAATACCTTATCGAATGGCAGCGAGGAAGGATTGTTCGGGTCATAGGCGAAGTGCCTTACCTGCATCTTGTCTATCAGATAAATACCGTTACCGTTGGTTCCTATCCATGCTCTTCCCTTGATATCGAAGTAGATGGAGAAGATGCCCTTTTCGGCGAAGTTTACCTGTTGTGGCACGATTTGTCCGCTTGGCGAAAGGTATCCGATGCTCTGGTAGGATGCGTTGAGCACCTGGATTACTCCGTTGTGATAGCCTGCCCAGATATGTCCGGCTGGTGATGCATTCACCGAGAACACTTCGTCTTCGCCCACATCTAGCTTGTTGATGACGTAAGGGTGATATTTGAAGACTACCTGTGTCAGATCGTGAGTGCCTGTCAGCCAGAGGATTCCCTGGTCTGAGAGTACATATTTCGTAATCTTCGGTATGCGGTAGTTGCCCGATGAGTTGCTTCTGAGCAGATAAGGTACCAGTTTTCCTGCCTTGCGGTCGAAATAACTGAAGGTTCCTCCTCTTGGCACTACCCAGAGGGTCTTGTTTTCGTCTTGTGTGATGAAATTGCTTTCGCAGGACGTGCGGTCCATCGGGTCTTCCTGGTCGGCAAAGAGCCACTGTGTCTGTCCGGTCTTCGGATTGACAAAGGTTACTCCCATACCGTCTGTAAATGCCCATACCATACCGAAATCATCGGTATAGATCTTCTTTACCTCTGGCAGAGGCTGACTCGGACTCTGTACGTTGATGATATCAAACTTGAAGGTGCGCGGGTTGTAGATGACTACACCCAGGTTGGTTGCCATCAGGAGCTGGTAACCTGTGTTCTTCAGTTCGTTGATGCGGGTTACGCCTTTCGGCATCGGTATCATGGTGAGTCGGTTCTGCAGGTCATATTTTGCCAGTTTGCCGTCTTCTGTAGCCAGGAACACGTCGTCTCCCACCCATCTTATCCATTTGAAAGGCAGTTTGCTTGGAAATTTCGAATGATATATGCATGCGCCTTTGTCGGTAAGCATCCATTCTCTTCCGTGAGTATCCAGGTGGATGTACCATACATTTTTGCTTTTGAGTCCTTTGTCTCCTACTTTGATGAGGTCTATATTCTGTTCATCAAAGGTTCTTCCTGTTGATCGGATGATGTATTTTCCATCTTCAGAAGTAAACCATGTAGCTCCGTTTTTCAGTGAATACACTTGTTTCACTCGCAGGTCGATATTGAACAATTCGTTGAATTTCTTTCCTACAGGAAAGAACTTGCAGAAGTGAGTATCGTATACATAGAGCTGGTGGTCGTATGTGATACACCACACGTTGTTGTTATAGGATGGTTCTATTTGGAGGATACGGTTGGTTGAGAGAATGTCGATATCATCTGGGTTATCTCTGAAGGTATGGAAACTGTAGCCGTCATAGAACGATAATCCGTTCCATGTACTGAACCACATGAGGTTGTCTCTGCCTTGTTTCAGGTCTGAGATGGTATTGGCAGCGAGTCCGTCTGTGATAGAGAATTTTCTCACATCGCAGTAGGGTGCAGCTGCCATCATGATGGTAGAGAGCAGTCCTAATATGGTGATATATAATTTTCTTTTCATCATTTTTTGTTCGTATACGTTTATAAATCGCAACAAAGGTAGTGAAAATTATTGAGAATACGTATTTATCAGGTGTATTTTTTATGTTTTTCACCTTAAATTCTTCCACTTTTCATGGGATAGGGGTAATATTTGGTTGATTTGCTGGTGTTTTCCTCTTAAGCCTAACAAAAAACTCCTCCGATAAATGAATATCGGGGGAGTTGTAGGGATATGATGTGTTGAATTTGATTACTTCTGAATCATCTTCTTTCCGTTCTTGATAACTACACCTTTGTAAGCCTTGGTTACCTTCTGACCTGCGAGGTTGTAAGCAGGGGCGTTCTTTGCAGCTTCGTCTGCTGTAATGTTAGTGATGCCGGTAGTCTTTCCGTTTAAGCTGATGAGAATGTTGTTTGAATCAAGCTCATAAGTAGTGCCATATTTCTTAAGCTTTCCATAAATAACAACTACGTCACCAACCTTGATATCCTCTACAGAAGTGAATTTCTCACCCTTGAAAGAAAGACCACCGTAAACCTGCAATTCATTTTCTGTTGTACCGTCGTCAGAAATGTAGTAAGAAAGGCTACCGTATGTAGCATTTAATGATTTGCTTGCTTTAGATACAGTACCCTTAACATATACATTTTCGCTCAAGCCTTTACCTGCATCAATCAGTTCCTTAGCCTTGGCAATGGTATAAGCTGTTTCTGCCGTGTTTGTGATGTCTACGATTTCAGGAGCATCGCCTACCTTATAGTATGCAATCTTAGAAACCTGAATCAAACCATTACTTGTTCCAGCCTGGCAGTCAAAGACAAACTTATAGTAATTGTTTGCTGCAGACTTGTTTGGTTTGAAAATCAGGTCTCCATCTTCAATCTTGGCAGAGAGTTCTTCTGTTACATTCTTGCAATCTGCATCAGTTGCTACCTGCAATTTGATAGAGTTGACTTTATTTTTGGTAATCTTGTCGATGGTCAGTACGATATTGCTGATAGGCTGATCAATAGCAGGAGAAGTGATAGAAGCTATAGATGCTACTTTATTTCTTCCGCATTTGATGTATTCCCAATTCTTTTCCCACTTGTTTGTGTTGAAATTCTCAATGGTCCAAACATCTTCTCCTTTAGTAGCCTTCCAGGTTTTGTCATAAGCACTGATAGCCTTACCTTCAGCACCTTCGTCAGGGAAAGTCAATACTTTATAAGGAGTTGTTCCTGCAAATGTAACGCTGGCTACGAAAGCCAGAATCAATGATAATGAATAGCGTAAAAATTTGTTCATAACTTAATAATTTTAAAGGTTAAACGATTAATTAACTGTTGAAACTCATTTGTTGAGTTGATTCTTAGAAATTACTTTGTCCTAAAAGTATGATCTTTGAATTATTATTGATGCAAAGATACACAAAATATCGAAACAATGTGTTAATATTGTGTTAAATAATTGATACAAAGAAAGATACACCATTAAAACAGAAATTAATACCATTAAAAAATTGCTTTTTTCTAAAGAATAGGGATTTCCCCCTCAGTTTGTATCCTTTTCCCTTTTGTGGTAGCCGAAAAAACTACTACCTTTGCATCGGGTTCAGGAAAGAATGCTGTTCTTCTAGAGCTCAAAAGTATAGAAGATATAAGAATATAAATAATTTAACTGATAAATGGATATGAAAAAGTTTAAGCAGATATGGATGTGGATGGCGATAGCTGTTGCATCTTTCTCATTCACCTCGTGTGATGATGACGATTATTGGCATGATGATTATTATTGGTATGAAGACTATAATCATGGTGGCTGGGGATGGAACCAGGATTACTGGAATAACGGTTCTAACGGCTCTCAGGATAATCTCCTGCTGTCGGAGGCTCAGACTCTTATAGGCGACTGGAGAGGCTCTGCGCTGCTCTCGGAACTTGCTGAGGATGGGCAGTCACGTGACAACTACAGTTTCAATGTCGAGATGACGTTCTATCAGACAGGTAACAAGGTAAATACTCTCTGCGGTGACGGTATAGAACAGGATTATATTGAAGAAACGGGTGAATCCCAAACTCTGAAGTTTACCTGGTATATCGATAAGAATGGTGATATTTATATCCGTTATAATGATACGGGTGCTACCTATGTGATGGATTTAGGTGCTAAGCAGTATGGTTTCCATCTGGGGCAAGAAGATGGAAAGATGGTCGATACGTTCTATGGTTATATGATAGGAACAGGAGCTGCTAAGGGTGATGTGATGCAAATCGATTTGGAGCGTTACGATCCGAGCGGTGCCCGTAAGAAGACCCGTTCTGCTGCAACCGATTCTGTAGCTCCTAGCTTCGGTAAGGCTACCGGCAGGGCATTCATGCCACATGCAATCAAGAAGTTGCCTAGAAGATGATGATATAAACAAAAGAAATCCGCTCACTCATTGCTTTGAGAGAGCGGATTCTTTTGTTTCTGTTTATTTACCAGCCCCAATGTCTCTTGATGGCTTCTATATCTTTGTTTTCAACTTCCTGCTCGATATTATCAGGCAGATTACAGAAAAAGTCGATACCTGTTCGGTCTTCCAGGGTCTTGATGTTTACGATATAGTTGACGAGTTTGTCTTTAGAATCGAACACCTTATCTTCATGAAGAAACCAGTAACCAAAGGCTCTGTATTTATACTTATTGTTGATTTTATCAAATGCTTTTTCCAATACAGCTACGAAGAAATACTTTGGTATAGGAATGTAGCCTGTTTTCCTAGTTTCACTAGATTCACCTTTGTACTTCCAGCCGAGAAGATTACTTTCGCCATTTACTGGGTCAATAGTACCTCCCTTTACAATAAACAGAGTATCTGTATCAAATTTCGGAGCCATGTTACGAAGAGCTGCCTCCATTTTAGCCCATACGCCGTTTTGGTTAAAATATCTGTATTGTGGCTGCATGTTGGTCATGTAATATGTTTGATAGCGTTGATTTGTATTGTATAGTCTGTCTGCATTTGGACAGATATGTCCATGGTCCATGTGCTGTGACGTCGGTGTTGGATCATCTGTAAAATCAACGATGTTCCATTGTTCTTGAAGGTCTATATCCCAAGGATATTGTCTTTGACCATAAGGTGCCTCATATCTTCCCTTTATATTTTGTTTCGTATTGGTTGTGTTGAAAGTATAGCAACTCCATCTCTGGCTCTTCATGTTGTCGTCCCATTCTGTAGAATAGTTCAACATACCTGTGGTTTTATCTATGTGAACAATAGGGTAGCTGGTGCCATTGTTCTTGAGTTTAGGGAATTCTAAACCACCAATAGCATTTCTTACCACTTCAGGCATGTTGGCTGTAGCCACATTCTTGTTTGTATTGTACTTATCGGTTGATTCGCTGCCTGTACTACCACCTGTATTACCGCCAGTATTTCCGCCGCCAGTGCTACCGCCACTGTTATTACCACCATTTCCCTGATCAGTTTTAGTGATCTCCAGCGAATCATCTGTACCGCAGGCAGAGAAGGTCATCGCAGCTACGAGTGCGAAGATAAAAAACTTAGTATGTTTCATAATTCTCGATAATGTTTATTAAGTTAAAGATTAAGTGCTTTCTATATATATATAGATATGTAGAAAATTGATTGTATGAGGAATAGTAGTGAGAGAAAAAAAGTGCATTCCTACGTATATGCAACTACGCTGGAATGCACTCTGTATCTAAGCGATAATAAATATATCCTTATAAAAAAGGTATATTATTACTTCTTCAATTTGCCGTAACGGTTCATGAAGCGGTCTACGCGACCCGCTGTATCAACGAGCTTGCTCTTACCTGTGTAGAATGGGTGAGATGTGCTAGAGATTTCAATCTTAACAACTGGATAAGTCTCGCCTTCGAACTCAACAGTGTCGTTAGTCTTGCATGTAGACTGAGAGAGGAACATATCGCCGTTAGACATATCCTTGAATACTACAGGACGATAATTCTCTGGATGAATACCTTTTTTCATTTTTCTTTTTTATTTTTATTGGGTTATTAAAATTAGACGTCATGGGGATGCTCTTTGCATCATTTCGTGTCCCTTATCGGGGCATGCCCATTATAGCCTGTTATCAATTTCAGGCTGCAAAGTTACGCTTTTTTCCTGAAACCACCAAATATTTCTTCTTCTTTTTAAGAAATATTTGAGAATTAGCACTTTACTCCGCATAAACTATCTTGATGGTCTTCACGCGAAGCTGAACACCGCCGCCTGTTGTCTCTGTAAAGAGGTTGGTGTAGGTAGCTGTGGTGCCTGAGAACTCGATGGTGGCTGTGGCATTGCCCACGTAGTTGGTGCCGTTGTAGCTGTCGCAGGTCATCACAATCTGCTTAATCTTCTTGATGCCCTTGAAGATGAGCTTGTTGTTGGCATATACGCGAACGCCCTTGGTTTTGGTGTAGAACTTAGGACCAGTCTTCTGACCGTTGGCATCGAAGTTTACGGTGGAACCATCTGAGAACTTCACGGTTTCTACGGCTGCCTCGTTCACCAAACCTGCTGCGTTGAGATCCAGCTCTACGCTGGCACCCGTGGTTGTGGCTGCCGCATTGCTCAATGTAACGGTGGTGCCATCGATGGTAATGCCGTCTTTTGTAGCAGGAGTATCAGGCTTTGATGGAGTGTCTGGAGTTCCTCCTGTAGCCTCTTTCACTGAGAGATTCTTTACTTCCCATGTTCCAGATGAAGCTGCGCAGGCATAGTGGAGAGCGATAACTACATTCTTCTTACCCTTGAAGTCTGACAGGTCGTGCTTGTATGTTTCCCAGGTCGCCCAGTCTGTGCCTTCTTTCATTGTGCCTGTAATGTCTGTCCACTTGGTTGTAGCTGGGTCACCGGTGTAATTGTCTGTGATGAGAACCTGATTCTTTACTCCCTCAACGGCTGCACCATTTTTTGTAACATAGCGGAGAATGTAAGAGAACTCCAATGTCGCGCTTTTAGATGCAGAGAGGTCGATAGCCTTAGAAACAATGTAGCTTTCTGAAGGAGTTGTTGTCTTAGAGGTAAAATCGTAACCTGTAGCCTTTGCATAGCCGTAAGAGTCGATAACCCATGCTGTACCCTTAATGGTCTTGGCTGTGAATGAACCAAAGCTCTTGCTGAAAGTCTCATTGATGTAACCGTCTGTTGGGGTATCAGGGGTTGTAGAACCACTTGTTGGCTTACCATTGAGAGATACAAGATAGTTGCCTGTATCATACTCGTTTGTTCCGTTGTAGTTCTTTGCCTTACCGCAGATAACAACCTCATCGCCTGGCTTGAGTGCATCTTCGCCTGAGAACTTGGTGCGGTTAGGACCAGCATAGCCATTGTAAACATAGAACTGGTTAGCTGTAGTGCCGTCATCAGAGATATAATACTTTAAGCTACCATAACCGGCATCAAAGCTACCAGCCTTAACTGATACCACTTTACCCTTGGTGTAAACTTCCTGGTCTGCGTTACCGCCATCCTCAATATACTTAATGATACCGGCAATGTTGAATGGGTCTGCAGCAGTACCTGTACCCTTAGCCTCTGCTGTGGTTCCTGGACCAGCAGGCTGAGTAGGCTGTGTATAAGGTTCTGGCACATCCTCGCAGCTGCTGAATGTGAAGGCTGCCATAGCCGCCATCAAAACTGAAAATATATACTTTTTCATATTATTGTCTTTTTAAATATTGTTACTATTTTTATAATCAGTAATTACTTGATAGAGATGAGATTGCCTCCCTTAATCTCTTTGGTGCCGTTATAATCGAGCAGGGTGCCTGATACAACCACCTTCTTGCCTGGTACAAGGATACCCTTGGTTTCCTCTGTCCACTTTGCACCGTCGATGTTGTAGCAACGGAATACCTCGAGAGTCTTACCTTCTGTATCCTTACCGTCATCAGAGATAACGAATGTACCGTTACCATATGTGCCTGTATTTACATCTTTCACCTTTACGATGATACCGGTAGCATAAACCTTAGCATCACCTGCTGTACCGGCATTGATCTTCTCCAGTGCCTGAGCTACGGTATAAGGTTTCTCAAGTGTACCACCAGTTTGTGCTGCCTTCAGATCATCCGTGTTGCGAAGCACAATCTGCCAGGTATCGCCGAATCGGGTGAAGATACCGGTGATATCGAATACGCCCTGTGGAACCACCTCGTTGGCAAACTTAGAATAACCCGAGTTGCGTACTACCAGGTTGCTGCTGCTGATTCTCTTGCCTGTTTCTGCATCAATCAGTTCCAGACTCGTATTGGTATCCTTTGGTGCCCAAACGTTTGTGCCGTTGGCAGAAGCAAACTTCACCTTCTTCAGGGTCATCAGCTTGCCCACGTTAGCCTCCATATAGGCTTTGTCAGTAAGCTTTGTCTTGTCAAACTCCTCTGGCTCTACCGTGCTAGCATCCGCCTCGCCAGGGTTCAGAATCTTGAAGTGCTCGTTCCATACTGCACGCTCTATCTTGCCCATACTCAGCGTTCCATCAGAAATCTTGGTATTCACACCGCCAATCTGAGGCAACTTCTTGTAACTTCCTATATAGAGACCCTTCAGATTTACGAGAATCTCCTGACCTACAGGAAGATAACCCGACAGTCCGCTTCCGTTGATGGCTATGATGATAGCGCCGGATGCATCCTGTACGCTCACCTGGTTATAGATATTGCCACTGACATCATTGCCCGTTACTACCGCCTTGATCATCATGTCCTTTTCGATCAGCTTGTAGCTGCTGTTGGCGATAACCGTAGCAAACTGGGTTTTCAGGTCAGCTATGCTGATCACATTCTTCTCCCTCAGGCTGTTGTTGCCATATGGAGCTGCAGGCACCTTATCGGTCAGGTCTGGGTCAGCATAGCTGTTGCCCATACACGAACCCAGGGTAAGTGCCAGGAATGCCAATGCTATGAATTTTATCTTTTTCATTGTTCTTTCTTTTTATTGTTATAGAGAAACGGGATTGCTCCCTGTTCTTTATTGTTAAAGAGAAGCTGTTCTTTAGAATCTGTAAGATACCTGGAACATGCCGTTGGTACCCCAAGTATAGTACTTCTTAGGATTCTTAGAGAACTGGTAGTAGCGTGGATTCTTCACCTCGCCGTTGCTGTCCAGTGTATAGCTTGAACGTGAGTTCTGCTCATATCCGCCTGTTACGATGGTCTGGTTGTTCAGCAGGTTGGTAATCATGAGGTTGAAGTTGAGTGATCCCTTCTTCAGTCTCACGCTCTTGCCTATGCTCAGGTCAACCATCCATCCTCCGTGACCCTTCTCCTGGGCTACAGCGTCCTCTCTCCAGCTTGTTTCATCTTCCGTCATCACTTCTGGGAAGATTTCAGGGAAGGCTCTGTGCGCCTTGTGGCGGTTCTTCAGCGTCTTCTCATATCTGTAGCTTGGAGAATAAGAGAGGTAGATGCGGTCGTAGTAGTTGGCATTGAGGTTGACGAACCATCCGTTTACGTGGGCATCGAGACCGATGCTTCCCACTGTGAGCGGTGTGCCACTCTCACGCATATCCATCACGTAAGCCTTGTCGCGGTAAACCTCAGCACTCTTTGAGAGCATGTATACGGCGTTTACATTGTTGATGTTCTTCGCCTCGCTCATAGCGCCCAGGGTCTTCAGGTCGAGCCATGATGTAAGCTTGATCTTAGCGCCCACCTCTACACCATAGTATTCCTTCTTCAGTCCGGTCATGCTCACGTAGGTGAATGAGTTCTCATCATCGTTGTAGAAGTTCTGCCATTCGGTAACGTTCTCCAATCGGCTGTAGTAACCGCTCACGTTAGCACTCAGCCATGCGTTGCGGTACAGGTAGCTGAATTCAGAGCTGAAGATGCGCTCGTTCTTGAGGTTTGTCACGAAGTCGTTGCTGATTTCCGGTGCGATAAAGGCTGTGTTTGCCATCGGTGCACGCAGTTCGTAACCGGCTCCTATGCTGAAGGCATGTCCTCTGCCCATATCCACGTTCAGGCTTCCCTTTACGCCACCGTCCAGGAAGTTGGCTGTGCCGCTCTTGCCCTGGCTGTTGTTAGGTGCCATACCGTTGCGCATATAGCCGCGGCGGTTCATGCCGGTATATCCGATACGTCCGCTCAGCATCGCCTTCATATTGTAGAATTCGGCTGTATAGGTGCTCCATGCGTTTGCCTTGTTCACGTCGATGCGATAGTCGTAACCGAACTTGTCGCCCTCGTAAACCAGTTTGCCTGTGCTGTTAGGACCGGCTGTGTTCAGGTCGTACTGCACACGTGGGTCGGTCTTAGGATAATCGCCCAGGGCATAGGTATTGATGTTGTGGAAGATGGCACCGCCCAGCATGTCTTCCAGTGTCTGATAGTGCTGGTTGGTACTCTTTCCGAGCATGATGCCTGTAGCCAGGTTCGATTTCTTGGTCAGCTTGGTGTTCAGCACGGACGAGAGGGTCAGGGTCAGGTTGTCGTTGTGCTTAGCCTGAACATAGTAGAGCAGATCCTGTCCGTTCTTGGCTGCCTGCTGGTTGGCATAGTACAGGCGGTCCCAGCTAATCTGTCGGTTCTGCTTGCTTGCCTGCCAGTAGTTTACGGCGTTGTTCCAGTTTTCCCAGGTATACATGTTGTTGCCGTTCTTGTAGTCGCCCCATACATAGTAGTTGGCAGATGGCATGTTCTTCCAGTAGTCTGGCTGTGGATTCTCTGCGTTGTTGTAGTTGAGCTTGGTGCTCTTGTACATAGAGTATTTTCCGAACACCGATGTGGTGAGCTTCATCTGGTCGTTGATTTCCCAGTCCCATGTAGCGATAGCCGAAGGTGCAAAGTCGTTCACTACGCGTGAGTTTCTCTTGTGTCCGTTCTGGTATCCCCAGTATGGGTTGTAGTAGTAATCGTTAGCCAGCCAGTAAGCCTCGTCGGTAGATGCACCCTGTGTGCTTCTTTCTGTCGGGTTACCCCATGTAGAGAAGCTCAGCGAGTGGCCGTTCATCCACTTCTTCTGCACACCGAAGAAATAGGAGAGGGCGTTGTAGATGGTTCCCTCTACGTATCCCTGGTTAGCCCAGCGGTAGGTGAGACCGGCTGTTATTGCCCATCCCTTCTCGTTGAATCCGCTGGAGTAGGAGTAGAGTCCGCGCAGGGTATAGTTGCGGTTGGCAACGCCTACGCTGGCATACTGTCCTTCCTGCATGCTTCCGGCACGGAAATCATAGTTGTTGGAGCCTGCCATGCCTGTCATAGAATAGCCGTTGGCTTCGAAAGGCAGGGCGAAGTCTACGTTTCTCGAGAATCGGTTCAAACCGCCGATGTTTGAGAAACGGAACTGTCCGGTCTCCATATCGTTCATGGAAGCACCGTTGATATAGACATCGTTGTACTTCTGGTTGAAGGCACGGTAGCGGAAGCGTACAGGCGAGAACAGATAACCTGCCTGGCTCGCGTATACGTTGCTGGTAGAATTGAGGATGGTGACATTGGATGACATGTCATCGTCCTCGCCCAACTGTGCCTCGGAGAAGGTGAAAGCATTCTCGTCGAGTCCCTGTGCCAGGTTCTGCTCAGTCTTTTCGTTCTGAGCCATAGCCAGTGAACACGAGAAGAGCGCTAGCATAGCTAAGTTTACTTTCTTCTGCATAGTTTATATGTATTAAGTTTAACTGTCGGTGACAGCAGTCTTCTTTCGCAGTGATGATATATTTATAGTCCCGTTGGATCTTGTTTAGGCAAACTGAATGAGGGGACTCATCATGGTTTCTGGTCTTGTGTCTTCTGTCCCGATCAAAAATATTTATTAGTGCTGCAAAGTAACAAAAAATTTTTTTAAAAGAGAAGTTATTTATGTTAAAAATGCATGAAAACTGAAAAAATATTCGTTTTTGTGGAGATATTTCCTTTTTTTTAGGTATCTTTGCTGCGTATTTCCTTATAGAATTAAGGACTACATATATAATAAGGTATACATTAATAATTAATATTGTATGAGAAAACATTTGCTCTTGCTGGCTGCCCTCCTCATGATAGGGCTGGGCGCTACAGCACAGAAAAAGAAGTCGCAGACTTCAGGCAACAGACAGTATCAGGTATATGCTGTAGGTTTCTACAACCAGGAGAACCTCTTCGATACCTGTCATGATGCCGGTAAGAATGATTATGAGTACCTCCCGGCTAAGGGATGGAATGGTATGAAATATACCAATAAACTCAAGAATATGTCGCGCGCACTTGCTGATATGGGTACCGATGTGCTGCCTAACGTGGGCTGTGCCTTCATCGGATTGGCTGAGGTTGAGAATGCCAACGTGCTGAAAGATCTCACCGCGCAGCCGCCTCTCAAGGCTAGAAACATGCAGTTCTGCCATATCGAGGGTCCGGATAAGCGAGGCATCGACTGTGCGCTGCTCTATAATCCGGCGCTCTTCACGGTTAAGAATACCCGGCTGGTGCCTTATGTACAGGAGCTTGCCAAGGATTCTGCCTTTATGACCCGTGGTTTCCTCACCGTTCGTGGTGAACTGGCAGGCGAGGATGTGGCTGTCATCGTATGCCACTGGCCAAGCCGTTTCTCCGTTTCGTTCTATCGCGAGAGCGGAGCGCGCCAGACCAAGGCTGTGAAAGACAGTCTGCTCCGTCTGAACCCTGAGATGAAGGTGTTTGTGATGGGCGATATGAACGATGATCCTACCAACGCCAGCATGCACAAGGTGCTGAAGGCAAAGGCTGAAATCAGCGAGGTAGGTGCCGATGACATGTATAACCCATGGTACAACATCCTGGCTAAGGAGGGCAAGGGAACCCTGTTTTATAGCGGTTCATGGAATCTCTTCGATCAGATTGTTATCACGCCTAATCTCCTGAATAAGGATAGTAAAAACAAGGACTACAGTTCTCTGAAGTTCTGGAAGAACCACATCTTCCGCCGTGATTACCTCATCCAGCAGGAGGGCCAGTACAAGGGTGCTCCTTTGCGTACCAAGGCAGGCGGCAGATGGCTCAACGGCTACAGCGATCACCTGCCGGTAGTGATGTACCTGGTGAAGGAAAAGAAGTAAATTAGTTGATAGTTTATAGGCACGGATTACGCGGATTACACGGATTTATGGCTCTGAGGCCAATATTCCGTATTTATAATCACGTATATAAAAATCCGTGTAATCCGTGCCTAAAAAAATATAAAATGGTTGAGAATCATCCTTTTGAGCCGTGGCTGCCCGATAATGCGCGGCTGCTGATGCTCGGCACGTTTCCGCCTGCAGAAAAGCGGTGGTGCATGCCCTGGTATTATCCCAACTTCCAGAATGATATGTGGAGGATATTCGGGATTATCTACTTCCAGGATAAGTTACATTTCGTGGATGTGGAGAAGAAGACCTATCGCCTTGATGCCATCAGAGAGTTTCTCAGGCAGAAGGGTGTGGCCATCTATGATACTGCACAGCAGGTGATACGCACTAAGAATACGGCATCCGACAAGGATCTGCAGATTGTGCAGCCCGCCGATCTCGACGGCATGCTCCGACAACTGCCCCATTGCAGGGCGGTGCTTACAGCCGGTCAGCTTGCCACGAAAGTATTTTCAGAACATTTCGGCATCAAGGAGAAGCCTGAGATGGGAGGCTACGCAGAATTCCTGTTCGAGGGCCGCAGGCTCCGTCTTTACCGCATGCCCTCCAGTTCCCGTGCCTATCCCATGGCAGTAGAGAAGAAGGCTGAGTTCTACCGCAAGATGTTTGAAGAAATCTTATAAAAGAAAAAATAGAATATGAAAGATAAAGTGACCGTTATTGGCATTGCGGGAGGTACAGGCTCCGGCAAGACCACTGTGGTGAAGAAACTCGTAGAAGTGCTGCCGCCTCATTATGTGGCTGTGGTACCACTCGATTCTTATTATAACGATACCT
>ERZ1026776.448-NODE-448-length-28813-cov-68.710654_pt1 | contig 28813 bp, 18 predicted proteins | sample MGYA00380125_ERZ1026776 | MGnify/ENA primary metagenome ERZ1026776 (study PRJEB33269, sample SAMEA4719761) | human gut metagenome | biome: human-associated habitat; feature: organic feature; material: feces | place: Cameroon | collected 2013-10 ...
TGGGTGGAGCGAAGGAGGCGAAGCCGAAGAAGGTAGATCACCGTACGGTAAGCGAGCTCCGTGCAGCCAAGGTTTCTCATAAGAAGAAGGTTCCGCAGATGAGTCGTGAGGCTTTTGAGAAAATGGAGCAGACCGGCCGCTTCCCTGACAAGATGATGGAAGCCATCAAGAAGGAACAGAAATGGTATCAGGATGATTTGAAGAAGGCGAAGATGGCGAAGGCCGGCAAGGCATCTCAGAAATCTTCTAAAGATAAGGGTATGATGATGTCGAAGGCACCAAAATATACCCGTCAGCAAATTCATCTGGCTCAGGCGATTACTACCATAGAGCATGCCTTGCAGAATGTAGGCAAGTATTCGGAGGCGCTCCGTCAGAGTCCGCTCAACGAGATGTCTTCTCTGATGAATGCCCTGAATGGCGGCTTTACCGCTCCATCTCCTGGTGGTGATCTGATTGTGAATCCAAACACCCTGCCTACCGGTAGAAACCTCTTCTCCATCAATGTGGAGAATACACCTTCGGAGGATGCCTGGGAGAAGGCGAAGGAACTTTGCGACAATACCATCAAGATGTATTGCGAGCGACATAAGGGTGAATATCCTCGTAAGGTGAGCTACACACTCTGGAGCAGCGAGTTTATCGAAACAGAGGGCGCTACCATCGCCCAGATTCTCTATATGCTCGGTGTAGAACCGGTAAGAGATGCCTTCGGTCGTGTTACCGATCTGCGTCTCATCCCATCCAAGCAGTTGGGCCGTCCTCGCATCGATGTCGTGGTTCAGACTTCCGGTCAGCTCCGCGACCTGGCAGCATCCCGTCTCTTCCTCATCAACAAGGCGATAGAGATGGCGGCAAATGCCAAGGGTGACAAGTACGACAACCTGGTGAAAGCTGGTGTTACCGAATCGGAACGAGTGCTCGTAGAGAAGGGCATGTCGCCAAAGGAGGCACGCGAGGTGAGTATGTATCGTGTGTTTGGTGGCGTAAACGGCAACTATGGCACCGGTATCCAGGAGATGGTAACCGCAGGCGACCGCTGGGATAAGGAGAGTCAGATTGCCGAGGTCTATATGAACAATATGGGTGCCTACTACGGTGATGAGAAGAACTGGGAGACCGTTCGCAAGGCTGCTTTCGAGGCAGCGCTGACCCGTACCGATGTGGTGGTTCAGCCACGACAGAGCAACACCTGGGGTGCCTTGAGTCTCGACCATGTATATGAGTTCATGGGAGGTATGAACCTCGCAGTGCGCAACGTAACCGGTAAGGATCCGGATGCTTATCTCGCCGACTATCGCAACCATAGCAATATGAGAATGCAGGAGGTGAAGGAGGCTATCGGCATCGAGGGCAGAACCACCATCTTCAATCCAGCCTATATCAAGGAGAAGATGAAGGGTGGAGCCAGCAGTGCCAGCACATTCGCCGAAATCGTAACCAATACCTACGGTTGGAATGTGATGAAGCCAAAGGCGATCGATAAGGAGATGTGGGACGAGATATATAATGTATATGTCAAGGACAAGTACCATCTCGGAACCAAGGAGTTCTTCGACAAGCAGAATCCGGCAGCGCTGATGGAGATGACCGCCGTGATGATGGAGAGTGCCCGCAAGGGAATGTGGAAGGCTACTCCTCAGCAGCTCAAGGACATCGCCAAGCTTCATACCGAGACCGTGAACAAGTATAAGCCTTCATGCTCCGGTTTCGTCTGCGACAATGCCAAGCTGCGCAACTATATCGCCAGCAAGACCGATGCTGCTTCTGCCAAGGAATATCAGCAGAATGTAGAGCAGATCCGCGATGCTGAGGCTGCGAAGAACAGCAGCGACAAGGGTATGGTGATGAAGAAGGAGACGCTGAACGAGGACGCTCAGAAGACTACCACTGTAGTGAGCGGCATCGTAGTAGGTGTAATCGTCATCGTTGCTTTCGTGATGCTGGCTATCCTGATTCGTCGAAGAAGAAAGAATATGGTAGAATAGAAATGGAGACATTAGTTTTAGTAATGATGATATTGGTTTGCTTCAGTTTTGTGCTGAAGCAGACCTTCCACGGAGTGAAGGAGATTATGATCATCTCGGTGCTCGTAGCCTTCTTCGTGGGAATGACCTGGCCATTCGCCATCGAGCAGTCGAAGACGCAGATTGCGGCTTGGATAGCCGACCAGAAGCTGATGCTCGATATGGCGGTGCTGCTGAGTATCGACGTGGCACTCACGATGCTTTTCTGTGTGCACCACGTAGATTTGAAGACTTCGGAACATGTGAGCCGCCGCAAATGGGTGTTCTTCATCTTCCTGAAGTATTTCCCTGGTTTGCTGGTTTTCCCAGTACTTTTCAGCGTTCTGGTGATGACCATCTTCCTGCTTCCCGGCGTATCGTTCCAGGTAGTGGCATGGGTGCTTGCCGTAGTGCTGCTGGTTTTGACACCGGTATTCACCTACGGTTTGAGATGGCTCTTGCCAGAGCGACCAATCCGCTTGGAACTGCTCTTTCTGGTAGAGGTGATGCTCGGATTGATGGGCATCATCGGTACGGTGAATGGCAGGACAGCCGTAGCAGGATTCAACAGTTTCGATGCCCTTTCGCTTCTTGGGGTCATCGCCATCGTCATCGTAGGAATGGCAATCGGGTGGGGCTACTATCGCATCAAGATGCAGCGCTTATCACAGAAAATGTAAAGGCGCAAGCCCCAACTAAACACTAAACATTACACATTAAACATTAAAAAAAGATGAATTACATATCAGACGTATTGTTTTGGATTTCCACAGGCATGCTGGTTCCTGTGATTATTTTGTTGATTTTCTTCTTCCTCAGAGCCTTGCTGCTCCTCGGAGGTTTCTTCGGACAGTATCTTGTAAAGCGCAAGTCGGGTGCGGAGATTCGTGAACAGATGAACACCCTGACGCTCGATAACATCGATACCCTGGGCGATCGCTTGCCAAAGAACAAGCAGGCTGTCATCGTTTCCTATATGAAGAAACTCGTGGACAACCGTCAGAGCAAGGCGCAGGTAAACCGCATCCTCGACCAGTATGCCCAGTTTGTAGAGAAGGATCTTTCTCTTCCTTCTACTCTTCTGAAGATGGGTCCGATGCTCGGTTTGATGGGTACCTTGATTCCGATGGGTCCTGCCCTGGTAGGTCTTTCTACCGGCGATATTGCTTCGATGGCTTACAATATGCAGGTGGCTTTCGCTACCACCGTAGTGGGATTGTTCTCTGCAGCCATCGGTTTTGTAACCAAGCAGACCAAGAACCGCTGGTACACCGAGGATATGAGCAACCTCGAGTTTATGGCAGACCTGATTGATGAGAAAAAGTAACTCCTTAACATCTTGAAAAGAATATGAGACAAAGACGTAGAAGTCGTCTCTCGCATGATGGCGAGGATGATGATCCGATGAGCGTAGTGAGCAACCTCTTCGATGTGGCGATGGTGTTTGCCCTCGCCCTGATGGTGGCACTCGTTTCGCGCTATAATATGACGGAAATGTTCAGCAAGGATAACTTCACGATGGTGAAGAACCCTGGCAAGGAGAATATGGAAATCATTACCAAGGATGGACAGAAGATCAATCGCTATACTCCTTCTGAAGACCAAAGTAAGAAGTCGGGCAACAAGGGTAAGAAGGTGGGCATCGCCTACCAGCTTGAGAATGGCGAGATAATATATGTGCCTGAATGAGACGTATTATAACTTGGAAAAAATATCATCGCTGGATAGGCTTGATAGTCTCGGTGTTCATGCTTATATTCTGCGTTTCTGGCATTATTCTCAATCATCGACAAATATTTCGTAGTTGTGATGTAGATAGATGTTGGATGCCTTCCAACTACCACGTAGCCAATTTCAATAATGGAGTGGTTAAGGGGAGTCGGAATATAGGTGCAGACTCTGTGCTGGTGTTTGGAGGCGCTGGATTATGGTTGACAGATACTAAAGGTGAGCAATGGCATGATTTCAACGAAGGTATTGATGAAGGTGCCGATAATCGCAATATCCGCAATGTTGTAAAGACAAGGAATGGAAGACTATGGTGCGCAACGCAATATGACCTATATTGTAGAGAGGGTAAGAATTGGAAGAAAATAGTATTACCCAACAATGAAGAGCGAATAGCCGATGTTTGTCTTACTAAGGATAGTACGAGCATTATAGTGTTATCACGCTCTAAAGTCTACATGGTGTTGGATGGAGCAATTAAAACTCTCACAATACCTGCCCCAACAGGATATAGTCCTTCTACAACTCTCTTTAAGACTGTGTGGCAACTGCATAGTGGAGAGTATTTTGGTATGACGGGCAGGCTTGTTGTCGATGCGATAGCTGTAGTGCTAATAATATTGTCGCTTACAGGAATAGTGATATTCCTTCTTCCCTATGATATCCGTAGGTTGAAGCGCAAAGGTAAGAAAAACTCTATGAAGAGTCGTGGACGACAGATGGTGTGGAATATGAAATGGCACAATCGCTTTGGGTATTCCACCATTATCCTAACCCTTTGGATAGCTATTACAGGCATGTGTCTTCGCCCACCATTGATGATACCATTGGTGATGAAGAAGATGTCGGCACAGACTGATAGCAACAACGTATGGCATGATAAACTAAGAGCTGTAAGATGGGATGTAGCAGAAGACTGTTGGATAGTTTCAACCTCTGATGGTTTTATGCTGGTGGATGAATATTTCGTAGAACCCCCAATGCTAATAGCAAAGCATAAGGCGCCAACCGTAAGTCCGATGGGAGTAACGGTTTTCGAGAAAGATAGCGCAAGTGACGAATGGATAGTAGGGTCGTTTAGTGGTCTGTATCGTTGGAATATAATGTCGGGCAGAGTGGTAGATTATTTTAGCCATAAGCCAAACAAACAAACAACGATGCGCCCTGTTTCAAATTCGCAGGTTAGTGGATATTCCAATGACTTCTCGTTAGGCAACCCAATAGTCTTTGATTATACAAAAGGAGCCTCAGAGAAATTGCAGATGCCTTCAGAGATTGCCAATGCTAAGATGTCGCTATGGAATATGGCGTTAGAGCTGCATGTAGGCAGATGCTATTCGCCATTCCTTGGTCCTATCTCCGACCTCTTCGTATTCTTGTCAGGATTGATAATATCGCTGACTTTACTTTCGGGATATATCATCCTGCGTAGACAACGGAACCGACGCAAAGCTAAAGTGATATCCTGTAAGGCAATAACAAAAATCGCTAATAATCATAATAATTAAGTAAATCAAGTAAATCAATTTGAAGTATGAAAAAGTTTAAGACAATGATGGCCATGATGTTGGCTTTGGTTTCTATGTGTGTAGCATTCAGCTCTTGCAGCAGTGAGGATGATACTGTGGCAGCTGCCAAGGAAATTGCCGGTTCATACACCGGCTCTCTGGATATGACCGTAATGGGTAAGGCTTCTACATACGAGAATGTTACTATGAAGATCGAGGCGGTAGATGATGCTACAGCCAAGGTTATCTTACCTGCTTGTGGCGAGGGCATGATGGCTCTTCCTGCTCTGGAGGTTCCTGCTGTAAAGGTTTCTGGTTCCAATGGTGCTTATGCATTCGCTAAGGAAAATTATGCTGGTACTGTTACCGTGAATGGTGCAGAGAAGAAGTACACTGTTACTTTGCAGGGTACATTGAAGGACAAAACCCTGACCGTCAACTATTCTGTGCAGTATGGCAAGATGCCTATGCCAATGATTGGTAAGTTTGTTTGTACAAAATAAGAAGATTGTTTCAGGATAAACTTTGATATAATTCGATGAAACAAAAGATATTCGCACTATTCCTAATCCTTTGCGGATTGTGCCTGAATCTGAAAGCCGAAACCCAGGGTGATATCGTGGGTAGAGTGCTCGATGATTCGGGCGCACCTCTGGTGGGTGCCACCGTCCAGATTTTGCATGCAAAGGGTGGGGTAACAACTGATGAAGACGGATATTTCCGCATTCCTTACAGCAAGGATGGAGCGGTGAGAGTGAAGGTGAGCTTTGTGGGCTATCAGACTCAGACTTTCGTACTGAAGGCGGATGAGAGAAAAGGGGCGCAGCATGTCTTGCGTCTCCAGCCGGATGCTACTGCACTCGACCAGGTGGTAGTAACTGCTACCCGTACTCCGAAGGCATTGAAGGATGCTCCTGTGGTAACCCGTCTGATTACTGCCAATGATATCAAGATAGCTGATGCTACCAATATCCAGGACCTCCTCACCGAGCAGATGCCGGGTCTGGAATTCGGCTATGCCATGAATCAGGAGACTTCTCTCAATATGAATGGTTTCGGTGGAAACGCCGTGCTCTTCCTCGTAGATGGCGAGCGATTGGCTGGTGAAACCATGGATAATGTAGATTATAGCCGTCTGAACTTGGATAATGTAGGACGTATCGAGATAGTAAAGGGTGCAGCTTCGGCACTCTATGGTGCCAATGCCGTAGCCGGAGTCATCAACATCATCTCCCGTGAAAACAGCGAACCTTGGACTGCCAATGTCAATACCCGTTACAACGACTTCAACAAGGAGTGGCGTCACGGCGGAAGCTTCAGCTTCAATGCTGGAAAATGGAATTCGCAGACCAGCATCCAGCGCACTACATCAGATGAGGTGCAGCTCACCAGTCCTTTCGATACAGAATCCAACATTCTCCATATCTATGGTGGCGAGACTTTCAATGTGAAGGAGCGACTTACCTACAAGCTCTCTAACAAGGTGAAGCTGATAGGTCGTGGCGGCTATTTCGCCCGTATCAGCAATCGCAGCAACTACGATGACCACTATAAGGATTATTCTGCCGGACTGAAGACGGTGATGAATCTCTCGGAGAATGATAATCTGGAGATTTCTTACGGCTTCGACCAGTATGACAAGGCTCGATATGTGAATGATGAGCGTACTCACGACCACGATTATACCAACCGTCAGAATACCGTCCGTGCCCTCTATTCCCATATCTTCGGCAAGAATACATTGACGGTAGGTGCAGATTTCCTGAACGATTATCTTACCACCTATCAGTTTGCGGATAATGAATCAAAGAATCAGAATTCATGTGATGCCTTCGCCCAGTTCGATTACAATCCTTTGCAGTGGTTGAACATCGTGGCAAGTCTTCGTCATGATTACTTCTCTGCATCCAGCCAGCATGCCACCACCGGTCGTCTGGCTCTGATGACCAAGTGGAAGGGCTTTTCCATCCGTGCCAACTATGCCGGTGGATTCCGTGCCCCAACCCTCAAGGAGATGTATATGAACTTTGATATGGCAGGCATGCAGATGATTTATGGCAATCCGGATCTGAAGCCGGAGAAGAGCGACAACTTCAACCTGGCGCTGGAGCATACCGGCAGGGTGAAGAATGCAGGTTTCTTGACCGGTCAGTATAGTCTTACCCTCATGGGCTATTATAATAAGTATGATAAGCGCATCACTACCGAGGATTATGCCGATTATACCCCGGGAACCGGTCAGCCGGATGTGGCTTCGCGTTATTGCAACGAGGATGGAGTAGAGGTGAGCGGCATCGACTTCAGTGCCCAGTACCGTTCGGATATGGGACTCGGTGTGAAACTCGACTACAGCTATCTCCATGTGGGTGGCAGAAGTGTAGATTCCCAGTTCTCACAGCCTCGTCCTCATACCGCCACCTGGCGTCTCGACTACGATCGTCAGCTTTGTTCGTTCTATCGCATCAATGCCGCTCTGTCGGGCAGATACCTGTCCTCTCCTGATACGAACATCGAGAAGCATGACCGGGCATATCAGTTGTGGAAGTTCACTCTCCAGCAGCGATTCCTGGATGCCATCAACCTGAACTTTACGGTAGATAATCTTTTCGATTATACACCAGAGAAGTATTATTGGAGTTCAGCGATGACCACCGGTCGCACCTTCTCAGTGGGACTTTCCGTTGACATCGACCGCGTAGTGAATCTGTTCTAGAAATCGCCATAAGGGCAGTTTTCAGACACAAAATAGGTTGAAAAAGCCATAGTGAAGGATGCTTTTCTTCAAATTATGCCGTACTTTCGGTATAAAATCGTAATTTTGCAGTGATTTAAAACCTATTCATTCAAAATTATGATACGAAGAATCATTCTAACTATGGCTTTTTTGGCTATCCTTTCATTATCAGCCAGGGATGTGAAGAGTGTTTCTCTTCCTGCTGCCGATGTTACCGATGTTCCCCATGCATGAACTGTACCGCCTTTATGGTCTGAATTACAAGGCGGATATCGAGGATGCCGTGAAAAGCTGATTTTTCTTTGAAGCGTTAAAGTTGGGTTATTTGATCCACTTGCACCCGTTAGACAATGCTCATGCCGAGCATACTACCAAAAAAGTCCTGCAAGTCTTTCGACTTACAGGACTTTTGAGCGGAGAGAGAGGGATTCGAACCCCCGGTACCTTGCAGTACGCCGGTTTTCAAGACCGGTGCATTCGACCACTCTGCCATCTCTCCATGCAAACTATGGTCGTCTTTTCGTGTTTGCGAGTGCAAAGGTAAGTATTATTTCATAATTTGCCAAACATTTGACAGGCTATTTTTTGAACGATGACTGCGAAAACCATAAAGCGAGAGTCATGAAGTATAAAATTTCTATCAAGTTGCCCCCAATTACGAAAGGGCCAAATGCGTAATTGGGGGCTTGCTTTTGCTCACAATGATATTGAATGTTCTGGCAAGTTGCGGCAGTAAACCTTGCGCCACAAAACAGGGGGAGGAATGCGTGCAAAAAACTATTTCCTGCCGCTGCGAATGGCGTAGGTGTTGGCCACACAAAGCAGAGCCACACCCGTGTCGGCCAAAACGGCGGCCCACAAACTGGCATACCCCAACGCACCAGCCAACATAACCGCTACCTTGATGCCAAGCGCCAAGGCAATGTTGTAACGCACCAGGCTGCGCGTGCGCCGACCAATCATAATGGCATCGGCCACACGCGAGGGGTTGTCACTCTGTATTACCACATCGGCCGTTTCAACCGCGGCATCGCTGCCAGCGCCTCCCATGGCAAAACCCACATCGCTCATGGCCAACACGGGTGCGTCGTTAATGCCGTCGCCCACAAAGGCCACCTTGCCCGTGTCAGCACACTGCTGCTTGATGCGCTGCATCTGCTCCACCTTGCCCTCAGGCAGCAAGTCGGCGTGCCACTCGTCAACACCAAGCGTCTGCGCCAAACGTTCGACAGCCGCGCTGCGGTCGCCCGACAGCACACAGGTGCGCTTGATGCCCAATGCGTGCAGCCGTTCAATGCCCTTGGCAGCCTCGGGACGCGGTTGGTCGCCCAACGCAATCATGCCCGCATAGCGTCCGTCCATGGCGCAATACACCACGGTGTCCCCAGTGACCGTCTCCGTCTTGCCCGTGTCAATGCCGTGCGCCTCAAGCAGCGCCGCCTTTCCCACCAGCAGCTCGTGGCCGGCCACCATGCCCCGCAGTCCGAGGCCCGGTTCCTCTTCCACTATGTCGGCCACCAAAGCACTGGCAGCGTTGGTCTGTGTATCCCCTTTGCTGTTGTCGGCCGCAGCCACAATGGCACGCGCCACCGGGTGCGTACTTTTGCGTTCAACGGTAGCCACCATTCTCAGCAAGTCGTCAGACCCAGCGGCCTCCCCCTCGGCACACGTCACCTGGCTCACCACAAACTGTCCGGTGGTAAGCGTCCCCGTCTTGTCAAACACCACATGGCTCAGGCGCGCCACCGCATCAAGGTAGTTGCCCCCCTTGAACAGAATGCCCATGCGCGAGGCCACCCCGATGCCCCTGAAGTAGGCCAGCGGCACACTCACCACCAAGGCACACGGACACGAAATAACCAGAAACACCAGGGCACGGTACAGCCACACGGCCCACCCCGTGCCCCCCGCCAGCAGTGGCGGCACAAGCGCTATCAAGGCCGCGAGCGCAATAACCACAGGCGTGTACACACGTGCAAAGCGGCGGATAAACATCTCGGCGTGCGACTTGCGCGAAGCAGCGTCCTCCACCATCGTCATGATGCGTTGCAAGGCACTCTTGGCATAAGGGCGCAACACCCTTACCCTCACCACGCGTCCGATGGCAATCATGCCGGCCGCCACCTCGTCTCCCGCATCAATGCTGCGCGGTTCGGCCTCGCCAGTGAGTGCTGCGGTGTCAAAGTCGGCCCGTTCAGTCAGCAGTGTGCCGTCGAGCGGCACACGTTCGCCGGCCACCACTTCAATCACGCTGCCCACCTCCACGGCTTCGGGCTTCACATTGGTGCGTCGGCCGTCATGGTCAATCACAGTAGCTGTGTCGGGACGCAGGTTGACGAGTGACTGAATGTCACGTCTGGCGCGTCCCACAGCACGGTCTTGAAAATATTCGCCCACCGAGTAAAACAGCAGCACCGCCACCGCCTCGGGATATTCGCCAATGGCAAAAGCCCCGATTGTGGCCAGCACCATCAGTGTAAACTCGTTGAATATATCGCCTTTGGCTATCTCCTCACCCGCCTCCTTCAGTATGGGCAGTCCCACGGGCAGATATGCCAGCACAAATACAGCCCAAGGCCATGCAGGCAGCGGATTGGCCACAATGCCCACAATGAGCAGCAGGGCTGCTACCGCCATGGGCAGCAGTGCGCGCCACATGGGGGCTTCGTTCTCTTCGTGATGGTGGTGACAACCGCAACCGCAGCCGCAGCCACCGTCGTTATCATGGCAGTGGCCATGTTCGTGGTGATGTTTGTTGCACATAATGTTGTGTGTTGTTAGTTATAAATACACTGCAAAGGTACGTCCTGCGGGCTGCAACCCGGTTGCAAAAGCGGGGTGGGGGAGTGTGTCTGGTGCTCACTTCGGCGCAAGTGTGGCATGCCCATTTGCACACCCAATCCCTCCGTCAGAGCACTTTTTATGCGCTGTCATGCACCAACCTCGGCAATAAATAGTAACTTTGCACCTCTAAGCGGGCGTTCAAAATAATACGAAGCACCTGCTTACACAGTAACACCTCAATTTGTTATGACTGACAACAAAACAAACCAAAATAATCCGAATGAGGAGAGCTTGGTGGTTGATGGCCGCAAACTCTCCATTGAGGAATATCTTGACCAGGACGAAAAGAAAGACCTCTTGCGCCTGCTCACCGCCGGTTCGGTGGACGACGGCAAGTCAACCCTTATAGGCCGCTTGCTCTTCGACTCCAAAAAACTCTACGAAGACCAACTCTCGGCTCTCGAGCGCGACTCAAAGCGCGTGGGCAATGCCGGTGCGGGCCAAATAGACTATGCCCTGTTGTGCGACGGTTTGAAGGCCGAGCGTGAGCAAGGCATCACCATCGATGTGGCCTACCGCTACTTCTCAACCAACAAACGCAAATTCATCATAGCCGACACCCCGGGGCACGAGCAGTACACCCGCAACATGATAACTGGTGGTTCAACAGCCAACCTGGCCATCATTCTGGTTGATGCACGCACCGGTGTGATTACGCAAACACGCCGCCACACCTTCCTGTGCTCGTTGTTGGGCATCAAACATTTGGTGCTGGCTGTTAACAAGATGGACCTTGTCAACTTCGACGAGCAGGTGTTCCGCAAAATCGTAGCCGACTTCGAGGCCTTTATCAAGCCCTTCGGCATACCCGATGTGCGCTGTATCCCCCTTTCGGCTCTTGAGGGCGACAATGTGGTAACGCGCAGCCAGCGCACCCCGTGGTATGATGGCCCCGCTCTGCTCGAGTTCCTCGAAACGGTGCATATTGGCAACGACCACAACCTCAAGGACTTCCGCTATCCTGTGCAGTATGTAGTGCGTCCCGACTTGGACTTCCGCGGTTTCTGCGGCAAGATAGCCAGCGGCGTAGTGCGCAAGGGCGACGAGGTAATGGCCCTGCCTTCGGGCAAGCGCAGCCGTGTAAAGCGCATCGTCACCTACGATGGCGACCTCGACTATGCCTTCCCGCCTCAGAGCGTCACCCTGCAGCTTGAGGACGAAATAGACATTTCGCGTGGCGAGATGATTGTACACCCCGACAATGTGCCCAACGTAGGTCGCCATTTCGAGGCCATGCTGGTGTGGATGGACGAGCAGCCCATGGACGTGCGCAAGTCGTTCTATCTCAAGCAGACCACCAACACCACGCGCTGCCGCATCGACCACTTCGACTACAAGGTGGACGTCAACACCCTCGAAAAGAGTGAGGTGGACCACCTCGAACTTAACGAGATAGGCCGTGCTGTGATTGTCAGTGCCAAGGAACTCTTCTTCGACGCTTACAAGGACAACAAGCCCACTGGCGCCTTCATATTGATAGATCCCATCACCAACAACACCTCGTGTGTGGGCATGATACTCGGTCCCGTGGCCGAGAACGACCTGCACTCCGACGATGCCCTTCCCACGCTCGACTTGCCCAAACTCGGTATAGCTCCCGAGCACTACGAGGCCATCGACAAGGCTGTGAAGGAACTCAGCCGTCAAGGTATTGAGGTGAAGGTTAAGAAATAATACATGCTGATATGCTAATGTGCCAACATTGCAGATGGCCATGTCATCTGCATGTCGGCGCATTAGCATATATTGTATTTTTGGGGGAGGACGAGCTGACGAGTTGATGAGTTGATGAGTTGACAAGTTGATGAGTTGACAAGTTGAAAAGTTGACGAGTGAGCCAAACCTCCCATCTCAATCATAGCCATAATTATCAATACATAAATAACTGATTTTTCGGATTTAGCTTTGGCGGGTTGAATCATCGTGCAAGGTGAATGCAATTTACCTGTTAACCCGTTAACTTGTCAACTTGTTTACTAATTCCGTCAACGCGTTATCACATTATATATAATAAGTAAGTCATGAAAGCCCTTAAAGAACGTATCCTGCGCGACGGCAAATGCTTTGAAGGAGGCATTTTGAAAGTCGATAACTTTATCAACCATCAGATGGACCCCATCTTGATGAAATCAATGGCTGTAGAGTTTGTACGCCGTTTTGCCAGCACCGACATCAACAAAATTATCACCGTCGAGGCCAGCGGCATAGCCCCCGCCATCATGGTAGGCTATCTGCTCGAGCTGCCCGTAGTGTTTGCCAAGAAAAAGACCCCCAGCACCATGGAGCATATGCTTGCCACCAAGGTATTCTCGTTCACCAAGCAGCGCTCTTACGATGTGTGCGTGAGCAGCGACTACCTGTGCAAGGGCGACAAAGTACTCTTCATCGACGACTTCCTGGCCAATGGCAATGCCGCCAAGGGCATACTCGAATTGGTAGATCAGGCCGGTGCCGAACTCGTGGGCATGGGCTTCTTGATAGAAAAAGCCTTCCAGCACGGCGGCGACGAACTGCGCCACATGGGCATTCATGTAGAGTCGCTCGCCATCATCGAAAGTCTTGACAACTGCGAAATTAAAATAAAGGACGATGGCTACGACAGATAATACAACAACCCCGCAGACCGAAGCGGCCAAGAGCGGTTTGATATACGGACTCAACGACCGTCCGCCCTTGCGCGAGACACTCTTTGCCGCCGCCCAGCACCTGTTGGCCATATTTGTGGCCATTGTCACCCCGCCGCTCATTATAGCCAGCGCGCTCAAGCTCGACACCGACACCACCAGTTTCCTTGTGTCCATGTCGCTCATGGTGTCGGGTGTGGCCACCTTCATTCAGTGCCGCCGCATAGGCCCCGTAGGTTGCGGTCTGCTTTGCATACAAGGCACCAGCTTTTCATTCATCGGCCCCATCATAGCCGCAGGCTTGGCTGGCGGACTACCCGCCGTGTTTGGTGCCACAGTGGCCGGTTCGGTGGTCGAGATGTTTGTGAGCCGCATACTCAAGTATGCCCGCCGCGTCATCACCCCCTTGGTCAGTGGCATAGTGGTCACACTCATAGGCATGTCGCTCATCAAGGTGGGCATCAGCGCCTGTGGTGGTGGCGAGGCTGCCAAGGCTGCCGGCACCTTTGGCTCTGTTGAAAATGTAGGTATTGCAGCCCTTGTGCTTGTGCTCATTGTCTTTTTCAATCGCAGCAGCAACCGCTACTTGCGCATGGGGTCCATCGTCATCGGTCTCGTTGTGGGTTATGCCGTGTCGTGGAGTCTCGGCATGGTCGACTTTGGATCGGTGCAGAGCTATGGCGGCTTTAACTACCCCAACCCCTTCAAGTATGGTTTTAGTTTCGACATCTCGTCCATCATAGGTTTGGGCTTGGTATATCTCATCACCTCCATCGAGGCTTATGGCGACATAACAGCCAATTCGCTCATCTCGGGCGAGCCAGTCGAGGGCGAAACCTTCATGCGCCGTGCCCAAGGCGGCATCTTGGCCGATGGTTTCAACTCCATGTTAGCCGGCTTGGCCTTTTGCTCATTCCCCAACAGTATCTTTGCCCAGAACAATGGCATGATACAGCTCACGGGTGTGGCCAGTCGCTATGTAGGCTACTTCATAGCCGGCATGTTGGTGCTGCTGGGCGTGTTCCCCGCTGTGGGCATCGTGTTCTCGCTCATGCCTTCGCCCGTGTTGGGTGGTGCCACCTTGCTTATGTTTGGCACAGTGGCTGCGGCCGGCATACGCATCATAGCCTCGCAAACAATCAACCGCAAGGCCACCTTGGTCATGGCTATCAGCTTCTCGCTGGGTTTGAGTGTTGAGCTTGTACCCGAAATTCTCAGCCAGTTGCCCAGCACGGTGCAGAGCATTTTCTCATCAGGCATTACCACGGGCGGCCTGGCGGCTATCATCTCTAATTTGGTGATACGAATTAAGGAGTGACACCGTGCTCGCTGATGTGCAGATGCGTGCATACACACTGCTTAAAAGTATTATTTTGAATACTGCCTGCACACTACACTAATTGGCTCTAAGTCGCTTGTAATCATACACTTGCAGTGTGTAGGTACATCTGCACTTTGCCTGCACTATGCCTGCACCGCAAGTCATGTGCAGGCACGGTTCGCAACAAGTGCACGGGATTGTGCAGCTTGTGTGCAAGTATGGCAGATTTGCTGTAACGGGAGGTAGGAAAATACGTCGCTCCGACTGTTTTTTCGTCCTCCCGTTGCTGTTTTCCCGCCCTCCCGTTGCCGCCTAAAACGCACCGCCGTTCACTTTAGTGTAGATGGTGGTGTATATAAAAACGGAGGTTGTCTGCACGCTTTGCTGTGTTGATTATCAAAGCGTTACACGCAAAAGTGCAGAGTGCAGACAAATTGCACAAAAAATAATTGTAGAGGCCATTCATGCAGTGTAGTACGTGTTGTGTGCACACGCGTGTTGCCGTTCAAGTTCCATACGTACATATTTATAATTAAAGCCATGCGTAAAATATTGATGTCCCTTCTGTCGGTGCTGCTTGTTTGCACGTCGTGCAGCAACGAGGCCGACGATGCTTATGCCCATGAGCGCGCCTTCTTAAAGTTTCCGTATGCCAACGATGTGGCGCCCCTGTTCACTGCGTTGAACAACAATGGTCAATGGTGTTGCATAGAGTTGGGCACGAGTGGTTTCGTTTTCAAAACATTCACGCAGTCGGGTTCATATCCTTACACGTCCGAAATCAAGAACTATGGTCAGCCACAGTGCGTGGCGGGTTTTGTGGTGGGCAAGTCATCGCTGCCCGACATGAACATGCAGTACCCCGTAATGGCCTACGACCTGGCTTGTCCCGTGTGTTACAGTCAACACCTTATCACGCGCAAACTCACCCTGAGTGCGCCCGAACAGCTCACCTGTACAAAGTGCAAGCACACCTTCGACCTCTCTAACAGCGGTTTGAGCAGCGATGGCAACCGTTTGTTGCGCTACCGCACGGCGCTTTACAGTTCGCAGGGTAGCGGCATGCTGGTGGTGATGAATTAGTTTGCTCGCTGCGGCCGTGAATGTGCTGATATACACAACAAATAGGCTTATTACAAGCATACCATCCAGACTATGCACAAGAAATCGTGTTTTCTTGTGCATAGTCGTTTTTATATGCACAAAAAAGTGGCTTTTCTTGTGCATAGTCCATTTTACAAGCAAGCTTAGTATCCTTCCTGTGCGGCAACAATGTTTGCTTATGCTGATTGATGGGCTGATGCACTTTTAGTGTACAATCAATTTGTACACCTACTAAAAACCTTGTTCGTGCAGTACAAAAGACGGACTTCATAGCATTCCAGTGTATTTTAGCAAAAATTAAGTTAGCGGGGGGGGTGTTTTTCGTTTCTTGTTGTATCTTTGCATTGTACTGATTAAGACACAACTTATTATTGGTTTGTTAAGCGGACGAATTTTTAGGCTCAGTTCTTTTTCTTTATAGCGGCAGCGAAAGCATATCTTACAAAATGGTCAACGTGTTTTGACCGCCATTGCATTTGCTTGCATTGTCGTTCGCTACGAAATGATCTTCATTGATGACAAATGAAACAGCATATTCCTTGAAGGGACTGTTCATACTTATTATTGCCAATAAGCGCTTGTTAGCTCTATTAAGCCTGTTCATTTTACTTCAAATCCTGCCATGCCGAGCGCAGAGGGCAGGACTCAAGACAAACGCACTCTGTTGGGGCGCAACCACTCCCAATGTCGGTGTAGAGTTAGGGCTTTCGCCACGAACCACGTTAAACGTTGCGGCAGCCTACAATCCGTGGAATTTCAGCCGTGGGCGCAAAATGCACCTATGGGCTGTGCAGCCCGCCTTGCGCTACTGGTTCTGCCAGCGTTTCGAGGGCCATTTTGTGGGTGTGCACGCCCACGCAGCTCAGTATTACGGCGGTTTCAAACAAAAACTCTACGACGGCTACTTGGCCGGAGGTGGCATCAGTTATGGCTATGCTTGGCTACTTTCTCCACACTGGAATGTTGAGGCCGAGATAGGCATAGGCTATGCCCGTCTGTGGTACAAGGAGGGTGAACGCATCTACTGCGAAAAGTGCAGTATATCGCGTCGCCACAACTATTGGGGGCCAACCATGGCCAGCTTGAGTGTGGCTTACGTGTTTTAAGCACAGAAGGCTCTTGTCAGCCTCGTGCAAGTAGTTCAACACATGGGTGTTGTCCGTCCATTCGTACGCTGTGGCAGGCAGCAGCAAAATATCTTTTTTTAATCATGCGTATTTTACATACATTGTCGTTACTGTTGGCTTTATCGCTGACGGCTGGATGCGCACACCATAATTTCGAGCAAAATCGTGTGCATCTTGAAGCAGACATGTTGCCGCTGTGGCACACCAATGCAGCCGGTCGCGCCGTGGTGCACACCACCTTTGTTGTGCCGCGTAAGGCACTGACGCGCCGCCAGCGTTTGATAGTCGTGCCGCAGATGGTGATTGGTGCCGACAGTGTGGTGGCCGAACTCACCCCCTTGGTAGCCGACCGCCGTCAGTTCAGTCGCAAGTTGCATCGCCGGCAGTTGCTCGAGGGTTACGCTGACCCTTACAGCCCCATGGCCTTGCATTATGACAAGCAGCATGTGGCCCTTCTGCCCTATGCCGACACATTGCACATGCCCCTTCCCCTGCGTCAGGTCCGCTTGCGTGCAATGCTCACCACCGATGGTTGTGGCCGCTGCACAGCCATCGATACATTGGCTATGGGGCGTGCAGTCAATGCAGTGGCCGACTTGCCGCAGCAACTGGCGCAGTTTGCACCACACACATTTGTGGTACGTCCCAAGGTGGTGACGGGCCAGGGCGAGGCGCGCTTGCTCTTTGTAGTAGACAAGTGGGACATACGTGCCGACATGGGGCGCAACCGCGTCGAACTCGATTCCATGACAAAGCGTCTGCGCCCGGTGCTCACCGACTCACTTGCCACACTCACCAGCCTGACCATAAGCGGTGCGGCTTCGGCCGAGGGCAGCTATCGTCACAATTTGATGTTAGCCACCAATCGTGCCGCCTCGGCCCGCCGTTGGTTGCTTGAGCAGTTGCATTTGCCGCCGCGTTATGCCGCGCAAATTAAGGTGAGTGCCCGCCCCGAAGGCTGGCAACCCGTGTTGGCAGCCATGACCGCTGCAGGTTGTAAGGACTCAGTGCTCGTCAGCAACATATTAAAGCAACATCCGGGTGGCAATGACGATGTGCAGGAGCGGTACATACGCCGCTTGGCCTGCTGGCCCGACATACGCGACCACTATTTGGCAAAGGACCGCCGTGTAACCTACACCTATGTTTACACTTTGCGCAATTTTACGACCGACGCCGAAATGCTACGCCTCTACGCTACGCGTCCCGATGCTTTTAACGAAGACGAGTTGCTGCACGTGGCCGACCTCCAGTCCACCGACACGGCGCGCATGGAGGTGTACCGCACAACCTTGCGCCATTACCCCCAGTCGGTAGTGGCTGCCAACAACTTGGCTGTGCTCCTGCTGCGTGCCGGCCATGCTGCCGAGGCCGTACAGACAGCCTCGGCCATTGCCCCCGACCGCCGTACCGACACGTTGCGTTGCACCCTGGCCTATGCCATGGCAGCACAAGGCCGTTATGCCGAAGCCCGTCAGGTGCTTGGCACTGGTGAGGACTCATGCCTGAGACAAGCCCGCCAGGCTATCGACAGCATGGAATAAGTAGTTGTGCCTAAAAAACGGTGTGTAGACCGAATTAGTTAACAAAACAGACAAGCTAAACGGGACAAGCAAGACTCCCGACAACGGGTAAATACAGTCTATACAATGACAAAAGTAATCAAACAAATGTTCGTACTCATGTGGCTGCCGGTGCTGTTGGTTAGCTGCATTCGTGACGAATTGCCACCTTGTCCGCCCTTGTCCTTGCATGTGGGTGTGGCCGACTACAATTACAGCAATGCGGGCAGCTTTGCCGACGAACCGATAAAGCCCGAACAAGCCCCCTTGTCCACCTATGTCAAATCGGTGGCATGGCACATAGTTGATGTGCAAACGGGGCGTGTGGTGGCCGAGCAGCACGTTTTTCCAGCTTCAGACACCGCATGCCAAGCCACTATCAACCTGCCGGCCGACTTGCCTTTTGGCAAATATGCCGTGACTGTGTGGGGCGGACTTGAAAATGAGACTGAATTGCCTGCGATTTTGCCGCTCGATGAGGCTGGCGACCCCTACCTCGTGTGCGACACCGTGCAGTACGATGCTTGGCATTATGACCACACCTTGCTGCTGAAACGCGTCAAGAGCAAACTTCACATTGAGGTAGAGAACCTGCCGCCGCAGTATCATGCTGCTGCCTTGTCAATAACAGAAACGGGGCTGTTTGCCGAGGTGGACGACAAGTTTTGCTACAAAGGAGAGTGTGTGATGCGCAACAGTTTGCGGTTTGCTGGCACAGAGGTTGACACACACACCATTTTGCCTCCTTCGGTGGCACGCAATGCCACCCGTGTGGGCATTGGCATATACGACGAGAATGGCCGCCTCGTGCCGCAACTCGCCCCCACTGATGTGGTGACCACCCTTTACCGCAACACCATAACAGGTCTGCGCTATGTGTATGACACCGAAAAGAAAGGGTACGACATATATGTGCGCATCAACGACGAATGGGAGGCAGCACACACTTTGGACATAGAATAACTCGATAGAATAACACGCAGGCGGAAATGCCGGGCCGACAAGTTGACAAGCAAGCATGGCATGCCACATACACTTTAATTACGTTAAGTAGGTATTCAAAATTAGTTTATATAATCATGTTCAGAATTAGTCGATATGCCTTGGCGCATTCTTTCGTCCATAAACATAGGTTTCATCGGTCACGTAGCCCGCTACGCTCCCTCTTCAACCTATGTTTCTGAACGAAATACTGCACCAATTCATATCAACTAATTTTGAACACCTACTTAAGCGTAGAATGACCAGAAGCTTATAAAACTCGGCAAACGATCCTGTCACCACGTAAACTTGTCAGATTGTTTGCTAATTCCGCCAAAGCATAAGGGTAACACATAAACTGGTGCTCAAAAACACCAGCTTAACTAAAACATTAAAACAATGAAGAAGTATTTCATTTCAGGTGCAATGCTTGCAGGCCTCATGTCGCTTGCAGCTTGCAGCAACGACGAAGGCGTCGTGGCAGACAACAATGGAGCTGAACAGCAATTTACCATTACATTGGCAAGCAGTGGCGACCGTGCCACACGTGCCGCAGCCGACCGCACGCTCGAGAGCGAAGCTGCCGGCCAAAGCATTGAGAAGGTAACACTCATAGTACGTTCGCAGGACGACGGTGCGGACAAGAACAAAGTGGTATACACCTACACACTCGACAACTGGAACGGCACAGCCACTAATAACTATGATACCAATGGCCATGGCAAGAAACTCACTTTTACCATACCCAAGGCCGACAAGTTGGGCGAAGGCAAATATGTTGTGACGGCAGTAGGCTACAATGAAGGCAACTACACTTTGTCTTTGCCAAACAAAGGCGATGTTGTAGACAAGAATATAACTGCCACCACACCGACAGGTGCCGAAGCCAAGGAGGTGTTTGCCGGCGAGCAAAAGTTTAACGTGACAGCCGATAAGAAGATTGAGGGAACTGATGCCAGCAAGGCAATACAGAGCGTAGATGTGACCCTGCACCGCCAGGTGGCCGGCGCTTATGGCTACTTTACTTCAATTCCTGCCAAGATTGGTGAAACCGAGGTGGCCAGCATACGCATGGTATCGCGCAGCAAGAACACGGTGCTCACATTCGGCTCATTCAACAGCTCATTTACGACGACTGATGCCAATGTGATGTATATGGTTAATGGTTCGGTGCCTGCCACCAAAACAGCCAAATTCCTTAATGGCGATGAAGCAAATGTATTGTTCAGTGCCAAAATAGCCGACTGGTTCCCCGGTGGCGACGAGAACAATGATGGTGTGTACGACAAGAAAGACACCAACTGGACACAGCACTACACCGGCAGCTACTTGAAAGGCTCAGTGTTTGCCAGTAATTTTATCGTACCATTCAGTGCAACGCAGGGCAAGTCAACCCTTGAACTGCAATTGCTTGATGCAACAGGCAATGTGCTCTATGCTTGGCCTGTGAAGTTGGACGCATCGAATGCACAGGTAGGTAAGACGGGCGAGACGGCATCAGCCGATTTGTTTGGCGCAGGCACAGCCATGGGCTTTGCCGAGACTGCCGATGTGTTCAGCTTGTTCCGCAACCACATCTACTCAATAGGTATTCACAAGCAGGGTACCACCAACCCCGATAAAACCGATCCTGGTACCGATCAACCCACTGACTTGAGCAAGATACAGAACGTTGTAATCCGCGTGAACGACAACTGGGAAGCTCTGCATCACATGAGCATTGACGAATAGTCTTATTGGCTTAAACCCTAAAATTACATACAAAAGGTTCAAGGGCGTTGTGCTGTGTGTGCAGGTTCTTGAACCTTTTTGCTTTAGAATGATTTTTGTATGGTAAAAGCATTGTCGTAGATGCCATAAATATGCGCTTGGGCGTTTTACCATACATCAATGTATTATGCGCAATGAATTATTCTATCAAAATATGTGCCTCAATCGTGGTGGCATTATTGTGTGGGTTGCTGCTTTCGTGCACAGCCGACACCGTGTTGGCAGATGAGGGTGCCACGCAAGACCATGTGAGCGTATGTTTGCAAACATCGGCTCGTGTGCAACGCACTACGCTGCAAAGCTCAGACAATGTGCAGCATGTGGAGTATGTGCAACTGTACATATTCAAAGGTACAGGCAGCGATGCCGAGTGCATTAAAAGCCTCGATGTAGACTGGCAACAATCGACCGGCCAGACGGCGTCGCAATTTTACAAAATAGACCCTAACATTTTCGTTTACGACGGAAGTACTACATACACCCTGCTGGCTGTTGGCCTTGACAATAAGCCCGGCGCCACCGCTGAGGGTGCAGGCCCTACTTACAATCTGCCAGCAGCCATAACCAATGGCACCACGCTCGGACAAGCCGTGGCCCGTTTGGCCACTGGCAAGACTGCGCACGATATGAACCATGCTGAACTCTTTGCCGGCACGGCAGAATGCGTGCCCCAACGTGGCAACAACTTGGTGACCATCGACCTGTACCGGCGTGTGGCCGGGGTGCAGGCTTATCTTAACGACATACCCGAGGGGGTGACCGACATCAAGCTGGTGCTGTATAAAGACCAACATAGCGAAGTGCCCCTTGTGGCAAAGCCCGATGCCGCAGATGGCACCTATCTGGACCACGGCACGGCCACAGCCGATGGCAGCACCACACTGCTTGACCTGCCGGTGAATGAAGGCGCGCTGGCGGGAGTGGCCGTGACGGGCACCACGTTGAAAAAACGTGTCGGAACAGTGCTTGATGGCGCTTATGTGTTGCCGGTAGAGGCCTCGGCCGACCAAGGTACAGGCACGCTTAATTTGAAACTTTACAAGGGCGGTGTGCTGTATAAAACCTACCGTGTGGCGGTGGACGATGGCAAGACCCGCAGCTACAACTTTCCGCTCCGGACAAATTGCTTCTATACCATCGGTACACTCAATTTGCAACAAAATGAGCCGCTCAGCTTGGGTGAGGCAACCGCTGACATAACCATACAGGTAGAGCCGAATTTTGAGAAAGATCATGACTTTGATATTCAGTAAAAAGAAGTGTCGATGCGCCCGGTTGTTATGCGGGGCATTGGTAGCTGTGCTTGCAGCCTGCAGTGATGACATCGCCACGGTGCCGCCTCAACCGACAGTAGGTGAGGTGGACAGTGAAAGCGTTGTTGTGCCTGTAAGTATCACCTTTGGCGGCACTTATGCTTTACCCGCAAACACCACCCGCTCGGCACCACCGGGTGCGGCTACCGACCCTTACGATCCGAAGGTGGACGGCGAGGCCGCTGCAGTGCAAACCGACCATGTGCGTATCGTTGCCTTCAGACGCAAGGTGGCAGGTGACGACGAAGCAAGCAGCGAGGCCGTTGACGAGGCTGCAACCATTAGCGACAGTGAGTTCGTTTATGACCCTACCAATGACCAAAAGGTGACGTGTAGCCGTGCCTCCGCTTCGGACCACCGCTTGACGGCTAAGGGCAAACTCAAAAAGATGCGCGGCTATCAGTATCGTGTCATTGCAGTGGCCTACAGTTCGAGCATTGCTCTCCCACCATCGCATAACTTGATACCCGCTGCCACGGGTGAGCAAAACTTGTTTATGCTTAATTTGCAAAACGGTACCACTCTGGCTGAGGCGCAAGCCGACATAGTCAAGGCCAATGTGACTGGTTGGAAGGAGTTTTTGTATGGTTCTGATCTAATGAAGAATGATAAGTGCTTGAGTGGTTACCTGAGTTATGCGCCGCAGTTGTTCTATGGCGAGTGTCATACGGCTATGGGCAACCGTGTGGTGCATTTCAGAGAGCAGCAGAGCAATGGCGAGATAATTTCGAACTCACCATTGACGGGTGTGTTGTACCGCGGCATGGCACGTGTGGAAATGACACTCAGCATAGACAAGCAGAGCAAGGGCGATGTGCATTGGCTGGCTTTGATGGCCAACCATACCAACACCGCGGTCAAACTCAATAGCTACGATGCCTTTGCGCAGGCTTTCAACCCGATAACTCAAAAGCTTGACAAGGACACCTATACCGTGATAGCTATGGTCGAGGGCAACGATGTGATAGCCGAAGGCAGCACCATAACTCTTGGGGCTTGGGTGTTGCCCACGGCAACCCGCTTGGCACTGCGCGTGTTCTGTAAGAGCCTACTAAATCGACTTCCGCACGACTATCCCATTACAACCGCCAATGTGTCGTCTGCCGAACAGGGAACGGGCATTATCACTCCCGACGTGAGCGATAACACCTATTATTTACGTCGCAATCAACTTTACAGATTTAAGGGGAAGCTCTCGACTATTACGGGAAAGAGAAAGTTGGGAGACTAAAAGCATATAAAGAACTATGATACAACGCATAAGTGTGCTATTAACCTGCTGCTTGTTGCAGTTTGCTACCGCGGTGCTGGCGCAAAGTGCCAGCGATACGCCTACGGCCGACGGACTGCTTGACAGCAGACGCACCGTGTGGTACGACCGCGATGCCAATGAAAATCAGCCAACAGTGTCGAACTGGAAGTATCTGGAAAACCGCCGGGCACTGGTGGGCAGTGGTTGCACGGTGAACAAACTGGTAAGTGCCGTAGGGGTGGGCGAGTGGGCCGACAGCTTGGGCAATATAACCAACGAGGACTTGTCGGACTATGCCACTTTCCCCTCGGTGCTTAAAGCGGGCGTGACGGTCAACCCCATAGTGAGTGTGCGCGATAAGAACAACTATTATGGCGAGGGCACTGAAGCTGGTTTTTGTGTGGTGGCCTCATCGGGGGCCAGTGTGCTTACCCTTGATGTGGTAAAGGCTATGAGCCTGGTGTTCTATCGCGATGGCGTGCTGGGTAGCACCATTCCTGTGCAGGAGGGCCAAAATGCTGGTGGGGTGAGTTTGACGCTTATCAAGATACCCGGTTCGGACGAGACTTGTATATGCCTTACTGCCAAGGCGCGCGAAATATTTGACGAGGTGTGTTTGCAGCCCTCGGGCGGTGTGAACCTTGACTTGGGCATGGCACTCAAAATTAAATATGCCTTTGTGGGCCGTGTGACACAGACACTGCTCACCGATAATGGTGTGAAAGCCTATGGCGAAAAGGTGGGGACGACTGCCCCCGGGGCTTACATCAAGTCGGTGTCGGGAGAGAACCCCGTGCTGCTCGGTATACCTTTTCCGGTAACAGATGAAGAAAAGAAGAGACTTGTTGACGATGACCTGAACAACTATATGTCGCTCACCCCGTTTGTGGGATTGGCTTACATGGGCGGTGCAAAGATAGAATGTGCCCCAGGAGGCGAGAACGATAACGGACAGGAAGTGTTCAAGGCTGGCAGCGAGGTGGGCTTTAAGTATAAAAATGTTGCGTTGCTCGACCTGTCGCTCGGGTCGGCCGTTAACATAGAACTGTTTAACCGCGCAGGCAAGAATGTGCAGACCGAGACCCTCTCGGCCGGCGTACTTGGTTTGGGCGTGGCCACGGGGGGTGACGGCACGGCATCAATACTGGCCAAATGCGACTTTTCGGGGGCGCGCATAGCCTTTTATGGCGGTTTGAAAGTGGACTTGGGTGGCACGCGTGTGTATTATGGCTTTGTGAAGGAGGCCCCCGATGTGGCACACCATTGTGACATACGTACCACTACCAACACCAATGTGTGCGACTCGCAAACATCATTCCAACTGCACAGCAATCCGGCCTTGTCGGTAAGCTGGACGCTGTTGCTGCAGCCCGAAGGGGCTAATGCCAAGGTGACAGCCTCGGGCTATGTGACGGGAATGAATGTGTCAGGCGAATACACCTTCCGCGCCACGGCAGCTGATGGCTGCCACGACGATGTGACACTGGTGGTGGGTGACAACTTTGGGCCGGACAAGACCGAGCTTTGCGGCACAGACTTTGTAAACCTTGACCAGGCTGTGTATGGCACTTATACCCTGATGAACGACCAGATACCTGATGGCTCGGGTTCGTTGGTGTCGATATCTAACCTTGAACATGCTGAGAACTTGCTCGACAAGGACTATGGCAACTATGCCACTTATGTGGGTGGCCTCGGTGTGGCCAATAATCTGGCTATTGCAGGTGTGCAGCGCACAGACGGACTCATGTTTGATGGCACAGCCGACCAGCAGGGGGCTGTGAATGTGGGCTTCGTGGTGGAGAGCGACAATGAGGTGATTGATGCTAAGGTGTTGGAGTTCTTCCAAATACGTTGCTATAAGGATAACAAGGAGGTGTACCGGCATGTCATTAGCGAGAGCAATGCCATTGGGGCGGGTGTGGGCACCAGCACAAAAACGCAGAAGGTGCGTTTCAGCATACGTGTCGAACCTATTGACAAGGACGCCAAGCCCATACAGTTTGACCAGATAGTGTTGTGGAAATCGGGTGTGCTCGATCTTGGACTGTCAAAGTTGAAACTTTACTATGCCTTTATGGAGGATAGCAACTCGCCTTGTGCCAATGCGTTGAGTTGCGGGGCAGTGGTGTTGAGCGATACAACTGGCACCAGCATCAATGCCAATGCTTGCCAAATGGCAGGGGCTGTAAAGGTGGCGGGGGTTGACGATAACCTGAGTTGCCTGGTTGATGGCAATCTTAACACGGCCATGACCATAGTGAACACTGTTGATGTGGGGGGTGGCTCGGTAATAGCGGTGAATATGGGCCACACACTTGACTTCCGTCACCAGTTGGGCATTGTGGTGGACCAAAAGACCTATGCTCTTGGGGCTTCGGTGGGTGCTTGGCTCACGGTCGAAACCTATTATAAGGGTAAGCCTACGGGTGATAAGTTTACCGATTGGAAGGTGCTCGGGGCCAATGTGATAGGTTATGGCGAGAAGAATTTGTTGCTTATGCAGCCCAAGGAAATGTATGACGAGATAAGGCTGACCATAGCCGGGGTGTTGTCGGCATTAGACGTTCAAAAGTTTTACGGCATATTCCTGCGTGGGGATATTGACAACGATGGCATTCCTGATTGTAAGGACACGGAATCGTGCAAAACTACAATAAAGGACATTGCTATTACTGATGTATGTAAGGGCGGCAGCATTACTGTAAGTGGTACAGGTACCTCGGAAACGGACTACCGTGTGGTGATGAAGGAGCAAGGGATAAATGACGCATTTACGACGAACACCACTGGAGACTTTTCGCGAACTTATGTGATGTCGGTGTCTGGACGCTATAATTTGCTGGTATATGATGGCAGTGGCAATTTGCTGACCAGTGTGCCATATACGGTACACCCTAATCAGACGACTTGGCGCAAGAATGCCGCTACGGCCGACTGGAATGGGTGGAATAACTGGACGAATGGCTCACCCTATTGTTGTACAGATGTGGTCATTCCCTCGCAGGCGGTGCGTTACCCCGTGCTCAGTGTGGCCGAGTCTGAGGTGATGCGTGCTGACTTGTTTTGCTGCAACAATATTCATTTTGAACCTCAAGCGGCAGTGGGCGCACCACAATGTCTGAACTATACCAAGGCGTGGGTAGAGTGGGCGCTTGCTCCCAACCGCTATTACTTGCTTGCACCAACGTTGCACGACACCTATACGGGTGATGCGTTTGTGCCGGCCAGCATGAAAGGCGTGCAGACTGGTGATTACTTTACAATGCTTGATGAGACAAGTGCACCGCAAAACCGCTTTAATCCTATCATATACCAACGCTTGTGGAACAAGACGGCCCCTGGAAAACTGTTGGGTGATGGAACAACAGGCGAGCAGACGACTGTGGCTGTGACGCAGACGGAGTGGACCAACCACTTTAACCATCTGAAGCATTTGTATGGTTGCGGTGAAGGCTTTTCGTTGTGGGTGGATAACGATGCACTGCCCGCAACGCAGGTGTTCCGTTTCCGTTTTCCGAAGGAGCATACTGCCTATAATTATTACAATAACTATGACCGCACACAGCTTGCATTGCAGGAAACGAACCTTGACCGAAGTCGGGCAGGGCGCTTTGTGTATGAAGACGATGCAAACACCACACCGGAGAATTATACTTATAAGGGCTATGTGGGTGGTGGAGAAAATACGCAGCAGCGCCATGTGTATAAGGGAAGCGTGCCGTTGACATTGCACCTTTCGGGCGAAAAAGCGGGTACATTCTTTTTGGTGGGTAATCCGTTTCAGAGTTATATCAATGTGGCTCGTTTGCTCAAGGGCAATGCTTCTGTCATAAAAGGTGTGAAGCTTTACGATGGTAATACTAACAATACCGCCGTGTTGGCTGATGGACAATTGGTGGGTGATGCCATGCGCATTGGGCCGGGAGAGGCTTTCTTTGTGGAGACTGCTGAGGCTCAACAGTCGATAGACTTGGTGTTGAACGGTGGCATGCTGACCGATGAGGTGCCGGAGGAGGGGGCCGCCGCAGATGCTTTGCGCTTGACTCTGACGAGCAAGCATACGGGGCTTGAGGCTTCGGCGTGGATTGTGACGGGAACAAAGGGCTTGAAGGGTTCGGCCACCTTGTTTGATGCCGGGGCCAAGCCGCAGCTGGCTCTGTTCGCTCAGTCGCACGATGGGGAAGCTTGTGATGTGACGGTGTTTGATGGCAGGGCTTTGGACCTTGGCATATATGCGGCACAGCATGACACGCTGACTTTGCGCTTTGCTGCAAAGGGGCATACTGATTTGACGAACTATGCTTTACTTGATCGTTTGACGGGTGATGTGTGCGCGCTTTATCAGGGTATGACATTGACGCTGAACACGTGTGGAACGGATTTGGGACGTTATGCCTTGGTGGCTGCAAAGACAGCCGTAAAATGTGAAACTGTTTGCCATTCTCATTCTTTGAGGGTGGTGGGGCATGACGTGCAGGTGCGTTCGGACGCGTCGGACCTATGTGAGTTGCAGGTGTTTGCAACTGATGGACGATTGGTGGCCACATCGCGTGCTGCACACGCGCAGTTGTTGGAATGCCGTGGTGTAGAAACTGGGCTGTACGTATTGCGCGTAACGGACGTAAAGGGCAAGTGCACCGTATACAAAGTGTGGGTGGATTGAATGAGATGTGTTGCTTGCTTTGCTTCGCCAAGTTAGGCTGCACCTCGGAAATGAAAATGAAAGTCTTTTGGACTTTCATTTTGCATTTCACTCACCTTGCACTAACTTTGCTTCGCCAAGTTAGGCTGCACCTCAGTAAAGTGAAAGAAAAAGTACACTTTTTCTTTCGCTTTACTTTCGGTTTGCACTAACTTTCCTTCGTCAAGTTAGGCTGCGGTTCGGAAATGAAAATGAAAGTCTTTTGGACTTTCATTTTGCATTTCACTCACCTTG
>ERZ1026776.449-NODE-449-length-28733-cov-15.879734_pt1 | contig 28733 bp, 28 predicted proteins | sample MGYA00380125_ERZ1026776 | MGnify/ENA primary metagenome ERZ1026776 (study PRJEB33269, sample SAMEA4719761) | human gut metagenome | biome: human-associated habitat; feature: organic feature; material: feces | place: Cameroon | collected 2013-10 ...
GAATGGCACAAGCCATTCTCTTCTTTTTTATATATATTTTCATGCATATTTTTAACACATATTTTGTATAAATTATTCACCGATGTACTCAGATACCAGTGCATCAAAGGTACCGTCTGCCTTCAGGTCTGCCAGTGCCTGATTTACCTGCTCTACCAGTTCGCTTCCCTTAGGAAGTGCAATTGCATATTCTTCGGTCTCGAAACCGAACTCTGCACCATCGATAATCTTAACCTTGCCTTCGAACTTAGTGTTGAATACTTCTGCAGGGTTCTTGTCGATGATAACAGCATCTACTCTGCCGTTTACCAGGTCATTGACAGCATCGATGGCTCTGTTATAGGTCTGTGCGGTAACACCTTCAATGTCCTCGGAAAGGAACATTCCGGTAGTACCCAGCTGGCTGCCGATCGTCTTGTTCTTCAAATCATCAGCGGTTGCAATATCGGAATCTGCCGGTACGATGACGAACTGTACAGCCTCGTAATAAGGATCAGAGAAATCCACCTGTTCCTTACGTTCGTCGGTAACGGTCATGCCTGCGATAGCACCATCAATTCTGTTGCCAATAGAGCTTACCAGAGAATCAAACTCCATGTTCTCCACCTGAACTTCCATGCCCAGCTTCTCGCCTACTGCCTTGATCAGAGCTACGTCAAAACCATCAGGTTCTCCGTCATCTCCTACATACTCAAAGGGAGGGAATTCTGCGTTAGTACCGAATACCAGTACGCCGCCCTCGGTCTTATCAGCTGCCTCAGTAGCTGCAGCTTCGGTAGTTGCAGCAGCAGTTTCAGCTACACTACTCTCAGCAGCCTGGGTGCTCTCCTTTGTTGTGGAATCAGAACCACAACCTGTCAGCATTGCTGTACACATTACAGTTGCAAGTAACATTGCGATTGCTTTTTTCATAATATTTTCCTCCTGTCTGTTTATAAGGGAGCCATTCTCCCCTAAACTTTGATTACTATAGCACTTTTTCCCGAAATACGCAACTGTTTATGCATAAATATACGTTGCATTCAGGAAATATCGTAACACCGTAACCATCCAGAAAGAAACTGTAATATAAGGAATAAACGGCTGTGGAACCCGCAGTCTCCCGTCTGGCGTAACATTTCTGTGAAACAGCTGCGCCACCGTAAGCAGTATCACCGCCAGCAGCATATGACACAATGGCCATAGGATTCCGGTATCCCCGGTACATTCCGCAAAAGCACACACCGAGAAAGCATGGCAGTCCGCTCTTCCGTACATATGGCCAAATACCAGCTGCTGCAAGGCTGCAAATCCTGCTGCCGCAATCCAGGTTCTGATATCCCATCCTTCCGACAGGGCAAGCAGACAGGCCCAGGGCAGGCACCACCACCATACATAATTATACACCCAACACTCTTTCCTATCCATCCAGGATGCCATCAGAAGTCCTCCTGACAGCATAATATATGCCATGATCCGGATCACACCTGCTCCCTTCCGCACTCTCTGCATGCTCCTGTCCTGTGGTTCTCCCCTGTTATCCTGTCTGTTTACCGCAGTCTCGTCCGCAGATCCTCTAATACACTTCCTTTCACACCGATGACACTGATCTGCGGATGATCTTCCAGTTTCTTATCCCCTTTATAAGCCCGCACTGTGATCTGCAGCTGTTCATTCTCCGGTGTATACAACGGCACCATGAACTGTAAACTTTCCGTGATCCGATACCCCGGCTGATCCCTATAATCATAGACCCTGTTCAGTTCCGGATTCTGTCTCGTCATCTCTTCCGGGAAGATCACCTCCACCAGATCCGCATATCCCCATACCGTAAATGTCAGTATACCGCTCTCGCCACAGCGAAATGTCGTCCCCTGTGGTTCCCGTATTCTCATAACATCCGCTTCCAGACCGAATTCCGTTGTCCCTTTGGTTATCTCCGTCTCGTTTCCCACATGATCTGCCGCATATGCCAATACCGTAAAATCCCCGCTGAACATTGCGTCATCCTCCGTGATCACGATCCGGATACTTCCGGTGTCATCCGGTACAAATGTCTTCGCCACCGTATTATCGGTATTCTGTATTCTGACATAGAATTCTTTTACGCCGCTGACCGCATCGGAGGCTGTCACGGTAACGGTGACCTCTCCCTCCCTGCGGTCGATCAGTTTACGGCCTTCTAACAGATCCAGTCCGTAGATTGTCGGAGCCTCTCCATCTGCAATCAGCGTGATCTTATTTTTTTCATCCAGTGCATGTGTCGAATATACTTTTGTATCTCCCGTATCTGCCTCCGCAATGGGGATCACCTGGATTCTCTGTCCGGAATAAGCCGCATCGATCGTGAATTTCTGCACACCGGTAAGCTCCCTGCACAGATTCGATCTTACCGTATAGGAATACGGATATTGCTGCAGTACTGCCACTCCTTCTGTGGTATAGGACAGTCCGGAAGCATCGGTACGGATATTGCCCTTACGGATTTCTCCGGAAGGCGTGTGGATGATATTGCGTGCTACGGCGCCGTCTTCGCTTCGGGTCTCATAGATATTTTCATTGAGCTGGTATTCCTCACAGGCATCCCCGTCCAGGGAAGCATTATTTTTTAAAGTGAACGGGGTTTTACCGTCCGCCCGGACATACCAGCTTTTTGCCTCCGGTGCAGGATACACATTGTCTCCGCTCTCTATTTCCAACGGTCCGGTATAAATCTTCCACTTTACATCGGTATCTTTCATACTAAAATGTGTCGTAGGTCCTACATTGCCTGCCACATCCACAGCTGCCACATGAAAATACTGTGTTTTTCCGTTTGCAGTCAACTCAGCAACCGTTTGTTCGGTGTATTTTGCATTCTCCGCTCCCACTTTCGTATCTGCAGCGTCATCTATTGCAAAATAATAACCTGCAATGCCGCTGACCAGCAGATTCCCGGTAATATTAGAAGTACAAAGTCTCTTAGTACTCCCGGTCAGATAAGATTCCGCCTTATGATAGTACCGGGTTCCGTTATCTTTTGGCTGCTGCCAGGTAATCTGTACCCGCTTATGGTCCAGCGCTTCCATGGTCATTTCCGCAGGGATCCGATCCGGTGCTGCCAGGTCTGTCGCCACAACGCCCTCCATATGGCACTCTTCCTGATAACCTATTGCCTCGGACTGTATCTGTACGCTTCCGTCTCCCCGGTGTACGCCGCTTTCGCTTTCGTACATCCGGGCATACGCAGTATTCACATAATTACTTCCTCCGTAAGCCGGTTTCGAGGAAAGTACCTGCCCCTCCGTATAACCGCAGGTCAGCATTCTGCCACCGGAAAAGCTTAAGCCCGTGATCTCCGATTTGATCCATGCATCCGAACAGTCATGGAAAAACTTCAGATCTACGAATATCTTCGTCGTCCCCTCCGGCAGAGTAAAATGAAAGGTACCGGCGAACTTACTGCCGCCCGGTGCACCGCCCCAGGAACCGTCCGGATTCTCCCAGGCAGAGCTGGAAGACCCGCTCATGGAATAGACCGCGTCCCGGAAACTGCCGGACAGGATCACTTTTCCGTCCTGGTTCAAAATCGTATATTGTGACTTATTCAGAGAAAAATTACAGGAGGATCCCCAGCTGTCCGCATAGACCGAAATATTTAATTTCGTATTACCGTTAGTGTTGATTCCCGGGTATCCTCTCGTATTCCACCGATTCCCCTCATCCCAGTAATACCGGGACCAGCCTGCACGGATAATATGATAAGGATCGTCGTCCTTGGTATGGCTGTAAGCACTGGTGGCAGTATAAGTCTCACAATAATCATCATGGCCGGTCACATAGTGCTCCCAGCTGCCAAGTGCCGGGGTATAGGCTGCCTCCCTGTAACATTGATTCGTATGGGAGTGTACAATCTTCTCTCCAGCACTTCCTCCCCGGTATCCGGCACCACCACCCGCCATTCCGTCCTCACCGCTGCTTTCTTCCCGCACGCTCTCCGCACTGCCACCGCTTTTTCCGTCTCCCGCCGGGGAAGCGCCTCCACCGCCACCGGCAATGAGCAGGATTCCCTTACGGTCTGATGTCACAGATGTCATACCACCTCCATTGCCGTAAACAGAAGCAGTTCCTCCGCCGTTACCGCCATCACATCCTCCCGGAAAGCATGTGATCTTCTCTCCCTTTTGCAGCCAGAAGGTTCCGGACACGCGCCCACCGTATCCTCCTGTGCAGGATTCAAAATCCTGTCCCTGGGCTCCCTCTGCCGTAAGCGTATACAGCCCTGTGTAAGGGATGGTATATTCTTCGGCACTGCCGCTGTAATTCTTCGTTATAGTGACCTGTGTCATGCTGCTGATATCCTCAGCGGAATTGATGCGGGTCCAAGTGCCGTTCTCCTTCTTTTGGAACAACAGATATGTCTTGTTCTTCTGATCCGTCTGTGACCAGCTAAGATCCACTGCACCCTTCCCGCCATTTGCCTTATAATTGTCTGCAGACTCTAGCTTCAGATCGACCCACTGGGCATACAGTGTGCTGTCAGCGGAAGGAATAATTTTCTCCCCTGCCGCCCCCGCCGGCAATGTAAATGCTTTGTCATAATACCAGCCTCCGAAAGACCAGCCTTCTCTGACTGTTCCCGGCAGAGTCACGCAATCCCTCCGGTACAGCGCCTTTACAGTATCCCTATTTCCTTCCGTGGCACAGTAGGTATAGACATTTCCCTCCAGTTCTCCCAGGAAGGGAAGCACACGCGTCCATTCTTCAAAATGCTGTGTACCCCGGATGGAAGGTACTGCCGTTCCACCGTTTGTCTCAAAAGTCAGTGTAGCTCCGGCCGGAGGCTGAATCTCTTCCGTATGCAGGCAGTATTTTTTACCGTATACATCCGTAATCTCCAAAATGTTTTTACCCAGATATTTACCGCCGCCGGCATCGACACACAGGGTGCTCTCACATGGAGTCCACTGGGCGTACAGTGTCACCGATCCGTTGTCTCTGTCGGTCCAGGTCGTCCTGTCCCGGTGATCCGCCGTGGCAAGATTACATATCTCAGCCTCATCCGCGTAGGAATCGCCGCTTCCGTCCGGTGCGGTATTCCACCCGGTAAACAAATAGCCGATACGGGTATAATTGTTCTTCGTCAGATGGGTGACCGGAGTCACTTCGCCACCTTCATATACCTCCGCGTTATCATACATATGATAGCTTTCCCCCATAAATCCTACACAGGATCCGGGATCTGCATTTGCATCATATATTACCTTATACTGATTGGGAGAAATCTTCTTGCATCGGTGTGCCGGGAATGTCACTCCCTGCTCCAGGTTGGTACAATACGGACACAGATAATAATAGGTCTCCGGTGCCTCCTCACTGCCAAGCTCCATGTAGTGGATTGTCGCTGCCGCCTCTCTGCTCATATAGATGTTCCACGATTCTATCCATTCCCCACAATCCGCGCAGACCGGTTTCCAGCCGGAATTATAGTATCCCTGACATTTTGCCGTACCAAACCTCAGACCATGCCAGCCCTGTTTCCTCCCATATGCATTATGAATACACTGTGCCCTCCGCCAGCAGACCTTCCAGGCTCCGATCGGTACTTCTCCCATGCGGCTGACACTGTAATAATGTTCTCCCGCAACGGGCTTTCTCAGAGAAGATTTTATTCCCGTAAATACGACCGTATTTTCTTCATACCAACGATATCCTTTCTCTCCGGCACAGGTAGTCCATGCTTTTCCATCCGGACTGAAGGACACGTAGGGGCTGTTATAAATGGTCTTCTTCTCATAAGCCTGTACCGTCCGTACGGGAAGTAACAGTACGATCCCCAGTGCCAGCACAACAGCAATGCACAGCCTGCGGCGTTTTTTCTTTGTCATGCGAGTTCTCCTTCTTACAGTATCTTCTTACAACATCTTCTTACAGTGTCTTTCCTATGACGGATCAGTTGCAGATCTTAACGACCCGCAGAGACCCTTTTGCCAGATTTCTGTAAAACTCCTCCACATTTTTATTGTCCAGATAAATATTCACTCTCTGCGCCGGTGTAGCGGTGTCCTCACAGGGAATGATGTTGCCGCTCTGATCAAACACCTGCTGTACGAACAGATTCTGCCAGCCCGGATTTTCACCTGAAAATTCTTCCTTATCCTTATCGATGCAATAGATATGTATTCTGTCCCCGGCGCGCAGGACACCTCCCACTGCCTGGTAGAGATCTTCCGCCCGGAAACCGGCGATCACCGGTTCCGTCATTTCTCCCAGGATCTGCTCCTTGCCCTCTGTCATTTCCCCGGTGATAACGCTGCCCAGTCCGATATCACATACCGTTATTCTGCCATACAGACTGTCCCTGTCCGTCACCGCCGTCCCCGGCACGATTCTCTGGTCAATTTCCAGAGACATTACATAATCTTCGATATTCTCCTGCGTCAGTTCCTCTCCCCGGGGAATATCCGTTGCCGCCACATATACCTCTTTTTTCTCGTATTCCACAAGCGTCCTCTTCTCTGTCTGAAGCATTACGGCAAATACCGCAGCGGCAGCAATAAAGGCTGCCAGAATGCTGCCGTTCCATATTCTGTTTTTTGTCGTTTTATTCCATTTATTCGGCTTCTGTAAATTCATCTTTCCTCTCCCTGTCATTTTCTCTTACCACATCCACAAGTTTTCCCTTATGTGCCTCCATATCAGTTCCCATAAATCCTTCTACAAAATAAGTGATCTCACTGTATACACCGGTGTGTTCTATATACTGCCCGTCGGGAGCTTTTACTTCACCCAGTGTTCCTTCCCATTCCTGTATCTGTCCGTCTGCATCCTTCTGCCATACTTCCACCCGCTCCCCCGCAACATTGTACAGGATATATTGCTGTATGGTGACCTGTCCCGAGATCAGCTTCCGGTTCCCGGCATAGAACATATCATCCAGTCCCAGATTCTCCTTCAGTGCATGGCAGTACCGTTCATATGCTCCTTCCGGATCCGTGATCCGCACTTTCTGCGTAATGCCGTATTCTTCCACATCGATCACTGCGGATGCCAGCCCCGACAACGCTAACGCATCTTCCATATACATAGCGGATTCCCTGTACAGAGCGATCTGCAGCTGCATGCATAATAAAATCGATAAAAACAGCAGAAGAAACAGTCCGAACACCCAGGATACCTGTCCACGTTCTGTATCCAACATCTTTGTCTTAATTTTTTGCCGTAGATACTCTCTTCTCGTATATTTCATAATCTTCTCCCAACCGACCTCGGATCTGCAGCACTACGTCGTTGCCATACCCCACCGGTTCCAGGGAACTTCCGTCATAATCAATCTGCGTAAGTCCAAGGACCTCCAGCCGGTCTGTTAGTTCCGCCTGATCCGGCGCCGTCAGATAGCCGACCGTCTCCATTTTCAACAGATAGCACCTTGCCAGCTGTCCCACTTCTGCCTTTTTCGCGATCAGTTGTACATTCTCCATATAGCTTAACATCACCGCTGTAAGCGCCAGCACACACAGCCCCATCGCCAGTATCTCCCCCACATTTCCGGGTTCCCTTTTTCGTCCTGCCATACCTGCTCCCATCTTATACACCTGTGAGAATATCCGCAGCTTTCGTCTGCATAGCCGTCACAATAGTCTGTATGAATGCTGTCAGACTGTCTTTCATTACAACGCATAGCAGCAGTGCAATAATGCACAATCCCACTGTTACCAGGATTCCGTCGATTCCCGGCTCTTTGCGCAAGGCATGTTCCTTTACTGTTTTTCTGATCTGTTCCCACTTTCTCATCCACTGATTTTTCATTTGTCGTTTCTCCCTCTTTTTTCTGCTTCTTTTTACTTTCTTTTGTTTTGGACCTATTTAAAATTTCACTGCCGCCCGGAACATGTATCCCACACAGGCATATAGGATCACCCCCAGGGTTGCGCCGAGCATTCCCAGCTGATAGAACGTAATACTGCGGTCGAGCGCGCTCTTCTGGTGTCTTAATGCCGTCAGTTCCAGATCCTTCAGCTGTTCTCCCATATCCTGAAACAGTTCCACAGCCTGTCCGGATTCTCCCGCCTGGATCAGAGTAATACACAAAGCATCAATCTGGCGATTATCGAATTTCTCCTGGAAATCAGATAATGCCGTCAACGTATCCGACTGCATGACCAGGTCCCCTGCCAATTCCATCAGCGCCTGCTGCAGTCTCCGCTGTCTGACACTCTGACAGCACTCTGTCAGGGCATCTGTTGCATAGATTCCTGCACGTATCTGCACCTCCAGTGCCTGATAGATCAGTTTGATCTCCGGCAGCATGCTCCGGTTGTCGCACTCGTTTATGTATATCATAAGTACCTCCGGCAGATAATATAAAAGTACCGCTGCAAGCAGTGCATATCCGATGCCGATCACCGACATTCCCACTGCCCCTGCACATGCCAGCAGAATTCTTCCCAGAAAATATTTCATGGCGGTAATATTTTTCCCGTAATGGTACTTTGCGCCATTGCGCCTCAACTTTTTTTCTGTTTTCTCCCTCCAGCTGCCGATCTTTTGATTCTCATGAATCAGCCCTGTCAGTTCCTCCCAGGTGTGCACGATCGTCTGCGGTGTCGTGCCCGTTCCCAGCCGGAATACAAATATTCCGCTAAGCACCGCTCCAAACAGCTGCGGTATCCATAATGTACGAAAGATCAATCTTGTTTCCTCCTTTTCCTCTTTTGCAATTCCGTACAGGCATGTTCTTATCTCCGGAATCCGTACACCTTGCGCAGGAACAGGAAAAAGATCCCCACATAGCTGCCTGCCGCCAGATGTCCCGGAAGCGTTTGAAGCAATATCTTCCAAACGGATTCATCGATCAGACGATCCACCGTCAGAAGTGCAAATATTGACATGGCTGCCAGAAGCCCCATATTGATTGCTGCCTCCCGTAGCATTCCTTTCCGTTCTTCCTCCGTCCTCAGATATTCCCGCACGGAGCGTCTGCTACTGTCCACCAGTGTGGTCAGATCAGCCATGTACCGTATGCTGATCTCCAGATTTCTTGCCAGTTCTTTGAATTTGGGATGTTCCACCTTTTCCGCCATCGTTAGCAGTGCTGTGGAGTGGTCTCCGGTAATCTGGGCTTCATAAGCACATTCCTCCATTGCGCTTTGCAGCGGTTCCTCCATGTATTTACTGACCTGTCCCAATACGGAGGTGATCTCCCCTGCGGTGAGGCTGTAATTCCCCAAAAAATTCAGACACTTTAACAAATCCTCGTTCACAGAGCGAAATTCCAAAAAACGTAAGGTATTCATGACCATCCATTCCATAACCGCTATGCTCCCCGTTACAGCCACTGAAACTGTCACATTTCCGCCGGCCACCTGCGCTATGCAGAACACTCCGGCATACATAAGGAGATTCCCTGCGATCCACTTCTCTGCGGTGCATCCCGGAAATCTTCTCGACAGTCCGCTGTAACGCAGGATATCTTCCATACGGCGCCAGATACTGTTTCTCTGCCTAAGTTCCATCAGCCGGTGTCTGTTGTCCAGTGCCCGCAGATGGGAAGCCTGATCCATCCCTTCCTCTGTCCGCCGCAATAGTTCCTGCACCTTTTTCAGCCATGTCATCTGACCGAAAAGGAGCAAAAATCCCATAAATATTAAACAAAAGATCCATGCGTATATGATCATACGTTTCTCCTCTCAGGTATTGTTCAAAACAATCTCTCATATTCCAGATTCTCTTTCTCCGCATTCCAGCCAAGGCAAGCAAAAATTTCTTTTACTTTATAATGTTCCATGAACACCAGGGTCTGAAAGCAGTCCATCATTTTCATTAACTCATTGCGGGAATACCTGCTGTCATACATGGCATAATCCACAATCTTCTCCGGTGCCCTGTCCGCCGACGGGGCGTGGACCGTAGCAGCACAGATCTGTCCCGTATAGGCAGCATTTAACAGATACAATGCCTCTCCTCCTTTCACTTCACCGATAATAAAAAAGTCTACATCCATCGTAAGTCCCGCGATGCTGATATGCTTCAGGTCATAGTTCACACTGCTCTCCGAAGTACCGGGGAGAGAATGCAGAAACATCATATCCGGATGGTAGATCGTCGTCAGTTCATCCGCCTGCTGTGCCACCAGAATCGCCATATCATCGGGAAGCGTCTCCTTCAGTGCATTCAGTAGTGTGGTCTTACCGGAAGAATTACCTCCGCAGATCAGCGTTGATCCCTGCCGGAATCTCTGTACCAGAAGCTCTGCTGTGTTCCGGTCTAGCATTTCTCTCTCCACCAGCTCCGACATCATGGGAAAAGCTTTCGGAACCTTACGGATACAAAGATATGGTTCACTGTACGTATTCACAATCGGCATGGACAGAGTAAATCGGAAAATAAAATCCGGATGGCTCTCCGTATCCGTAAATCTCTGAATTGCATTCAGATTCGAGATATTCACCTGGTTCCTGGCAGCAATATAGTCGATAAACTGGCGGTATTCCCTCTCCGAGGTAAAAGCGATCCCGGCGTCCATACGTTTTCCCTGCCTCTTGATCCGGATACAGTCATGGCTCACCACACGGATGTCTGAGATTTCCTTATCATCCATGAGTGGTGACAGTCTGGAATATCCAAACACATATTGCTCAAATTCCTTTAACAGCGCTTCTTTTTTATCCTTTGGGAAGGAGTAGCTTCTGTCCAGGTGCTTCCCCGCTTCCGCAAGGAAATCTTCTTTTCCCAGTATCCCCTTCTTCACCTGTAGTAACAGCGTCTGTTTCTGTGTCAGGAAATCTTCTATCAGCCTCTGTAATTCCTCTTCCATTTTCTCCCTCTTTTCATTATAAATTTTATTACGTTGTATATAATTCTTAATATCGTTCTATTTGGGTTTTAAAAACCTGCATCTGAACGCTTCCAAATCACTTCTTCTGTAATGTGAACCCTGGTCGAATATGACCCGATCATAAGACACCGACTCTGATAGAACCTGTCGGTAATATGCAGATTACTCCCTCTGCAAAGATATGTCAATGCCTCTAAAACTATTTCCCTATTTTCATGATAATGCTCAAAAAAAGACCGTATTCTGACGGATGTTCTTCAAAAATCCAGTCAGAATGCGGTCTTTTGCTTTGTGTATTTTGTCTTTGTCTATTTTGCACTATGAGAGCCCTGTTCCTGGGCGAGTAACAGGCGGTCGAATTCCTCCACCGGCATCGGGCGGTAGAAAAGAAAGCCTTGTACATCTGCACAACCACAGCCCAAAAGGAAGTTTTTCTGTTCCTGTGTTTCCACCCCTTCGATGACAATATGTACCCCAAGCTGCTGCAGCATGGCAATGGTATTACGGATAATGATCCGGCTCTTGTCCTTCTCCAGATCCCGGATAAACTCTCTGTCAATCTTGATCTCATCCAGTGTCTGGTTCTTCAGCATATTCATAGTGGAATAACCTGTGCCAAAATCATCCATGGACACCAAAAAACCATGTGCCCGCAGATTTTCCATCCGTTGATACATTCCCTCTTCGTCCTCGAGGAACGCACTTTCTGTCAATTCTAACGGAACATATCCAGCCGGTACTTCATATTCTTTTGCAAGCCGGAGCAATGTATCTGTCAGCTTGTCATCATAAGCATGTAATCTGGACACATTGATGGAAATCGGGACAAGCGTTCGCCCCGCCTTTCGGAGTTTACTGAGATAGGCAAACACTTTCTCCCAGATATAATCATCCACATTGATAATAAAACCGTTCTTCTCCAATACCGGAATAAATTCTCCGGGAGATATCATCCCCTTCTCCGGATGCTGCCAGCGTACCAGTGCTTCTCCGCCAATGATCTCTCCGGTATTCATATCCACCTTAGGCTGTACATACAGCAGAAGCTCTCCATTCTCCAGAGCTCCTACAATATCATTTTCCACCTGTCGTTCCCGCATCAGCTGTCTGCGCATTTTGTCATCAAAAACAGCGTAGGTCTTGTAAACCTTTCCCTTGACACTGTTCATTGCCATGGTGGCACAGTCCTTCAGGTAACTGACTGCCGGTTCTCTCTCCGGAGAGATACCGATGCCGAAGGAAGGCTGTACTTTATAAGTAAAGGGGAATTCGTCGATCTTCTTCTTGATCTCACTGACGATGTTCTCCAGCTCCCCTACATCCTCATACCGTGTACACAGGCAGAAAATATCCGCCCGGATATGACAGCAATAGGTGTACGGCCGATGATCTTCGTACCACTGAAAACATTCTGCTATAAATTTTAACAGTCTGTCCCCTTCATTCCTGCCGCAGAATTCATTCACCGCTTTAAACTGAACAATGTCCTGGATCACGACACTATATTTTTGATCCGGTTCTGCCTTGATCATTTCTCCGCACAAATAAAAAAAGGATTTCATGTTATGCAGATGTGTCAGCTCTGTACGATTATTTTCCACATTATCCTCTGCCATTTTCCGGAGAGAATACAGATACAGTTCTTCCTTCCCGGCATCCGTAGTCTGCGGAGACGCCTCCACTATTTCTTCTTTTGCTCTCTGATATGCCATAAGCATCCCTCACAAGAATCCATGTTATCAGTACCTTCTCTATTTATCTATTATAACTCTTTTTATTTCTTTTTTCCACTCTAACGGCAGTTTGTTCTTGTATAATAAAAATACCTTTAGGTAATTTGTACTTGAAAAAAACAGTTGCGGCGGTACTTTAACAGATCAAGTTTTTTCTCTCCGCAGTCCTTCACATAACATCTCAATCGACTTACCTTTATATTACATTGCATCACATATTTCAATCAATATTTTTAAAATAAACTGTATTTTGATTGTCTGTTCAGTTTCCAATTGATTCAATATATAATATATTTTTTCACCATTTCTTAAACTATGTTCTTCACCATACATAATATAATCACAACTTACAGTAAGTGTTCTTGCTATTTTGCACAAAACGTCTGATGAAAATCCTTTTTCCCAGATTCTATTTCACACAAAAAATTGGGCGATATTTCTACCATCTCAGCCATTTCTTCTCGGGTATAGTTATGCATTTCTCGTAATTCTCTTATCCTATTTCCCACTTTTTCCTTTCCATTTATCTTTGCTCCCATCATATTTTATCTTTCGTAATAGCTATTTATTATACATTACTCTATCAAACACTACGCATTTTTAACTTGATTGCAGTTTTTCTTCATCTAAATCTTATTTTTTATCTCAAGAATCAAGTTTTACTATGCTTAAGCAAAATTTATCTCATTTAGGTCAAATATACGTAAATATTTATCAGAGTTGATATTCTGATTACATATACAATAGGAGAACCTGTACATTTATCAATACCTCAGTTACGTTCTGGAACAAAGACCGAATGAAAACTGGAGTGATGAACAGCTTGCAGATCTGGCCCCCTGGAGTGAAAAACTCCAAACTCTAAAAATATAATAATGAATTTGTAGTAAAATACTCCAACCTGAAAATAGGCTGGGGTAAATTTATAGGTACCACCGGATTATTTGACGCTTACCAAAAAACAAATCATTCACCAATAAAGGATAATATGGGATTATCCAATTATTAAGACGGAAATATTTATGGAGAAACGATACCAGGTTTTTATTAGCTCAACATTTAAAGATTTGAATGTAGAAAGGAATTTAATTATTCAAGCTGTTTTAAGAGCTGGATATTATCCTGCAGGAATGGAATGGTTTCCTGGAATAGATGAAGAACAATTTGAGTATATAAAACAAGTTATAGATGATTCAGATTATTATGTTCTTATATTGGGGGGATTGTATGGAACAATTGCTTCTGATGGAAGAAGTTATACAGAAAAAGAATATGATTATGCCTTGAAAAAGGGTAAAAAAATAATATCGATGGTACAGAAAAAACCTACTGCTACAGAAGAAAATAGCGAAAGAAAAATAAAGTTTTTACAATTTCATAAAAAAGTAACATGCGATAGACTGGTTAGCTTTTGGAATACACAAGAAGAATTAATATCAAAATTTGCGACAAACTTGGAAATGACAATAAAAAAATATCCAGCACAAGGATGGGTCAGATGTAACAGTGATATATGTACGGAACGACTTGCGTTTACTGATATGAATGCTAAAATTGCAGCTTTAAAATTTAATTCCATAAGAACGATACATATTATGGCAAGTGGAACATCATCATATATTCCAATTGTAAAGAACCTGTTAAAAATAAATAAGCGAAAGAATGCAAAGGTAAATATATATATTTTTTTCCGGCTGGGAAATGATATGAAACGCATTGACTATTTTAGAAATCAATATGATCTTTGGTGGAATAATTTAAAAAAGGAATATCCAAAACTAATTTTTCATTTTACTTGTGTTGATGATTTCAAAATTAGTTTTCGCGGTGTAATTGTCAATCGAGAAATGGGGCTTGTAGGATTTTATGTCAGAGTAAATGGAACTACACTAGGAACATTAGAAGACAGCATTTATGTAAACAAAAATACGGATGTAGGCAGATATATTTTATCGTATTGTTTAAAATGTTTTGAAACCCAAAAAGAATATCCTACATTGAAAAGCTGTATTGAGGATTCAGGGTTGATGTTGTAAATATATAATACGGTTGAATATGGAGATGAATATAAATTGGAAAATCAAAGCAAAATCAATACAATGATTATCCCTGATAACCTAGTTATTTTTATAAGCGGTGTGCCAGGGATGGGAAAGACAACTATTTCTTATGAGATGTTAAAAAAATATGAAAAATTTAGAATAGTAGAAGAGACCGATTTGATAAGGGAGGTTTTAAGAGGATATAACGAATACCTAACCAGAAGATTTAAAAACCAAGTTGATTTTATCTTTGAACAGATTTATATTACAGACCATAAAAAGCTTTTATCGTTCGAAGATGCAAAATTTCAATGTGAAATAATGAAAACCTCCTTTGAGCAAATCGTAGCACGTCAACAACGCAAAGGAATTTCAACTATAATAAATGGTGTTCATGTTGTACCAGAGGTGTTAGCGGATATGTTGCAAAATGAAAATATTTTCTTCATAAATCTATATGTGACAAAAGAGATGGAAATTTACAAAAGAATATTTGAAAGAGATTCTACGTCATATATGCTCGAAAATATACCATTTATTTTTCAAACTAATAACGATTTGTATTCTAGTACTGAGAAAATAGCAATGAAATATTGTAATGTTTTTAATGTAGATGTTACCAATTTAAGCATTGATTCCACAATTAATCAAATTGTAGAATGTATAAATATTTGACGTTTGATTATTGACACATTCTCGGGGGGAGCATTTTTGAACACTTCAAATGCTCCCTCCTATAAATACTACTCAAACATGTTTACGGCGTGCTCCCATACACTAAGATATTTTTCTATACATTTTTGCCCTTTTTCAGATAAAGCGCTAAAGACTTCAAACTTGCTATTGGTCATTATATTAGGCATTCCATTTATGTCAAAATGTGGTTTGGCATAAATTATACAGTTATCTACTCTTATAATAATTTCCTCTCGCCTATTAGAATACATTTTGAAACACTGTTGTAATACTTTATTTGAACCAATAGTTTTTTTTGCACGCGCGATTGTTGTTTGTAACTCAGATGCAAATATCTCTTGATCTTTGTGTGCGTAATGAACTTCATCCGCATTCGGGTTCAAAAAAAGCATCTTAAAATCAATACCGTCCATATTGGGCTGCAAAGCCTTTTGATCTAAATACTCAAACAAATCAGCAAAATTACCACCAAAAAGTTTCATATTTTTTCGACCATATATCCATAAATATTTACCTGTATATAAAAATGATTGTATAATTGCGTTCCATAGTTCGAAAGTTTCAAATCCAGATAAAAAATAAGCCACTTTATCCCTATAATAAGGACTGGTTATTGTGAATTTGTCAACTGAAATTAGCTTTTCAATAATGTCATCACAATGGATATCAGTAGGACGATATTTTTCTCTTATTTCATTAACTTTTTCTATATATGACCTAATGCGAGAATCAGTATTGGATGATTTGGTTAATGAAAACGCTTCTATAAAATCTGCATCAAAACTATCTTTACAAAAATCTATTTCCTTAGATACATTCATTGGATTATCTATCCATGAATGCCATGAAGAATCTTTATCAAATAAAATGGGAATAACTCGTTTATGCAACCCACTAGCATATCCTGCTTCGTATAATAACCACGGAGATTTTTTATTATCGGAAGTAAAACAAAGTATCAAAATATCACATTGTTCAATTTGATGCATAATTGTATTTTGAACACAATCACCTGCCTGAATATCTTCATCAGACATAAAAAAATTTGTGCTAGGCAACAGCTCTTCTAAAGTGTGTTTAGTAAGTTTAGCCAATTCTTCACTTTTGTTTTTAGACCAACTGATAAAAATCTTGCTCATATTACCCATTTATTAATAGTAACCTTAATTGCCAATAATAATCCCATATTATCCTTTATTAGCATCCTTTCCTTTAGTATTTTACGTTCTTCATTATTTCCATTTTTCTAAGTATGAATCATAATACTCTTAACGCATTATCCTTCACATAATCTCATATCTTCTTAATTTTTCCAAATCTTCAGGGCACTTGAAATCATACAATGCATCAAGTCCATACTTATATTTTTTGATTTTCTGTCTCTTGCTCCACCTCTGCAGATCATCCTCGCTTAATGGCATAAGATGATTGAGCGAAACATTGTATGCAATATCAGAGTGTTCCAAATTGAACGCACTCTCATTTACATCAAAAGATAAATTACTCTTTCGATATTCAAGTAATGGTTTCTTCCTGATAAGCTGTGTACTAATAATTTCTGAATAAATCCAAGGTGAATATGTTTTCTCCATACAATCTTCACCATGTATCTTTATTGCATTTTCAGTATTCAGAAATATCACGGCTTCCGACCTATCGATCATTTTCTGCAACGCAACTGATAGCATCATATTCACATGCTGAGCCACCTGATTACAGCTCTCATAATTATATAAGTATCCGGAATTTCCATTTTTTCTTTTATCACTAAGGCTAGAATTCATCTGTTCCAACAAGGTTTTAGAATATCCCCATACATTTTTATCGATAAAGCATTTCAATTTAAATGTTTCGTTAAGCCATCCTGCTAATGCATTTGCCAGTTCATCATCTTTACCTGAATGCGATATAAAAACATCTGCTTCTATGAGTGGAAACCATTCATTTTGAATCTTAGTTCCGTTAATTTCATCATCTTTGACATATGTCTCCAGATCTTTCCCTAAATTTTTTGTTTGTTTGGTTAAATGCATTTCACCTTTTTCCTTAAACATCTCATAGTCCACTTTATCAGAAAAAATACCTGCATCTTCATTAAGCTGCAAATTGAATCCTATATACATCCTTTTCTCCTTTCGTAAATGTTCATCCACATAGCAGCACAATTATCGAAATTCCTGCCATCGTTCCATATAAAGGAATTAATGTCTTTGAAAATACAAATTTTGTAAAACAGTCATTTTTCCTTTGTATATCTAACCACATGTTTTTATTATGAGGATTAAGGTCATACAAATTGCTTTTTTCTCCCATAGGTCTTTTTTCAATAACCCATTCATATTTCCACCGATACAACGTCTCCATCTGCAGATAGAATGCATCCAGTCCCCAAAATACAATCGTCACTATCATTAAAAACATTCCCATAATTAACAATTCACACTTTTGACTCAGCATTACCGTCAGCGCCAAAGATATTAAGGAAATGTACAGTTCTTTCAACTTAAATGAATTATCAGCCATTCTTGTGATACAAGCCTGAATTAATTCAATTTCTTTATGCAATTCGTCATTCATTATTATCCCTCTATGCCTTTGTCCTTCGTATTATAGACAGGCTCCTTCTACCTGTTTTCACCATTTGTCCTATTAGTCCATCTGTCCCACATGATCTTGTATGCATTATTACTACATTTTCCTATCAGTTCTTCAACCAAATCCTTGGCACAGTGTTTCTTGGCAACATAAGCCGCAATCATTAACATAATATTATTATACGCTACATATTCTGACCCTAATTGTGATAATAAAAATATCTCTTTTTCGGAAATATGCGTTTCTATTAACGCTGTCATTCTTGCATATATTTCTTTAAATATTTTTTCCGAATCGTTTCTTTTTATAGAAAGTGAATCCGTATTCTCTATTTTCTTCTCTGTTCCTATTCCAATTTTTTCACTATCACGGCAATACAGATGTAAGCTGTCGCTATAATGATTATACGAGCCCACCTCTAGCTCTAGCCATCCTGCCAGAATTTCCTGCAAACTAGTAAATTGTACAAAATTATATGGCATACCCAATAAAATATCATTACTGCGCATAATTTGAGACCATTCCAATTTTCCATCCCGTACCTTTAAAAGTGAACAAATGTTACAAGGAATATCATCGTTTCTCGGTTTTCCATTATCTATTGGAAAATCTTTTTTCACGTCATATATCTGTATTACCACCTGCCTGCTTTCAGGGGTATTTTGTAAAGCATAATATGCTTTTTCTAGCTGATCAAAGCCAAAATGCGACCGGATTCTTTTCCCATAAGCTCCATAGTAGGTATTCCCGGTACCTGCAAATTTAGGCAGATTAGGATTCCAGTAATTAATTACTTCCGAATGATCCTCCCCATTCAGTATCCATACAAGTTCTGCCAATGCAAATCCTATACTTATAGGCGGTATGCGATCATATATCCATTTCTGTCTTGGATTTTCTATAGAAACAAATACATGCAGCAGTTCGAATACATCACCGTTTCTCCCGTTTAATGTTCTTTCCTGAACCAAAATCTTCTCAGCTGCTTTTTTCCAAACTTCATTAGCTGTTTTTCCATCTATAAACTCTATCATTAATCATCCCCACTTTTGCTGTCTTATCTGCCAAGCTTATCATTTAGTCCCCACTTGGGTGGATAAAAATAGTCAATTCTTTCCAAACCACGATCAGTATATTGCTGTTTTATTCGCTTTCTGCTATTTACCCCACAGATATCCGGATGTGCTACTCTCGCATATTTATCTGTTTCACAAAATAAATTTTGACAATCAATCAACTGTAGTTTCCTACCAAACAGCGATTTAAAATGTAAACCACGTTTTTCAAATTCTTCTTCTTGCCTTTCTGCCACGTACCTGATGATGTCTTCATAATTATACCCTTTTAAATCGCCAAAGCATTTCTTAATTCCATTCTTTGCACCTGGTCCGGCAACCACAAATGACATCTCATTAAAATCGCATAATTCACTATAATTTATGTCAATTGCAAACTGAAACGCCAAAAAAGTACCCAGTGTAGGATAACTTAATAATATTTCATATAACTGTTTCAGACTTTTTGCCTTCGCAACTTTCTGTGCCAATCCCGTTTTCATCATATATTCCAATAATTTCAAATTGTTCTGATGTTTTTTTTCAAATCCAAAACAACTTTTTCCAGAAGGCATAATATATGCTGCGGAATAAATCCTTTCCTTCTCATTAATTCTTTCAGTCAACAGTTGATCATATCTCTCGTAATTATATGAAGAATATGTAATTTCTCCCATTGCACCTTTAAGGTACTCCCATGTTTCTATCTTATTGAACAGTTTAAACAGGAGTATTCTGAAGCAGTGATCCTCCGGTGTATAGCAATTATCTTCATAAATAACATTTTTGATTAAATACTGACTTACGCGGTCCGATGCTCTGTAAGCATTTGTAAATTTATATTTTTTAATAATCTTATCATCCGTCCAAGGGTAATCCCCTCCGCCTAAACGGTTAAAAAAGACTTCCTGGCGTTTTGTTGCAAACTTCCAATATGTATCATATACAGGTGTAGGCTTTAATTCCTCAAATCCCATAAACTATGCTCCTACTATACTATTATATATTTTATTTACCGCTTCCTCTATGCTTCCATCATTATTGATTATTACACTCTTGGTGTCTTTACTTGCAAGTTCTCTATACAACCCTACAATTGTTTTGTCTTTTTCTTCATCATAGTCGCGCTCACGATTTTCGCGCTCCAACAAAAATATTTTCTTGACATTAATATTTTCCCAATGGATTAGCTCCGGCTTAAGAATCGCTGAAACTATATTACTATCCAAATCCCCTGCTAATCCATATACATATGTAGACCACCAGTAACGATCCAATAGTACAATACATCGTTCAGAGCTTAATCCCACCAATTTGCGCTGGAGCAAATCTATATGAGAAGCAATATGCAACAGCTGTAAACTGGTTTCATTAAGGAACGTATCAAAATATTTGGATTGATTATGGTGAATGTCATATACTAAGCTACCCAATGTTCTTGGTTCATTTCCAGGAAAAGCAACGACAGTACACTCACATCCCATAGATAAAGATATCTTTTCTCTCAAACTCTGAACAATTGTAGTTTTACCAACATTATCTATGCCTTCAAAAACATATATTCCGAAACGGTCCATCGTGCTTGTCCTTCCTATTCTATGATATTCAATAATCTCTTTATCATCAGGCGATGATTCATATTATAAAATAAAGCCTCATTTAAGGATCCCTCCCACGGATTCAGGTCTGACCAATCTCCTGCTGTCAGTTTTTCAAAAGCATACTCACTGGAACGTCCGCCCACAGTACCAACTAATGCCACAGGTATATTCACCTTTTTCGCTAAGTCCACTTCAATATCAACACCTTGCTGCGATTTATCAGGCTTAATTTTTCCACCCAGGCAAATCAGCATCTCACTCTTTTCTTTGCAAATCATATTCTCCCGCATTTCTGGCAAATCATCTGCCAGAATAAGAGTACATTTCTCCTGCAAATCTTCAACATCATACTGCTTTAGATAATCTTTAGACATATGCATTTCTATAGAGTACTTCACATCCGAAGCATATAAACTACCAATATCAAATATCAATTTCTGAAATGTAGGATGCGCACCAAAAACAAGTGTGTAACCATTCTTAATTATTTCCCTAGAATACACTACTAACGCCTCCAATAGCGATGCTTTGTAAATCTCATCACACTCTGGAAAAGCTCCCGATAAAATAATCCTCTTATTTTGTTGTCGGACTTTAACACCTGCCATATTTTCCAGATTCATTATATAATCATCATAATTCTCTTCCATTACCTTTGATTTTTGAATATATTTTTTACGACACCCATGATTAGAAAGCAAAAAGAGCTTATCATAATTGTCATAATTATTCTCTCTTTTCACTTTCTCAATAAATTTCTGGATGTCATTCTCCTTTGGATTTCTCCCAAAGCACTGAATATAGTGTTTTCTGATACCCGGATCATACAAATCTTTTGTTTTCTCACGATATTCTATGCTATACGCCAATACCGAATTAGCATCATTTTCCAACTTTATCTTACCGGTATCTCCTATCTCATTAAGACATTCAATATATGAGCTTACCTGATTGGAAGAATTCATAATCAGTTGAAAACACTTTTCTTCCACTTCATCTACAATTTCTTCTAATCTATCACTTGACTCAAATTCCTCGCTTTGATAGCTAAGCGCCGGTTTCTCACCAGGATGAATTTCCAGATCCTTATAGGAAGCATTATCTATTTGGATCCATAACACCGGAATGTCATTTACCAGAGCATAGCATAATTCCTTCATAATGTTTGAAGAATATTGTGCCTCTTTCGTTTGTAAAAAAATGAGTACGTCGCTCACTGTCAAATGCTCATCAATATCTTTTTGCGCATCATCTCCAACCTTAACATTGACAACATCCCTATACACATTCCGTTCTCTTGTTAGCAATCTTAATCCATCAGCCAGTTTTGCAGCAACTTGCTCTCCGTCTTTTCTCCTATGGCTGATAAAATAAAGTACTTCATCCTGATAATACGGTGATAATGTCTGTGCTATAATTTTCCTTGCAAATAATTGTGCAATTGCTTTCACATTATTTTTGAGCGGATTTCTATTCTCTTTCCTACTTGCAACGTCAAAGCTCTGCTTATCTGTAACAGGTTCCGGAGGTCTTCTGCACTCTGGATTTCCTTCCATAGCAACCGCCCATATTCTGCTTTGCGCATTATTATATTTCTCAATAAGTTTCAGTATTTTCTCCGTGTATTCCCCTTTTTCAGAAGTAAAAAAAACAAATATATCATCCTTACCTGCTCCTTGTGCAAGTAACTGATCAACCTGAAATATGGTAGAAATATAATGTACATTTGTTACGTATGAATCTAAAATCCTCCTACACGTTTGAAAAAATTCTGTTGCTGATTTCAATTCCGTCATTGTAAGTCCCGGTTCACAGAAAATAACATTCATAGCTTTTCTCCTTTATAATGCGCAAATTTTCCTGTCTTCCTACTGTAGGGAACACCATATATCTTTCCATCATAGTTTTTTTGCATATAGCTGACAAAATCTGTGATTAATGCTTCATCCTTACATATCTTATGGTTTCTCCCTTTCTTGACCAACTCAATAAACTTATGGGGGATATCAATTGCATTATTGCCAAAATAATAGTATTCCTGTGCTATTAGTACTCTGTCAGTCTCCGTATCTCTATTTAAATTTATATAGTTAATGCTTCCATCCTGATGACTATGATGTGAAAACTCCTGTACCCATTTTTCTTTATCATGATGATAAATATTATCGCCATACATATGCATTACACCTTTATTAAATACAGGTCGTTTACATTTAAACCGCTCATCTTCCCAATATTCATCAAACGATAAACATTCTTCTACCCGCATAAGTGCCACCAGTTTTCCACACACCGGACTCTTTGCAGCTCCAAATGCTGCTATCCAGTCTCCCACCCCGGCGCATCTTCTAATGACAGGCTTACAAGTTGCCAAGGTACAATAGCCAAAATACGGGTTTGGTGCAAAACCATAGTCTCTGGGTATGACATAAGAATACAGTTTCATATTATTCCCCCTAACATGTAATATGCGTCATACCTGTAGGATTATTGTCTCTGGGAGTTCCATCCGGTTTTTCCCAGTCAAGATCTTCTCCGTTTATTGCTCTTACAATTTTATCTCCGTTCCATCCTATCAATGTATTGCCGTACTCATTCAATTCTGCCGGGACATCCTCTTCTTTCGCTCCCCGAAGAAAAACGCCAACTATTCTTTTCCCCATCTCCGCTGCTGTTTTGATTTCCCAGTTTACATAATCACTTTTTGCTGTATCTTTTCCAATAAGTACAACAACAGTTCCAGCCCAATTCATCTGAGGCTTAATCAGTTCATACTTGATATACTGTTCATTTGTTGCATTGTTTTTAAGTTTGCTTTCGTAAATAGAACTATCTCGCATATTAATTCCATGTCTGCCTATCAGATCCTTAAATGCTTCTATTTTATCCGCATCATTATGCTGATGAGATACAAAAATATTTTTAACTTTGTCTGCCATAAATACCTCCATCTTTACTGATCTCATAAAGTCCTTCTATATACTATATGGCATTGGCTTGACAAAATCTTACAAACTTTTTGAAATTTTTTAGAAAAAGTTTTAGAAAACGTTTTTTAGAAAAAAGTTAGAAAAAGTTTTTAGAAAAAAGGTTTTTAGAAAAAATCTGGAAATGAATTTTTGAAAAATTGGCCAAAGAGTGAAAAGAGTACCATCTAAAAGTTTTCAATCAAATGTCGAAAACTATACCACCCGCCAAGATCAGATTTATTTAAGACTTTTATAATATTAAATCATCCTGCTCTATCACGAAATCACGATCCAACAAATCTTGTAGTATTAAAACGAAATGCTTTTCTTTCTCCAACTGATTCCAACTAATCATTTCCATCAGTTCTATGATTGAAGAACCTATATATTTTCCGCTAACTACCACAGTAATAATCGTAATGCCAATGGCAAGCCACTCTGCAGCAGACGATTCTGTTATATTAATTCTCCCTGCAAAAAAAGCTATCACAGGTATGATATAAGTGCAAATGAATGTTTTTATATCACTACTCTTATTTTTCTTTCTCGTTTCCTGTTTTTCTATATCTTGATAGTATTTATAAATCAATTGCTTAATTTTATTTTTCCCATATAAATCGAAATCTTTTTCTTTTAATAATTCAGCCAATAAATTTAACTCAATATTATATTCCTTAAGGTTAGATTCCCATTTTTTACGGTGTATTCTCTCCAATACTAAAGTCACTATATATACAACTGCTCCGTATACACTCATTACAACAAGCAGAGCTGGTTTAGGAATAATAAATCCACAAATAAAGAGCACTATCGCGCTAATAATAACTCCCCAAAATACTGCCTTAGTTATCTTATCCATTTTTGACAGTTTCTGCGCAAATGTCTTTCTCCCAACAATTCTTGCTTCATAGGCCTCTAAAACCTTCTCAATCATTATCTATCACCCACTTCATTACATTTTTCCTTGCCTGCCAAATCCGGTTACGCCAGTACAGTCTTTTTCAGAATAAACTTGCCGATACCGCTTTCCTCAACAATATCATAATAATAAGTCTTTTCATCCATCCTCCGTTATAACAGACGTTAAACACTATACTGTGAATTACCACTCTTGATACAGTTTTATTTCGTCTATTATTTCATATTTGTTATCTTTGTTTTCTGCTTTCCTTACGATAAATATCACGTCAGAGGTCATCTCGTTCTGTTCTTTTCCACTCACTACATAGCGGTTGCCGCCCTGCTGTTTCCATATTTTAACCGAAGTCTCGTCGATACCCCAGACGAATTCATCCGCTTCAGTTCGATAAAGCTTTCCATCCTCTTCCATATAGATGTTACCTACATAATAAGGTGTAAACACTTCCTGTATGTAAGCATCATCATATATCATTCTGGCATTTTCTTCGTAATACTCCCAGGAATCCGCTACTTTCACACGATCCATTACCGTCTCCCGGTCATCTGGCAGATTTACGGAAATGCTATCTCTGCTGTCTACTGTAGAAACCCACTCACATAATAATTCATTCAACAAATCATATCTTTCATTTAACAAATGAGTGATATCACTATAAACAGTTCTTTCCGATGCTCTGTCTAAAGGTACTCCCTGAATTATAAATTCCTTGTTTTCTGTTATATTTTCTGCGGTTTCTGAAGCTGTTACTTCTCCCTGTTCTTGTTGAACACTTTCCAGGATAGCCGCTTCACTACTTTGGATAGTCTGTGCCTCATTTTTCTCCACAAATCCGCAGGCATTTAATAAAAAAAGCATACTTAACATACTTAAACTTTTGCACATCTTTACCTCTTTGATTATACTAGAAGTGGCATAATTATACAATTTAATTATATAAAAAGATCAATTGATTATAACCATATTGGCACATCTTTGCGATTTACATTATCATTTTGCTATACTGCAATAATCAACGTAAATAATTAGCATTCACATAGCACAGAAACTTCTTCCTCTTTAGCTTTCCCACACTATTTTTGAATCAAAAAGCGATTAATTGTATAGGTCAGCCAATTCGACAAATCGACAAATTTCGATCTTTTTTGTAAGATTTCCACTGGTTTTGAACATGTATATAGTGAATAGGTATTTTAGAAAAAATGTACGGGGAATAACAAAACCATGAATGCAAAGCAAAAAGTAAAGAAAATTCAGGAATTGAAAAAGCTCCTGGATTGGTATATTGACTGTGCCTCCGATGAAGAATTTGACTCCAATGTTGTAATCTCCCTGCTCCATCAACTGGATGCATTAGAACCTATCGCACCGGAGCCAATGGAGTCTGTCGAAGTATTTATCGCAAATTTCTGGGAATACTGCAGGAGGCGTGAAAACGAGGACCGAAGCCTTCGCAGTTTCGCTGAATGCCCAACCACTCTTCAGGTCAAGCATTATCATCGGAAATCCTTCTTACAGTCGTTTTTACATCTGCTCAGTTAAAAACAGTCAGCATTTGCTTTCCCCAGTAGTGTAACCGACGGATTTGTAAACGTAACAGAAATCAGCGGTATTCCACGACTTAACCTAGTCTGGAAAACCGCTGATCCTGTGATTCTATTTAATGTGTGAGAAATACTCTCCCCCACTCCCCTGACTAAATCAGTGTAGCATGCGCATTGTGAAGTCGTCAAGGGAATAGAGAGTTAAGGATAGTGCTTTCTCCATATAAATATGGTTGCCCATAATTGAATTTATATAATACCAGCTATAATTAATTCTTGATTAATACTATAGGCAACACCTGAAATCGTTGCAACACCGTATGTTCCCAATATAGAAGGTTCCTCCTGTATATCATTACCATATTCATCAAAAAACTTACGTTTACCTATACTATAAAATCCATAATTATTCACTTTACTTTCTATATGACCTACATTAAAGAAATATCCTCGTGTCCAATACTCTTTTCCTACAATTTCTGGGTCAATTAGCAAATCTTCCTTTCTGATTCCTTTCTTAACGGATTGTTCAATATCAACATCTGACTTAAAAACAAAAATTACAATTAAATCATCACCATTTTTGTTATTCACATGGTTATTAACAACAATTCCATAGCATTCAATATTTTCACGAGGACATATTTTAAAAATGTCTCCAATATCAGGATATATTCTTTTTCTTTTAATAACTTGTAATTGATACTCATTAATATACATTTCATCAAGTTTATCAAGTTTATCCCTCACTGCTTGTGAACATTGTTCATATTTGGTTTTCCATCTTCTAGACATTATATTATCTTTTAAATAGTTTAAATCATTCACATTAATCCACTCCTAAATATTGTTTAGCCCAGTTAATAGCTTCCTGATAAAATCTATGGTTTGAACTTATACTATTAATCTTATTTAAATTATTTGGCCCATTTTCAATATAATATTGTTCTATTGCTCTAGCTTGATTTCTTGTCAAGCCAGAGAATTGTTCTTCTAATCTTTGAAACCCTTTTCCACTTGCATTGTGCTGTGACAACCTTGCATTCAAAGTTTGCCTTGTTATTCCAGTATACTGTGCTTCTCCATTCTTAATTCCGAAATATACTTTATTATCGGAAGCCCCCTTATTTAACCAAGCATCAAATTCTGAAATTGACGAACCACTACCACTCTTGACATAAAGTCTTTACCCTTATAATAATCCAAGCCAATGCAAATCTACTTAAAAAAGAGTACACTCTCCAAAGCCAACTCTCGCATTAGCTTAAATTCTATCACATATTTGCCATTTTCACTACATATTTTCGCCAGTATTTTCCACTTCTGGCATGCGGTACTCCGTACCATTTTTCAACATCCCATAAATAATACTGATTAATCGTCTGGAAATACAAATCAGAGCCTGTTGGCTGGTTTTCCCCTCTGCCTTACGCTTCTCGTAGTATGCTCGCACCACGGGATTTCGTGGTGTACCCTTAGAAGATATCTGCACCATCTGGATTGCAAGGAAATAAATGGTTGCCTGCAATCGTCTGTTACCCTGCTTGGCAGCTACATCTTTCCCCTTACCGCTGGATGATAAATGGAGCGGTGCAATACCAGCAAACTGTGCCAGCTTATTGGCATTACTAAAGCGTTTGATATCACCGATTTCAGCCAGAATCTTCACTGCTGTGATGACATTTACACCGGGAATGGTTGTAAGCGTGCAGCCAAGCATCTTATACATCTGTTCCAGCATTTTATCTACTTCAGCAAGCTGTTTGTCATAATGCTGTAAATCACTGACAATGCTAAGAGTCACCATATCTCTGGCATCTTGATAAGCATTATTTTTTACTTTGTCACCGGCAATGGCATCCAAGATTTTTTCGCAGGTCCTGGTGGAACATTTATTATGGCTGACTGGAACAAGTTCCGCCCGCAAATCTTCCACTGACTTACCCTTTAGATATTTTCTGGATGGGTAATGCTCCCAGAAATACAACGCAGTGGGTCTGCTGATATCATTGAAAAACTGCTTGTAAGATGGATACGCAATGCACAACTGTTCATGCAACTGATTCACCAGTCTGGTTCTCTGTTTCATGATATTGTCCCTGCGGTGCACCAACTGACCAAGTGACCAATACGCATCGTTGGGGCAGGCGTCTGGAAGTTTATTAAGCATGTTTAATGTTGCAAGTGCAATGGCTTCCGCATCATCACTGTCACTTTTGCGATACATGGCACCCCGGTGCTTTGCCTGTCGATGTGAGATAGCGGTATTTACATCCTTTACAAAATACCCCTTATCAATCAGCCACACCGCCAATGCTCTGCCGTAACCATAAGCATTCTCCAGACCATAGACTACTTCTTTTGCATCAGTATTACATTTTTTAACCTTTGTTACCAGCTTAGGAAAATCGGCTGGTCTGTTTGGAAAAGTAATCTCTCCAAGCTTTTGATTGTAGCAGTCAATCATAACTGCTGTGTGGGTTTCTTTGTGTAAATCGATACCCACATAAATAAAATTTTCTTTAACCATAAAATCAACTCCAATCTCAATGTTTGGCAAAATAGTGGCAATCTCAACTATTAAGCATCTTTCTCGGAATTACGCATCTTTTCAGCAACCAAGTGTGCAAGAGTGGTATAGCCTATCCACTTCTGGTCAGGCACAAAGTATTCCGCAAAGGAACACCGTGACTTTCATGGAGATGGATACATCCTGCAGAACACAGGATACGAAGCAGAAGAAATCTCCTTCGTGGTGTGTGATGTTAACTCTGAACAAAAGAG
>ERZ1026776.451-NODE-451-length-28692-cov-66.195132_pt1 | contig 28692 bp, 17 predicted proteins | sample MGYA00380125_ERZ1026776 | MGnify/ENA primary metagenome ERZ1026776 (study PRJEB33269, sample SAMEA4719761) | human gut metagenome | biome: human-associated habitat; feature: organic feature; material: feces | place: Cameroon | collected 2013-10 ...
ATAAAAGGGGTACTTTCACAAGCACCCCTTTTCATATTATACAAAAACATTATGAGTGCTTGTTTGAACCTTGTAACTTATTGTTAATCAGTACTATTGAAAATAATCTATTTTTAGCGAGTAACAAAATAGTAACATTAAAGAGTTAAAGAAACTAAATCGTTTGTTTTGCTCGCTACAAAGGTAACAAAATAAACTTGAAAGACAAATATACTTTAACTTACTTTAACCTTGTAACCAGTTGTGTACCTACTGTATATCAAGCGTATACCTAAAATCTGAATATCTTACAGATTAACTAATTACATATTTTTTCACATTTGGTAGTTTCGAAAATTGCTTCTATCTTTGCATCGTCAATGTTACGGTTGACAGACTAAAGTAGTCCTCCTTTCAAGGCGCAAGCCTACAAGATATGAACCTCTGAGTCGTTGTCCGTAACCAACACTCGGGGGTTCTTTTTTATTCCCCTGAGTTTGATGGCAAGACAAGATGGAAGACTATGGGCTAGATACCTTCCGATTCATCAAGTCTATAAATTGCAAGGAAGACCGCATGGCAAATCGTAGGAACTAATAGCAGAAGACGAGCGGAGGGGAGTCTACTCCTTATGCTGCTTAGGTTAACTGGTGTAGAATTATCAAGTGACCAGATGATGGGGGTTGACGGAACTCATCCATGAAATCTTAGGTTTTCTGATTCGCTCACGTATGTGTGCGTTAAGGGGAACCTAGAATCTAAAGGCATCAAAAATCTATCCATTAAAATTTTAAAAAGAATATTTGGATGATTAAGTAATTAGTATGCAAATGTCGAACTAAAAATTATATATTATGGCAGTTGTAAATGTAGATTTATCTGAGTATGATGCTATACGTAAGCGCAACTCAGAGTTGGAAGAGCAATTAAAGGAACTTAAAAAATTGAATGAATCCTTGAAAGATGATTCAAAGGTTATTCTTCGTAAAGAGACAATTGTACAACGTGAAGTTGAAGTTCCTGATTATAACCCTATATCTGGGTTACCAACTTACAAACGCTCTATGCGTAGAGATATAATAGAATCTTCTGAGTCCTATGTTAATTTTGAGGATGTACGTTTTAAGGTTGAGCAGGCTATGACTGATGAGATTAATCGTAGTATCCATAATAGAGACTGCGAAAGACAATCTTATGCTGACGCAAAAAGTAAACTTGATAATGAGTATAACTTGAAGAAAGCTGACCTCGAAAAGGAGTACAAAAATAAGGCAGAGGACTTGGGAGAGGAGTATCATCGCAAGGAGTGTGATTTTGAATCAGAAAAACTTCGCATTTTAAATCTGCTCCCTAAAATCAATAAACTGGCAACAGAGTTGCGTGATGATTTAGTTAAGCGATTCTTTATGCCAAAACATGCTGTTGAGTTAGCAGAAGCTATCATAAATACAACAACAAAGTAGGCTTATGGAAGAATTTAATAATTTCGATATAGAAGGGTTATATTAGAATGATATGGAATACTCTGTACGTAAAGCCTAAGAACTGGCTTTGTGGGGTACATACGGATAAAGTGCTGCATTTCGTTGTTAGCATGGTGCTGGTGCAAATGATATTCTTCTTGACCTATAACTTGTGGCTTGCTATTCTGGCTACATTCGTTATAGGCATCTTCAAGGAGGTGGTGATTGATAAGCTAGTCAGCAAGGAGAAGGTGGATGCCGATGATTTGTGGGCAGACATCTTCGGTGTGTGTGTAGGAGTGATTTTGTTGGTAGTTGGTGCTGCTTTGATTCACATTCATGAATGGCTATGGTAAGTGAATCAGCTAAATATTATCAGAATCACCCAGCAGCTAGGGCACGGAAGGCGGCTTACGATACTCGCTTTGAGTCTTCCCCTGCTCAGAAGGCTAAGCGTAGGGAATTGGCTCGTCATAACGCTGCTCACGACAAGAAGTATGGGGCAGCTTCTCGCAAGGGTATGGATGCTAGCCACACCAAATCAGGAATTAGGTATAAACCTTCATCGGTGAATCGTGGTTCCAAGACGGATATGGCTGGGGATAGAAGAGCCAGAGGCGGTCGCTGATTGTGAATACAATAAAAGGGAGCCATTATTGACTCCCTTTTCCTATCTGAATAAATCTCTAATATCACAATCTATAGCGTCTGCTACTCTTGTCAGGTAGCTGACGGTTGGGTTCCCATTGAGGGCAGCAGATAAGGAACCTTTGGTGATGCCTATCTTGCTGGCTACTTCCTCAATGGTCATGCCCTTTTCCTTGATAACTTCTTTAGCTTTAAGAGTTGACATTATGATGGAAGATAATTGTAGTTATCGTCAAGATATTCCACCAACTCATCTATTTGCTCTTGTGTTGGCTCGCCCAAATTGTCCTCGGTCTCAGAATCATCAAAGTAATCATCCCAACCTGCGCCATTCTCTGCGTTGTGAATGATGTAGTCTGAGATGCTGCTATACCAGCCATTCATAATGGCATCCTCGTTGTCGTGAACGATACTACCAATGTAGTTGTCGATATTCTTCTTCATACTTTTGCTTTATCCGTGATAGCGAGGGCTTACTATTGTTAGTATTTCTGCTGCAAAGGTACACAAATGTTTGGATATAACCAAACAAATTCTTAGTTTTAACATGAATTTATGACAAAAAAGAATAGGGAGTGCTCACGCATTCCCTATTTCATTATCCTAACAATCTTAAAACCTATAAACCAAAAAACCTATGAAAAAAATCGTTTTTGAATATGAAAAAAAATAAACTTTATCCTTCCTCTTCTGCCATCTGTCTCAACTTCTCGGTGAGGGCATTGTGAACCTCACGCTTATCGTCAAGAGTGACGGTCTGTAGCTTAGGGCAGTTGAACTCAAGAATCTTGATGAAGGTCGCAACCTTATCCTTCGGCTCGCACTTATACCAAGCAGCCATGAAGTCTTGCCAAGCCTCTCTGGAAAAGTCAGCACACAACTCACGAAACTCCTTTGTGATAGGAGACTCGTAACCTTTCTGCTTTCCTCCAGTCTTTGTACGACCTTTCTCGAACTGACCTTTTGTATTTCTATCTACTGCCATTTTCCTAAACTATTTTGCTGCAAAGATAGTAATAAACGAGTATACGCAAACCTTATCCGTTAACTTTGTGAAATAACACCCACCTAAATTAATAGATAAGAATACTATAATATAAGGTATGTCTATCTTTGTACCATTATTAATAATTAAAATTTCATATATATGATAGGTGCATTAATTGGGGCAGGTCTTGGGCTCGCAAGTAGTATCGCTGGCGGTATAGCTAACCGCAAGGCGAGAAAAAAGCAGGAGCAGATGATTGCCCAGCAACAGAAAGAAAATCAGGCATGGTATGATAGAAAGTATAACGAAGACCCTACCAAGCGTGCTGATACGGTTCGATTGCTCACTCAGATGCAGGAGCAAATCAAAAACAGAAATAAGGCTGCTAAGGGCAGACAAGCGGTGATGGGTGGTACGGATGATTCCACTACTGCGGTTAAAGAGGCAAACAACAAGACTCTTGCCGATACTACGTCACAGATTGTTGCTGCCAATGATGCTCGTAAGGATAACATCGAGCAGCAGTATATGAACAGAAAGAATCAGTTGCAGAGCCAACAGATGAGTATTGATGCTGAGAAGGCTGCTGATACTGCCAATGCGGTGGCTGGTGTGGCTGGAACTGCTGCCAACATCGCTGCTGCTCTTGATAGTGGTTCTGGTAAGAGTAAGGTGGCTCGTCCTAGTGTGGCATCGCCTACAGCAGCAGAGATGGCTAAGTTGGATGCCAAGGTTGGTGCGGTTCCTACTCAGCAGCAAGTAGCGAATGACTTGAATAACATGATTGGTGACAATGCGCCAAAGATTAAAGCATAGCCTATGAAAGCATCAGATATGTTACGAAACAACAATGGCTTGAAGACTACACAGAGTGTACTCAACAAGCAGCAGAGCGGTGTGGATGCGGCACAGAAGGCAACTGCTGAGCAGATTAACATGAATACTGCCCAAGCTATGTTGCATGGAAAGGAGGAGCAACTTACTCCTCCGAAGGATGCACATGAACAGGCGGTAAGGATGAACCAGCAGTCTGCTGAGGGTATGCTTAATGGCTCTATCCCTATGGATAAACCTTCCGTCCCTATCGTAAAGAAGGAGGAGCAGAAACCTCAGCCCAAGCGGCTATCTTATGCCGACATGTATAAGATACTGAATCCTGAAATGAATGAGACTGCCGAGCAGAGGGCGAACAGAGAGAAGAAGGAGCGTACCAAGGCTCGTATCGCTGCTCTGGGTGATGGTCTTCGTGCGCTCAGCAATATCTACTTCTCTACCAATGGAGCCAAGGTGGTACACAATCCTGAGTCGGATATGACTAAGGCGGTGAATAAACGCAAGGCTTATATGGATGAGCAGAGGGAGAAAAATCGGGCATCGTGGCTGGCTGGGTATCAGAGGGCACTCGCCCTTGATGAGGAAGCTCGTAAGAATAACCTGACTCTCGCTGAGCAGATGCGGTATCACGATATGCAGAACGACATCAACAAGGTGAAGGCAGACCAAGGTCAGCAGAGAATCGACCAAGGTAACAGAAGACTTGACCTTAGCGAGTTGAAGCATACAAATGATGCCGATTATAAAGATAATCAGATGAAGATTAAGAAAATGCTTGCAGATGGGCAGATAAGCCATTGGGCTGCTCAGGATGCACTCGCTAGATTACGAGAAGGACGAATTGCTAACAAGGCTCAGAAATCTTCGGGTGGTAACCAAACTACTGCTGGTTATTGGTATGAGTACTACGACCTGATGGACACTCCTGATGGGCAGAAAAAGATTAATGAACTCAAAAGAAAGTTGAGAATCAAGAATGTGACTCAGACTAACGTGAGATATATCATGGATAGGTTGAAGGGTAGGAGAAGTTCTACTGGTGGTACATCATCTGGTGGTGGTACGTCTTCTGGCGGTGGAAAGAAAACAACACATAAGGCTGGCGGTTCTTCTTCGGCTGGTGGAAAGAAGAAAACTGGCGTAAAGTGGTAACAGAATTGGTAACAAACAAATATATATATCATGGCAGAAAGACCATTATACACTTTATACAAGAATCTGAAAGCACAGAACTTTGATGTGCCTGATGATTACAATAAGTTTGAGAGTGCTCTGACAAGAGACGGAAAGGGTGGTGCGGATAACAGACATGCTATCTATGAGAACTTGAAGGCTCAGAACTTTGATGTTCCTGATACCTATGAGCGTTTCTACTCTGCACTCTTTGAACCTCGTAGTAAGACTTCATCAAGGGCGAAGGGCGGTAGCGTTCCAATGACTGCTGCTGACCGTGCTCGTTTCTCGGCTGGGGCACAAGCAATCTCTGCTAGTGCTCAGCAGACAATGAACAATGCTGGCAGATACAACAGACTGAAACAACGCAAGCAGAAACAGCAGAAGGATTTCGGTCGTGTGAACTTGGGTACACACAAGACTCCTTATGGTGGTGATGCTAACAATGTGGTGAAGGATGATTTCGCTTACAATCCTGAGACTGGCAAGGCTGGGGCATACGTTACCTCGGACAATGAGAATGCTTATACTCAGAATGATGCTGAGCAGAAACAAGCCATCCTTGACCAGCAGAACAATGCTTATCAGGAAGCGGTAGATACTGGCGAGATTCCATCCGCCTTTGATGTCCGTGACAAGAATGGCAACTATGACTTGCAGGAGAACATCGGCAAGAATGGAACCTACCTTACTGAGGAGGGTGCTCAAAAGCAGTTTGATAAGAAACTGGCTGATGCCTATGCCCGAAAGAAGGAGATTGAAGCTGCTATAGCGGAAGACCATCGTTTGCATGGAAATCCTCTGCTCTCTTATGGTGCTAGCATCGGTGGTAGTAATGGCAGAACTGCTGAGCAGAATGACTATAGCAATAAGTTGGCAACCTCTCTCGCTCTGGTCAACCAGCAGATTGGTGCGCTTGAAGCGGTGAAACAATATCCTACCAGTAGCTGGGGGGAGGATGCCTTGAAGGCTCTTGACAATACAGCCTTTACTGCCAAGACTTGGGATTTCGGTCTGACTGACTTCGCTACTATGGGTCAGATGGAGCGTATCAAGACAAAGATGGATAACAATATTCCTCTCTCAGGTTCTGATAAGATGCTGCTGAAGAGTAAACTGGGTGCGGATGCTGCTGCGGCTTTGGAAGATGAGAAGATGGGTAACATCTATCGTTGGACGAAGATTGCTGGTCAGTCACTCCCATTCATGCTTGACTTCTTTATGACTGGCGGCTATGGTGGCATTACCAAGGGCATCAGTCGTGGAGCCTTGAAGTTTGCTGCTAAGCGTGGCATGGGCAAGGTGAGTGCTGCCATCTTGAAGAATACTGGTATCGTGGCTGGCGATGTTATCGGCTCGTATGCGATGGCTGGAACTGAGCAAGCATTGAAGACTGGAGCAGACATCATGCAGAGACATCTGGGTAATCTGTATCAGGATGAGAAGGGAGATTATAAGTTCGGCACATTCGATGAAAACGGAAACCTCCTGCATGAGGGTGGCGAGTCTATGGGTACTGCTCTCTATAAGGGTCTTACCTCTGCCATGGTGGAGAACTATACTGAGAAGTTGTTTGGTCACAACTATGGTATCAAGAAGGGTGCTATCGCTGCTATGGAAAAGCATGGTATGAATGGTACTGCCCAGTTCTTCAAGAATATCGGCAAGAGCGGATGGTATACCAATTCCAAAAAGTGGATGGAGAAGTTCGGTATCAATGGTTTCGGTGAGGAAGTGATGGAGGAGGAGATAGGTATTCCTCTTCATGCCCTGCTGGATGGAGATAATAAGTTCTCAGACCTTGGTGATGCTAGACAACAACTCGACATCATCGGTGGTATGGCTATCTCTGTTGGTTCAATGTATGCGATGGGTGCTGGCTCCCGACCAATTAAGGGTATCTACAATCGTGCCCAGTACTACCGATTCCGCAACAAGGTGAACGTGGCTGATAGTGATGCACAGAACCTGATGGGCGATAACTGGGCAGACATCAAGGATAAGATTGATAACGCAACCAACGAGCAGATGGGTAGTGTGCTGGCTGGCATCCTACGTCAGAGAGATACTATGACCAAGGAGCAGATTAATGCTGCTGTCAACTATGGTGTGAACCTGATGAAGATGCGTGGCTATAATATTGCTAAGACTGCTGAAATGAATGCAAGAGAGATTACTAATGAGCCTACTACTCCTGAGGAGCAGCATCAGACAGATATTGACAATGCTTACTCTGAGGGGCATGATGCTGATGATGCAGACAAGCATGATATTCAGATTCAGCAGGAAGACCAGATGAAGACTCTTGCAGCAGCATTGGGTATCTCTGAGCAGCAGTTATCTGCCATGAGCGATGATGAACTTCAATCCCTGACTGGGCAAGATGATAAACTTGACCAAGCTATCTATGACTACCAGTTGTCTTCTGCTCGTTATCAGGGCGTGGTTGATGATGCACAAGACAAGGTTGACCTCGCTGCACATCAGGCAGAACAGAGAGTTGATATGTATACTGACCAAAGTCGTGGTTCTGTCCGTAACGCAACCGTCAAGGCTAGTGGCGGCTTGGAAGACTATGGTGTATACATTATTAGCGGTAATGTTGCTACTCATGAAGATGGCTCCATTGATGTAAGCAATAGCGATGATATGATACTCTACTATGACCCGACAACCAATAGGGTGGAACATGCTGATGCTACGATGTTCGCTGAACTTGGTGAAGAACTCCCTGCTGATGATGTGAAGGCTCAGGCGGTAGCTTATGCTAAGGAGAATGCTATCAAGGAAGTGGCTGGTATCATTGATGGAACCGTTGAAGTAGGCTCCCAGTTTAATGTGACTGATGCTGATGGAACAGAGCATACTTATGAGGTGCTGGCTGATAATGGCGATGGTACTGCCATGATAACTATTGATGGTAACGTGCCTACAGAACTTGTAAAGGGTGAGAATGTACAGATACCATATTCGTTTGCAGACTTGCAGCAGATGAAGGATGCTGAGGATTTGAAGAGACTGGAAGCTGCCAAGGCTGAGCGTGAGCAGATGGAGAAGGAACGTGCTGCCCAGCAGACTCAGGAGACTGAGCAGACTCAACCTTCATTTGACTTCAATCAGATTCTTAATGATAATGGTAATGTGGTGCTCGCTGATGTACTTGGTAAGGATGGTAATACAAAATATCCAAATTCCCAGTTGTTCCTCATCCGTGATTCAGGTGCAAAAGCTAAGGTGATGGAGTTGACAAGTGATGGCTCTCTTATTCCTCATGCGGTCAATAAGAAAGATGTGAGAACTGCTACTACTATGACACTCGATGAGTATAAGCAAGCATTTGCTGGCTCCTCAATGATAGAGGATAATAGTGGAGAAGAATCTGATGAGGATTCTCAGTTGGCAAATCTCGGTTTGCCTAAAGGTAGTGAAATCTGGATGAGTGGCGATGGATTCGGAAGACCAAAGGAAAATACTCAATCAAAAGTTGTTGGTATTGATGAGCAGGGTAGTATCATCCTCGAAGATAAGGATGGTAAAAAGTGGTCTGCATCATTTGATTATATCAACAATCATCGTGAGCTTCCACCTTTGGATGAGAATACCAATATCGTTAATGAGGAGAATAATCAATCGGAATCAAATACTGAGGAGAATACTCCTGCTCCAGAGCAGACTCATGCCATGACTCTTGAAGATGGAACCATCGTGCCTATGCTGGAGGATGGCAACCCAGACTTCTCGAAGTTGACTGCCGAACAGACTGCTGAGTTGTATGATACGCAGTTCGGTGAAGATGCTGATAGCGTAATCAGTAGTTGGGTATCAGAGGCAAAGAAGGCTCTTGACAAGGCGAACAATATGGCTGTGAAGGGTAAGAACTTCGTAGAGCAGAAGGCGGCTAAGGATGCTAAGGAGAAGGCGATTGCTGATTCTCAGGCGGCTTATGACTCTGCTATTGCTATCCGTGATGCCTACAACGAGCGACAACTTGCCAAGGTAGAAGATACTGCTGAGGGAAGAAAGAATCTCATTGACAAAGCTAGAAGAAAGTTTGCTCGCTTGAAGAGTGCTGTGAAGGATGATGCTGAGGCTGTATCACAACTTTATAGAGAAACCATTGGCTCTCTCCTTCATCGTCTGTACGACTCTACTGGCATTGACGTGACCGATACAACTCCTCTTACTGCTGAGGAGTATGTGGCTAGTAACCTTGGTGCTCACTCTCTCAACTATGAGGGAACAGAAACAAGCAAGGGTGTTAAGCAGGAGACTGGATTGAGCAGAGAAGACTTTGCCAAGACCCAGTTGCTCGCTGCTGATGGCAAGGGAACCACCATTGATGCGCTCGTTCATAGTCTGTGGGAGAATCGTCCATCCAACCTTGAATCACTCGATACTCAGGATATACGTAATGCTCTTATCGGTGTGCTCAATAGCGGTTTCAAGGCATCGGAAGCAAGGAACTTTGTTGAGAATATTCGCATTGCTCAGGCAGAGAACATACTTGAAGAGCAGAAACGTGCTCAAGAGGATGCTGCCTACGCTGAACAGCAAAAGGCTGAGTTGGAGTCCGAGTTGAAGGCGAAGTCGGATGAAAAGGCTGAGTCAGAGGCGAAGTCAGAGGAGAATTTGGATAATGAATTGTCTAATGAATCTAATGATTTGTCTAATGAAACGGATAATGAGAAGACAAATGACAATATAAATGATAATATAAATACTCCTGAGGATGCTACTGATGAGAATCCTTTAGGCGCAGAGCGTGATGAATCAGACCTTCCTTTCTCTGCTAAGGAGAATGGCACACAGCAGACTACTGCCGAGCGTGCTGCTGATATGGAGAAGAATAAGGTGGATGATGTGAAGGTCGTGGACAATATCGTTGGCAAGAAGACTCGCAAGACCTTAGAGAAGTTAGCAAAGATGATGGGTGCTAAAGTTCAATGGCAGTACTCAGATAAGAATGCAAACGGATGGTTTGATGATAAGACAAATACAATATATCTTACTCTTGACTCTTCCATCACAGAAGGTGTTCAGTTTATCTTTGGTCACGAAATGACTCACGAAATGAGAACAAAGAACCCTGCTGCTTATGAGGAGTTGAAGACTCTAGTAAAGGATATGATGGGCGAGGATGCTTTCAACAAGGAGACAGATAGAATAACCTCTTTGTACAATGAAAATAACGTGTTCTACAATAGTGGTAGAACTGCCTATGAGGAAGAGGTTGTTGCAGACCAGTTGGGTAAGTGGATAAGAGACGCAAACTATGCCCACACACTCTTGCTTAAAATGTCTCATCCTTTACTTGCGAGATTGCATGAGATTGTCAACAGATTCTTGATGGCTCTTCATGGAATAGAGATTTCTGATGATATGAATCTGATTCTTCGTTCTATTGAACAAGCCTACGTGAAGACTGCCAATGGTCAGGTATCGAACTCTGAGACTGGCGAAGATGTGTCCTTCTCTCTCCGCCAAAAGCCTGAGCCTAAGAAGAAGGGTATCGGCTATAAGGTGTTCGTGTTGAAGGATGGAAAACTCTATCCTCCTATGGTAGCGAACCCTGATGGTGCTGCTACCCCAGTTGGTGTTTGGCTCGATGCTGATGCTGCTCCTATTGCAGGAGAAAGCAAGACTGGCAGACCTCAGGTTAAGCAGGGCGGAAAGGGAACACAAGGCGGTAGTGGTAAGCTAGCCTATAGACCAGGCTGGCATCTTGGTGTGGTTCCTTATGCTATCCAGTTCAACCGCAAGGATGCTGAGGGCAACAAGACTCTATTCCCTAAGAACTTCGTCTTCGCTGAGGTGGAGTATGCTGCTGATGTAGATTACCAAGAGGAAGCTCGCCAAGAGGGTATCAATCCATCGGGCAAGTATCAGCATTCTCTCGCTGGCTTGAAACATCTGCCTACTGATGGCTATTATATGTATCGTACCAACCCGAACCCAAAGACTGACCCTTGGGTGATTACTGGTGCGATGAAGGTGAACCGTATCTTGACCAGAGCAGAGCAAGCGGAACTTGTGAAGAAGGCTGGTCGTGAACCTCAGCAGATTCAGGAGGGCGATATTGTTACTGATGATGTGGTGAACAGCATTAATCAGGAGATAGCTGCTGCTCCTAAGTTCTCATTGAAGGTGTATCATGGTAGCGGTGCTGACTTCACTGAGTTTGACTTCGACCACATTGGCGAGGGTGCTGGCTCCCAAGCATTCGGTTGGGGCGGCTATGTTACTTCATCGGAAGAGATAGGAAAAAGCTATGTAGAGTTGACACGTAAAAAGCCTACTTACTTCTATAATGGTAAGGAATTGTCTGAGGATTATTTGCGCTCTATTTTGTTGAATAAGGTAGGTATAGACAACGCAAATATTCTTGATGATTTCTTGTATAATCTTAAAAAATATGGTGTATCAGAAGCTAAAAGCATATTGCGAAAAGGTGATTACGCTTATTTTAAAGACCTTCTTAAAGGTACTCGTGGCAGTATAAGGAGTGGTTATCAGAACAAAGTAGATGCAGCAGAACTCATACTTGCTCCTAGAAATATCCGTGTTAAAAAGTATAAGGGGAATCTCTATGAGGTGGATATACCTGAGGATAATGGCAGCAACTATCTGGATTGGGATGCTCCTATAACTGATGAACTGATAGATAAGGTAGCTAAAGCACTACCTTCTTTGCGTAGCTACGATATTAAGGACTTGAAGAATGATAGAACCTTTGACAATTTCTATAAGACTATCTCAATGAGAAGTGTTACGGATGATGCAACCTTCAATGATGATAAGGCTGCAAGCAAACTTCTCTCTTCTCTTGGCTATACTGGCATCAAGTATAAGGCTGGTCGTAACTTTGGTGGTGCTGAGGTAGGTGATACCAACTATGTTATTTTCAAGCCTGAGGATATGAAAATCACAGAACATACAAAATTCTCGTTGAAGTCAAAACCAGTTCGTTTTGAAGCTGGCAAGAAACTCAGCGATGAAGAGAAGAAGGAAGTTCTTTCTACTTTGAAGGATGCTTACAAGGTGAATGGTGTTCCTTATCACATCGAAGAGACCGCTGGCGGCAAGGAGAAGAGAGTGTATGAACCTACTGCTGATAGCTATGTTGTGAGCGATATTACAAATCGTCCACTAAGATACTATATCACTTTGCCTGATGGTCGTGTGGCTCATCCTACAGAGGTCTATCCTAATATCTCGGACAATGAGGTGAAGTCTTCTGCTACCAAGCAAGGTTTGCTTGATGATGAGGTTGACCAGATTGTCCGTATAGTCATTGGCAACATGAAGGATATTGCCGACAATGCCAAGGCGGTAGAGGTGCTGACCGAATTACAGAACCTACCACATGAGACACATGATGTAGGCTATGGCTTAAACCATGCTCGGTCATACAACTACAAGACTGGTATCTTTACTTCTGATGCTGCCCAAGCTATTGATTATGTGGTAAGACGAATGAGAAGAAAGGAAGATGTTCCTGCCGAGATTCCTGCTGCTTTGAAGAAGGCGGTTGCTGATAGCTATGGGATGGTTGACAACCTTATTGATGGCATGAGCAACACTAAAGTTGGGGCTGCTGAAATCAAGCCTGTAAGTGTAGGTGTATTTGGTAATGTCTATAATCAGTTCCGTGGTAAAGCTAAAGCGGCTATAGAGTTCTTGAAGAAACTTGGTAGCGGTGAAGCAACTGCTGCATTGCATCATCATACTATTGGTGATATATCTTTGGTATGGGGAGATAAAAAAACTGGTCTTGATAAGATTCTGAGAAAGCATCCTGAGGTTGTTGACAATTTGCAGTCTATCATAGATAGTATGGAGGTTGTTCAGGAAAGCGACAATCGTATCAAATTGGAATCGCCTACACACTTTGCTGTTGTAAGTAAGGAGTATAAGGGTGAGCCTAGAGAACAATGGTTGTTGACTGCATACGAGAAAAGGGAATCCTTGGAAAATGGCAAGAGTATGGACACTGCCACTTCTTCGTTGGGAGGTGACACAGCTCTCTCCCAATCCAAGGAATCTGCTGCAAAGATAGACAATTCTTCTGAAACTGCCAAGAAAAATGGCGAAAAAGTTGATAATGAGGGCACAAAATTCTCATTGAAAGATGAAGAATACCTGAAAGCGGTGGAAGATGGCAATATGGAAAAGGCTCAGAAGATGGTGAATGAAGCTGCAGAGGCTGCTGGATATTCTACAGATTCCAGCTATCAAGGTACATCTGCCTTCAATGGTGCTGCACCTTGGGGTAATGGTTACTTCTTAACAAAGGAAGAACGCAAGGAGGCTTGGGATAATGGCGAGTTTGAAGGTGAATCAACCCTTGGTGATTATATCAATGATGATATTGATGGCGGCAACTTGGAGGAATTGACCAATGCTGCATCATATCGTACTGCTGACCCTATGCGTAAGGAGGCTATTGATAACGTTCGTAATGCTATTCAGAAGAAAGCTAAGACTATAACAATGTATCGTAGTGTTCCTTCTGATGTGAAGGAAGGTTCTTTCCGAAATGGTGACTGGGTTACTCCAAGTCGTGCTTATGCTGTTGATAATGCAAAATTGCATGGATGGGGTGACGATTACAACATCATCGAACAAAAAGTTCCTGTTGATGATGTGTGGTTTGATGGCAACGATATTGCAGAATGGGGCTATGGTCGTGAGGAAGACTATATCAATGATACAGACTTCGCCTATAAGAACAGCAAGAACAACAAAAAGTTGCTTGATGCCGTCACCTATGATGATAATGGTAATGTGATTCCTTTGTCTCAGAGATTCAATGAGAAGAATAAGGATGTGCGTTTTTCTTTGAAGGATGAGAAGACTATGTTCGGTATGCACAATATCAGCCTAGACAAACTTAGCAAGGCTATCAAACAAGGTGGCTTTGCTGCTCCTTCCATGGGTGTGATTGACTCCAAGAACGGAATCTACTCAGACTATGGCGAGATTACGCTTATTCCAAATGCTGAGAAACTGGCAAAGAGAACTGGCAAAAATGCTGGTACGTTCCTTGGTGATGGTTGGACTCCTATTTACCCTACTGTTGAGAGGGTAATGAACAAGCAAGGTGAGAAAGCTTTCAAAAAGGATATGGACAATCTGTATGATGATGCAGATGTAAATGTTTGGTCTAACATCAAGGAAAGCTGGAAAGGATATTTCGATAATAATGACGTTCGTGACGGCTTATATTGGCATTACCTTTATGATAAGGGAAAGAATCCTGAGATAGTTTATCAGAAAGGCAGATACGATACTGATATAGCTAAGGAAGTGATGCGAATATCTGACAATGGCTGGAAGAATGACTATACCGATGCGGAAGTGGCAGAGTTAATTCAGTTGAAGAACAAGGCTACTGGTGAGGACAATGACGTGGACAGTATGCGGAATACATTGGAAAAGCAACTGAAAAATGCAGAAAAGAGAGGAAACGGACTTCTTGTTGCATTGAAGAAAAAACGTCTATCAGAACTGGATGGCATTGAGAACTTCTATATCGCTGCTGACTTTGCTAAAGATGTGGCAAGGGATGCAAGAAACAATGGCAAGCCAAGTGTTTCTGACACCATGAATGCAGCTAAGCAAAAGGTACAGGGCGATAAGAAACTTTCTACAGACTTTACTGCTTGGCTTGAAAATAAGTCAGAGGAATATGGTGCAGAGGAAATGTTTTATACAGGAACGACTCCTACAGGTAAGCCAAAGTATATCCCTAACACGGTGGAGAATGCAGTGAAGCTGATGAAGAAGAAATCGTTGGCTGGTGGATATGGCATGTTTGGTAGCGTAGGCTCTTTCATTGCCAAGCATTCAGATATGGCAACTACCCTAAAACAGATGAAGGCTGCGAAGGGCAAACTTATCTCGAAGGCTGATGCGGAGAAGCGTGACAAGATGCGTGATGAAATTTATCGTGAGTTTAGTTCTTTGGCTAACCAGATAGATGTGCCTGGTGGCTATTCCTTTGATTCTGGTGCTAATCGTATGCTTGAACTTGCCGACCACAAGGGAAATGAGAAGAAGTATATTAAAGAAACATACAAAATGGACGTTTCTGATGAATGGGTTAACCGCTATAACAAGTTGGTTGATACCATCAAGAATGATTATCCTGTTTACTACTTTGAGACAAAGTTCATGCGCCCTTATGGTCTAGATGAATTTGAGAAGGCTATCGTTCCAAACGACACTCCAAGCGATGTTGTAGATGCCTTGAAGAAGGCTGGCATTGATGTGAGCAGTTATGAGCGTGGAAATGCTGAGGATAGACAGAAGGTTACTATGGATGCTATCAATAGTAGCGACAATATCCGATTCTCTCTCGCTGGCGAGCGTGGTGCGGCTGCTGCTGACAAGGCTGAGGAGCGTACCATCCGTATGGATAATCTCTCCGTGGCTCGCAAGATGGAAGAGGAGAAGAAGGATGCCAAGGCTATCAAGATGGCTACTGGCTGGGAGCGTGGTGCTGATGGCAAGTGGAGATACGAAATGCCTGATGCCAAGATAAAAGACACAATGAATGTAGGCGGTGGACATATCGTTAAGCGTTACGAGGATGATATGCTCTGGAATGGCGGCAAACTATCTAATGCGATTGATGCACCTGAATTATTTAAGGCTTATCCTCAGTTGAAAGATGTGCGTATTGATACGGATGCCATTATGAACGACATGCCTTCAAATGGTGAATACAATTCAAAGACCAATACCATTACCATCCATGCTGATGAGTTGAAATATATGAATGGCATATTGAATCACGAGATTCAGCACGCTATTCAGGATATTGAGGGCTTTGCTAGGGGAGGTAGTCCTAGATTAGTTAGAGGTGAGGTTAAGAAGAAATTAAACGAGGTAACCAAGCAGATTAGGCAGTTACGTGCAGAAGGTAAGGAAGATGAGGCCAAGGCTCTTGTTGAGAATAACAGAGGCCTTTATAATGCTTATCAGAAGAATGATGATTACAATAGTTACAAGTCTCTTGCTGGAGAGGTGGAGGCTCGCAACGTATCTGCTAGATTGAACATGACTCCTGAGGAGAGAAGAAAATCTCTCGCTGAATCTACTGAGGACGTGGCTCGCAAAGACCAGATTCTCTTGGGTGTGGGCGATGTGTCCTTCTCACTCCGTGATATGGCTGACGGAAAGGAGAGTGGAGCGGCTGATATGGCTGAGGATTTGAAGAGTCTGAACACTCCTGATGAGGTGGATGGTGCTATCAAGACTGCCATTGAGGATATGCCTAGCGGCTGGAAGATGGCTAACAAGAAGATGATTCATGTTGCTCAGGCTCTGGGAGAGAACCGCAAGGCTGAGATTGCTGGCGAGAAACCTAAGTTCTCCCTGAAGGATGGCTCACTCATTAAGGCTGGAACCTACTTTAGCGGTGGCGGTCTTGTTGAGGAAGGTTTGAAGGGCATCATCGACCCTGTTATTGCTGTGGAATATGACGAGAAGATAAGCGGTGTTTATCGCAACAACTTCGGGCAGCACATCGTTACTGCTGATGTCCGTGACGTTGACCCTAGAGAGTTGGTTAAACAGATAGATGGCGAGGTGGAGTACTTCCATGCAAGCCCAGTATGCAAGAACTACTCTCAGGCGAAGAGTAACCATGCTGAGGTGGAACTTGACAAGGAGACTGCTGCAAGTACTGCCGACTTCATCAATGCGGTTAAACCAAAGGTAGTGACCATTGAGAATGTGAAGGGGTATAAGGATTCGGATGCAATGAAGACTATTACAGATGCGCTGGATGCCAACGGATATACTTGGGATGCAGATGTCTATAACGCTGCTGACTATGGCGGCTACACCAACCGAGAGAGATTGATTGTCCGTGCGGTTCGTGATGGCAAACTCCCTGCCAAGCCAAAGAAGATGGCGCACAAGAACGGATGGTATGAAGCTGTGGCTGATATTATCCCGACCCTGACCGAGAAGAAGAATGGTGTGGCTCCTTGGATGGATGTCCGTTTGAAGGCTGATGGCATTGACTGGCGGAACATAGACAAGCCATTGTATGTGATGGGTAGTGCCTATGCTGACGGAAAGGTTCCTCATGCCTTTGCTGACGAACTGCTGCCAACTCTCCGAACCAAGAGTGGTGATGTGATTGTGATGCCTGATGGTAAGGTATATCGGGCCATGGGTAGAGTGCTGGCAAGAGTATCAGGAGTGAGCGATGATTACAAGATGCCATTCTCTGAGAATCTGAGTCATACCATCATCGGCAACGGAATCCCAACGCAGTTGACGGAACATGTTATTGCTCCTCTGCTTACTGGCTCTGACCCTAAGTTTAGCATCCGTACCTATCATGGTACTGGTGTTAGCTTTGACAAGTTCGATTTATCTCATGCTTTTGAGGGTGAGGGAAGTGAGACTTTTGGGCATGGTGTTTATGTTACAAACTCTAAGAAAATAGGTGATAATTACGCACAACGTGCAAAAGATAGAAAGGGAAAGTTTGGCTTTGATTATAAGATTGATATGTCTGCCGATGCTGGACAAATGCTTAGCCATTATATCAATAAAAACCAAGATGTAGATAAGGGTTTGGAAAACGCTAGACAAGATTTGAAGTCTGCTTTGGAAATGTTCCCTGATGATGAGACATTGAAAGAGTTGTCTGCTATTTTACAAAAGGATAATAATGAGATAGCTGAGTCTAGCAATGAAGCTTATCGTTATGATGTTGATATACCTGACGATAATGGTGAAAACTACCTTGGATGGAATGAGTCTCAAAACTTCCCATTGGAAAAATGGTACAGACTTTGGGAAATTACCCATCATGGTTTTAGTGATAACGAGTATTTCAAAGATGGTGGAGCGAGATATGATAAAGATAGGATTGAGCGTATTATCCAAATGAAACTTGATTCTCCTGAGAATGGTATGCAGAATCTTCCTACATTGAAAGGTGAAGAACTTTATCATGCTTTGGAAGATTTCTTTGACCGTGAAAGACCTTTGCGTGGTGCAAAGTTAGCATCAAGGGCTTTGAGCGAAATAGGGTTTGTCGGCATCAAGTACCCTGCTGGCATGATTCATGGCGGTGCTGAGGAAGCCGATTACAACTATGTGATATTCGATGAGAACAATGCCAATATCGTGGGTAATACCCGATTATCCTTGCGCTACGACAAGTTTGAACACGACTTGAACCAGTGGAAGAAGGATAATAATATGCCAAAGGATGCTCAGAGGCCAACCATCCCACAACGCAACGCTGGTGAGAGTGCCGTTGACTTCCTGAGGAGAGTGGACGAGTACCGCAAACAGATGGCTCTTTGGAAGACTGCTCCAACCTACGAGCAGCATCTTCTGAGTGATGATACTGCCCTTGGAGAGTTCAACCGAGAGTTGCAGTGTGGCTCTGTGCTCAAACGTATCGCCTTCCAAGATAGTATGCTGGCTATCCGCAAGGCTCAGGAAGCTATCATGAAGGAAGTGGGCGTTGACCGCTTGAACATGGCTGAGGATGCCTATACTGCCGAGAACCGCAGTCATGGCAAGGGCAAGAACGAGTTTGAGGAATACAACAACCAGTTCTTGCAGCCATTGAGAAAGGCTTATCATCAGATGAAGAAGATATTGGGTGATAGCTATGATAATGTCCGTATCTACATGATGGCTAAGCACGGCTTGGAGCGTGATGCCCAGATGGCATTCAAGAAGTCACTGGATGCTGACTATGAGGACGTGGCTCAGAGAAGTGCGGCATACAGGGCTTACAAGGGTGATATGAACCGCATTACCAATGATGCCGATTTGGAGTTTGGCAGAGTGGATTTCCCTACTTGGAGACAGAGAGATAATGCGCTCAGAACGAAATATTCTCCTTCCTATATGGACTATCGCTACGATGAGAATGGTATCGCCTTCGATTACTCAGGCTTGTCGGCTCTCTTCAGTGGCTCAGACTTTGAGGAAGCTGCCCACAAACTGGTAAGGGATATTGAGAGTAAGCATGTGGCTGAGGTGCAAGACCTCTGGAATGCTACGAATGCAGCTACCAAGAAGATTCTCCGTGACGGCTATAAGGCTGGAATGATGAGCAAAGATACTTATCAGTATGTGCGTGATATGTATAGCCATTATATTCCTCTCCGTGGCTGGGATGGTACTACTGCTGACCAAGTATGGGACTATGTAGGTGGCGGCAAGGGTGCTTTCAATCAGACCTTGAAGACGGCACACGGACGAACCTCTATTGCTGATGACCCTATCGCCTACATCGAGAACATGGCAGAGAGTGGAATCCTGCTGAACAACAAGAACTGGGTGAAGCAACACCTGATGCTCTTGGCTCAGAATCATCCAACTTCCCTGCTCACCCTGAGCAAGGCTTGGTATGTGAAGAGTACGGATGCCAACGGCAACGAAGAGTGGATTCCTGCTACACCTCAGATTACTTCTCAGATGAACAGCAATCAGGTGAAGGCTGCTATTGATGCTTTCGAGAAGAAGATGGAGCAGATGGCTCAGACTGGCGATGCTACCCAGCAGCGAGACGGCTTGAACATTGCCTATCCTCAGACCCATAGCGAGGAGAGAGAACATGAGGTGCGAGTGATGAAGGATGGCGAGGAATACGTTATCTACGTGAATGGAGACCCGCAGTTGGCTCAGGCGATGAACAACACCAGAGCACACCGAGTAAGAGAGATTCAGAGCGGCAAACTGGATAGGGCTGCTGCTTGGTTGGGCAGAAAGATGGCTGCTGCCTACACCAGTCTTTCACCTCTCTTCATCCCTTCCAACTACTTCCGAGACCTGACCATGACGCTTGCATCTACCGCTATTCGTGAGGATGCTAAGTATAACTATCTGCTCAGAAAGAATCTGGCTACCTCTTGGAATCTCGGATTCATGCTGAGAGACTATCAGAACGGCAAGTTGAGAGAGAAGGTAAGCAACGGAAACGCTACTCCAAAGGAACAGATGTTCTATGACTTCATGATGAATGGTGGTGAGACTGGCTTTGTTTCTTCGCTTGATGTGGAAGACTTGAAGAAGAAATTCAAGAATGACTTGAAGGATTTGGATAGATGGAAGACGAACCCAGTTAAGATAGGGCATACCATCATGGATGCCATTGAGTTCCTGAACAGAGCGATTGAGGATAGTAACCGATTTGCAGTCTACATGACCTCTATTCAGTATGGACGTTCCATTGATGAGGCTGTGAATGATGCCAAGGATGTTACCCTGAACTTCAACAGAAAGGGAACTGGCGAATATGGCTGGCAGATGATTAGAAATCTCTATCTCTTCATCAACCCAGCAGTACAGAGTTTGCAGACCTTGGGTGCGCTTGCTAAGCATCATCCTTTCAAGTTCACGGCTGTTACTGCATCTTGGTTGGCGAGTGGTGTGCTGGTTCCTATCGTTAACGCTGCCCTGATGAGTATGTTGGGCGGTGATGATGATAAGGATAAGTACTGGCAGTTCACCAAGTGGGATAGAAGAAACAACCTTATCATGTGGGTTCCGTTCACCCATGAGTACGTAAAGATTCCGCTTGCTCAGGAGTTCCGTGCTTTCTATGGAATAGGAGATATGATTGCATCCAAGATGATGGGTGGCGAGTTGGCTGAGGAAAGTTGGAGTCAGTATGCAGAAGACTTGCTTGGTCAGGTGGTGGATATGCTTCCGCTCGACCCAACTGGATATGATGGAAATATTGCTGTCAGTCTGATGCCGAATGCTATTCGCCCAGTCTTTGAGTTGGCTTTCAATGTGGACTTCACTGGAAAGCCATTATTCAAGGATTCTGAGTACAACAAGTATGACCCGAATTTTACCAAGGCATACGTTGGCACTCCTGATTGGTTGGTTCGTGCATCAAGGATGATGAACTCAATCGGAAATGACTATCCTGATGTGCAGCAGAACAAATGGGATGCTTTGGGTAACCCAAGATACAACCTGAATAACCCTGCCGTGGTTGACCATGTATTGTCTTCTTATCTCGGTGGTGCTTACACCATGGGAAGCCATGTGCTCGGTTTGCTTACCAAGTCACTCAATGACCGGAAGGAAATCAAGGTTGCTGATATTCCATTATTCAGCAAGTTCGTCAGCAATCCTGATGATAGACCAGTTACTAAGAAACAAGGTGATGAGTTCTGGGATATGAAGGAGAACCACGACCGTGCAGCCAATACCCTGAGCAAGTTGAAAAAACAAGCCAAGGTGGATGGCGATTACTCTATGCTTGAACGTTTCTATGACTCTGAGGAGTATAAGCAGTACAAGCAGGATGTTGTGAAGGTGAAGAAGTATGAGGAAGACAAGAAGAAGGAACGTGCTGAGGAGAGTGGGGAGGAGTATAGACCTCACAAGTTGAATGCCGAGGATATATATAAGGCTCACGCTACTCCGAAGGATGATTTCGAGGACTTGAAGCTGAAACAACTCTACACCAAACTGAACGGATTCAAGTCTGCCTACGACCTCTTGGTTGATACGGCTCCTAGTCAGAGCGATGGCTACTACAACACCAACAAGGCAGCCATTGATGCCATTGACGAGATTTCCATTGATAAGCAGGAGATTTCTGAGTTGAAGAAAGGTTTCTTGGATGATGGTAAGGATGCCTACAACGCTGAGGACATGAAACAGATTCGTGACCTGAGAAAGAAGATTCTTTCCGTGCTGGAGAAGGCTAACAAGGTGGTTGTGGCTAACCAGAAGGCGAAGTCTGAGAAGTAATACATATATGACTATCCCCTGAAAGTGCTAGGCTTTCGGGGGATAATTGCTTTCAATCTGAAACTTTTTCCCTCTATTTCTTGTGCAAATCTAATAATCTGTAAATATTTACAAAGTTTAACTTTTAAAGTTGTGCATAAATATAGCTGTTTCCTAGTTTCTTATTATATTTGCTACCTCTAAGAATTTTTGATTAAATCAGCAAAAGAATCTCAAACATATAAACTTAAAAAAAACAATGGCTTATGAGAAAAGAAGAAGACGAAGACCTACGAGTCAAGAAGTTAATTGGAGAGATTACAAAACTTCTCCCCGAACGCAGCAAGATTAAGACGGACTTGCTTTATTTCAAGTATGCGCCTATATTGGTCATGCTTTTCAGATGGTATGGTATATCTCAGTTCTACGACAATAAAATGGAGATTACACTATGGTACGAAGAGAATGAGGAACCAGTCTGGTACTTCTACTTCATCACTTACATTCTTTACCCGATTTCTCTTTGGAAAGGTCAGGTGTTGCACAGATTGTGTGTAGAGTGGCGCATCCCGATACTCTATATCGCAGGAGTCAATGTGATACACATCATGTTCGGCTCTATCGTTATCACAAACAATATGTACTATTGTGATATGTTCCTGATTACACTCATCTTAATTATATACGCTTATGTCGCAATTAGTAAATTACAGCATCATCGAAGCTGGACTTCGTGCTCTCGCAGATAAGGCACATGAATCAGCAGTTGCCCAAGCAGAGGGCAAGCCTATCCCTTGCGGTCTGTCGGAAGGAGATATGGAACTTGTGGCACTCCTTACTGCCATGATGAATGATACGCAAGCCAACAAGGGCTGGTGTGCTCACGAAATGGGAAAGTCTATCTCTTCCTTTGAAAAGTATGTTCACGATGGCAAGATACCCGAAGGCATCCATGACCAGTTCGGGCATGAAAAGAAGTGGAATAAGTCGCTTATCCGATACTTTGCCAACAAGAAGGCTTTCTTCCGCAAGCTATCACGAAAGTACGGCATAAACCTCTAGAAACAGCAACACCTTATTATATATAGGAGAGACCCAATCGCCCCTCCTGTATATTTATGACATTTTCCGTAACCATAAATCTTTGCTAATCACACACTTATACAATCTTTTACGAGTTTATCAATCTCTATCCATATTATTCGTATCTTTGTGCTCGTAACGTTACGTAGTATTAATCAATTAATGTTTAACAAAAGATTCAGGATAATATGGAAAGTAAAACGTATGTATTCGGAAATGAAGGCTCAACATCTAATACTGGGATGCTCGGTCTTCTTGCGCCTCTGCTCCAAAAGCAGGGTGTTGACCCAAATGTCCTTCTCGCCATGAAGGGAAACAATGGTTTCGGTGGCGAAGGTGGATGGTTCATGTGGGTAATCTTCCTTTTCTTCCTCATGGGCTGGGGAGGTAACGGCTGGGGAGGTTTCGGCAATAATGGTCGTGGTGGTCTCGCCAACGAGATTAACAATGACTATGGTCGTGGTCTCCTGATGGATGCCATCGGTGGCAACCGCAATGCACTCAGCAATTTGGCTACCCAGTTGAACTGCACCGAAGGTCAGATTCAGAGTGCCATTTCTGCCTTGACCTCTCAGGTACAGAGTGTAGGTAATCAGGTTGGTATGAGCGGTATGCAGACTATCAATGCGCTTCAGCAGGGTAACATGCAGATTGCTCAACAGATTGCAAACTGCTGCTGCGAGAACCGCTTGGCTATCTGTCAGCAGACTGGAACCTTGCAGAATGCCATCAACAATGTAGCTACTGGTCAGGAGCGTGGCTTCTCTAACGTGGCTTACGAGACTCAGCGACAGACTTGTGATTTGCACAACGCTATCAAGGAGAGCACTCAGACCATCGTTGACGGTCAGAAGCAAGCTGAGTTTAGGGAAATGCAGAACAAGATTGATGCTCTTCGTGAAGAGAACAGCACCTTCAAGTCTTCTGCTATGACCTCTCAGATTGTTGGTCAGGCTGTGGCTCCTATCAATCAGGTATTGGCTGGCTTGCAGAACGAGGTGGCTGGTATCAAGTGTAAGTTGCCTGAGACCGTGACCACTCCTTACAGCCCATTTACTGCGGTTCCTAACTGTGTGGCTTATCAGGCTGGCTTGTATGGTTTGAACGCTGCTAACAATGCAGGATTCTGGGGTTAATAAGGAAAGGAGGCTGCTATGTTTTGGTTAAGACCATATACAAGGGTGAATCGTAATGGTTCGGCAGCTATCGCTTCAACGGGCGTGGTGGTGAACACCAACAATGTTGTTTTCTCGTTCAAAAACCACGCCTTCCTGAATGCCAACTACAGAGGTACGATTTTCGTAAACCTGATGCAGGCTATTCCGACTGGAACGACTACTACGCTGCCTATCCTTTTCGAGACCAACGGAAGTACTCAGGCTGTGACCAAGTATAATGGCGCACCATTGACGGTTGCAGACGTGCAGGGAACTGGTGTTTATCAGTTTTGGTTTGAGAGAGATACTAACACCCTACAGATGATGTCGGGTATTGTTTAACAAGAATAGATAATAGGAGATTACATTATGTTTCAAGGTTTAAGAACTAATTCTTTATTCTATGTCCTAGACAAGGGCGAGAACCCGAACTTGCGAATCGGTCAGGTTGTTTCAGTAAGCAATCCTCAAACGAAATACCCTACCTTTAACAACGGCTTTACTCCTCAGCCTATGGAGACCGTAGTGGACGTGAAGGTGAAGCTGGGTGATGAGGAAGTGGATTTCAAGCAACTGCCAGCAAACGGACAGATAGCCAACGACAAGAACCTTGTGGTTAGCGACAATAAGGATGCTATGAGTGCAGAGGTGGATGCCATGCTGAGACAATCCAAGGCGATACTGGAGAGCGTAGATTACAACAAGAGGGTAGTAGAATCTTGTGAGGGAATGCTACAGCAACTCAACCCCCAGATAGCCAAGGATAAGGAACAGACCGAGAAAATCAACAAACTGGAAGGTAAGGTTTCAGGCATTGAGGGCAAGATTGACAAGATGATGGGATGGCTCCAGCAGACCATGAGCAAGTAATCTCCTATCTATTCACTTAAAATCATAAGATTATGGTAATTATTGAGATTACAGAAGATAAGTTCGATGATTTGTATGACAACATCGAGTCTATGCTTGGTTTTGGCAGCAAGGCTATGTCTTGTCTGAAAAAGATGAAGCAGGAGCGTATGGGTGAGCGTATGCCTGATTATCGTGATGATTGGAGAAGAGAACGTGAGGAACGTGAAGAGCGTGAGAACAGACGTAGATTCAACAACGTGAACGATGATTGGAACTACCAGAACCGCTATGGTGAAAGAGGTGGTGGCGGCTACAATGGTGGCGGTCGCTAGTGTTTAACTTGGGAGTTTTGGTACCGACATTTATGTCGGAACCAGACTCCCTTTAATATTCAGCAATATGGGAAAATGCAGAATGCCATTGGATATGTATGACCTCAAACCTGAGGCAATGGTTGCCTATCTCAGATACAATGGCTATCATTTCAGCAAGAAGATGTGTGAGTGGGCAGTTAAGCAGATGTATAAGTATGATTCTTCCTCCAAGCGTGATGTAAGTGTCTCGTTTTGGGATAAGGAGAAGGTGGATTCCCTTCTGCTTGGTCAGGGAATAGAGGTGAAAAATAAGATAGGCTACGACCATGTATATGTGGCGAATATGGCGAGGGCAGACTTCTATAAGTCTTCCATCAAGGATGAGGAGCAGCTAGCCCAGTTCATCAAGGATATGGTGGATGATGCCGACCAGAAGGATGGTTTCATCTTTAACAGATTTTATGCAGACTGCTGCCATAATGGTGTGCCTATCCCTTGGGAAGATGTGTTATGATTGAAAGGTTAATACAACTTCCGAAATACGATTGGAGCATAGCATGTTTCATAGGTTATCAGCCATCTGATGCCGATGAGATATGCAATGCTCTTTCTGATATTGGCTGCAACGGAAATCCATTATCGTAAGCCTACGAGCATCTAATCAAGGAGAGTACAGACAGAGGTCTTACCTATTCCAACCTATCAGAAAGAAGGAGTGTGCTTGCTATCGGTAAATGCGAATCTGATGGCAGCATCATCAATACAATAGGTCATGAGCTTCTTCATGTGGTAGCGCATATCTGTGAGCAGGATGGAATAGATATGCTGAGCGAAGAACCATGCTATATGATGGGGAGTTTGTGCGAGGGGTTCTTTAAAATGTATTGTTAATATGTATGGAGTTCAGGCTTGCTGTATAGAAAAAGGGTGAACCTTTCGGCTCATCCTTTTTCTTTATTTATGAAGTAAGCGACTTAGAGTTCAATTACTTATATGCATCCATTTCTTTACCATTAACAATAATATTAGTTAATCCTTTACCGTAAAGTGTTCTGATTGCAGCTTTGGCTTCACTAGATGGAGTGTAATTAGCTGGGCAGGCTACTTTAATTTTTAAAATAGCACCACCATGTGTATCATTGCTAGGATTTGTATCTAATGTACAAGTTGATTGGTCAACAAACATATTGTCCACATCTTCGTGTGAAACAAAATGTTGCCTAGCAATTTGGTCTACGTTTATGCCTAGAATACTTCCAGAATTTCTTTTCCCTTTTGTCCAAGTTACACCCTTATTTGGTAAATTGATGTAAAAAACATTAGCAGGTACGTCTGCCAAATCACCTTCTATTGAAGATTGGTTTATGGTCTGTCCCCAATCTTTCATATTGACAATTTTAGCAACTTCTGCTATTGTACCTTTTACTCTACCAGCATTTAGTAATTGTAATGAAACTAAAACAGTCGAAATAGAAGAAATAGAAAATTCAACCTCACCAGTAATATTCAAGCTAGTAAGTTTTTTAGCATTCTTCAAAACATAATCAATGTTTCCGTTATAACCATTTCCTATATATAAATAGACTAAGTTAGGAAGAGCTCCCAACTTACCAAAATTGAATTCTGACTCTATTGCTATATTTGATTTTGCATCCGTAGTAAAGTTTAGTGCTTTTATTCCGTACTTTGGATATAAACTGAGAACGAATTTTTTGTTACTCAGAATATCTTTTGACACTATCCTTTCTGTAGAACCTTCTAATGTAGTAGTACCATCTGTGAATGTAACATTGTCTGAGCTAATTATCTCTGCAACAAAATTCTCTTTTTGGAAATAGACAACACTATTCCAGCTTCCATTAATAGTTGCAGGGGAGTTAAGTTTACCTACACAAGGCAATCTTAATTCTCCTAGCTTACAGATAGAGGGGTTATTTACCACCCCATTACGCTTTGTTATAAAACATTTACCCATAATATAATTGTTTTTTTTAAATATTAATAATTTCAATATCTCTATGTTTACCATTGATAGACAGCTGATTGCCAAGTCTAGACAAGGCAATCCTACCTTTTGACACGGAAATACAAGTTAGTGCATCATAGTTCAACGAATCAACGTTTATGTTTACAATATCTGCTTGTCCTCTGTTTCCGCTATTAGTTGAAGCACATACAGGATTTATTCCATATTGTGATTCATACGTGTCATGCTTAAATACTAAATCTTTATGAGAATGTCCTCCTACATAACATGCAAAATAACAATTTTGAATATTTGAAAAATCAGCTTCTATTCGATAAGCATATTTTTCTCCAGTATCACCAAGAATATTCATGTAGCTTGCATCTGCCTTGTACCAATTTGCACTTTTCATAACAACCTTTAAAGATAGTTGTATCTTTTTAATAAAGGCATTTACGATTTCAGATATTAAATCTGTCTCCATTGCATATTGACCTTGGGTAACACCTTTATATGCAGTATCTACAGCAAATTTTGAATTGATTTGGTTGGTGCTGTTTAACATTGCAGGATTGTGCGTTGCAATAATTACACCATATTCATCAGGTGTCGATTTCAGGGTGTTAACTAACCACTCTGCTTGTTCCTTTCTTATAACTCTTGCAGCTCTACCTGATTTGTAGTATGGGATAGTATAATTATTGTCGTACTGGCTGTTGATTGTTACTACCTCTTTTTTGCATATAAATGAATTATCTTTGTAACCGCCAGAATTAACCTTATCTCCCACACTATAAGTTTTGCCTAGCACTAATTGTGGCAAAGAACCATCGTAATCAATGCTATCCCAATATTCATTATCTGCCACATCCAGAGGATTGTCATATTCATAAGGAACTATTACTCTAATTTTTCTATCAGTAAAATCATGGAAATAGTACGGCTTTCCTTCTTGGTATTCACCATTATTAAGAATACCTCCATCTATCATTGGCTTAATATAATATTGAAATATCTCCTCATGAGTTGCACTATATTGAAGATACATAGTGTTACCAACATCATGATTACCTATGACAACTAGCCATGGTTTTTCGCAAAGCTTATAATCATTATAGAAATTGAAAATCTGTGTTTTATCAAAATGAGTGGCTGTAATATCTCCACAATGTATAATTGCATCAATGACATCAATCTTATTTGTTAAAGCTACAGCATTTTGAACGGCTTGTTCTTCAGAATGTGAATCAGCTATTATACACATAAGAAAATCTTTCTTTCCATTATTGTATCTACAAGCACTTTGCAATAGAGGTATATTATTAGCATTCCTACTATACACATCTTCGCGAGAAATAGTTTCTATTTTCTGAATAATATTCTGAACATTATCATTTAATGATTTTGTATCATCGTTAATCTTTGAAACCATACTCTCCAAAGCATCAATAGTTTCTGACCTCATGTTATGTGCATAGTGACTACCATCAGGATAAGT
>ERZ1026776.454-NODE-454-length-28633-cov-19.456715_pt1 | contig 28633 bp, 29 predicted proteins | sample MGYA00380125_ERZ1026776 | MGnify/ENA primary metagenome ERZ1026776 (study PRJEB33269, sample SAMEA4719761) | human gut metagenome | biome: human-associated habitat; feature: organic feature; material: feces | place: Cameroon | collected 2013-10 ...
ATGGTTTTATTCTACCAGCAAAGAACGGGCAACGGAACAACACTGATGGCAGTTTGTGTTGAGTTCAAGAATTGTGCAAATTCGCGTTTGTGGAGCAAAGCGGAACAATGAAAGCCCCAGTGGGGCTTTTAAGCGACCGAACGGTCTTGCGTTAGCAAGATGGAGGGGCCTCGCCCCGACAAGTCCCGATTTATCAAATTGAACAGGGATGTTCAGTTCCGCTCGAATCCAAGATAACGGGTACCCTGAAAACTCAGCTTACCGATGTCGCCCTCCACAAGCATTCCGTAATCCGAACCACTTACGGTAAGTTCCATGCGGTCGCCGCTCTCCACCTGAAAGGTTACATAATAAGTCGTGAACGTATGCATCATCGTATTATCCGTGTGATGATGTGAAACTTCCGTACGCTTTGCCACCACCTTTGCCGGAACGGTAAGCCGCGGCGAATGGTTGTTTTGGTTCCAGGTACGGATATTTCTGATAAAGGTATACAGAATCATGCCCAAAACCACAAAGAACAGGATGGGAAACAGAATGCTGAACAACAGATCAAATCCAGCGTAAAACATCTTACTCCTCCAAAATTTCTTCCAGCAGGTTCTTTACGTCCTCCAGAAAGGATTCTTCTCCGATGGTATTCACCTTAAAAAACACTGCTTGACTGCCGCCTGCCGTAATCGCAGACAGCCGGATGGGGCTGTCTCCATTCTGGAACATGGTCAACGTCAGACTCAGGCGGTTGCCGCCCATCATGCTGTACCGCTCAAACACACGAACGCTGCACCGGGCATCGCCCTCTTTGAAGTCGCTGCCCGCTTCCAGATTGGCCGACCAGCTGCTGTCCGGAATTTCCTGTTCCAGCTTCCGAAGCAGCTTGTCAAAATTCTTGTTTCGGATGGTCTTTTCAAAGATTGCCATAATGGTTCCTCCATGATGCCAACGAAATTCGGTTCCTTTATCTGGAATACGAGCGAACCCGCCGAAAAATTGCAGAGAAGCTCCTCTCAATAACCGAACGCCAGTGCGCCGCCATCCACGGCAAAATCCTGTCCGGTGATGTAAGCGGCACCATCGCCCACCAGGAACTCGGCCATCTTACCCAAGTCGCGGGTGTCACCGTAGGCGTGCAGCGGCATCCGGTTCAGAATTTTCTGCTCCCGGGCTGCGTCCACTACCTGCTCGTTCATTTTGCTGCGGAACCACCCCGGCGCAATGCTGTTGACGGTGATGTTGTCCTGCGCCCACTCCACGGCCAGAGCGCGGGTCATCGCCAGCACAGCGCCCTTGCTGGCACAGTACGGCACCACCTCGCTGAAGCCCAGATGGGCGCTCATGCTGGTGATGTTGATGATGCGGCCCTTGTCCGCACTTTTCTTCAGATAGGGGTAGCAAATCACACTCATCTGGAACAGATATTTGACATTCACATTCATGATGTTGTCGAACTGCTCCATGGGGAAGTCCTCAGCCCGGCATTTATAGCTGACGCCTGCGTTGTTTACCAGAAAATCCAGACAGCCGTTATGCTTTGCGGCCAGCTCCGCCACCAGTGTTTTCATAGCTTCTGCATTGCCGATGTCACCCCGCAGATGGACAACGCCCGGTGCACTTTCGCCTACACCCTCTTTGGGCTTGCCGGTGCGGCTGATGACATAAACTGTCGCGCCGGCCTGAGCCAGCACATTTGCGATCTGGAAACCGATCCCGCTGCTGCCGCCGGTGACGATACCGGCCTTTCCCTTCAAACCTGCCATAAAAAGCACCTCTCATCTTTTATCTGCGACCTGAAAGCTGTCAGCTTCAGTATATCATACCTTTGCAGAATGCGAAAGCTCTTATGTACGCCGCCCGCAGGCGGCAAAAATCAGTTCATTGGAAATTCCAGTCCTGCAAACTCGGCATCCGTCAGCCGTTTCAGCTTTTCAATGACCTGCTCTGACAGTTCCCGCAAAGCAGTTTCATCCGGCATCAGGTAGCACTGCATCAGCCGCAGCTCCCGCACCAGCCCCTGCCGGGTGCCGGTATTGTAGAGCATCATCAGCATCAGCTCATTATGGTTAAATTGCATGGTCATCCCTCCCCTTCCGGCACTTTGTGGGATTGCATTCCGGCATATCGCATTTCGCCTTGAGTTGGCTCAGCACCGAAGATCGTTCCTGCTTATCCTGAAAACCAGATAATTCCCGGAAGCCGATGCTGTCAACGTAATGTGCCGATATTTTTCCGGCCTGATTCAGCAGGATAACATCACTGACAGACAGGCTGTGGCCGTGATAATCCATGGGCTGTGCGCAGTTAAACTTCTGATACAGCTGCTCCAACAGTTCCGGTTGAGGAACGCTGCGCTTTCCGGTCGGAAGATTGCCACGGTAGAGAATCTCGTAATTTTCAATAGCCGGAGCAATGTTCTGCTTTTCCAGATAACACATGGATGCAAAGCGGAGCGCAGGGTCTGCATCCCGCTTCAGCTGCATAAGCAGATAGCAATCCTGCCCGCTTTGCTGGAACTGCTTCATCCGATATGACTGTATTTCTTCTCGGTCCGCAAGTTTTTGCGCAAATTCCTCCGGGCTGAGAGAGATGCAGGCATTTTTCCCAAGATTGTGGGTGTACATGATTTCATCCCGCACTTCCTCGATCATCAGTTCGGGCGCATCCAATTTTCCGCGTTCCAGCAGAGAACAATCCCCCTGATAGAGGGCATACTCCCATAGTCCGTTGTTTTCCTGCACAGTGAGGTAAAAATCATATTCCAGATTCCACACTCGATCATCCTGCTGCGTCAAAGGCTCCGGTTCCACGGTAGCATGGCTGCGCGCCATCCTCTCCGCAAATTCGCAGATATGCTGCACGGCAGAACCGATCCGCATGTGGTAATCATCGAGATATTCGACCTTCTCAGAATACTGACGACCATTCGGAAACTTCAGCTGCACCATGCTGCCGTCCGGCACCCGGAACAGCTCATTGTATCTCGGATCAATGAACCGGACATCGTCATCCGGCAGAGAATGCGGGTCTAAAGTCCGGCGTTTGCGAACCCCGGAGCGGAACTTTTCCAAGGTGGTGACAGCAACGTTCTGGATTTTCACCACAGGATCATCGAAATGTTCTGCCAGATAGTATTCACGGGCGGCTTCAATGCGCCGCTGACTGTCCCCCAGAACCTCCCGCGGAATCTGTCCCCCTTCCACCGGGAGAGGACTTTCTTTTTCAAAGACCTCGTACCCGATCCCCTCAATATTCTCCCTCAGGTGCAGATACGTCTGCTCGTTGATCAGATAAACTGCTTCGTTGTCCTTGATTACGGCGTCATCTTTCATCAGCAGCCCCCGTTCTCAAATTCCAGAGAAAACTTGCTGCGGCCATCGGATTCGGCAGACAGCAGAACCGTTGCATTGTAGGTCTTGCCCTTGGCACTCTTGCAGTCCTTCAGGCGCACCCGGCCATCCCGCAGCAGCTTGTCCACCACGCGGCCATCCAGATGCTTACCCAGCCGCTTGAAGTAGGCATTGTCCTTCCAGAGCGCAAAGCGGCACTCGCGGTTCTCACAGAACCAGCCCTTTTCCCGCTCCACAACATTCGTGCCGCAGTTCGGGCAGGCACCAATCACTTTGTTTTTCATAAGCGCATTTGCTCCTTTCACTGCCTCGGTGGTATCCACCAGCGAGGAAATCATTTCTTTGATCTCTGTCATAAATTCTTCCGGCTCCATTTCACCACGTTCGATGCGCAGCAGCTTGTTTTCCCAGTCTGCAGTCATTTCCGGCGATTGAATCTGTTCCGGCATGACAGTAACAAGGGCCCTGCCCTTTTCCGTAGGCAGCAAAATCTTGCTTTTCCGGTCGCCTTTGCGCTCCAGAAACCCCTTCTGCACCAGTTTTTCAATCGTAGCGGCTCTGGTAGCAGGGGTACCGATTCCGGTTCGTTCCACATCGTCTTCCATGCTGCCTGCACCGGCAGATTGCATCGCCGAAAGCAGAAGGTCCTCGTTGTAGTGCTTCGGCGGGGAGGTCTGCCCCTCTTTCAGCTCTGCACCTGCAATGCTGCACCGGCTCTGCTTCTGCACATCCGGCAATGCCGCAGGTTCTTTCTTTTTGCTCAGCAAATCACCCCGCACTCTGCGCTCAATGCTTTTCCAGCCCTCGTCCAACACCACCTTGCCTTTTGCCGAAAATTCTTCCCCGGCGCAGATCGTGGTCAGAACGGTTTCTGCATAGCGGTACGGCTCTCCCACGGCACAGAGCAGCCGTGCCGCAATCAGCCGCAGGATGCTCATTTCACCGGCAGGCAGTGCGGAAAGGTCCTCCCTTGCCACACTTGCCGTAGGCAGCAGCGCGTGGTGGTCCGTGACCTTGCTTCCGCTGATTACCTGCTGCACATGAACACGAAGTTCCTTTTCTGCATCAAAAATCGCAGCCGTTCCGGATGCAAGGCCCGGCAGCGCTTCTGCCATATCCTCCGTCAAAAATTGGCTGTCTGTGCGGGGATAGGTAATCAATCTTTTTTCGTACAGGCTCTGCGCATAGTTCAAGGTCTGCTGCGCCGTAAACCCCAGCAAGCGATTGGCATCCCGCTGGAGCGTGGTGAGATCGTAAAGCTGCGGCGGATTTTCGGATTTCTCCTTGCGCTCCACATTCTGCACGGTGGCACCAACCTCCTTTCGACAGGAAGTGAGCAGAGCTTCGGCATCTGCTTTCTGCGAAAACCGCTTGCTGGATGCGGTACCGCCGCCCGCAAATGCAAGGACAACGGTGTAGAACTTTTCCGGGGTAAATGCTGCAATTTCTGCCTCCCGCACCACCGTCATGGCAAGCACCGGGGTCATAACCCGACCAACCGCCAGTGGCCGACCATACAGGCATGAAAAAAGCCGGGACGCGTTGATGCCGACTATCCAGTCGGCACGTTCCCGGCAGAGTGCTGCATTGTACAGCGCATCGTATTCAGTTGACGGTTTCAGGTTAGCAAAACCCTCTCGGATTGCAGATTCCTCCATGCTGGACAGCCACAGGCGGAAAACAGGCTTTTTGCACCCGGTCTGCTGGTAAACCAGCCGAAAAATCAGTTCGCCCTCACGCCCTGCATCGGTCGCAGCGGTCACACTGTCTACATCCGGGCGATTCATCAGCTCTTTCAGGATGCCAAACTGCTTTTTGGTGGACGCAGACACAAGGTACTGCCACTTTTCCGGCAGGATGGGCAGGTCGGCCACGCTCCACTTGACATACTTTTCATCGTACACGTTGGGCGGAGCAAGCTCCACCAGATGCCCGATGCACCAGCTGATCAGATAACCGTTTCCCTCCCAATAGCCATCTTGGCGGTTTGTCGCACCGAGAACTTTTGCATAAGCAGCCCCGACTGAGGGCTTTTCTGCGATTACTAAGCGATAAGACAATAAGCATCAACTCCTAACTTTTTATAATGCGGTTAAAACACCCAGATGTACTTGAAAAAGCAAATCTTTCGGCTACAATGGAATTGTAAGTAAAATCAGCCGAAATCGGAAGCAGGTGATCAATATGAGTTACATTACAAGAAGTCTTGAGAAAGTTGTGCAGCAGGTCACGCAGGAATATCCGGTTGTGCTTGTGACCGGCCCCCGGCAGGTAGGAAAAAAGACTATGCTGCAAAAGCTCATGGAAGGAACTTCCCGTGGATATGTTTCACTGGACGATTTGAATGAGCGGGCACTCGCAAAAAATGATCCGGAATTGTTTTTGCAGCTGCATAAGCCGCCGGTTCTGATTGATGAGGTTCAGTATGCACCGGAACTATTTACCTATATCAAAGTCTATGCAGATACTCACCATGAGCCGGGTGCTTTTTGGCTGACCGGGTCACAGGTGTTCAAGCTGATGCACGGGGTTCAGGAATCCCTTGCCGGGCGTGTTGCAGTGCTGTCCATGACTTCTCTTTCGCAGTCAGAAATAAACGGTGCAGATACCGAACCCTTCCGTGTGGATCTGGATGCACTGCTGAAGCGAGAGGAAAAAGCTGTGCCCGCAGATACCAAAGATGTCTTTGAGCGTATCTATCGGGGCTCCATGCCCGCTATTGCAAGCGGAAAAAATACCAATAGCCAGATTTTTTACAGCAGCTACCTTTCCACCTATATTGAACGCGACGTAAAAGAGCTTTCAGACGCCATCGACGCACTGAAATTTCTGCGTTTCATGACGGCGGTTGCGGCGCGCTGCTCCCAGATGCTGAATGTTGCCGAAATTGCACAGGATGCGGACATTAATCAGAAGCAGGCAAAAGATTGGCTGCACATTTTGGAAACACTGGGTATCATCTTCTATCTGCACCCCTATTCCAATAACCTTCTGAAGCGTTTGGTAAAAACCCCAAAACTCTATTTTTATGATACGGGATTGGTCTGCTACCTGACCAAGTGGAGCAGTGCAGAGGTTCTGGAGTATGGTGCCATGAACGGTGCAATCCTCGAAAATTATGTTGTTTCCGAAATTGCGAAGACCTATCTGAATACCGGCAGAGAGCCGTTTTTGTACTACTACCGCGACAAAGATGCAAAGGAGATTGACATTGTTCTGGAGCAGGATGGTGTTCTGAATCCCATTGAAATCAAAAAGACCTCGAATCCCGGCACCGAACTGACGAAGGTATTTTCTTTGCTGGATAAAGCCTCTGTCCCACGCGGGAAAGGTGCTATCGTCTGCATGAAGCCAAAAGTCGGCATCATAGATCGAGATAACTATATCGTCCCGATTTGGATTATCTGAATTTCAATATGTAAGGCGGCAAATGCCGCCAGTAAAATTATTCTTCTGCGTTATCCTCCTCGCCGGGTTCCTCCGGCTCATCCTCAGTGGGAATCTCAAAATCGCCCTTGTCCTCGGTGTAATCTGCATCGGGGTCAAGGGCTTCTTTTTCGGCCTGCTTTTTCTGTTTCTGCTTCATAAAGGCATAGATGCCGCCGCCCGCCGTCAAGCCGACCAATGCCAGCACACCCAAAAAGGCGGCTGCATACTTTGTAATTTTGTTTTCTTTCGGCTGCTCAGCACCGGATGCGGCTGCTTCTTCCGCTGCCTTTTTCGCTTCTTCCTCGGCCAGCTTCCGTTCCAGTTCGGCCTGCGCCACAGCTTCTTTTTCAGCAGTATAGGCTTCGGCATCCTCTTCTTCCATCAGTGTCAGAAGGTCGGCTTCATCCACCAGATTCATGAAGTGGACGGTCTGCTGTCCCTTGGCATTACGGTCAATGACCAGATAAAAAGTCGCACCCGACTTGCTGACCAGCGTGATAAACTGCTGTCCGCTGCCATCGGAATAGTTTGTGTAGTAATCGTCCACCAGTGTCAGGTTGCCCTCCGGGGTCAATGCACCCGCTTCCTCGTCCGTAATGGTGACAGTATCTTCCTCCACGACTTCCGGCAGAACAGGCTCCTCCACCGGGGCGGTATCACCCTCATAGGCGAAAGCGGGAGCGGCCATACCGATGCACAGCACCGCCGACAGCAGCAGTGCACCAAACTTCTTAAACTTCATCTTCATTTTCCTCCTTCTCAAACGAAACTCCCACCGCTGCCAGTGCAGCTGGGTTCGGGGTAGTGTTGGCCGACTGTCGCAGCAGAGCGGCAAGCTGTTCCGGGGTCACATTGGCCGTGCGTACCATGCTGCTGACCTCGGCAGCTTCTTCCTCCTGAATCCGCCGCTCCAGAACTGCAATGCGGTTGTTAAGCTTGATGCGGCGTTCCTGCTCCTTTTTGAGCGTTGCCCGCAGCTTGTCCAGTTTTTCACTCATCGTAAACCCTCCGTTTCATTTTGAAAGCCGCCCGAATCCGGCAAGATACTGCTGCCAGTAGGACGAGTGAATGTTTGCATATTTGATGGGGTCACCAGCCGATACCATCATGCCGTTTCCAAGGTAGATTCCGCAATGGCTCATCCCCGGCGTATCATAGGTTCCTTTGAAGAAAACCAAATCGCCTGGTTTTGCTTCTGCTTCGGAAATGTGCTGGCTTTTCTGCCAAAGTCCATTGGCGGTGGTACGCCCCACGTCATAACCGTTCTGGTTATAGACCCAGCAGACGTATCCGGAACAGTCAAAGCCTGTTTCGGGAGAACTTCCGCCCCAGACATAAGGTGTGCCGACGTATTTTTTTGCTTCCTCATAGATAGCCGCAAACTCGCTGTCGGTCAGAGCTTCTGCAGGAACCGTGTAGTCGATGCCGGGTGCGCCGGAGCCATCCGAACCGCCGGGCGGTAAGCCTCCATTAAAAAGGTAGGGTCTTCCGCCCAGCGTGTCCTGAAAAATCTGATACCGCTGCCATTGATCTTCGGTCAGTTCTTCCCGGATGACGACCTCCAAACCACGGTTTTCCAGCTTCGTGTGGAAAATTTTGTATTCGTAGGGCACCTGCGTGGGCACAGGGATGCCCGCCGGGCTGATGACCCAAACGGTTCTGTACCGTATCTGCACCTCCACCCATGTTGTCAGCTTATACTGCTTTTTGAAGATTTCCTTCAGCTTACCCTGCACCTCCGACCGGGTATAGTCGTCATACAGGGTCGTGAGAAACGAGGTCAGCTGCCACGGGTCGTGTTCAATGGGGTCAAGGTGATACTGATACTCGTTGTATCCGGGGTGGTCCTGCGGGGTGCGCTTGATTTTTTTGTCCAGCTCTTTTTCCAGTTTCTTATAGTCCTGCTCTGCGCCCCGGATGTCCCGGTCCTCGGCGGTGTAGATGGTCTGCCCGGAAACATGCGTAGTGCCGGAAAACAAAATAGAGCAGGACGAAAACGCCGACATGACCAGCAGCAGGAGCAAAAGAAAAACGCCCACGACCACAAGCGCGTGTGCGTTGCCCTTTGCAAAGTTTGCAATGCCATTAACTGCGGCACTGACTGCCGACCTTCCTTTGTCCGCCACCTGCTCTACGCCGGACCGGGCTGCCGATGCACTGCCGGATGCAGCTTTGCTGCTGCCGGCCGCCTGCGCAGCCGTACCGCCCGACCGGGCAGCAGCATAGTAGCTTTTGCGAATTTCCTGCCGCTGCTTCCAGCGTGAAAACCAGTGAACTTCCCCTTCTGCCGTGGAAGTCCTTTTGCTTTCATCCGATGCTGCTGTCTTTTCTGTCCGCGTCTTTTTCTTGCCTGCCTGCAACTTCGCTTTCTTTTTGAGCCTGCGGGCATAGCGGCTTCGGTTGTAATGTCCGGCACCCTCTGCGGTTTTCTCTCCTTCATTGAGTGCCTGTGCACCTACATTGTCGTCCTCGTACTGCTCCACTTCCCGATGTGCCGCAGAACGGGCAGCGGCAGCCGCATACAGCTCCCGCTTTTGCGCTTTGGTCATGCGGGATACTTCTTCCGGGGTGATTTCCGCCTTGCCCAAACGGAGTTTCGCTGCTTTTTCCTTGACCTTTTCCGCTTCAGATTTCAGCTTTTTCTTTTTGGGGATCGTCTGTGTGGTTCGGCTCTTTTTCGGAGGGGAGCGCGTTGCGGTATCCGCCTTGCCTTCTTCCATCCTCAGCTTTTTCGGCTGCCCGCTCATGATTTATCCCCCTCCGACACCTCAGACAAACGAGTTGTCATGATCTTATAGAGTTCCAAATCATGCGGGAAGCGATCGATAAACGGCAGAATCGTGTTGCCGTAAAACAACAGTCCCTCACCTTCGCCGGAATGGGTCACATAGGACAGCTGATGGGGGCTGATATTCAGCTGCTTGGCCAGAATCTGCCGGTCGCCGTTGGCCTGATTGAGCATATACACAAAGTCCGAATTTTCAAAAATGTTCGATACTTCGGGACTTGCCAGAAGGTCCTTTACATTCTGCGTAATGGCTGTCGGCAGCCCGCCCCATTTGCGGAAGCGCTTCCAGATTTCAATGGAATAGGCCGCTGTCTGAGCTTCTTTGAGCAAAAGGTGGAATTCATCGACATAGTATCGCGTGGATTTTCCCGCGCTGCGGTTTGCCGTCACACGGCCCCATACCGCATCCTGAACAATGAGCATTCCCAGCTTTTTGAGCTGCTTACCGAGCTGCTTGATGTCAAAGCAGACGATGCGGTTATTGATATCCACATTCGTACGATGGTTGAACACATTCAGAGAGCCTTTGACGTAGATTTCCAGCGCAGCCGCCACATGATGGGCTTCTTTTTCATCCTGCTGCAGCAAGGCATTGTACAGGTCTTCCAGCAGCGGCATATTTTTCGGCGCGGGGTCAGCGAAATACTTGCGGTAGATGAGGTGTACACAGCGGTCGATGACTGTTTTCTCTACCGGCAGCAGGCCTTCTTTGCCACCCACCACCAGCTCGCACAAAGAAAGAATAAAGTCCGCTTTCAGGGCAAGCGGGTTATCTTCCTCGCTGTAATTGCTGTTGATGTCCAGCGGATTGATATACTGGGTACTTGCCGGACTGATGCGGATGACCTGCCCATGCAGACGCTCCACAAGGGGTGCGTACTCTGCCTCCGGGTCACAGACAATGATATCATCATCGGTCACGAGAAAAGCATTGGTAATTTCACGCTTTGCGGAGAAGGATTTGCCGGAACCGGGCGTACCCAGAATCAGGCCATTGGGGTTCTTGAGCCGCTTACGGTCCACCATGATAAGGTTGTTGGAGAGGGCGTTCAGGCCATAGTACAGCGATTCCCGCCCGGACTGATAGAGTTCTTGGGTGGTAAAGGGCACAAAAATGGCTGTGCTGCTGGTGGTCAGTCCGCGCTGAATCTCCACCTGACAATCTGCCAGCGGAAGCGAGGACATCAGCCCCTGCTCCTGCTGAAAATCAAGGCGGCACAGGTTGCAGTTGTGTTTCTGCGCAATACTGGAAGCCTGAAACACATTGGTTTCCAGCTCCTGCTCCGTGCGCCCCGTGTTCAGCACCAGAATGGTCACGAGAAACATTCGCTCGTTCTGGCTCTGCAGTTCCTTCAGCAGAGCTTTGGCATGTCCTGTCTGCGTGTGCCGTTTTCATCGTAGCTGCACTCATGCACAACGATTTTCTCTACAAACTCACGCAAAAGGGTATGCTCTTTGTATTCTTTCTCGGTCAAGGAAAATCCCCCTCTCTGATAATAATGCGGGGCGGCAGCACTACTTGCTGTCGCCCCTTGATTGCCTACCAGCAAAGGCGGGCGGGGCTGTCAACGGCGGCGCGTATGCGCCGTTCATTTTGACCGTTGACTGGCTCGGCTGGCTTTGCTTATCAATTATATTTTCGCGTGGATAAGAAACAGATGATACTTATTCCAGCTATTCCCTTTTTCCACCTTTTTTGTTTCCGGACTTCCAGACAGAAGCCAAAATATCTTTCAGTACCAGAAATGCATTTAACTCGTTATAGCCATATCTTTTCTGAAGATCATCGAGCAGCCGCTTTAATTCTTTTGCATACATTTCTGTTTGAACTTGACTTTGATAAGTAGCAAGAATAGGGTATTTTTTACTCCATGCTTTTGTCCAATCAATCTTATCAGTAACCTCATCACTGGTTCTGTCGATAGCGTCTTGTATTTCCTTGACATCAATATCAAATTCAATTAGTTCATCTAATGTGAGATGGTAAAGGCCGGACAGTCGCTTTGATTGACGAATATCGGGAAGAGTTTCGTCCAATTCCCATTTGGATATAGTTTGTCTGCTGACTCCTAACTTTTCTGCAACTTCTTCTTGCGACATACCGCTTTTTTTGCGGGCGTTATAAAGACTGTTTCCTAAACTCATAGTAGTCACCTCCTGTTTTTTTATTATAACTGAAAGATGAAACCAAATCTACCAAAGCAACTTTTCACTTTTGCCCGTTTTCTTAACATTTTTCAGGAATAGTAGAGACTGCCGTCTATTTAATTCTTGTGTGTTACTTTATGGCACATGAGCATTGGCACCGGGGTTATCCGAGCCATAACCTTCCAGCAGATTTACTGCGCCCCAAACACCGAGACCGGCACCCAGAGCCACCACCAGAGTCTGCAGAACTTCCACAGCAGAGTTAAAGAATTCCATAGTCGTTTCTCCTTTATAATTAAAACCTTGCAGACCATCCGTACACATCTGAAGCCGCGTATTGGAACCGCAAACTGCGGCGGGAGTTGGCTTACCGGTGTACCTCTCTGGCCTGATAAAAATAAAACCGTCTGTCCAATCAGACAGGCGGGAGAGAATCAGCATTCAGCTTCATGAATCGGCTGCGCACGACCTCCGCAGGCTTGTCGTCCCCTGCCACCCGCAGCATTCTGCGTTTCGAAGAGCAGGTATCCACCAGAAGATTCACGATTTGATGGATAGTGTCCTCCTCATCCGGGCAGACCCGGAGCAGCAAATCCACCTCCAACGACTGCATAAAATACGCTTCCAGCCGTGTGCGCTCATCCGGTTCGCTCTCCGCGTCGGAAGAGAAAGGATCAGGTTCACTCCCCTCGGTTTTATTCCACTCAGTCTTATTTCCTCGTGATTTTGCCGTTTCCTGCTGCGCTGAATCCGCGGCACCGGAACCGTTCTTTTCACGATTCCGGAAACGCGGGTCTGCAAAGTTTTTGACGTAAATCAGATTGGGTTTTCCCAGACCGCGCCGTTTGCGCTCAATCAGTCCAAACTTTTCCAATTCCCGGAACAGTTTGGTTGCCTTGTTGTCTGCGCAGCCCAGTGCATCCATCACTTCCTGCACAGGAAAAATGATATACACCCGTCCCTGCTCGTCCAGCCATCCGTTTTTCACCGACAGCCCCATGCGGTCCAGCAGGATGCCGTACAGCGTTTTGGCATCGGTGGACAGATCTTTGAATTTTATGTCCCGGAATAAAATTTTGGGCACCCGGAAATACGAGAACATCTCGCCCGACTGCCCATAGAAATAGTCAAACATCCTGATTTCCTCGCTTGTTCTGCCTTGTCACATCCTTGACACCTCCGTTCGTAGTATGATGAAATATGTATGACTATCGTTATTTTTCTTTACAAAGATGGCCTGCCATGCTACAATAGCCGCATCTACGGCCACCGGACAACAGGAAAGGAGTATCTCATGGCCAAAACTGCTGACACCATTGCCATCTATTCCCGCAAATCCCGCTATACCGGCAAGGGCGAAAGTATCGGAAATCAGATCGACCTCTGCCGCGAATATATCCGCACCCACTACGGAGATGCCGCTGCGGAACATGCCGTTGTCTTTGAGGACGAGGGCTTTTCCGGCGGCAACCTGAACCGCCCGGACTTCAAGAAGATGATGACTGCGGCCAAGGACCGGAAATTCAAGGCCATTGTGGTCTACCGTCTGGACCGCATCAGCCGCAACATCAGCGACTTTTCCAGCCTGATTGAAGAACTGGGACGGCTGGGCATCGACTTTGTGTCCATCCGCGAAAGTTTTGACACGTCCAGCCCCATGGGCCGCGCGATGATGTACATCGCATCGGTGTTCAGTCAGCTGGAACGTGAGACCATCGCGGAGCGCATCCGGGACAACATGCACGAATTGGCAAAGACCGGGCGCTGGCTGGGCGGCACGACCCCCACGGGCTATGCTTCCGAGAGCGTCAAGAGCATCACGGTGGACGGCAAGACCAAAAAGGCCTGCAAGCTCAAGCTGCTGCCGGATGAGGCAGAGATCATCTACAAAATCTTCGACCTCTACGAGCAGTACGATTCCCTGACCATGACCGAGACCGAGCTGCTGCGGCAGGGCATCAAAACAAAAACCGGGCGTTCGTTCACCCGGTTTTCCATCAAGTCGATTTTGCAGAATCCCGTCTACCTGATTGCAGACAAGGATGCCTATCAGTATTTTGTGGACAATGAGGCAGAACTGTTCGCCCCGGAGTCCGATTTCGACGGTGTGCGGGGCGTGCTGGCCTACAACCGCAGCGATCAGGAAAAGGGGCGCGCGACCGTGTACAATCCCATCAGCGAATGGATCGTTTCGGTGGGCGAACACCCCGGCATCATCTCCTCGAACCGGTGGATTCGGGTGCAGGAATCGCTGGAGCGGAACAAATCCAAGTCCTACCACAAGTCCCGCGGCAACGAAGCTCTGCTCACCGGTCTGCTGTGGTGCTCCTGCGGCAGCCGGATGTACCCGAAGGTCACCGGGCGCAAAACTGCCGACGGGCAGGTGGTCTTTCCCTATATGTGCAAACTGAAGGAGCGCAGCCGGAGAGAGTTATGTAATGTCCGGAATGCCAACGGCAATTTGCTGGATGCTGCCATCTGCGAACAGGTCAAGCACCTTGCCGACCATTCCAGCGACTTTATGAAGCAGTTGGAAAAGGCAAAGTCCGCCCACGCAGGCAACCGCTCCGAGTTTGAGACCAAGCTTTCCACCCTGCGCAAAGAGCAGGCCGAGACGCAGCGGAAGATCACCGCCCTCATCGACTCCCTTGCCGATTTCGGCGACAGCACCGCTGCTGTCCACCTGAAAAAGCGCATCGAGGAACTGAACGCGCAGGATGCCGCCCTGAGTTCCCGCATCCGGGAATTGGAAAGCCTCACCGACAACGGTGTTCTGGGCGGCATCGAGTTTGACGTGATGCGGCAGCTGCTGACCGTGTTCCACGACAACATCGACGACATGACCGTGACGCAGAAGCGCGCTGCCATCCGCACGGTCGTGCGCAAGGTGGTATGGGACGGCAAGGTGGCGCATGTGGTGCTCTTCGGTTCACCGGAGGATGAAATCGACTGGACCACCTTCCCCGTAGACCCGGAGGATGACGAAGGCGGCGGCTCCGGCCCGGAAACGGATGGTTCCGATTCTCAATCCGGCGTTCGCTGGGGTGAGGATAGCAAATGAGCTTCGGATGCATTTTCGCAAAGAGCGAAAGACCGGCGCGACCGTTTCCTTGCAAGAGACGCTGGAAGCGGGCAAGGACGACACCGCGCTGACTCTTTCCGACGTTTTGCAGGACGGTTTCTGCATGGAGGACAACTGCGAGCAGCAGGACGATGCACGTCGGCTTCGGCGGCTCATCGAAGGGCTTCCGGCGCGGGAGCGGAAGCTCATCTTACTGCGCTATGGGCTGGCGGGCCAGCCGCCGCTGACTCAGCTGGAAACCGCAAAACTATTGCAGATCAGCCGGAGCTATGTCTCCCGCTTGGAAACCCACGCGCTGGAACTTCTGCGGGAGGGCTGGGAGACCAGCGCATAACAAAAAAGAGATAGGCCGTCCCATTTGGGAAAGCCTATCTCTTTTTCACTCAAACTCAGACAATGGACATAAACCACTCGACCGTCTTGGGGTCATAGTGGGAGAAGAACAAGCTCTCGCCGCTGTCCAACGCCTCGATGGCGTCCAGCATACAGCGCTTGGTGTCCTGCGGCGGCGTCTGATACACACCGTAACCCAGTTTCGGCATCTGCCAGAACAAAGAGGTCTTGGCTGCGTGGCACAAAAAAGCTGCGCACCGAGCTGGGCTTCTGGGACACGCTCTGCTCTGAATTTCGGTACTTTTTCTCTGGAAATCCGGGCCGCACCGTGCTATGATAGGAGCGCAATTTTTTCATAGACGAGGTGGAAATCCTATGAATTCAAAATCCCTGCCGCTGTTTCGCGGCGAACTGGCCCTGTGCATCGCGGTGCTCATGAACAGCTTCGGCGTGGTGCTGATGCTCTACTCGGGCGCTGGCATCTCGGCCATTTCGAGCGTCCCGTTCGCATTTTCGGAGGTCTGGCCGGTGCTGACCCTCGGCACATGGACCTATCTGTTTCAGGGCGCGCTCGTGCTGAGCCTGATGATCCTGCGCAAGAAATTCGTGCCAAGCTATCTGTTCAGCTTTGTGGTGGGCTTTGTGTTCGGCAAGCTGCTGGACGTCCACGAGGCATGGATCAACGTCCTGCCGTATAACATCCCGATGCGGGTGGTCTATTTCGTGGTCAGCTACTGTCTGCTCAGCTTGGGCATCGCACTGTCCAACCGGTGCGGACTGCCCATCGTGCCGACGGACCTGTTCCCGCGGGAGCTGGCCGACATCACCGGCATCCCCTATCCGAAGATCAAAATTTCGTTTGATGTCATCTGCCTTGCCGTCACGGCGGGCCTGACTCTTGGTTTTCTGCATCATCTCGAAGGTCTTGGCATCGGGACCATCCTTGCGGCCTTCACGATGGGCAAGGCCATCGGCTTTGCCGGAACGGTGCTGGACCAGCACTTCCGCTTCGGGACCTACAAGACCCTGAAGCAGACCGCGCACAACTGAATTTTCGCATCCTCTGCCGCCTTCGGGCGGCTTTTTTTCATACCGCGCTCAGATCAGGAAGAACAACCCCGCAAACATCAGCGCGCCCGCGCGATGGCGCACCGCTGCTGCTGGCCGCCCGAAAGCTGCTTGGCGTTCTTCCCCACCAGCTCCTGACCGTCCACCACGATGGAGCCGCTGTCCACCGTGTCCAGCCCGCCGATGCAGTTGAGCAGGGTCGATTTGCCCGAACCGCTCGTGCCCTGAATGACGCACATCTCGCCTTTCTGCACTTCCAGCGAGACGTTCTTCAGTACTTGGGTATAGCTTCCGCCCTCGCCATAGCTTTTGCACAGATCCTTGACTTCCAGATACATGATACCTTCCTCCTCAAAAAAGTTAACGCAGCATAACACTGTTATGTTTATGAACTGATAAAATCCATGACGCCGATCACGCCATGGAAAAAACTTAGTGGAACAGGCCGTTCCAGCCCGCCAGCATATATTGCAGGATGCTCTGCAGATGCGCCAGCGCCTTTTCCTCTTCCCGCTCGTGGGTCAGAAGATGCACAAAGGCGTCGATCTGCATATGAGCCATCCAGTGGATGGTGTAGTCGTCCGGGGGCGCGACCCCGCACAGCGCCGCCTGACGATCCGACAGCGTGCGGTAGTGCTGCTCTGAAATGGCGACCAGCTCATCGACGAAATGCTCCTGACTGGACCCATAGCTCCCCGTGAGCAGCAGCAGGAACAGGTCGTAGTTCTGATACAGCAGATGAAGCACCTGCCGGGATGCATAGGCATCGTCCCGGAACTCGTCCGCGGTGATGTCCGCTTCCGGTTCCAGCGCCAGAAGCTCCTGCTCCATGTGCGCTTGGAGCATCCCTTTCAGGGCGGTCAGCTGCGGCTCCACCAGCGAGGTGAAGAGGTCGTCCTTATCCTTAAAGAAAAAATAGAGCGCACCGGTGGTCACGCCGGAATTTTTGCAGATGGTCCGCAGGGAAGCCCCCTGATACCCCTTTGCGATGAACTCCGCGCGGGCGCTTTCCAGCAGCTTTTCTTTGGTTTCGCGTTCGTCTTTCATGGCAGCTCCTGTTTCATAAAATAACACCGTTATGCTACCACGTTCTGCCGGGGTTGTCAAGCCCTGCCTCGAGCCGGACGCAGTTGATTTTGCGGCAGTCTTTTTTATCAAACCCTCTTGACAAACCAAACCATATCTATATAATTATCATCGGTAATTATCTATGATAACTATTTGAGGAGAACCCACCATGACCGTTGAACTCACCAAACGAATGCTCGATGCGTGCTATCAGGCCAAGCGCATCCGGGACATGCTCCCGCCGCTGCCGGAAGGCGTGATGCCGTCCTACATCCACTATCTGGACACCATCCGCTCGCTGGAACAGGCCGGGGTGCAGGTCAAAGTGTCAGACCTGAGCGACGCGCTCAACCTGCCCCGCCCCGGCGTGACCCGGACCGTCAAGGACATGGAACAGAAAGGCTATCTGACCAAGCGGACCTCGGCGGAGGACGGCCGCGTGACCTATCTTTCCGTCACCGAGGCCGGAAAGGCACTCTCGCAGAAATACGACACCGAATATTTCGCGGCGCTGGCCCCCTGTCTCGACGACATTTCCGAAGCGGATGCTGCGTGCATGATCCGCACCATCGAACGATTTTATCAAGTAATGTGCGAAAGGAGAATCCCCCTTGAAAAATGATAAAGCTGATTTCACCCAAGGCAGCATCCTGAAAAAGCTGTCGCTCTTTATGCTGCCCATTCTGGGCGCACTGGTCCTTCAGGCCGCTTACGGCGCCGTGGACCTTCTGGTGGTGGGCCGGTTCGGCTCCACGTCCGGCCTGTCTGCCGTTTCCACGGGCAGTCAGGTGCTCAACCTCGTCACCTTTGTGGTCACCCAGCTGGCCATGGGCATCACGGTGCTCATCGCCCGCTATCTGGGCGAAAAGAAGCCGGAACTGATCGGCTCGGTCATCGGCGGCGCAGCCATCGTGTTCGCGTTGATGTCCGCCGTCCTGCTGGTCGTGATGGTCGGCTTTGCCCGCCCCATCTCAGTGCTGATGCAGGCCCCCGAAGAGGCCGTCAGCCTGACGGCCAGCTATGTCCGCATCTGCGGCGGCGGCATCTTCTTCATCGTGGCGTATAACCTGCTTGCGGCCATCTTCCGCGGTCTGGGCGACAGCAAGTCTCCTCTGCTCTTCGTTCTGGTGGCCTGTGTGGTCAACATCGTCGGCGACCTCGTGTTGGTGGCCGGTCTGCATCTGGACGCCGCCGGTGCGGCCATAGCCACCGTGTTCGCACAGGCCATCAGTGTGGTCTGCGCCATCGTCATCCTCCTCAAGAAAAAGCTGCCGTTTACCATTCAAAAATCCGATTTCCGCCTGAATCTTCAGTGCAAAAAGTTCCTCGGCATCGGTCTGCCGCTGGCCCTGCAGGAGTTTTTGACCCAGCTTTCCTTCCTTGCTCTCTGTGCTTTCGTCAACCGTCTGGGTCTGGAAGCGTCCTCCGGCTATGGCGTCGCATGCAAGATCGTCAACTTCGCAATGCTCATCCCCAGCGCCCTGATGCAGTCGATGGCATCCTTCGTCTCCCAGAACATCGGCGCGGGCAACCCGAAGCGCGCCAAAAAAGCCATGTTCACGGGCATTGGCATCGGCCTGACGGTCGGCTGCTTCGTGTTCGCCCTCATCATGCTCAAGGGTGACGTTCTGTCCGGCATCTTTACTACTGACGCCGCCGTCATCCAGAACGGCTACGCCTACCTGAAGGGCTTTGCGCCGGAGACCCTCGTGACCGCCATCCTGTTCAGCATGGTGGGCTACTTCAACGGCAACGACCGCACCGTATGGGTCATGGTGCAGGGCCTTGTCCAGACCCTTCTGGTCCGTCTGCCGCTGGCCTACTTCATGAGCATCCAGCCCAACGCCAGCCTGACCAAGATCGGTCTTGCCGCCCCGGCTTCCACCGCCGTCGGCATCGTGCTGAACATCTGCTTCTTCCTCTATCTAGAACGCCAGAGTGCGAAAAAGGAGCAGTAATGCATCAAAAAAGGCTACTGCACACAACGTGCAGCAGCCTTTTTGTTGTCTTAATCCACAACCGGGACATCCAGCCCAAATTCCAGCGGGCGGAATCGCGGGCAGACATTTTCGGTGATGCAGATGACCGATGCCGCCAGACGGCTGCCGATCTCGCAGGACTCTGCAAGGGTCTTGCCGTAGGTCAGGCCGATGACCGTTCCGGCAAAGAAGGCGTCACCCGCGCCGGTAGTATCGATAACGTCCACCTTCTTGGCGGGCACGATGCCGCATTCGCCGTTGCTCTTGGCATAGACCGCACCCTTGTCGCCCATGGTGACCACCATGCTGGGAATGTTGGCGCTGTGAACATTGGCCGCCAGCACCTTGCACATCTGTTCTGCATCCAGATGGTCGTAGTCATCCGAGAAGAGCAGACCGGCCTCCTGCTGGTTGCACACGAAGCAATCGATCTGCTGCAAAAAGTCCCGGCGCTCCATCGCGATGCTCATGTTCGAGACGGCCGCGAACACCTTTTTGCCGTACTTCTTGGCGTAGCGGAGGGTCTGCTTGACGGTCTCCTTTTCGAGGTCCAGTTCCAGCGCGATGCTGTCGCAGTCCTTGAAAATTTCGTCGCCCTGCTCTTCCAGAATCTTGGTCAGCGGGGTGGTATCCGGGCGCTTGGAGATGGCCGCATGCACGTCGCCGTCGTTGTTGAAGATGGCCAGCCAAGTGCCCATGCCGTCCGGCACACGCTGGATATATTTGGTGTTGACCTTGTGGTTTTCCAGCTTGTCGATGACGTCCTGTCCCATGCCGGTATCATCCACCAGACTCACAAAGGTGGGGCGCAGCTCCACGTTGGCGATATCCTCCGCCACATTGCGGCTCACACCGCCGTGCACCTGCTCCATGCGTCCGGCGTTGCGTCCACCGGGGATATAGGTCGAGAGCGGATATCCCTTGATGTCCACAAAAACTGCGCCGATGACTACGATTCCCATAACTGAAATGTCCTTTCCGGATTTTTTACGTCGTTCTGTTGTTTAGTCCATGATCTCGTGCAGGACGCTCTGTCCGTCGAGGGTGGAGGCATCCACGCCCAGATAGTCGCAGATGGTGTGGGCGATGGTCCCGAAGCAGAGCTTCGTGCCGAGGTCGGTCCCCGGCTTGACGTTCTTGCCGCAGATGAGATAGGGCACATACTCGCGGGTATGGTCGGTGGTCTTGGTGTAAGAGGGGTCGCAGCCGTGGTCCGCGGTGACCATCAGCAGATCGCCGTCCCGCATCCCGGGGATGAAGTCGGTCAGGAACCGGTCGAACTCGGTGGCAGCGGCGGCATAGCCCGCCACGTCGCGGCGGTGGCCGTAGAGCATATCAAAGTCCACAAGGTTCACGAAGGCAAGGCCCTCGAAGTCGCGGGTCTGCAGGGCCTTGGTGAAGGCGATGCCGTTGGTGTTGCCGGTGGTCTTGATCTTCTCGGTGACGCCCTCGCCATCGAAGATGTCAAAGATCTTGCCCACCGCGATGACGTCCTTTCCGGCGTCCTTCAGCAGGTCCAGCATGGTGGCGCGGGGCGGTTTCAGGCTCAGGTCGTGGCGGTTGGTGGTGCGATAGAAGGTATCGGCGCTGTTCCCGAGGAACGGGCGTGCGATGACGCGGCCCACACCGTACTCGCCCTTGAGCATCTCACGGGCGATCTCGCAATAGCGGTACAGCTCATGCACCGGGACCAGCTCTTCGTTCGCGGCCACCTGAAAAACGCTGTCGGCGCTGGTGTAGACGATGAGGGCATCCTCCTTCATGGCCTGTTCGCCGTAATCCTTCAGCACCTGCGTGCCGGAATAGGGCTTGTTGCACAGGACCTTGTGGCCGGTCTTTTCCTCAAACTCGCGGATCAGAGACTCCGGGAAGCCGTTCGGGAAGGTGGGCAGCGGCTTGGGGCTGACAACGCCCGCGATCTCCCAATGGCCGATGGTGGTATCTTTGCCCATGCTCTGCTCCCGCAGACGGGCAAATGCGCCCTGCGGTGCGTCGGACTTTTCACCCGCCGTCACGCCGTCAATGTTGAACAGGCCCAGCTTGCGCAGATTGGGGCAGTTGAAGTTCGGGTGCTTGGCAATGGCCCCGAGGGTGTTCGTGCCCTCGTCGCCAAAGTCGGCGGCGTCCGGCTCCGCGCCGATGCCGAAGCTGTCCAGAACGATCAGAAACACGCGTTTTTCCATAGTTCAGTTTCTCCATTTCGTTTCCATGGCGTCTCACCCAGAAGTGAGACTTTTTTCTGCTTTCATTATAAGCAAATCCGCCTCCGGATGCAAGGGTTTTCCAGCGCTGGGCATTTTCTGGCAAAGCTTATGAAATCTTAACAGGTTCTTAGCAAAATTCCCTCTTGCCCTATTGTATCCAAGCGTTTATAATATAATGTGGTATGGTTTTCAAAACAGTCCTATTGGCGTCTTTCGCCGCGGCGGTGCTGGGAGACCATGGACCGCCAAATGCAGCCTCATCCCGGGGCTGCTGCGTTAAGATAGAGAGTATGAATAGAGAAAGTTGGAGGTATTGAAATGAGAAAAACCAAGATCATCTGCACCCTCGGCCCTTCCACCGATAAAGGCGACGTCCTGCGCGACCTGATCGCCAACGGCATGAACGTGGCCCGTTTTAACTTTTCCCACGGCTCTTATGAGGAGCACGGCGGCCGTCTGGAGCGCCTGAAGGCTCTGCGCGCCGAGCTGGGCAAGCCGGTCGCGGCTCTGCTGGACACCAAAGGCCCTGAAATTCGTCTGAAGGAGTTCAAGAACGGCGTCGAGATGCTGGAAGCCGGCCAGACCTTCACCCTGACCACCCGTGAGGTCGAGGGCACGAAGGAGATCTGCTCCATCACCTATAAGGACCTGCCGCAGGACGTTCAGGTCGGCGGGACCATCATGCTGGACGACGGCCTGATCATGCTGCACATTGAGAAGGTCACCGACACCGACATCACCTGCACCGTTCTGAACAGCGGCAAGATCAAGACCAAGAAGGGCGTCAATGTTCCCGGCGTCCACCTGTCCATGCCGTACCTGAGCGCAAAGGACCGCGAGGACATCATCTTCGGCGTCAAGAACGGCTTTGACTTCATCGCTGCTTCCTTCGTGCGCACCGCACAGGACGTCTACGACATCCGCAACCTGCTGAACGAGTACGACTCCAACATCCGCATCATCGCCAAGATCGAGAACCGCGAGGGTGTCAACAACATCGACAGCATTCTGGCTGCCGCCGACGCCGTCATGGTCGCCCGCGGCGATCTGGGTGTTGAGATCGACTTCACCGAGCTTCCCGGCATTCAGAAGAACATCATCGACCGTTCCTTCTCCTTCGGCAAGCCCATCGTTACCGCCACCCAGATGCTGGACAGCATGATGGTCAACCCCCGCCCCACCCGTGCGGAAATTTCCGACGTTGCGAACGCCATCTATGACGGCACTTCTGCCATCATGCTCTCCGGCGAGACCGCTGCGGGCGCATACCCCGTCGAGGCCCTCAAGACCATGTCCGCTATCGCCGAGCGCACCGAGAACGAGCCGCACTACCGCGACCAGCGCTTCATGGAGGCTCACGGCCAGATCAGCGTCAGCGATGCAACGGCTCACGCCGCATGCCTGACCGCAAAGGACGTCAACGCTGCCGCCATCGTCACCGTTTCCGAGTCCGGCAACACCGCACGTCTGCTGAGCAAGTACCGCCCGGTCCAGCCCATCATCGCCTGTGTCATGGACGAACAGGTCCAGCGTCAGCTGTCCCTGAGCTGGGGCATCACTTCCCTGCTGATGGGACCCGCCCACAGCACCGATGAGCTGATCGAGATGTCCACCGCTCTGGCCCAGAAGAACGGCTACCTGCACAACGGCGAGCTGGCCGTCGTCACCGCCGGTGTCCCCGTGGGCGTTTCCGGCACGACCAACATGATCAAGATCCACATGGTCGGCAACTGCCTGTCCACTGGTGTCGGCGTCGGCCGCGAGAACGCCGATCTGACCAGCGCCAGCGGCAAGGCCTGCGTCTGCCGCACGCTGGACGAAATTCATGCAAAGTTCAAGCCGGGTATGGTTCTGGTCGTCCCCTCCACCACCAACGAGATGCTGGAGTACGTCCGTGACGCCGCCGCTCTGGTCGTCGAGGAGCCGGGTCTGAACAGCCACGCCGCTATCGCGGGCAAGGCTCTGCTGAAGCCCACCATCGTGGGTGCAGTCGGTGCTTGCAGCCACATCCGCGACGGTCTGGACATCGCTGTGGACTGCGCTCACGGCAGCGTGCAGCGTCTGCAGGGCTAAGAGGTGATGTCCATGGAGCGCATTGCAAGTTTCTGCGTAGACCACACCAAGCTGGACCGCGGCATGTACCTGAGCCGTCAGGACGGCGACGTTCTGACTTGGGACATCCGGATGAAGAAGCCGAACCACGGCGATTATCTCTCCACCGGCGCAGCCCACACGCTCGAGCACCTGTTCGCCACCTACGCCCGGAACAGCGCCTACAAGGACGGCGTCATCTATGTCGGCCCGATGGGCTGCCGCACCGGTTTCTATCTGCTGACCCGCGGCCTGACCCCCGCCGACGCCCTGAAGCTGACCGTTGAATCCTTCCGCTTTATGGCCGCCTTTGAGGGCGACATCCCCGGCGCAAGCGAGGTCGAGTGCGGCAACTACCGCGACATGGACCTCCCCGCCGCCAAGGCCGAAGCCGCCGCGATGCTCCCCGTCCTCGAAGCTCTGACGGCGGAACAGCTGCACTATTGAGGGAAATGGGAAACTTTTGGGAGTTGTGGCTTTTAAGAGCCTTTTAGGGGCTATGACTTTCCTGAAAAACATATCATAAACGAAAGCCCAGAGTTCGGGAGCGTGATGCTCGGAACTCTGGGCTTTTTGTGTTTGGAAATGAGGTAGTGCTCTACTTACTCATCGCGGTAAAACGTTCTCAGGGCTTGCAGGGACGGCAAGAAATCATTACAAATCTGATCTGCCACTCCAACAGCGGTCTTTTCATCATAGACGTGAGAGGTGATATTATTGAATCAGGCCGTCACGGTAAAGCGCGTCCTGCTGACTCTTCTGGTAGATAGCTACTGCCTGTTCCATTTGACATTCCTACGGGCCTAGGACCCGCGGGCTAAGCAACAGCCCACTGGGCTGATTGTTTGCCTTGCTGCGCAAGGCCGCCCTTTTCGACTCCTCATCGCCGAAACCACAAATGAAAAATCCCCCTGAGCGAATGCTCAGAGGGATTTTCTCATTTGGTGGAGGCGATGGGAGTCGAACCCATGTCCGAAAAGAGTTCAGCGTAGGTGTCTCCGGGTGCAGACGATCTACAACATTCCCGCCGCGTCACGCCGATCGTCAGGCTAACGCATTGGTAGCTTCATGAGTTCCTGCCGGTCCGCAAAGCTTAGGTCCGTTCAGGTGCTGTGTCTAAAGGACGCCCCGGCCCCACACGACACAAGAGTGGGCGGAACGCGCAGCACTCAGGCTGCGAGCAACTGATAATTATTGTTGTCAGTTAATTTTTTGGAGGAGTTTAGAGCAGGTCCCCCGCTGCTACCCGCTGCCCAGGCCTCGCTCCCCCCGTCGAAACCTTTACGCCCCCTTATAACGCACATCTTGCGATGTGCGGAAAAGCGGATGGTCTCCCGGCAGGAAGTGCCCGGAATCAATAATATGCGCCGTTGGACTTCACGGCCCGGTCGATGGAGCGCTTGGCGTCGCGCTTGGCGGCATCGGCACGCTTATCATAAAGCTTTTTGCCTTTGCACAGGCCCAGTTCCATCTTCACGCGGCCATGCTTGAAGTAGAGCGAAAGCGGCACAAGAGTGTACCCCTGCAGCTTGCACTGTTGATGCAGCCGCCGGATCTCGTTCTTGTGGGCCAGCAGACGCCGCACCCGCATGGGATCCTGATTGAAGATGTTGCCATGGTCATAGGGCGTGATGTGCATTCCCTTGACCAGCAGCTCGCCGTCCTCGATATCGACCCAGCTGTCCTTCAGGTTGACGCCTCCGGCACGCAGACTTTTGACCTCCGTGCCCTTCAGCTCCAGACCTGTTTCCAGCGCTTCCAGAACAAAATACTCGTGGCGTGCTTCCCGGTTCGTTGCGATCGTTTTGGTCGCCGGACGTTCTTTTGTCGGTGCCATGGGGCACGCCTCCTTTCTTCTGTCTGGTATCGTTTAGTTAGTATATCATATTTTTATGGTTTTGCAAGAGCGTTTTTTGAAGAATTTGTAAATTCTCTCCAAAAAATCGCTTCTTACAGCTCCCCGCGGCCCGACAGCGCCCGGTAAAGGGTCGTTTCGTCGGTGTATTCCAAGCTCGCGCCCACCGGCAGACCATAGGCCAGACGGGTGGTCTTGATGCCCAGCGGTTTGATGAGCTTGGCCAGATACATGGCGGTGGCCTCGCCTTCCACGGTGGGGTTCATGGCCATGATGACCTCTTTCACCTCGCCGTCGCCCAGACGGGCCAGCAGTTCTTTCACGGTCAGCTGTTCGGCCCCGATGCCGTCCATCGGGCTGATGAGTCCATGCAGGACATGGTACATCCCGTGATACTCCCGGGTGCGCTCGAACGCTTGAACATCGCGGGGCGTTTCGACCACACAGATGACCGAACGGTCCCGCTTTGCGCTGGCGCAGATGGGGCACAGGTCTGCTTCGGTGTAGTTCTGGCAGACGCGGCAGCGGTGGAGCTTGGTGTGGGCGTTCTGGATGGCTCCCGCCAGCGCGGCGGCATCCTCGTCCGACATGCTCAGCACCTGATAAGCCATACGGGTCGCACCTTTGCGGCCAATTCCCGGAAACTTGCCGAACTCTTCGATCAGCTTTTCCAGCGGGGCTGCATTATAACCCATGACATTTCCTCCGCCGGATCAAAGACCCGGGATGTTCAGGCCGCCGGTCAGCTTGCCCATCTCAGCTTCTGCGGTCTCATCGACCTGCTTAACGGTGGCGTTGACGGCAGCGGCCACCAGATCTTCCAGCATCTCGATGTCGTCCGGGTCCACAGCCTCGGGCTTGATGGAGATGCTCAGCACCTCGTGCTTGCCGTTCATCTTGACGGTGACCATCTCGCCGGAAGCGCTGCCGGTGTACTCGGCAGCTTCCAGCTCGGCCTGCTTGGCCTTCATGTCATCCTGCATCTTCTGCGCCTGACGCATCAGGGCGTTCATATCGGGGCGGCCAAAACCTGCGGGCATTCTTGCTTTCATAGTGGTTCTCCTTTTATCGTTTCTTTTTCGCGCTGTCCTCGATGGTGACATCCAGTCCCATCTGCTCCAGCTTATGAAGGGATTCCTCCGCATTCGAAGCGGCAGGACCGGCCTTTTTCGGCTCATACGGGCCGATGGGCACAGCCACGCCGGACACCTGCGCGATCAGCTTTTTGATGAGCCGCTGGCTGTCCTTGTTGGCGCGGATGAAATCCCGGAACGTCTTTCCTCCATCGATGAGGACACGGGTCCCATCGAAGTACCCCTTCGACTTTTTCAGGTAGGTGTAGAGCATGGGGTCCTTTTCCTGCAAGAGCCGAACCACCTCGCCCCATTGCGGGAAGGGGTTGATGCCCTCTGCCGCCACCTTGCGGGGCTTGTTGAGGGCCGGGTCTGCGGGGTGCTCCACCGGAGCCGTGACCGGCTCGGGGATGGGTTCCCGGACCGGCTCCTGCACCGGCGGGACCGGCTGTGCGGGAGCGTCCCACGGCAGCTGAGACGCACTCTCTGCGATGGGCGGTTCCTCGGGCAGCGGCGGAAGGTCGTCGGCAGCGGGAACCGCTTCCTGCGGGGCCGGGGCCGGCTCCGGAACGGGCTGTTCCACAACCGGCTGCGGGGCGGGCGGCTCTGTTTTGGGCGTTTCCTGCGAGGGGACCAGCGCGCTCACAAAGGGCTGCACCGGAGCCGACACAAACGGGCGCGGGGCTTCCGGCTGAGGAGCCGCCGCACGGGCCGGGGCCGCAGCAACGGTCTGTACCATCTGCTGAACCGGTTCCGACAGGCTGAACAGCGCCAGTTCCAATTCAATGCGCTGGTCGCTGCCGCGCGTCATATGCTCCAAGGCGTTGCCCAGCGTGCGGATGGCGCGGATGGCTTCTTTTTGACCCAGCTGCGGGCCTTTTTCGAGGTACTGCGCTTCCTCTTCCGGCGAAACACCCGAGAGCAGCGCCTGACCTCCCGGCAGAGCCGCCAGCATCAAAGCGCGGTAGTGCGCGATCAGTTCTTCGGTCAGGCGCTTCACGTCCACCGACTGCTGACGCAGCTGCGCCAGCTGGGCCAGTGCCGCCGCGCCGTCCTGCGCCTCGATGGCGTCCGAAATATGGAACAGATAGCTTCGGTCGGTCACGCCCGCCATCTGGCGGACCACATCGGCGTCCACCTTGGCCGTGACGCCCGCGCAGGTGTCCAGAATCGACAGCGCATCACGCATGGCGCCGTCGGCCAGACGGGAGATCAGCTCTGCGCCGTCGGTGGTCAGCTCCAAGCCCTCTTCTTTGGCGATATATTCCACCCGGTGCGCGATATCTTCCGGCCCGATGCGGGTAAAATCATACCGCTGGCAGCGGGAAAGGATGGTCGCCGGGACCTTTTGGATCTCGGTCGTCGCCAGAATGAAGATGACATGGGCGGGCGGTTCTTCCAGCGTTTTCAGCAGGGCGTTGAACGCCGCCGTGGAGAGCATGTGCACCTCATCGATGATATATACCTTATAATGGCAAGCGCTGGGCGTATAGGCCGTCTCGTCGCGGAGGTCGCGGATATCATCAACGCCGTTGTTGGACGCCGCATCCATTTCCACCACGTCGAGAATGCTGCCGTTGTCGATGCCCTTGCAGATCTCGCATTCGCCGCAGGGGTCGCCGTTCTGCGGATGCAGACAGTTGACTGCCTTGGCAAAGATCTTCGCGCAGGTAGTCTTGCCCGTGCCGCGCACGCCGGTGAACAGATACGCATGGCCCACACGGCCGGTGGCGATCTGGTTGCGCAGGGCCGTCACGATGCCGCGCTGGGCCACCACGTCCTCGAATTTCTGGGGTCTCCACTTGCGGTATAATGCGCGATACATCCGCTTCTCCCCTTTCTGCAATAAAAAACGGACAGCGCTGACGGGGTTTGACCCCCGCCTTGCGCAGCTCGACATACGAATGCAGGCGATCTGAAACGCACAGAGCACACCGCTTAAGGCTGCTTGGTTCCCCACCTGACCTGGTTCACAGCGGCCCCATCGTACAGGACCCGCATCCGTATGTCGAACCGCGCAGCAGGCGCTGTCCGACAAGGCACAATTTGTGCTAGATTATTATAGCATATCGGGAAAAAGATTGCAAGCCCCCTCGGGCCGTACAACACAAAAGCCCTGTAGGATTACAATAGATGTGTTACAAAGGTGAATAAAAAGAAAGACGAATGAG
>ERZ1026776.458-NODE-458-length-28243-cov-74.783241_pt1 | contig 28243 bp, 17 predicted proteins | sample MGYA00380125_ERZ1026776 | MGnify/ENA primary metagenome ERZ1026776 (study PRJEB33269, sample SAMEA4719761) | human gut metagenome | biome: human-associated habitat; feature: organic feature; material: feces | place: Cameroon | collected 2013-10 ...
GCCGATAAACACAGGGGATTCGGGGCTTTTGGTGAAGAGTGAAGAGTATTTGGCAAGATGCCTATACGAAAATAAAATAAAGGAGGTTTCGATAACTGTTCCAGTAAAACAGCCGACTAGCAACAAATGCGCTAGTCGGCTGTTTGCGTTTTTCCAGTTGGCTATTTATATTTTGCCAGTTGGCTATTTCCGGTTCTCGCATCAATCATCGCAAGTACTTGCATCAGTCATCGAAGCTACATGTATCTGCCATCGTAAGTACTTGCATTAATACACGCTATTTTGCTCGAAATGGGGTAAAAATACCACTTCGAGCAGAATAAACGCACGCTATTTTGCTCGAAACGGGGTAAAAACACCACTTCGAGCAGAATAAACGCACACTATTTTGCTCGAAACGGGGTAAAAGCACCACTTCGAGCAGAATAAACGCACGCTATTTTGCTCAAAATGGGGTAAAAACACCACTTCGAGCAGAATTTACTTAGCATTTACGAACCGATACTTCACTTTCGCCATCGGATAATTATCGTTCAGACGCAAGATAATGCGGTAGATGTTATCCTTCCATTGCGTCTTCAAGATGCCATCCGTCATCATTACTTATCCATAAACGACAAGCCCTGATAGAACCAGACATTCATCTGGTTGGCACCACGATGATTCCAGGCATAGTAAGGAATCAGGGTGAGGTTCTGACACTTGACAGAAATGACACCCTCCTTCTTTTGGTCTAAGATATGAACTGGCGTACTGATAGCCTTAACATTGAAGGCAGGAGCACCATGGGTCTCCTTGTTCTCAATGCTGTAGTTATCCACCAAAGTGAAGTTTGGCTTCTTGGCCATGATGGTGCGGAGTACAGGCTCGTTATCGTTATCTACAGCCTCAGCACAGTATACCAACGGACCACGCTCTACAGCTACCTTGCCCTTGTCATCAGCTACCTTGCCGTTAGCCACAACCGTACGGATAGGCATATCGAAGTGGATGCGGATGACATCGCCCTTCTTGATGTTCTTGATTGGGAGATAACCCTTGTTGGCATTGAGGTCAGCCTCAACAGCCTTGCCGTTTACAGTTACGCTATAAGCTGGCTTCTCTGCATCGCTATACTTGTAAAGGTCGCTAGGAACCACCTGGTTGCGAACCCATCCAGGAATGCGGACCAGGAGGTTGGCATTCTTCACACCGCTCTTCTTCACAGCAATCTTGATATCGCCGTTCCAAGGATACTCGGTAGTCTCCTCCAGAACCACATCCTTGCCATTCACCTTGATGGTAGATGTATTACCGGCAAAGAGGTTTACATAGATGTTGTTGTCCTTCACACCATAGAGATAACCAGGGATAGAAGGGATGAAGCGGCTCAGGTTACTTGGGCAGCAGGCACATCCGAACCAAGGCTGGCGGGTAGTGTTGCCATCGGCATTAAACTTATACTTGCCGTCGCTTGACAATGGATTAGGATAGAAGAATCTACCGCCATCCATGCTCATACCCGAGATGACACCATTATATAAGGTACGCTCCATGCAGTCGATATACTTGCTCTCGCCGTGAAGGAGGAACATACGTTCGAAGAGGTAAACCATAGAGATAGCTGCACAAGTCTCGTTGTAGGCAGTCATGTTTGGCAACTCATAATCTGCACCGAATGCCTCACCGGCATGGCGGGCACCTACACCACCTGTCAGATAGTATTTCTTGCCTACGATGTTTTCGAAGATACGGTCGATAACCTTCATATAGGCAGAATCCTTGGTCAGGGCAGCCACATCAGCAATACCAGCATACATATAGCCGGCACGAACAGCATGACCCACCGCCTCCTTCTGCTCCAGGATAGGAGCCTGACTCTGAGAATATGGGTTGCGGATATGAGTCTTGCCACGATAGTCGAGCAGATATTTAGCCTCATCCAGATACTTCTTCTCACCGGTCAGGGTATAGAGACGAGCCAAAGCCATCTCAGCAATCTGATGACCAGGAACGATGGTAGCCTGTCCTGGCTTAGGACCTACTTCCTTCACCACGCAATCAGCATAACGCTTGGCGATATTCAGGAACTTGGTGCTTCCGGTAGCCTGATAGTGAGCGCAGGCTGCATCAACCATGTGACCGAGGTTGTAAAGCTCGTGGCTCAAATCCTCGTCCTTGACCCATCGCTTATTTCCCGACCACTGATGTGGATGCTTTGGGTTGATGGTACGGGCTGTATAGAGATAGCCGTCAGGCTCCTGAGCAGCACCTACTACATCGAGTACGCTGTCGATATAAGCCTTCAGTTTCTTATCTGGATAAGTCTGGAGAATATAGCTGGCACCTTCGATGGTCTTATAAACATCGGTATCATCGAAAGAGAAGCCCATGAACTTGCTTACATCCCACTCCTTGGTGTTCAAGCCTTCGTGGTTAGGATGCTGCAATGTATAGGCAGCCATCTCGAAATTCTTGTAACGGTGCTCGCTCTCGCACTTGCTGAAAGCCAATGGCACAGTTACCTCGCGGGCTGCCTTCAGACGGGCACCCCAGAAGGTGTTCTGTGAAATCTTCACACTGGTAAAAGGAACCTGAGTAAAAGGATAACCATTACTCAATGTCTTTGCATTCTTCGCCATGGTTGGCACAACTACGGCTGCAGAAAGCAATACTGCTGAAATTAATCTCTTCATTTTTCAAATAGGTTTTATTTAATTTATATTATTGTTTGTCATTTCGGTTGCAAAGATAAGAAAACTTTCCGACTATAGTGTATAATAAACAATAAAAAATAGATAATTATCAGTCAAACACCTATATTTATATCATATTTAACGCTTTTTCTTGTTCCACTCGTTTTTTTATCTTACCTTTGCAGACAAATTAGAAATACAATAATATATCAAATATGAATCATCTTCCATACCGTGCCATCGCCCTTGATCTGGATGGCACCCTGACCAACCACGACAAGGTGGTTACCCCGAAAACCCGCAAAGCGCTGCTCCAGGCAGAAGCCGAGGGTGTTGTTATCATCCTTGCTTCAGGCAGACCGACCTTCGGCATCGAACCGGTGGCAGAATGTCTGGAACTGGATAAGCGAGGCGGTTATATCCTATCCTATAATGGCGGCAACATCGTGAATGCCAAGACTGGTGAAAAACTCTTCGCCCAGTTCCTGCCAGATGAGGTGATACCTATATTATATAGGTACGCGAAGGAGAAGAATCATGCCCTTCTCGGCTACGCCGGCAACGAGATTATCACCGAAATGCCCGACGACCAGTATGTGAAGGAAGAATCGCGCATCAACAAGATGAACATCCGAAAGGTAGAAAACCTGTTCGAAGCCCTGGAGCCTCACCCTACCAAGCTCCTCATGACAGGCGACCCAGCAGATATGCTCAAGGCAGAAAACGAGCTTTCAGAGATTCTGGGCAACAGGATGGACATCTTCCGCTCAGCCCCATTCTTCCTGGAGCTGGTTCCCAAAGGCATCGACAAGGCAAAGTCCCTGCTCCGCCTTCTGTCGAAAATCAATCTCACCCCAGCCGATATGATTGCTTTCGGAGATGGCTACAACGACCTGAGCATGCTGAAACTGGCAGGCATGGGTGTAGCCATGCAGAATGCAGCACCAGAGGTCAGGGCAGAAGCTGACTACATCACGCTTTCCAACGAAGAAGATGGCGTAGCTGCTGCTTTGGAACATTTCTGTAAAAGGTAAAAAAGTAAAAAAGTAAAAAGGTAAAAAGGCTTTTTAAAGGTAAAAAAGTAAAAAGGTAAAAAGGTAAAAAGAAACTAGGGAGATTATACCCCGCTAGGCTTTTTTACCTTTTTACCTTTTTACCTTTTTACCTTTCAAGAATCAGTCCACCCTTAGGCTGCATTTCCACCTTCAGGTTTCCCTTCTTATCCACCTTTACGGTCTTCATCTGAGAAACAGGCCAGAGAGCCTTCTTGTCCTTGCTGGCTGTTTCATGATAATAGGTAACGCTCTTGCCGGCAAGCATTGGCAAATTCAGGGTGAGCTTCATCACCTCATCGGTGCCATTCAAACCAGCCACATACCATTTATCACCATGTCGGCGTGCCACAACCGCATATTTTCCAGGATAACCGGCGATGAACTTTGTCTCATCCCAGGTCGTAGGAACGCTCTTCAGGAAATCTATCTCGTGCTGAGGAAGTTCAGAGAGATTGTTCGGATAGATGGCGATGCACTGGATGGCAGCCTGGTTCATGATAGCCGAAGCCATCTCGAAGACATCGGTGGTATAACGGCGATGACGACTCTTGTTATCCTTGGAGAGATACTTGTTCATGATGGTACCACCCCAATCCATCGCTCCCACGGCATTGCGGCAGAATGGATGCATGGTCAGCTCAAAACCCTCCTGCTTGGCATGATAATCTGAGAAGAACACATTCTCTGAAGCCAGTACAGCCTCGCTGGATACATAGTTAGGATACATGCGCTCCCAACCTCTAGGCAGGGTGCAGCCATGGAAGATAACCTGAATGCCGTAATCGTTGGCATCGCTCAGGATGTCTTCATACTGCTGCATGGTGTGCTGCTTGTCGCCACCAAAGAAATCCACCTTGATACCCTTGATGCCGATGCTCTTCATCCAAGCCATCTCCTTCTTTCTTGCCACGATGTTATCCATGATGCCACGAGGGCCCTGAGGTGCATCGTTAGCCACACCATTAGAGTTATACCAAAGCATCAGACTCACATTCTTGCTCTGGGCATAACGGCTCAACTCAGCCATCTTGTCTCTTCCAATCTGAGTATCCCAGAGCGCATCAACCAGCACATATTCATATCCCATGGTAGCAGCCAGGTCGATGAACTGCTTCTGATCTTTATAGTTGCAGGAACCATCCTGCCAGATGAGCCAGCTCCAGGCATACTTGCCTGTTCCGTATTTCTGGGATGCCTCGAATCTTGGCTCCACTACATCGTATGGAATGGTGGTTTCTACCAATGGCTTCAAATCAGAGCCCACGGTGATGGTGCGCCATGGAGTGGAACCCGGAAGAATGAAGGTGCCCGATGTAGAACCGATGCCATCTGCCTCTTTCTCCATTGGGAAAGCAATCTGATAACCCTTTGCTGCATCATAATCGCTGATATGACAACCCGGATAGTTGCCGTGAGTACCGGTTTCGCTGACCAATACCCAACCATCGCCGCCTACCTTGAAGAGGCATGGGAAAGTATAGCCATGACCATAGCCCGACTTGGCTGTAAGAGGCAGATCTACCTTATAATCTTCCTCATAACTTGGTTTGGTACGGGCAAAACCGATGAGCGGATCCGACTGTGGACAAAGGTAAGTAGTAGTTACCTTCGGCAGATTGAAGGCAGTCTTCTCTTCATTCACGATGATATGCTGAGCCTTCAGTTGATCAAAAGTATAACGGAAAGCCACATCGTTGTTGCTCACATTGAAGGTAACGGTCATCGGCTGCTTCTTGCCGTTGATGTATGTTACATGGAGCTGATTGGCATGATAATCTACATGCGATACCTTGGCGGTGCGAAGGTCATAACTCTTCTCCACCTTCGCCTCTTTCTTACTCTGAAAGGTCAAGCCTTGGCTGAAATCGCCTACATTGGCAAGGAGGCCGAGCTGCGATTCCTCCATCATTCGCTTGCCAGCATAGTCGATGGAATAATAGAGTTTGCCATCGCGGTCTTCTACCACGACATTCAACTTACCATCAGGAGAGCTGACGATATTCTTCTCAGCGTATGCACCGATGCTCGCCATCAATGCCAACGCTACTGCTAAAACGTTTTTCTTCATTTCCAGATAAAAGTAAATAGTTTATTTGTTACTATGTTTTTATGCTTATTTGCATCGGCAAAGATAAGCAATATTATCGAATAAACAAAAATTAAACTGAATTATTTTGTATTTTCTTCAAATAATCGTAACTTTGCACGAAATAAACTATACACATATCAGCAGTTATGTTACAACTTGACAATTTCTATAAGGCTCGCTTCGTGCTGAGCAAGGTAATAAGAAAAACTGAGCTGGTTCACACGCCAAGAATCAACCCAGAGAGTGATGTTTATTTGAAACCAGAGTGCCTGCAGAAGACCGGTTCGTTCAAAATTCGCGGTGCTTACTATAAGATTTCACAACTCACCGATGAAGAAAAGACGAAGGGTGTGATAGCCTGTTCTGCGGGCAACCATGCACAGGGTGTAGCGCTGGGAGCTACAGCCATGGGTGTTAAGAGCCTCATCTGTCTGCCTGAAGGTGCTCCTATCTCTAAGGTAGAAGCTACCAAGCGACTGGGTGCTGAAGTCTGTCTGGTACCTGGCGTTTACGATGATGCCTACCAGAAGGCGCTGCAACTGAAAGATGAGCATGGCTACACCTTCGTTCATCCTTTCGATGATGAGAATGTCATCGCCGGACAGGGCACCATCGGATTGGAAATCCTCGACCAGCTGCCTGATGTAGAGGCTGTAGTAGTGCCTGTTGGCGGCGGCGGTCTGATTTCGGGTGTGGCTTTCGCCATCAAATCGTTGAATCCTCATGTTAAGATATATGGTGTTCAGGCTGAAGGAGCCGCCAGTATGGTTCAGAGTCTGCACGACCATAAACAGGAGAAGTTGCCTTCTGTAGCGACCGTTGCCGATGGTATTGCCGTAAAGGAACCGGGCAAGATTACCTTCGAAACCTGCTCCAACTATGTTGACGAAATCGTAACCGTGAGCGAGGATGAGATCTGTGCAGCCATCCTGAAACTCATAGAGAGTGAGAAGATGGTAGCCGAAGGTGCCGGTGCGGCTAGCGTGGCTGCCGTGATGTATAACAAGGTTCCGGTGAAGGGCAAGAAGACCATCTGTGTGGTAAGCGGTGGTAATATCGACGTAACCATCCTGAACCGTGTCATCACCCGTGGTCTTGCCAAGAGTGGCCGTCTCTGTACCATCGAGATGGAGCTGGATGACAAACCGGGCGAATTGGTAGAAGTCTGCTCTGTCATCGCCGGATTGGGTGGCAACATCACCGGTGTTCACCACGACCGTTCTGCCAACCGCAACAAGGTGAATGCCTGCGTGCTCCGACTGACGATGGAGACTCGCGACGAGGAACACGTAAAAGAAATCAAGGAGGCTTTGGAGTCAAAGGGATTCCATCTCTGGATTGTTTAAGTGAAGAGGATTACAAAAATCCATAAAATATAAAAAGAGGGTGCACCGTCAGTTGATAGCGCACCCTCTTTTTATATCTTATTACACTCTTCATTACCATCAAGCTCTTTTATTATTGAGCTTGATCTTTGATAGAACTACTTTACTTCCTTGAGCAAGCAAGGGCGAACCTTCTCGGTTACACCAGCTTCCTCAGTAATCATGGTAGTAAGAGGCTTGAGGTCGGCAGCATTCTTAGCCACCATTACCTTGTAATCACCAGCCTCAACCTGCCACTGACTATCAGTCTCATTGAAAGAAGCCAAGTTCTTGTATGGGATGTCGATAGTAACTGTCTCCGACTCACCAGGCTGCAAATTCTTAGTCTTGGCATAACCACGAAGTTCCCTTGCTGGTTTATCCATATCCTTACCAGGAGCAGCCACATATACCTGAACCACTTCCTTACCAGCTACCTTACCAGCATTCTTCACAGTCACCTGAACCTTGATATTGCCCTGTGCATCCTTCGTTACCACAGGTTTGCCATACTTAAAGGTAGTATAGCTCATACCATAACCAAAAGGATAAGATACAGGCACTTTCTTAGACTGGTAATAACGATAACCTACATAAACACCATCATTATACTCGGTGTAATCCACATTCTTCACGTCACCCTTGCTACCGATACCTTTGCCCATAAACATACCAATCACATCGTCAACCTTGACAGTCTCAGGGTTAGGGAAATCAGCCTTAGAAGGAACATCGTTATAACTTACAGGCCATGTCATAGGAAGACGACCAGAAGGATTCTCCTTACCCGACAAGATGTCAGCAACACAGTTACCGCCCTCCTGACCAGGCAGCCAAGACAACAATACTGCATCAGGACCACCAATCCAACTCTTGGTCTCAACAACGCCACAAACATTCAAGATGACAACCACCTTCTTACCAGCCTTATGGAAAGCGTTGCAAACGCCAGAAATCATATCCTTCTCCTCCTTGGTGAGATTGAAGCTATCAGAAATCTTTCGATCCAAGAACTCACCAGACGACTTACCAATAGTGATGATTGCCATATCGTTGTTCTTGACGGCAGCAGACATATTCAATTCAGCAAGGCTCATCTCAGGGATGAAGTGACCAGGCAAGAAAGCCTCCAAAGGATTCTTTGGCTTTGGCAAGTTTGCCTTTGCCTTTGGAGCATACTCTATGTATGCCTTCTGGATGTCGCCATCCACCTGATAGCCAGCATTCTTCAAACCATCCAACAAACTTACCACATAAGCATGGTTTACATTGCCAGAACCAGTACCACCAGCGATGAAATCATAAGAAGTATTGCCGAAGAGGGCTATGTTCTTAATCTTCTGAACGAGTGGCAATACATTCTTGTTGTTCTTCAACAACACCATTCCCTCGGTAGCGGCATTGCGAGCCACCAAAGCATGTCCCTTCAAATCAGGGTTGTTGTCGGCAACATACTTCTTGAAACGAGGAGTCTGCATGATATACTCCAAGATATGGCGTACATTGCGGTCGAGGATTTCCATTGACAGGCGACCATTGAGCACAGCCTTGCGAATCTCCTTCACCTGGTCTGCCTTACCTGGCATCAACAGGTCGTTACCCGCTTCCATCTGGGCAGCTGCGCTAAGACCACCAAACCAGTCGGTCATCACCATACCCTTGAATCCCCACTCATGGCGAAGAATCTCTGTTATCAAGTCACAACGCTCGCTAGACATCGTACCATTGATGAGATTATAAGAAGTCATCACCGTCCAAGGCTGAGCCTCCTTGACAACGATTTCGAAAGGTTTCAGGTAAATCTCACGGAAAGTACGTGGATTACCGATAACATTGTTACGAGTACGATTGGTCTCCTGGTTATTCAGTGCGAAGTGCTTCAACGAAGTACCTACATCGTTGCTCTCGATACCATTCACCATAGCTGCACAAATGGTACCAGCCAACAATGGATCTTCTGAATAATACTCAAAGTTACGGCCACAAAGAGGATTACGCATAATATTGGTAGCAGGTGCCAACAAGACATCTACACCATAATGCTTCACCTCGTCTCCCATAGAGGTACCTACGGAATACACCAAGTCTTTGTTCCAGGTAGAGCTCATCACAGTAGCCACAGGGAAGTGGGTACAGTAGAACGTCTTGTCGGTATCCTTGCGCTTAGGGTCGATGCGGAGACCTGCAGGACCATCGGCTACAACCGTAGCAGGAATGCCCAGACGCTCAATACCATTTACCTGACCTGCGGCACCCTGTACCAACTGACCTTGGTTACCAATGGTAGCCTCCATCTGGCTCTCATACTTACCCGAAGAACCTACCACCAACTGAATCTTCTCATCGAGGGTCATCGCATTGATGACATCCTGGATAGGAGACACGCCCAACTTTGGGTTCTGTGCTTGCACTACGAAAGTCGCAGAAAAAAGCACACATGAAGAAACTAAAATTTGTTTTATCATTGTCTATACCTTATTTTATTAAACTATTACTTGAAAAAGTTATTTTATCATTTGAAAATCTTCTGGGCAAACTCGGTAAGATACACACGCCAATTACGCCAGATGTGTCCACCCTCCGTTTCCAAATAGGTATATTTATACCCCTTCTCATCGAAGTAGCGACGCAAGTCTGCACTGCTCTTGTAGAGGAAATCAGTCTTGCCCATACCAATCCAATACAACTTTGGCTTGTTCTTAAACAGAGTAGCCAACTGTGTCTTAGCCTCCTCATTACCCTGCAACTGCTTGTAGAAGTCACTACGGAAATCGCCAGTAGTACCCACATGCAAACCAGCAGAGAAGAGTCCGATGTAATCAAACTTGGTAGGGAAACGACGAGAGATATCGAAAGAATGACCACCGCCCATAGAGAGTCCACAGATGGCACGGTGAGCCTTGTCTTTAGCAACCTTGTAGTGGCTCTCCACATAATTCATCACATCAGGGAAACTCTCATCCATGGTGGCAGCTGGCTTGGCACCCTGATAGCCATAGAAAGAAGGAATGTATTGACCTGCCGACCACTCACCTGGAGCAGCCTGGCAATTAGGATTACCATTGGTCATCACTACGACCATAGGCTTAGCCTTACCTGTGGCAATCAAATTATCAAGAATATGCTGTGCACGACCTAAAGTAGTCCAGGCATCCTCGTCGCCACCAGCGCCATGGAGCAGATAGAGTACAGGATAATCCTTGCCTTTGTCATAACCTGCTGGAGTATAGACCGTCATACGGCGCTGCATCTTGAGCGTAGGACTATCATACCATACCTTAGATACATTTCCGTGAGGCACTTCGTTAACGGTATAGAGATCACCACAATCACCTTTCTTGTCTGAAAGAATGAATATATTGGTTTCTGAGGTAATATCACGAGTGATATACACACTTCCCGGGTCAACGATCTTCACTCCATCCAAAAGTAAATTGTAAGAATACAACTCAGGTGAAAGCATTTGGCTGGTAAAAGTCCAAACACCCTTTTCATCTTTTGTCATATCAGCTACTCCAGGAGCATCATACTTTCCCATTGGTGTATCAATGGTTTTCGGTGCCAGGAAATCACCAGTAACCTGCACCTTTTGGGCATTAGGAGCCTTCAAGCGGAAAGTTACGGTATGGTTGGCGTTCACCTCAGGTGAGATAACAGGAACATTGTCAAACAATGCCTGCTGAGCAAAACTGCCAAGACTCATCAGCAAGGCAGTTGCTAAGAATGTAATTTTCTTCATTGTTATCAATTTTTTGATTATTGTTAGTCTCATTCTATAGAAGGTCTCCTAAGATTTAGAAGACCTTCCTGCTAATTATTAGAATATTTTTTGAACAAATTCGGAGAGATAGATTCTCCAATTTCGCCAAATATGTCCCCCATCAGTTTCCATATAGGTATATTTGTATCCCTTGCTATCCAGTTTCTCTCGCAAAGCGGTGTTGTCCTTGTAGAGGAAATCGGAATTACCTATGCCAATCCAGAAGAGCTTTGGCTTGGCAGCAAAGAGGTTAGCCAACTTATCATCCACATTGTCGTAGATATACTCATTGGCACCACCGCTCCTCTGCTCCTTGCCGATGGCTGCGGAGAACAAACCTACATAACCAAAGGTCTTAGGATTGTTGATAGAAATATAGAACGAGTGGAAACCACCCATCGAAAGACCTGCTATGGCACGACCTTGAGTATTGGCGATGGTACGATAGCGACTATCCACGAACTTCACTACCTCAGGGAAAGATGCCTCGAAAGAGCCCTCCATGGTCTTAGGCAATCCCAATGTAGGGACTATCAGATTATCCGATGTCTGTCCTGGAGCTGCCTCCTGAGAGATATTGCCATTAGTCATGACAACGATCATTGGCTTCGCCTTGCCTTGCGCAATGAGGTTATCGAGAATTTGCGAAGCACGTCCCAAATCCATCCACGCTTCCTCGTCGCCACCGATACCATGCAAGAGATAAAGCACAGGATATTTCTGCTTGCTGGTCTCGTAACCTGCAGGAGTATATACTGTCATACGGCGAGTAAGGCCAGCTTTGGCATCATCATACCAGACCTTTGATACGGTTCCATGCGCTACCTTGTTGACCTTGTAGAGATCTGCCTTTCCTCCGCCTACCAAGAAATAGTTGGAAACGTTGGCGATGTCACGCACGGTATAGACGTTGAGATGGTCGGTAACACTGGCGCCATCTACCATCATTGTATAGCTATAAAGCTCTGGTGCCAAAGGAGCAGTGGTTGTAAAAGACCACACACCCTTCTCATCCTTCTTCAAATCGGCTACTCCAGGCATATCATACTTACCCATCGGGGTATCTATTTTCTTGGTTGGCAAGAAGTCACCTGTTATCTGTACTTTTTGAGCCCCTGGTGCCATGCAGCGGAAAGTAACGGTCTTGTCTGCATGAATCTCAGGAGAGAGAGGCATCTGCCCCCCGAACAAGGCTTGCTGTCCGAAGGCAGAACCACAAATCGCACACAATGTAATTGCTAATATCGAAAATCTTTTCATTGAATATAACGTTTTATTTTTTATATTTATTACTCTAACTCTGTTATCTTTTTCAAAAACTGTGGATTATTCAAAAACCATTGCCTGATGAAAGGTATCTACCATCCTATTCAAGGCTTTACTTGGCGATGGCAGCAAACTTAATCTTAAACGATCCCTTGCCAGCCGACCCATCTGCACCACTCTGGGTAGCAAGGTCAGCTCCCTCGAATGAGAATAAGTCCTGTCCCTCTGCATCCTTAACGGTAGAAATGATGATCTTACCAGCCGTGATGTATTGTTCGACACCAGCCTCATCCACGAAGAAGCTACCACCCACGGCACCGTATTGAGGGTAAAAATAACCATTGCCCATCAACCAAGGCTCTGAAGCATTCTCTTGAATGGTATATTCACCAGCCAAGTCTGTATGACCGAGCTGATTGGCATTCACGGCTTCCAGATGAGCAGCAGGCTGACCTGCCGGATTGTTGATAGAGATGATATACTTGGTAGCATTAGGATTCACGACAGGAGCACCTGTTGACCAATCGAAAATCTGAGTTGGAGCGATAGTAAGAGTATAGCCCGATGCTTCTGGGTCATCCTGTCCCACAACGAAGGAAAGCTCTCCTACATAATTCAACTTCACTCGCTGACCAGCGGCATTGGCAAACAAACCGTTCAGGTAATACTTGCCCCCGATAAGAGATACGTCGATGTCGCCACTCTTCATTGCCTCACCATTCACCTTGACCACACAGGTTCTGTTAGCCACGGTCTCAGCTACGGTATAAGAGGCAGCGGGAAGAATCCACTCGGTACTACCAAAACTAATCTGAATGGCAGTTCCCTTTACATCTTTTATATCTACATTGAGCGCCTTCACGCCTTTCTTTAACTTAATGGTAGGCTGCACGGTAGCCTCTTGCGATGTATAACTCTGCATATCTGCATATACCCCCTGCATACCATCAAGAGCATCGTTATCGCAGGCTGTGAAACACAGCCCTGCAATAAACAGACTTAATATTGAACCTATATATTTTTTCATATCAATATCATTTAAATATCAGTTAACTAGAAGATTACCATCCCGTATTCTGCTGGATATTAGGATTCAATTCTCTTTCCTTCAAAGGAATAGGAAGCAACATGTGCTTGTCTTGGAATCCGAAAGTAGAATTGGTGAAATCCCAACTTACACCCTTGGAAGAGTAGTTAGGGATTTCCTTACCCTGTGAAGCCAAGGCATTCTTGGCATCACCCCAACGTACCAAGTCTTGGAATCGGGTACTTTCCAGGCAGAGTTCCAAACGCTTCTCCGTCTTGATGTCGTTCAAGGTAACGCTAGTCAATGGAGTTTCCTTGGCACGAAGACGAATCTCATTGATGTCTTTCAGTGCTATGTCTGGGTTGCCAGCCTCCAGGTTTGCCTCGGCAGCCAGGAGGAGAACTTCGGCATAACGCATAATCTTTCGGTCGGTATATTGTAATCCCTGGAAGTAGGAGGCATCCATGATGTTGTCACTCTTCAATATGCGGTTCTTGAAGAAGAGATATCCTTCACATCCATAGATGTTCTGACCAGGATTCAACTTCACACCGTATGCAGTCATCTGATCACTGTTGAGCAGGGTCTTCTGCAAACGATATCCATTCTCGCCCTCTGCTTTTACAAATGCTTCATAGAGAGACTTGCGAGGATTCAAGAAACCGTAGGTTCCCTGTGCCACTTCGTTAGCAGCCTTGCCTTCGAGCGTCATATTGCCGGTACGCCATCCTTGCATCAGGAAGGTCATATCAAACTGACTCCAAGCCTGCTCCTGGTCGTTACGCCACTGCAATTCGAGCATAGACTCACAGTTGTTGTTGTTGACAGCATGAAACTGCATGTCATAGTCGCCACGGAAGAGGTCGTACTTCTTGGAATCAACCACCTCATTGAGTGCGGATGCTGCCTCACGATACTTTTTCTGGAAGAGATAAGCCTTGCCCAGATAAGCCTTTGCCACTTCTTGGGTAACACGCATACCCGTCTCCTGATCGTCCTTGTTCTTCTTGGAAGGCAAGGCATTCATGCTGATAGCCTCTTTCAAGTCTGACTCCACAACAGCCCAAAGTGCCTCTGGAGTACTGTTTGGCTGACGGTACTCATCTGTAGCCAAAAGATGATCTACCAATGGAGCTGTACCCCAAAGGGTAACCAGCTCGAAGTTAGCCCAGGCACGGAAGAAATAAGCCTCGGCTATGGCACGCTTCTTGACTTCCGTATCATCAGCCACCTTCTCAATGATGAGGTTTGACTGATAGATGACACCATAGAGCCCCGAGAATAAGCCCTCGACATTACTGTTGCTGGAATCGAAGGTAAATTCGTTCAACTGCTCGTATGAGTTGTTGTCGCCGCGACTACCACCGCCACACCAAGCATCATCCGAAAGCATATTCTTGGTAAAGAACCAATTAAAATACAATCCCTTCACACGGCCATACATGGCAGCCACCGCCTGCTCGGTCTGCTCGTTGGTCTTGTAGAAATCATCCTGACCACCCATATTGCCATGCTTTGCTATATCGAGTCTGTCTTCACAACTAGCAAAAAATACTGCCACAACGAGAAGCAGACTATATATGATATTCTTTTTCATAATTTCCTAATGTTATTATATATAGAATATGTATAGTGTTAGTTATATGAACCCTCAAGACTTTAGAACTCCAAGTTGAAGCCCATTACTACCTTCCTTGAGGTTGGATAACCGCCCTTGTCGATACCCATACCCACTACAGTATTGGTAGAAACCTCAGGGTCGAAGCCTGGGTACTTGGTGATGGTGAAGAAGTCATCAAGAGATACATAGAGGCGCAAGTTACTGATTGCCACCTTCTTGAGAAGGGTCTTCGGCAAGCTGTAACCCAACTGAATCTGTTTAATCTTGAAATAAGATCCATCATACACCATTGCACTGGATGTAGCATACTTGTCCATATTGTTGGCACCAACACGTGGCTTGCTACCATTAGGGTTACCCTCCGTCCAACGGTCGTCATAGAAGAGTTCCTTCATCTTGTTGACCATAGGGAAGTCGGTACGGTTGATACAGTTGAATATCTTGTTGCCTGATGCACCAGAACCAAATACTGCAAAGTCGAAGCCTTTGTAAGCTGCGGTCAAGGTGATACCATAGGTGAAGTCTGGAATGGCACTGCCCAAGTCCATCTTGTCATCATCGGTCAAATCACCACTATCGTTCAGGTCGGCAAAAGTTGGATCACCTGTCTTTGGGTCAATGCCTGTAAACTGATAGCCGCGGAAGTAATACACAGGATAGCCCTTCTCGAAGTATGTGAGAGGCACATTCTGAAAGGTAGTACCCGGCAAACGAGTCAAGGATGGGTCGAGATAAGTAACCTCATTCTTCAAGGTAGCGAGGTTGCCACGTACGCTGTAGCTGAAATCACCGATGTTGTCTCTCCAACCGAGTTCAAACTCAAATCCCTTGTTGCTTACGTTACCAGCATTGATAGGAGATGTAGTGCCGCCGATAACCAGAGATGGAGTGGTACCGCTTACGAGCAAGTCCTTGGTCTTCTTCACGAAATAGTCCATGCTGAAGTTCATTCTGCCAGCGAAGAGGAGCGCATCGATACCCAAGTCGGTCTGCTCAGATGTTTCCCACTTCAGTTTATCGTTACCCATACTAGACGGACTAACAGATGTTGTATAATTATTACCAGGAACTAACGGATAAATGCTACCCTGCGCCATATCGGTGCTGTAGGCATAGCCACCCAAAGCAGCCAAGCTACCATTCTGTCCCCAGCTGGCACGCAATTTCAAACTAGTCACGACATCTCTCAAAGGCTCGAAGAACTTTTCCTCGGAAATGGTCCAACCTCCAGACACAGCTGGGAAATATCCCCAACGGTTGGTAGCTGGAAGTGTAGATAAGTCGGCAGCATCTGCACGGAGGGAAGCCTGCAGATAATAACGGTTTCTATAATCGTAACTCAAACGACCAAAGTAAGAATACTTGGCTGAGCGAGTTTTCTCACCACCTACAGACTTGGTAGCAGAAGCGGATGCGAAATTCAGATAATAGAACAATGGATTGTTTTTCTTGACAGCATCTTCACCATTAGCCTTCAAATCACCCTGCACGTAATCGTAGGTAGATTCCTGGAAAGATATACCAACCATGGCATTCATGGTATGGTCGCCAAGTTTCTTCATATAGTTGGCAAAGTTTTCCCATTGATAATAGATAGAGGTAGAAGAAGATGCACTCTGATCTACATAATCACGGCTTTGCGTTGCATTTCCATAGAAAGGAAGTGAAGTGGAAGAACTGCGAGTACCCGACAAACGATAACCAAAGCGAGAAGTAATCACAAGATCCTTGATAGGCTTGAAATCAGCATAGATGGAACCATTCACATTGAATCCACTATTGCGAGATATGACATTGTCACGCATCACGAATGGGTTGAACTGCTCACCTGCAAAGAAAGCTGACACACCATAGTAGTTACCAGCAGCATTGGTCAGGAGATGCTTTCCGCTTGCCAAGGCACTAGCAACATGAGCAGGCAAGTTTCCACCCTCGTATGCAACAGGGGTCAATGGATCCATAGAAAGCACAGCTGCCATCATAGAACCATACTCTGAACCCTCTGACACAGAACGAGCGTTATATTTTTCAATCTGGTTAGTAGTACCCACCTTCAACCATGGCTTGATCTGATATTCAGCATTGATGGTAGCGGTGAGACGACGATAGAGGTCATTACTACCTCTTACCATACCATCATTGTCAAGATAAGTAAGCGAAAGATAATAGTTGCCATTTTGGTTACCACCCGTAAAGCCCAGGTTGTGCTTCTGCATCTTACCCTTGCCATAGATGGCATCTACCCAAGAGGTATTGGTTGTTCCATCCCAATTTTTCAAGAGATAATCCTCGGTAAAGGTCTTACCTTCTTTCATATATTGGATATATTCTTCGGAATTGAGCAACTTAGGCTTTTTAGCAAGCGATTCGATGGCATACTGGAAATCATATGTTATCTTTCCACTACCCACAGTACCCTTCTTCGTAGTAATGAGAACCACGCCATTACCAGCCTCTGCACCATATATGGCAGCAGAAGCAGCATCCTTCAACACTTCCATAGATGCTATGTCATTAGGATCGATACCACTAATATCACCTAGACGCACACCATCTACTACGTAGAGAGGATCGGAAGAACCATTGGAAGAGAAACCACGGACACGAACGGTTGGTGATGCACCCGGACGAGCCGAAGAAGAGACAATCTGCACACCTGCGGTCTTACCCTGAAGAGCAGACTTGGCATTGGTGATGGTACGATTCTCCATATCCTCTTTCTTTACCTGAGAGATGGCACCTGTTACAGAACTCTTCTTCTGAACTCCATAACCTACAACCACCACATCATCGAGTACCTTGTTGTCTTCCTGTAATGTAATCTTGAGCTTGGAAGAGTTGGCTGATACCTCTTTATTCTTATAGCCAAGATAAGAGAAGACAAGGGTCTTACCTTTTTGCACCTGGATTGTAAAGTTACCATCCATATCGGTTACAGTACCACCCTTGTTGTCTCCCTGCACACGCACGGTAACACCAATCAAAGGGTCGGCATTTTGGTCAACTACGAGACCAGCGACTTTCATCAGCTCCTGCGCCAAGGCAGCAGAACCTGAAATCATCAATAAGAACACGAAGGTTAGGAACCTTCTGTAATCATTCATTTTTCTCATAGATTTTTCTCATTAAGATAATACTTTATCAGTTAAGCTTTATTCTTGTAAATCTGTTAATTGTTTACGGCTGCAAAGATAGTGCTTTTTATCATATACCTTTTTCTAACTTGTTTTCTTGTGTTACATTTTTGTTCAAAATGGGGTTTTCTATATGTTCAAAAACTTGCCTATTTGTTTAAAAAGTCTTATAAACCTTGTATATATCAAGGTTTTATATTACTTTTGCAGTAACTATCAAAACCATCGATTATGAAACGAACAAAGGTATTTTATAACGCACTCATTCTCTTGGCAACCCTTCTTCTGACTGCTTGCCAGGACCAAAAAGACATCCCCGAAGTCTCTTCACCCGAGAAGAACCTCGTCCTGTCTGAACATATCTCCAACCAAAAGGTGAAGAGCATCTGCGAAGACAAATACGGACAAATCTGGATAGGTACCTTCCGTGGTCTCAACAAGTATGATGGCAACCAGTATCACCAATACTACTGCGTGGACGATTCACTGGGATTGCCCGACAACAATATTACCGACATTTATCGTGACTCCCACAACCGACTCTGGGTAGCCACCGTCAATGGCGTATGCCTATACCAGGCCAATGGCAATTTCAAGCGAGTAAGTATCAACAGCGCAAACAAGAACATCGAAAAAATCCTGGAAGACAAGGAGGGAAGAATCTTCTTCTTCACGGTAACAGGCCTATATCAGTATGACGAAAAAAACAACAGAGCCATCACCAGGCTCTCCAAGATGGTGGAGAAGAACTGCTATAACTTCTCTTGCCATATAGACCGGAAAGATGTGATGTGGATTGTTACCTCTTACTCTGTCAAGGGATATCGCACCCGAGACCTCAAACTTATCGCACAAAACCCGGTACAGAGTTATCCCATCGCCTCTTTTCTCCTCGATGGGCATCAGCTCTACATCTCTGGCTACAATGGAATACAACTCTTTGATACGGACACCCGGAAATGGCAACATCTCCCTGCAGCCTTGCAAGGCTTGCAAATCCCCAACGACATGGTCAGCAGCATCCATCCGTATGGTGAAAAAGGCAACCTTCTGCTTAGCACCACCAAGCACGGATTACTCTATTTCAATGCCCAGGAGGGAACCATCCTGCCACAAAGCGACAAGAATTTCCCATTCGAAGTGCCTGATATGCAAGTCAACAAGATGTTAACCGATTCCAAGGGCAATCTTTGGCTCGGTTCTGAAGACGATGGCGTAAAAACCATCTATAGATACAAGGATATGTTTAACAGCATGCCTGCCCTTCAACGTGCCATCGGCAAACAGCCCGTACTCTCCGTCGCCACCGACAGGAATCATCACCTTTGGATTTCTACCAAGAAGAACGGACTCTATATGTATGACTTGCAAACCCAGCAATTCAAGGACATACCGATGATTTCCCAGAGCAACGGCAACAGGAAGAATGCCACCACCAACATCTTTGTGGATAGCAGCAATCATCTATGGCTAGCCAATGGCGACCATGTGGCAAAGTACCAATACGACGGCAACCATCTCAACAAGGTAGCCTCCTACCCTTGCTTCATGCCTATGGACATCAGCCAAGATGCGAAGGGTAACATCTGGGTATCTACGGCATCCGTCAACATCTACTGCATTTCAGCACAAAGTGGAGAGATGACCAAAAAACAACTCTTCCCTACCACTTTCTGCTTCATTCCCAACATCATGCGCTTACAGAATGGCAACATGCTCATATCTGCCTTCTACAAACCTATCCTCGAAATGAATGGAGGCAACTTCGATATCCGAGAGTTTAAAGTGAATCCGGATGACTGGAAGAAGTGCATCAAGCGAAGTGTGTATATCCCTACCAAGAACTATCAAGACCGCAAAGGCAACATCTGGTTGGGTACAGTTACCAACGGACTCTTGAAGTATGATGCAAAGAGCCACAAGCTGACCTCCATAGCAGGAATCTCTTGCTCCGACATTTCCAGCATCGAGGAAGATAGAGATGGAAACATTTGGGTTAGTACGCTGTATGGACTCAACAAGATAGATGGAAAAACAGAAAAGGTAACCACCTACAACGAGGCTGATGGTGTGAAAGGCTTCCAATTCTACGATAGGGCATCGTGCAAGCTATCAGATGGAACTCTCATCTTCGGCGGTACCCAGGGACTCACCATCTTCAATCCACAAAACGTAAACACGAACCAACAGATAAGTCTGCTTTTCGAAACACTCAAGGTCCATAATGAGATTATGCTTCCTAGTAAGGATGGCTGTATCAAGGAGAGTATGGAAGAATCACCCCATATCCACCTAAGCTACAAACAAAACAGCTTCAGCATCGCCTTTTCTGCCATCGACTACAGCGACTACAAGCACATCCATTACTTCTACCAAATGGCTGGATTCGACAATACATGGATTGATGCCGGCAATAACAACGAGGCGTACTACTCTAATCTGCCAGCTGGCAACTATACCTTCAAGGTCAAGATTGTAGGCAACGACTCCGAAAATATCATCGCCGAAAAAAGCATACTGGTAAGCATCGCCCCTGAGCCTTGGAACTCTTGGTGGGCATGGTGCCTATACCTTATTATAATAGGGGGCGTCGGCTTCGTGATCTATCGACAGAAGATGCGCATCAGCATCGAGAAGAACATGGTTCAAAAGGCTAAGGATGAGAAGGAGCAGGAACAGCGCATCAACAAGATGAACATGAGTTTCTTCGCTAACATCTCGCATGAGTTCCGAACACCACTCACCATGATTTCGGGACCAGTGGAACAACTCTGCGAAAGTGAAAGCATCAACAAGCACGACAAGTTGCTGTTGAACATCATCAACCGAAGCGTGGATAGAATGCTGAGACTCGTCAACCAGTTGCTCGACTTCAACAAGCTGGAGAACGACACACTCCGCTTGCACGTCAAGCAAACCGACATTATCTCCGAGATGAAGCGCATCATGGACCTCTTCATCGTGAATACCGAGGAGAAAGGTATCACCTTGAACTGTCACGGACTGGAAGGTTCCTACCTGATGCTTCTGGATTCCGACAAACTGGAAAAGATTATCAACAACCTGATGTCCAACGCCATGAAGTTTACCCCTCGTGGCGGCAAGATAGATGTTTCTTTCGACACCGAGACCATTAACAAGGGAGAACAGATCGTCACTATCACAGTGGCTGATACAGGCAAAGGAATCCCACAGAATGAGGTGGAGAATATCTTCAAGCGATATTATCAGTTGAACAACCAGTCCACAGGCACCATCAACTGGGGTACAGGCATCGGACTCTACTATGCCCGCAGCCTGGCCGTCCTTCACCATGGCGATTTAAAGGCGGGCAATCGCAAGGACTGCCAGGGAGCCATCTTCACCGTTACCCTGCCTACCGATGAGAGCCTCTATGCCGCCAACGAGAAAGCCCCTTTGGAGCAAGACCAGAATATGGCTTTTCCACTGCACGACAGTCAGAAAGTGGCAGACAAGGTAAGTCAAGACAACAGTACAGACAACCGTCCGAAAATACTCATCGTAGATGACGACACCGAAGTGGTGCATTATCTTCGTACCCTCCTGGCATCATCCTATCGCATCATCTATCGTTTCGATGCCGAGAGCGCCCTGAAGGCGACAAGGGAGGAAGAACCTAGCCTCATCCTCAGCGATGTGGTGATGCCGGGAATGAGCGGCTATGATCTCTGCAAGGAAATCAAGCAAGACATCCAACTCTGCCATATCCCAGTCATTCTGGTAACGGCAAAGACCACCACCGAAAACCAAGTGGAGGGTCTGAACAGTGGAGCAGATGCCTACGTTACCAAACCATTCACTCCCAAGGTTCTCCTAGCAATGATCAACTCGCAACTCACCAACCGTGAGAAGACCAAGACCATCCTAACCAACGCCACGGAGACCGACAAGAACGTGGAAGAAGTGCTGTCGCCACAAGACAAGCTCTTCATGGACGAACTCTATCATATGATGGAGCAGGAACTAGCCAACTCGGAATTGGATGTCAACAAGGTAACGAAACTGATGCACATCTCCCGCACAAAGCTCTACTACAAGGTCAAGGGACTCACAGGAGAGAATCCAAGCGTCTTCTTCAAGACCTATAAGCTCAATCGTGCCGCCACCCTCATCGTGGAAGGCAAGTACAACATCTCGGAGATTGCCTACATGACGGGATTCAACACCCTCTCCCACTTCTCAACCAGCTTCAAGAAGCAATTTGGATGTACACCGAGCGAATATAGTAAGAAAACTTATTAAATTTTGATGCGAAACAGGCCTATTATGGGAAAAAATGCTTATCTTTGCATCTAGAATGGTTTAATAATAGAAAAAGAAAATAAATTATGAACGCAATTCACACAGACAATGCGCCTGCAGCTATCGGTCCATATAGCCAGGCTATCGAAGTAAACGGTTTCGTATTTGCATCAGGTCAGATTCCTATCGACCCAGCAACAGGTAATTTCGTTGAGGGTGGCATCAAGGAGCAGACTCGCCAGAGCCTCACCAACGCCCAGAACATCCTGAAGGCAGCAGGTACCGACCTTTCTCATGTGGTTAAGACTACAGTTTATCTGAACAGCATGGACGATTTCGCTGCCATGAACGAGGTTTATGCCGAGTTCTTCAGCCAGCCATATCCAGCCCGTTCTGCCGTAGCTGTAGAGAAGTTGCCAAAGGGCGCCCTCGTAGAGGTTGAGGTTTTGGCTGCCAAGTAATTCTTCCTCTTTTCTGTCAGGAAGTAAAGTTTCAAGGTGAAAATATTCTTTAGATGGTATCAAGCATTACATTAAAGAATCTGATTATAGGCTATCGTTCGAAGCACCAGCTCCGGGCGATAGCCTCACCTGTTCATGCCTCGCTCCAAGCCGGTGAACTGACCTGTCTCATCGGAGCCAACGGAGTGGGCAAATCTACCTTACTCAGAACTTTAGCCGGATTTCAGCCAGCGCTTGATGGCGAAATTCTGATTCAAGACAAATCTCTTTCTGATTTCTCTGCCCAGGAACTCGCCAGAGAAATCAGCATCGTTCTCACATCGAAGACAGACCATGCCCAGCTCTCTGCCGAAGAGATTGTAGGCATAGGCCGTTCTCCCTATACCGGTTTCTGGGGCACATTATCTGCTGCCGACAAGCAGATTGTTGCTTCTGCTCTTCAGGAAACGGGCATTCAGCATCTTGCCCAGAGAAACATCAGCGAACTGAGCGATGGTGAGCGCCAGAAAGTAATGATAGCCAAAGCCCTAGCGCAGCAAACCCGCATCATCATCCTGGACGAGCCTACCGCCTTCCTCGATTTCCCCAGCAAGATAGAAACCCTACAGATGCTCCGTCGCCTGGCGCACGAACAGCATAAATCCATATTACTGTCAACCCATGATGTAGAGTTGGCGCTCCAGCTCTCCGACCGTCTCTGGCTGATGGAAGAAAGCCGTTTCTCTATCGGTACTCCTAAAGAGTTGGCTGCCGATGGTTCCTTATCCAGATTCATCAATCGTGACGGCATCCGATTCAACAAAGATTCCCTCCGCATCGAAATCAAATGAGTTTTCTTAATTGATTTTATTCTATGCTTGCACGCAAGCACATGAAGAAGAATTCTCAAGTGGCTCAGTTTGCTAACTTAAGTAGCTCAATCAGACAACTCAAGTAGCTCAATCAGCGAGTTCAGACGTCTCAGTTAGCTGATGCAGACGTCTCGATAAGCTGATGCAGACGTCTCGATAAGCCTACGGATACGGCTCCGTTAGCTTACGCAGTCATATCCGTAACCCGATGCAGTCATATCCGTAACCCAGCGCAGTCATATTCGTAACCCAGCACAGTCATATTCGTAACCCAGCACAGTCATATTCGTAACCTGATGCAGCCATATCCGTAACCCAGCGCAGCCTTCATACGAATAAATTTTAGATAATTATCTATCACCCATCACGATTTACGCTCATCACACACCTTAACATACTAATACACAAACACTTAAATAGCGTGACAGATACTCCGAAAACGGGAAAATCCATCACGCTATCCATCACGATTTAGGGTTATCCATCACGATTTTCTCACTACCAGATGTAAGCGGCTCTGCGTTTATACCATTGTAGTATTCTCATTTGTTCGTACCATTCCTTTATAAAACAAAAATGATTTCCCTTGCACAAGGTAACTAAAACAAGGAAAGACAAAAGCAAACACAAAGAAAATAAACACAACTTCAAAGATAATAAATATTTTGCACGTTGGTATGATTTTTTGCAGTTGTGGTCTTGATTTCTCGAAAAACAAAGCTAATTTCGCACAATTCGAGGGAAATCATTGAAGTTTTTTATTTTACTGGCTCATAATTCAGAAATTTTATCTAAATTTGCAACAGAATTCAATTAAGCAGGAGGATAAAGCTATGGAGATAAGAGAAAGAAGAAAGCGAATCTATCGCAAACGCATACCATACGGCATGCAGAATTTTGAGGATGTGAGAGAAAGGGATTGTTACTACGTTGACAAAACTCCTTTTATCGAAGATATAGAAGGATCAAATATGTATTTCTTCTATATTCGCCCTCGCCGTTTCGGCAAGAGCCTTACCCTCTCTATGCTCGAAAATTACTACGACATCAATAAAAAAGATGATTTCGAAACCATCTTCGGAGGTCTCTATATCGGCGAAAACCCGACTCCAGAACACAACACCTATCTTGTTATTCACCTCAACTTTGCAGAGGTTGACAGCGGACTGGACAACTACAAGGAAGGTCTGGATACCCATTGCCGACTGGTGTTTGAAGATTTCTGCACCCGATATGCCGCCCTGTTGCCAAAAGGCACCAAGGAGGAAATGAAATCAGAACAAGGAGCCATCGCACAGTTAAGATTCCTGTGCCAGAAGTGTACAGAGGTGAAGCAAAAGATTTACCTCTTTATTGATGAATACGACAACTTTACCAACATGATTCTTTCCAGCGAGGAACACCTCGAAAGATACAAGGGACAGACTCATGGAGAAGGCTACCTGCGCCGGTTCTTCAATACCATCAAGGGGGCAGCAAACACTTCGCTTGGCCGTATCTTTGTTACAGGAGTAAGCCCTGTTACCATGGACGATTTAACCAGTGGATTCAATATCGGAACGAACTATTCCCTAGCTCCAGAATTCAACGAGATGACAGGATTCACAGAGGAAGAAGTAAGAGAAATGTTGAGCTATTACGCTGGCGTGTTGCCTTTCAACCATACCGTGGATGAGCTTATAGAAATCATGAAGCCTTGGTTTGACAACTATTGCTTCGCTATCAACAGCTACGGCAAGACGACCATGTACAACTCTATCATGGTGCTCAATTTCGTAGATAACTACATACGGAATGACTATCATATTCCTAATAAAATGGTGGAGACCAACATCCGCATCGACTACAGCAAGATACGCATGCTTATCCGACATGACAAGGAATTTGCACATGATGCCAGCATCATCCAAGAGTTGGTAACCAAGGGGTACACCACAGGTAATCTCGTAGAGAATTTCCCTGCCGACCGCATCAACGACCCGGATAACTTTCTGAGCCTGCTCTTCTATTTCGGTCTGGTAACGATAGATGGAGAATATAAGGGTTCCACCAAGTTTATCATCCCTAACGAAGTGGTGCGCGACCAGATATATACCTATCTGCTGGATACTTACAGAGAGAACGATCTCACTTTCGAGCAATACGACAAAAACAAGCTGGAGAGCCGTTTGGCATACGATGGCGATTTCAAACCCTACTTTGACTATATCGCCGACTGCCTGAAACGCTATTCCTCTCAGCGGGACAAGCAGAAGGGCGAAGCTTACGTTCATGGTTTCACCCTGGCGATGACCAGCCAATGCAAGTTCTACCGTCCTATCTCGGAATTAGACAATGATGGCGGTTATGCCGACATCTTCCTCCTGCCTCTCTGCGACATCTACAAAGACATGGAGGATTCTTACATCGTGGAACTGAAATACTGCAAATCAAGCACCACAGACGAACAGGTGAAGCAACTCTTCAAGGAAGCCTCTGCCCAGATTTGCCGATATGCCGATAGCGACATCGTAAGGGAATCTATCAAAAACACCAAGCTACATAAGCTCGTGGTGATTTATAGAGGAGCCGAAATGGTAGCTTGCGAAGAAGCAGATATTTAAATAGCGTGACAGATACTCCGAAAACGGGAATATCCATCACGCTATCCATCACGATTTGGGGTTATCCATCACGATTTTCTCACTACCAGATACCGCATTCCGTCGTTGAAACGCTTGCGATGGATGGTTGGCATCTGAGAAAGCTTGCGACCGAAGGCTATGAGACTGTTCAACTTCAACGATGAACCGATATGACTCTTCAGCTCCTGGAAAATCTCGGCTGCCGTAAGATATTCACCTTGTTTGGCATCATCGGTCAGGTCGAAATAGAGATCGAAATACTGGTCTACCGGAGAAAGTACCTCAAACTTCCTGTTGTTCGCCATAATCTGTCGGGTCTGCTCCGCATCAAAATAAGTCTTCTCGCCTGCCCGTAATGCAGAGAGCGCCTGCGCATAGAGCTGTTCATAATTCGGACGCTGACTCACGTTGATAGGTCCCGTGAGCTCCACACCCAGAAAACGGCGATTACCGGAAGGATCGGAGAGAATATCCTCCATATTGCTCGTGGCGATAAAAGATGCCATTCTCGGAAATTCCTGTACATGACTGCCATACGGAGGCTTTATCTTGACACTCGGCAACTGGATGATGTTTTTCAGGAATCCCTGTTGCACCTGAGGAGAAATCTGGTTAAACTCATCCAGATTGATAACCAGCGACTGGCACATCGCCTGAAGCACCTGCCTTTTTTCTGACAATACGAGATTATCATTATACCCCCATTGCAACTCCGGCGGAACCAGAGACCGGCAGAAAGTACTCTTGTTGTAACCCTGCTTGGAGATGAGAAGTGGTGCCACAGAGTTGCCGTATTTGCGATGCCTGTAAGCACGCCACTGGTCAACCATCGCCAGGAACCAGGTATAGAACCAATCCTCCCAATAAGGATTATCAGTTGGCACCGTGCGCGCCAAGGCACGGATATGATCCTTTCCATCCCACTTTCCCTCACACTTGAACAGGAAATTTTCTACAGGATTATAAGTAGAAAGAAGATCCGACTCCAGATAATTGCGCACATCCTTGATACTCACACGGATGTTGGCGAGCTGAACCTCCAGCGTCATGCGCTTCTGCACACGGGCATCCACAGGCTGATAGCCCCAATAATCTTTTTCCTTCGGCCGGTATTCTGTGCATTTCATTACCGAATTATATCGAAAATCATATTTCTTACACAGAAATCCGATCATACTCAAGATATTGTCACTCAACTCCTTACCTTCTTTATCCACATCTCCTGAAGACTTATCAACCTCCTTCTCATCAACACTCTCCAAGGGTTTTTCTGCGCCATGAAAGACCTCATTCAACGTCAGGGGCAACGCATCTTCACGATAATAAGGAAAAGAATCTCTTGTCATCAGGAAATCGGAGAAGATAGAAGGTTCGGGCATCTGCATCTTTGCCTTTACAAGCGCCTGATAAAGTGGAGCAAAGGTCAGGAAAGCCTGTTTGTAAATCCTGTCAGCATCGGCCTCCTCATCAGGTAACGCCCCCTTTGCCAGCACATATTTCGCCAGAACATGCAGACTAATGCCATCGGCTCCCACAAAGGCTGCAAGGGTGGAAGGCAGACTGGCAACTTTCTGCTTGATGGCATCTGCACCTCCATCCTCATTTATATCAACAAACGTAAGCAGCAGAACGCCGTTGTTTTTCTTCATCTTCAGGAGTCCATTCTCCGATTTCTGAAATTCTGCTGCAGGGTGAACATGCATCCAGGTTGGCATATCCTTATACCCATCATAACCATTCGTGAGATAAGGTACATATTCACGGAAGTTCTCCACGGTATTTCTGGCATCATCGTTTACGATGCGCTCCAGAAAGCGTTCCAAGCTCTTGGTACTAACCAGGAGCTGGTTCTTTTTATCTCTATGTGTGATTGTAAATTTCATTGTCTGTCATTTAAAAGTTTATATTATGAAGAAACATTTTATTTCATACCATGAAACAGTTCGTTTCAAGCGGAGAAACGCTCCGTTTCATCCTGTGAACCAAACCGATACGTTACATTCCCGCTTTCGATACATCGGCAAGGGATTCTGCTTTACTCGTAAACGAATCC